>Ga0065711_1004151_pt1 | contig 32308 bp, 15 predicted proteins | sample Hoacrofraction12_FD_59098 | JGI IMG/M metagenome (GOLD analysis project Ga0065711, IMG submission 59098) | Hoatzin crop microbial communities from Cojedes, Venezuela - Epithelial fraction 12 v2 (version 2) | ecosystem: Host-associated > Birds > Digestive system > Esophagus > Crop | place...
ACAAACTGAAGCACAGGAAGTTCCGTCTGAACATGAGGAAGAACTTCTTCCCTCTGAGGGTGACGGAGCACTGGAACAGGCTGCCCAGGGAGGTTGTGGAGTCTCCTTCTCTGGAGATATTCAAGGCCCGCCTGGAGAAGGTCCTGTGCAGCCTGCTGTAGGTGACCCTTCTTCGGTGGGGGGGCTGGACTAGATGACCCACAGAGGTCCCTTCCAACCTCTAACATTTTGTGATTCTGTGATTCAGTGAATCCATTAATTGTTTGTAGTTGTGATTTTTCTGAGCTATGGTGTGCACATTTCAATACATATTCTGCTGAACAAACCCATACTACAAAATAGTTTCAGATGGTTTCACTTATACAGAATACTTTTGTCTGCTGAAACTATTGTGAAATTCTGCTGCTGACATTTCAGCCATTGAAAGTGGCCTTTCTTTCCTCTAATTAGGCAGCTGAGACTGTCAGCTTTTTCTATGGAGAGAAATTTTTATGAGATTTATTGTGGCTCCTTCTTCAAGAAGTATTAGCTGTGAAAGACGCATCTGAGTAGAAAAACTTGCTGCTACGCAAACTGTTCAGGTTGTGTTTGAGAGTGTGAGGACTGCTGTTAAAGACACACTGGTGCAGAATGGATGGTCAGTGTAGCTCTGCCTAGCCAGTAAAGGCAGTGTAGTTTCGCCGTATCCTTCAAAAATTGATTGTACACATCTCAGGCTTCTCCAGTGAGTAGAACAGTCAGGGCTACCTTAGGTGGTGCTGTAGAGACTTTCATGACCATTGGCAAGATACATTTTGTAGACTGTATTTAGTCATTGTATTGAACAGGCTTCTTTTTGGTGCTTTTCTGAGGTCTGAGGGAACAGGCTTTTCACAGCCCCTTGCTTCTCTGAAGCAGTGCATCTGTACACCACATGGCGGGATTTGCTAGTTCTCAGGCTCCAGGGTACTGTGAAGATTCTGAACTGCATAAAGATGGAAAGAAAGTGTTTCACTGCCGATTTCCCCCAAATACCTCATCTACTATTTGCTTCAATGTAAGTTTTTATAACTCTTCAAAGAATAAAGCCTGGTAAAGTTTTCAATTAAAATAGACAGCAGGGTAGTATACTAGCAGGAGTTGTTATTTTGTTACTAAGGAAAACGTGGAAGTTATGTATATGAAAATCATAGCTCAGAGTGTATAGTGTATGTAGTGCTGCAAGACCTACCATACAAGACACATCTCTGCTTGTCAGTGAGCCTGGATTTTTAGGAGCATATGATATGCTATTTAAAACAAGACAACTTGTCAAAGTCGTTACTTTAGTATCTTCCAGTAGATACACTCCCTGTTCAGATCAATAAGCTTTCATTAAGCATGATCCAAATGTCACCATATCCTAGAAGTGTGCTGTAAGATTACAATATGTAACTGCCTTCTGCCTATACACGAGTAAGTTTGTGATAAGTTCACTTTAAACCGGATTTTATTCCTCTTCCTTGCTTCCTCGCCCTCCTTTCTTTTTTCCCCTTGCTCATAAGGGTTTAATTTCCACTAGCTTGCCAAAAGCATAATTATACTTGCTGCATATAAATACCCAGTGGTATTTAAATACCCAGAAGAGAAGACAGAAAAAGTAATTTTTAGAATTCTAAAAAAAATTGCAAATGTAAACTGAAAACGCCGACAGGATTGAAAGTGTGTGGGCTGGATCACTAATTTCTACTAGGGCAGGTTTCATTCAAGGGGAAAATATGGTTAAGTTTGACATACTTAGGTAATGAATTACTTGCATATCTTTAATGCACACTTCAGATTACCTTCTATTACAATTCTAGTACACCCAACCTAAATTTGGACGGGATACTGCCTACACAACTCTCAATTTCAGGAAAAATAATTACATTTACTTTTTAGTATATGGGAATTTCATTTGACTGTAAGTTTTTGTGCATCTTGATCTAAAATGCTGTGAGTTTATGTAGCATTTAACTACACTTATACACAGAAAATACAGGCTGGATTATGTGGAGAGTCCTTCCTCTTTGTGTTAAATGGTGATTCACTGGATTCCAGGGAGGCAACTTTAGCAGACTGAAATAGCAACATCCCTAGTAGCTTTTAGCAAGCTCTGCTTGCTGATCTGTTTTTGGAAAAGGACTTTTGTACTTTAATATATACTAATTTTGAAGTTGTCAGGATATTCATTCATCACTGTGTAACCTTTGATGGAAGGCATGGACTGTAGGTAGGACAACGAAGTCACAGATACACAGTTTACATTGTTTAGACTTATGATGATGTTTTGACAAAGGCTGTATTCCTGTTAGCATGGCTTGAAGAAAAAGAAAAAGCCTTCACATCATCAAGGTGAACTTCATATGGTCTGATCAGAAATCCACTGTAGTCAAAGAAAAAACTCCTGTTTATGCAAACGGACTCTATATTAGACTGAAAACCTTCTCCTTCAAAGCTCTTTGCAGCTCTGCAGCTGCTTAATTTTATAGATTACTTTTTCTCTAATTCTTTTTACTAAGGAGTGTCTCTTCCTGATCTCTTGTTCTCTGTTTTGTCAGAATACCTTTCTCCTTCTGGGCTTTTATTCTGGATCTCACGATTAACTTTTGTAGACTTATATTCACAAGTTAAATCACTGTCTTTTGTCTTCATTCAAATAACTCTTCAAAACTCAACCCTTTTATGAAGCCTTTAGGGAGAACCCATTGACTTAAAGAAATCTGAAATGCAAATAATATATTTGGCAAATATACAATGTAGTTAATTACTTTCACTGGAGAACTATGGTTTTCCAGCATACTCAGGAATATTCTTATTTCCCTTGTGTTTTTTCCATATGCTACTTTTTTTTTGCATTCTCCACTAGGTCTTGATTTATTGACATTAAAGGACTTCTGCATTTGGTTTATTATCAATAACATTTTAAATTTCCTGCACAAGGTTCCTGACCTTATTACCCTATAATATGTGTGATTCACACATGGGGTTAATATATCTATGTCTATAGGAACCCATTAGATCTTATGCTTAAAAATACTCTTCTGCTGATGTGCTATCATACTTCACTTTTATCAAGCAATCATGTTTTAAAAACATGTATATAAATTTACCTGAATGTCTGGCCAAGGTCAGAAGTAAAATACATGTTAACATTGCAAACACTAATAAATTGTCCTGTAATCTTTTCTGATTTTTGAACATTTGTTTTATGTTGCTCCATGCAAGTATAATGAATCTTTTCCATTACTTTCTGTGGATATTACCGAAGGGTTTATTAGAAGAAAACTGACAGGTGGATAGGAATGCATTTTAAACTTCTCTGAATATACAAAAGATGAGTAAACTAGCTGAAGGTAAAATATTTCTCTAGCTTTTCTGTAGGCTTTGAGATGTCTGTCAACCTTTCCCTGTCTGTGTCATGTCATGAATGACATTTGAACACCAATTTTTTTCACATGTGGCATATCTAGGCTGTCTCTAAATTTCTCTTTAAAAATAAGAACAAGCTCTTCCTCTCCCCAAACCTACAAACCTAAAACAATTCCATAATGACGCCATTTCCAAAGCCCTTTATGTTGCACTAGAAGCAAATATACAAGTCATTCTTTTGTTGTATAAAATCAATACTGTATCTTATTTACAAGACTTTTGCATACATATAAAGATTACTTTGTTAGAATCAAAGACTACCAGCATCCCTTTAAATGGTAAAATGTTTCAAATACCATTTGTCTATTATCACCAGAATAATACCATCAAACAAAGTTATTCAGTTTTTAACAAATCCACTTAGATGTTAGATGTTGGTTTATGCCTTGTGATACCATCACAAGAAGGGAAAAACTACTAATTTGCACTAAGATTCTTTTGTACGTATAATGCTTAAATGTTGAAAAACTTTCTACAGGTGTTTTGCAACCAAAGTTAAAAGTAATAAATACAGAAAACAAATAAACTTTAGAAATATTTGAAATGGCAGGCTCAGATTTTCCTCAGCTGATCTAGAGCTCAGAGTTAAATACAAAGGGTTTATTATCGATCTGCTTACTAATAATTGTGATTATCACAAATGAAAAGAATAATTGTTATATTTACTTTGCACATGAGTCCTCACAAAACAGCATGTTATCTCAGGACCTATGTGCAAAGCAAATATAACAGGGTAGTTGTTCTAATAAGGCTTACTGAACATCTACTGCAGCAATTTTCTTTTTTATCAAATGTGTGAAATCAAACAGCTATCTATGAAGAAAATATAATGAGAAGAAAAAGTAGGGCTGCTTGGCATAAGATAATATTAAATGCAAGACACTCGCATGATGTTCTGTTCAAGATCAGAAACTTGTTGGTTATCATTGGGTATGCTTCAACAGGAGGTCTGTTTTTTATTTTTGTCTTGAGAGATGTTTCTCTTTACAGTCAACATCAAGATTTCACATCAAACCTTCACATGTATAAACAAGATCAAAAGTTTTGAAAAACTTTAAATTCCTCAGTCAGCATCTCTTTTTATGAGCTCAGTCATAATGTTACTTTACACAGTGTGGTAGGGCTGTTTTCCTTGATTTCTTTTAGTTATTTTTCATAACCACGTGAAAAAATTATTGGTGTTACACCCTAAGAAATGGAACAGCATCAGAAAATGGGTTATAAGAATGGTTTGGATCAAAAGGTCTGTATGTAAAGGTCTAGCTTTTATGAATTGAAATGGAATAGACAAAGTGATTGGGACTGTCATACTCTGTTGCTTTTCAGTTCTCAAACTGCTGTGTTTTTTAAGTTAAAGGACATTGGATATTCATGCGTAAACCTGCATCTTGGATAATCTGTGCAAAATCAGAGCTAAAGGCAGGGATGCTCCTGGGAGGAAGTGGGCTGTAAGGGACTGACAGGAGAGAGACTAAGGAAGGGGAGTCTTTGTGTTAAATTGTCCTTGCATGATCATACATAGGTACTTTGTAGAAACCATTCTTTCATTTTACTTTTTTTTATGGATAAACACAAGATCAGAAAATGAAAAAGCAGTAAACGCTTACCAATTATATGATGTTTTCTAGATACCATATAGTCTCTTCTGTCACTGAAGGGCCAGATTTTTTTGCTGATGTGAGCCAGTATGGTTCCATCACCCTTATGGAGTAACCTAGCATTGGCAACAGCGGGATTCCAGGGATTTATCTCAGTTAAAACTTGATTTCAGACTAAATTCCCTTGTTTCATTTTATTTTATTGTGACTTAATCTGTACGGAGACTAAGTACCATCGCATATCTCTTCCACATGACTGTCACATTTGTCTGACCTTAAAAAAGTTGAAGTTCGTGCCCAAATAGGATTTGCTTAGTTCACAAGGCATCGTAATATGCATTTCAGTGTTTTCTGTTTCTCTTTGACTGGCTTGCTGTATAGTTCATCTAACTTCTTTGAGTTGAGCTGAAAGCCTTGTACCAGGAGCTGTAGCTATCAGTGGAAGTAAATGAGTTGCCACTAGTTACAACACTTTTTTTTTGCCCCTTAAGCAGCAGTAGTCAGGAAGCCTGGGACAGGATAAAAAAATCAAAATAATTGGATGTAAGAAATCTGAAGGTACAGCAGAGACGTCAGTTTTTTTACAGGTAACAGTAGAATTTGAATAATTTAACCTTTAAAATGTTGTTTATTCTGTTGTGATCAAGAGGAAAAAATGTCACTCCTTTCTTTTGCTGATGCCATTTACAGGGTATGATTACAGATGCATGGTGTAGGTGCTTGTGTACAAGGAACCTTCATTTCAGTGAGGAACCTTGCTGTGAGAAACAAATCAACCAGAACAATTAAAAAAGAAAAACAAAAAAATAACACTCAGATTTACTGAGCATCACTCTGGGCATTTACAAGGTGAAGAGTTTGGCTTGTGAAACTAGACAGGGAAAAGCTGACGTAAACTAAGAGCTTTTGGATTTATCACAAAAATCATAAACGCTTCTTTGCTTTGTTTAATATATATTTGTTGTCAACCCACCTCTTGTACTCTGATTGCTGCCCGGGCACTAGGCATGACAGTGGCTCCGTACGGGCTGGGACTGGCAGCTGGGGGTGTCCCCATGGGGGTGGCAGGGCAGGGCCCCCCACCTCAGCCAGGAACAGGGCAGCCGGGAGGCAGTGGTGCCAGCCTCAGCCTTGGGCATCAGGCACCTCCTTAGGGACTAGCTGCAGCTTGGTTGGGAGTCAGGCCAAGGGCTGGACCAGCGGGAGGAGAGCCATTGATGCAAGTGGTGATGAGGAGTGGTAGCACCCGCTCTTCACAACATGTTGTGCTCTGCTTGTGCACCCTTTCATAGAACCACAGAAATCACAGAATCATTAAGGTTGTAAAAGATCTCTAAGATCATCAAATCCAACCATCAACCCAACACCACTATGCTTGCTAAATCATGTCCTGAAGCGCCATACTTGCATGTTTTTTGAACACGTCCAGGGATGGTGACTCCACCACTTCCCTGGGCAGTTTGTTCCAATGCCTGACAACTCTTACAGTAAAGAAATTTTTCCCAATGTCCAATCTAAACCTCGCCTGATGCAACTTGAGGCCATGGCACTTGAGGCAGAGGTGCATGCCATTGAAATTGCAGGTGTAAGTGGTTAAATCAAAAGACATATTGGGATGAGTAGTTCCAGGTGCTGTAAAATGGCCTGTTTTATATTTTCCAACCTCTTGAAGTTGAGAAGTCTCTATTCTCTTGCCTTTGCTTGAGGAGATGCTGTTCAAACTATTATTGTCACACTGCGTACTAGCAGTGCTATGTGCTGCCTAGTACTAGTCATTGTGGAGCTGGGAAGATCGTTACAACAAAGAACATCATTCATAGAGTCATACGCATATGTGCTTTGCCAGCTCTACTTCATCACTGATGGGAAGATGGTGGTGTGATGGCTGTCTTTAATATTGCTATTATAGGAAAGCAAACAGAAATGTGTTCATGCAAAAGCGAGAATAAATCAAGGAACAGATCTCTTACCCAGAACTTTGTAATAGACCTTAGTGTCCTTTAAAATGTGACTGATATGCTCCAAAAAATGGCCTCACAATGTGTTCTCCTCGTGCCTTCCAGAAAAAAAATTGTATTTTCTGGAACATATTGCTTCACCATGTCTAGAATATATTCTGCTATATACTATGCCACTTCAGGTAGTCCACTGAAAATACTTTGCTTGCATCATGAAGCATGGCCTGTAGCATGCCTTAGGGCATGGCACTTGTGGGGCTATAATAATAGCTGAGTGACTGTATACGCACTGTATAGTTGCTTATACTTGCTTCAACATAAAACAGCACATTTACACATTAGAGAAGCGCAAAATGGTCCATGTGGAGCTGCTTTCACTTGAGGCAAAGTGTCCTTGTAGAGGTCTGAAGTGTGAAGTGAATTTTATCATTTTAAATTGTACAAATAAGCAGAATAAAAGTTAAGTTGTATTCTTCTTCTTGTTTCAGGGCAGTTGAGGGCAAAGTTTTCCCTTTTTCTCTGCTTTTTTTTTTTTTTTTTCAATTCGTTGGGAAAGATAGAAGGGCTAAGACAAATTATCTTTTTCTTAAGGGTGTAAGCCAATTTCCAAAGGAATATAAAATATAAGAAAGAATGTGGGCGGGAGTCTCTCAAAGCTGGGTGGACATGTGTGATAAGTAAATTTATTTTGTGTTTTATTATGTGGAGCTTTTTCTTTAGATGGGTGCAAAGTGAGAGGGAAATATTTGTGTTGGGTTCATGGTCTATTGAAAAAAGTGTTATGCTTTTCTCTTTCCCTGATAAAGCCCTAGCTATTGGACACACCAGTTGAGTATTTGAATATACTCAATCTTACAGGATGTATCACTTGCATCCTACTTGAAACTTGGGCATATGCAGAGGGGTAATGCAGTGTAGAATTTATCCCCTTTTCTTACAGGTTTTTGAGGAGGCTTGCTGTTCCTGAGAGTTTTAAAAAAACTTTTTCACGTCTTATGACTTAGTTATTTTCATTCAAAATTTTTTTTTTCCCCAAGGAGCATTCTGAACGATGCTCACCAAAAAATAGTAAACAATTTGAAAAACTTGGATTTAGTGATTCAGGTGGAAGTATCACCAGCGTGCAGTGGCAGATCTAGGAAGACTGTGAATCATGAACAGCAGCAGTAATTCACAGACCAAAATCTGGTCCTTTGAGCTTGCAACGCACTGTGACTTGCAGAGGAGTAAAACTGAAGTGCGTCCATGGAAGGCATTGGAACTACATCTGAGAATGAAGCCACTACGTCCCAGTCACCGTGCTATAATAGTATGCTGCAAGAAAATGCCTGCTGAAACAGCTGAGGATTCCTTTTTTTGCTGTGACTATGAAAGCTTTGGCAGTTGCCTTTTCATATCTACAGTGTCTGAGTTTCGTGGAGAGCTCAGGACCACATAATGAGGGGTGGTCTCTACAGCTACCTGGGCCTGAATAGACAGGGTAATCTGGAAATCAGCCTCTCTAGCATGTAGTTCACTATGTGTTAAGTCCCTATTTTAATTTACAGTCCAAAATATAGTTTCTTTGGCAGGGATTTATAAATCTGCATTTCACCCGTACGACCACTGCATGATAATGGAGCTTTCCCTGTTGCTGCCTCTATCTCCATGAAGCCTGCCTCTTAGGACACACAGAATTCAGCAGTAGGAATATCACCCAGTGCCAGTCCTCGCAAATGCCTAGCATTATTGAAAATGTGCTGGTACCTCACATTGCTATGCAGGTCCATGGTCATTAAAATTTTATCGTATAAACCCTGCCGTCTGCATAGAAGAGGATTTGAGAGCCTTGGCAGAGAATGATCACATATTTTATCAGAATCTTCTGAAAGGGAAAAAACAGCAGGTTCAGAGCAGGAAGGAACCAGAATAACATTCCCTTTAATTTAAATATAATATAATGTCAAACCCCTTGAAACTGACATTTATCTACTGTAGTTCATTTTAACTTTTTCCCCAGAGTGGCTTAATGTCCCATGGTTGCACAACACTTCAGACCAGTTGCACATGATGTAGTTTTCATATGTTTCTTCTGCAAGGCAGATATTCATCAAGCATGCCACAGACAGCTAAAGCAATAGTCATCAAGCTATAGATTATAACATTGATTTATCAGGGGTCAGAATGTCAGGTTAGTGGGTTTAGAGGCTAAGCCATTTGTGCTTCCTAGGACCAGTGCAGACAGAAACTGGTAAGCAGATAATTAAGCAGAGTATTCTGTGGGTAAAAAAATTAAGAAGTTTCAATTAAAAAAAAAATAGCTAAGCCATATATCAGACAAACTTTTTTGATTTGTTGTTAACAAAGGATCAAATAATATGAATTTGGACTGCTTGTGGTTTTACCAGGAATTTTTTTTAATTTTATTCTTAATATTTTGCTTGTGTATGTATGGTTTCCTTTCCAGTTACAATTAAAAAGAAATTAGAGAAAGAATATTATAAAATTAATTACTTTTTAAATATATATAAAATGTTAAAGAAATGCTTATTAAGGATTAATGAGAAAATACATGGAATTGGTGAATTTGAACCAACTCTTCCATAGTGGTAACTCCTTCCTTTATTCTCAACTATCTGAATACATATCTTGAGATAACTGGTATACAGAAATTACACCTGGCTCCCACTGAAGACAGAGAGAGTCTTTTTGAGTTTCTCAGCACCTCCTGTATTAGGATCTAGTTCCCACAGAAGGAGTACTCAAAATGTAATGCTTTGAATCCACAGCCTGTTGGCAATCTTCAGATTCGCAGGTTTGCCCCTAAAGAGAGGTAAAGTCCATAAGCAAAAGTTTCTGGCCCATAACCTGTATTTAGATAAATAAAACATACTTGTTCCTTAAATAAATAAAAGATAAAGATAAAAACCGATCCACTGCAGGTAAGAAGTATTTCCATTCTCGTACTTTGTGCATAGACAAAGTATTTCAGTGTTAGGTGGACTTCAGTGATTAATGAATTCAGGAAAGGCAAACACCAATGTCCCTAGAAGATGACTGGCATCTAACTGTTTGTGCTTTAAAAGTTAAAAGGGAACTTTTTTTCTGAAAAGCATTAGGACTAGTGCCAAAGACTTCAAAGGTACTTAAAAGAAGCACAAGTGTTTTCATTATTTAATGAAATTAAAGAGCAAAACCAAATGTATTTTCTTATTGAAAAGTAATGCTTATCCATAGAATTAACAACAGTGAGTATTGCATGAATGTTTCTTCTGGATTTCTTCTCAGTCTTTAATGTAACATTGGCTTTAGATCAGATGGCTAACTAGCAAATTCCCACCTTACCTTTGTACATGTACATATTATCACAGTGGTTTTATTTCGCTTGTGAGCTAAATGTGTTTGTTTTTTTCAGCTCTTGGCTTGCCTTCTCTTTTTTTAATAGATGAGTGCACCACCTTTGTTAATTTCTGTGTCAGTCTAGCTTTGTCTAAATAGAAGTATTTTGTTATGTTGGCTAGCCCCAAGTTTTTTAATAACTTAAGCAATGATTTACGTCAGGGAAGGCCTAGCACTACAGTGAGAAAATGTTGTGAAACTACAAACAACCAAAAATACATTGATGTTCAAAAAACTACCTGTCCTCTCAAAACAACTGTATATTCTGAGCTATGGGGTATTTTTCCTTTTCTAATTTTTTATAAGTGGCCAATTCTGCATGTGTGAGAGTTACTCACACTTTCATAGTTCTATTGAAGCTGTCTTAAAGAGGATGTGAATGGCAAAAGAACTGTGTAGCCACCATCTGCAAAAGAAGGAACAGCTTCTTCCAGTGTGAAAATCTCCATAGCTTCATCTTTGTCCACCCTTTCTTTCTACAGTACAGTCCCTCAGAGAAAGGAGGGTGGCAGGTAGACCACAGAATTTGAAAAGCTTTGGAGGAACAGTTAGGCTTCTATGAGATCCTGCTTCTGGTATCATTCTTGTAGACCACTGAGCTTATTCCTATGGGTTCAAATGCATTAGAAATAAATTAACGAGGCAATTTGTGTGAGAGATTTCTTTTTACTTTTTGTCTTTTACTATACTTTGGATGATCTAGCTTTTTATAGGAATAGTAATCATCTAGGTGACTATTATGAGTCACCTACTGAAAAATAACAGGGTGCTCTTATATGTTTAAAAAAATCTGCTATCCTTTTTGAGTATGAAGAAACTACAAGAAATTCTAACATATGCTTACTTTCTATAAAATATCAGCTAGATAACGATACTTCTGATCTCTGATTAGTATTTGTTGACAGGATTGCTATCAAGTGTTTTAAATTTAAAATTTGAAAATATTTTGGCACTGTCAAGGTTACAGAACATTATTTTTCTTTCCGGTGCTTGTAGGAATATTTCATATACTCGTAGCTGAAGTCTGCTTCCTTACCAAAAAAGATATGCCCTATTTTTAGAATGCAAATAACCTTTTGAATCTTGTAACTTGATTAAATCAATTTGGACTTGCTTTCATGGATCTAGCAAAAGAGAGCTCTGTGATCTTGGTATTCTTTCTTTGCTTAGTATCCGGCTGTAGCTCAAAGCATTCATAAATCTCTTCAAAGAAAGTACTAGAAGAATTCTCATTATAAGTATTAGCTAAATGATTTGGTTCTAATTTGTTTCATTTTCAAAACCAATTCTAAACTATTTCACAGAAGTATTTGGTAAAATCAAGTCAACACAAAACATCAATTAATAAAAACCCTAAGCCAGTCTGATTCAGATGGCTGGCATAATTTTGATTTCATACAGTAAATGTTGCACTAAAGTGTAAGTAAATGAGAACACAGCTTTCCCTATGTTCTAGAAAACTTGGCAGCTTTTACTAGGGGCGTATCTACCAACTATAATCATCATATTTTTATTATTTTTTGCATTACCTTAGCTGTGGGAAACATGATGAGTAAGAGCAGTCTCATAATGTATATTGATCACCCAGGTATTAATCTACTCAAACAATATTTACCACTCGCTTAGCACTTTTCATTGCTTTAAACATGAAAGCATTTTCAAAAGGCTGAGTGGGTCTGTGTTTTTCCATTTTACTTATGAAGAAAACAAAGCAGAGCACACCTAAGTGACTCTCCTGAGTCACAGCCTCAGAAAGGTGAGTGAAGTGACTTGGATCCTCATGCTCCCAGGGCTGGAAGGGGAGACAAACTTGGACAATTTCTCCAACTGTGTTTGTGCCTGCTTTTTCTGTAAAAGCACTTTTTTGTGTAAATGCCTCTCTAGATAGTTGTTCTCTGAAAGTAACAGCTTCTTCCATGCTTGTTCTGTCTCACAGCTTTTTTTTCTCTCTACCCATCTTTATTCCATTTCTAGGCTTGAAAAATGAGTGCACACAAATCAGCCATTGAAGATTTCTAGGGCTGAATACGAGGTTTTCTTGTTCATCCTCTTGATCATGGCATACAGTCAATCTTAGGAAAAGGTGCTTGTAGGGAAGTCTGGTTCAGCGCTTCAACTTTACCAGACGTAGTACTTCATTTTTATCTCTTTCTGCCAGTACTCCAGCAGGAGTTTTCCAGGGGGCTGGGACGATGTTTTGCAAGAGATAAGATAATATAGTGCACACACACTGATTCCTAAAAAGTGTACTTTCTAGCATACCGCATTGGTAGCACAGCAAGTAAACAACAATAACTACCTCTTCGGCATACACATCCACAGCTATCACTAAGAGACACTGCCATCCAAAACCTTTTCTTCCATACAGTACTGCACAGCTGGGCATGGGCACTGTGATTTATGATCCACTGACTGCAGTTCCAGCTAGCTTCCCCTGAACCAAATTTTTCTTTTAAAACAACCGGTCTCTGCTTTGTTCTTTGTTTGAAAAAAAAAAAAAAATCAACCGAGTTTTCCACCAGATTTGTAAAGTTCCAAATCGTTTTTTTTTCAGTGACAAACACTTCTTCCATTGAGCCCTTTTACATGTCAGGGTGGAACCATCCCCAGGCTGATTTAAAGGAGAAAGGCAGAAATGGGCCACTCCAGGCTTCCTGTAAACAGTTTAGATGAGAACAATGTGCTAACAGTTCCACGCAGTTTTCAGAGGCGGCTGAATTTGCTGGATTGCTGAGTCACTGACAAGCTGTTGGGTGAATGAGACAATAATTCCTTTCAATTAGAAACTCATAGAGGCAAGAATATCCTTCAAATATCATGGAGGTAAAATGGAAATTCGGCTCCATTTCAGTGATGGATTCCTCCGCTGCCATAGAGCAAGCGGCAGACAATGGAAATGTGCATCTACTTAGAGACATCAAACTTCTTTCCTTCTTTTTATTTCTTCCTTTCGGTATTTCCTAACTATCTTTTCTACATTCATTTTACTGTTGGCTGGCTGTCACTGGTTACCATAGCAACAACCTCTGGTAGCAGTAAGTCTGGGATGCCCGATGTGAGCATCTTCACATTTGAGCCTTGCCAAGGCTAGCTATTAATCCAGGGTTATATATTGGCTCAACACTGTAAGATTGCTCTATTTTTCCCCCCTTTAGCTGGCTGGCAGTCTGCTTTTCCTGGGCTGGTTACTTCTCTTTCCTCCCATATCTACTGGGCAATCTGGTGTTAGTTTTCATTCTTTGATCTTTTTCTGTTGGCTATTTTGGAGGACTAGTTAGCTTAAAGATGTTTTAAAAAAATAACACACAACATGATTGCATTAAAGAACCTCTTTTTCAGTATGTTATTTAATGAAAAAGAAGGATTTGAGGTCATCTTGTTCTTTGGACAAATATTCACAGTTTATTAGAAAAATTTCACTTGCAATCTGTTTATATCTTTTGCATGGTGTAACAATGGTTCATTTTTTACTAGGGTAAGGGGGAGAGAAATATGTTTAGTGGTAGTATGTTTGGAGACAGGCAACTAGTATGGAAGAGATGTGAATGATGCAGCACTTAATGGCAGCAGTGGAAGGATATAGCAGTCTTTAGAATTTTTTAAACCCACATACCCTCACCATAAAACAACCCCTAATAGCAGTTGAAACCTTGCTGTAAAGCAGAAGTAGCAAAGTGGTTAAGAGTAGTTGGTTGGGAAATGAGAGCTGAAAGAGAAAACTGCAGTGCAGTGATTGGTTTGATTTGCTGAATAAATTGCTATGCTCAGATTCAATTTGTATCAATAGGCAAAGCACTGTACACCTGCAGAGCCTGTCACACTGGATATACAAAACTCTGACATAGCTAGTCTTAAACAATCTTTTTACTGATGTCAATAATTAAAGCCAAAAATACTCAAACCACCCCACCAAAAAAACAACCACTAGACTTATAGCATTTGCGTTTTTATTCCATATACGTGAAAAAAGCGAGTAATGTTTCTTTGGGGTATTTCCTTAAAGAAAGACAATACTTCTTATAAATATATGGAATATTGTAGTATTCTCAATGGATTATTTTAAAAGTAGCCAAGGGGTACTGTTCATTCAGTAGAAGGATTTCGCTTTATTAAACGTGACTGAAAGCTAGAAGCATAATATGCTGTCTCCTTAATACAGTGGAAATTGTACTTTAATAATTTGCAGCTATGATGTAAAATGGGTAAATCTGAAGGCTTTTACAGTTACACCCAGGCAATTGATGTTTATCCCTGTCTGCAATCTCTGTAATTGTTCAGGATTTAGAATAGCTGGTTCCTAGGGAGTGCTTTTCTTGGTTTTTGGTTTTTTTTTGTTTTTTTTAGTTGTGGGTTTTTTTTGTGGTTTTTTTTTTTTTTTTGAATTTTGAAAAATCCCTGCAGGTTTGTTTGGAAGTTTGAGTTCAAACTGCTGTGATGGGAGTTTTCAGGAGAAACAGGACTGAACTCTTATAAATGATTGATGTAGAGTAATATTTCTGGAGAAAGGGGAAGGATGAATCTTGAGAGCAGGTATAATGGTTCCAAGGTGTAGAAGCTTATTTGGACCAACCCTAGCAGATTTTAGGGGTATTCCTCAGGTATTTAGAAAGTTTTAAATCTGATTGAGAGGCCTATCAGCTTAATATTTTCTATTAGGGAATTCCATTTATTTCTAGGAGAGTAGAAGAAGTGTAAATTAATTATTTGTTTGAGAGCGTAAGTAGGTTGAGTTGATGCTGAGTACTTTTTGTTCCGAATCATTGAGCTGCTACACTCATACCTGATTTTAGTCAGAATCCTTCAAATTCTGTTTCTTATGGTAAACATGCATCTTTTTGCACAGACCAACACTAAGTACAAACTTTGAAGTGTTGCTTTTTAATTACAGTTGACATTTATGAGCTTGGGATCAGGCTTTTTTTTTAAAAAAAAAATGCCTACATGGCAAATTTCAAAAAGCATTTTTAGCAGTTGCAACCCAAAAGACCTATGGACAGTTCTGTAAACTCGTTTTCAGCCTTCTTTAATATTAGCTTAACATTCGGATGTTTAATCAAATTGCTTGGGTTTTAAATATTAAACATTGCTATATTCCTCTGGACACGTAAACCAATATTAAAACAGAGTGAACATGAGCATCTTGTTTAATTATTGTTAATGATCTAGGCAAATTCCAAGACTGAAATATCAGCAGTTATTACATATCTAAAGGAAATGCGATTCTGATTATTATTGGTGACAGGTATTTTCACCATATGAACTGCAAACATTTTGAGCTGCTGTAGCCTTCTTCACTAGATAATACCTTTACACTGGAGGGAAGTTTGCTGTCAGGATGAAAATGATGGTCAGTTCTTGATAAGTGACAGAAAGAAGGTCTCCTTCCTAACACAGGTAGGAGTGAGAATCTGTGGTAAGAAGTATATTACCACTTTGGAATATTTATCACTGAGTATTCTGGGCTATATTTTTAAAAACATGTAGTTTTGCCCTGCTTCTAGTGTGAGACCTTCACATTGTAGGTTAATATTCTCAAAAATAACCAAAATATTACGGAAAATTAGTGTTAGAAATTTGTACTTCTATGCAAAACAATGTATTTTAAAAGCCATATGTAATTACTTGGTTTTACTGGAACTTCTGCATTTGTGGAGGAAAAAAATACCACCAAACAAAAAAAGCAAACAAACAAAAAAAAAAGCAGGAAACTAAAGCAAGCTTGGTTTTCAGTGGTTTTCCAAAAGGCAATCCAAAAAAAAAAAGGCGGGGGCGGTTGTTGAGGAAAGACTATGGCTTCCAGTCTGTTAAACTGAGTTAAATTAAGTTCTTTAACCTCGATCTCTAACTTTGTTCGCAGACCTAGTTAAATTGGTGCGTAGGCTGGCTCACCATACTTCCTTCAGGCTACACAGAAGGAACAATTAAACACTCTTTTACGTAGTCACTTCTGGAAAGAGTAGAAGCTGTGCCACAAAGTGTTTGGCTGCATGGCAGAACTTGAACGTACCCACCTGAAGAAATAAAAGGTATATCTGAAACAGAAGTTCAGAGGCCAGTGGATTTATTGGCTGCAGGTGTGAAGGTGAGTGGCTAAAAGCAAGAGCAGTTGTCATGGCCATTTGGCTGTGAAGATGACAAAAAAACACAACCAACCAACTTTCTTTCTGTGTTCTAGGGATTTTTTCATGCTGATAGTGTTTATTTCTGAGCATGAAAGCTGTATTTTGTTTCCAGTTTTCAGACAAAGTCAGGAGGCCTGACACTTACTGTAAGTAAGCAGGATTGTGTGAAGGAAATTTTTGATGACTCCTTTGTTTCTCCTGATAGAAACAGCAAGAAAGTTCTCCAGTAATGGCAAAACATTAAAGATAAAATATGCATGACAGCATTAATTGTTGCAGTGTATTAAAAGCTAGATGGATTGTTGTACTTGTGTCATGCTTCAAAAGCATGATCTTTTCTTACATGGTTTTTAATACATCATTTTGTTAGAAAATGGTGTGTTCAGCACTTGCTGTACACAGAGAGGTTTGCCTGAGTTCCTGTCAAATCTCTGTTCATTTATAGAAATATTTCAGGCACTTTAGCCAAAAGGGATTTGATCTTGTGGTGCCCGTGTGCATTGCCGGCTTTTATCGGTTTACTATGCCTATGTTCTTGGTGGACAGGCTGTTCCCTTTCTTCCTCTGCTTTTCAGGAGCTTTGCTCCTTTCAACCGTGTTGTTAATGAAGGTGAGGAATCTCTTCGTACACATCTTTATTGACTCTGAAGCTTTTGAGTGGATGAATAGTGTCCTGAGTTTTCATTTCTTGTTGTTTTTAGAACAAGCAGACAAGAAGCATTGACTTATTGAACAAAAGAGATCAGACTTAGATGATGATGAAAATGATGATTCAGAAGAGGTTTTAAATGAAATGCCAATAAATATGATCACAGGTCAGACCTATTCAGTATCTCTTGATCGGCTGGCACAGCTCTGTATGTGTTTGCTACCCAAAGCCATTCAGCAATTTGTCTGCGATGGAGACGGTTAAACTGTAAAAACAAAATGCGTGAAACTGAATTACTATGCTAGTCATGCAAATATTCCTTGGTATACACGACAGACAGCTTCCTGAGGCTGTGGCCTCTTCATAGATAGGTAAAGATCTACAAGTCAAGAAGAAATTGAGTGGATATTCAAGGACCTTTCTGTTTTTCTCGATTGTGAGGAAAAGAATAAATAATGAATAACTGCAAAACAAGTCGAGCAGTAAGAGGTGAGTGGCTTTTTCTGCCATGTAATGAACACTTGCTTCACTTCTGCACCAAAAGTCTGCATCTTGTTGTCAGTGTTTTCCTCAGTCTTCCAGTTCAGAGCCCGGGAGCATGCCCACAAAACTTGTTCTTGGAAGTATATTGAAATAATGACTGTGATTCAGGCTGAGGTGAATGGAAAGGGAAGGGACTTCTAATTTGTAGTAACCAGATAAGTACTGTTCATGAGCTTGCACTTACTTGCTCTTTGTAAATATGCTTTCTTTCCCCAAGGTGTTACCCTGCGTGTACTGCTTTTTACATTAAACCGGGTAGAGCCATTTACATCACAGGGAGTTTATGAGGAACAACTCCTGAGGCCTGATTTGCTAATGGCTGTCTTTAACACAGAGTAATACCAAAACACGAACATATCAAAATGGTAGGATTTACATGGCCAAAGCATAAAAACAAAGATACAAAACAGTAATTTACTAAGAGTTTGACCATTAACCCTCCTGAACAGTAAGAGACGCATCAGTTCTTGCAAAGATTGGGACATGTGGTGCTGGAAGGAGTTTACCTAAGGAATAACGTTTCAACATGCCTGGCGGGTGAATCAGTGAGATTTCTGGGTGGATGGCTTACACCTATGAGAGGGATATGTTTTCTTTCTTCCATTTTTCAGATGTGGGAATGGTTGCAGCTTTTAGCCTTCCTTCAGATTTTGCCCCCTTAGACAGCTAGTGTTACTGCTGTGCAAAACTCCAATTGCGCTTTCTTTGTCACAGGCATTTTGGGGTGGAGTCACCTGATGATAGTTCTCATTGACTTCCCCAAGAACTCATTTACAACACACAGTCATTTTAGGTACTTGACAATGATTTGATTCACTATTATTTTGTTTCAGTCAGATCACATATTGCATGTTGCAGCAAATTGAAAAGATTTCATAAACACCTGTTCCAAATTGTGGTTTTATGATTTAAATTTAGATCTAAAATATTTTTAACCACGATTTTTTGTTATCTGTGGTTGTTTTTCTTCTTGTTTTTTTCTTAATGGCACTCTTTTTTTTTTTAATTTGCTTTGATGGGATCTTTCTCAATTCTACTTAAATACATAGTGTTTAAATGTAAATTGAGAAATGGAGATAAGGTACTTGTTTATGAATGTTAGGGATCTTAGCTGATGACTACTTGGTTTTTTATGTTACATTGGTTTTAGTTTTTATTTAATTTTATTCTATAATTTTAATTGTCAGATAACATTATTTGCAAGGGTGAGTGATGAAGGCAGTGGGTCCCACTAGTGGCAGTTACCTGCAATTTGTCCCCAGTTTGCATTCTAATCTGTTTCTAGCAAGTCATGTTTTAGGTTTATTTATATGAAAATGTCATCGTATTTCAAAATTTGTTGTCCAGTAAGATATGCTGCTTTAGATAACATAGGGATTTACAGAATCTTATGCTTTAAAAATAAAGGGAGAATCTTTCCAAGTTTCTTTTCAAGAAACTCTTTGCAGAGTGAAAGCAAACTATATACACATCAAGAAAGTGCCATATGATGGACATCAAGAAAAACCTGGAACATTTATCTTTTTTTCCTCAGATAGTTTGAAAATGTCAAATAAAGGCTATGTTGTTCTTTTCATTTTAACTAGAAAATTCTCAGCAATACCTAGGCAGCGGGAAGAAAATATTCATGGATTGTCACATTATAGTTGCAGTTTCTCTCATTTCCCAAAATGCATAGCTTCTGTGTCATTTTAAGATTTAGAAGTCACTGCATTTATGTTTTAATGATCAATGGCAGCTGTTGATCTGGGTCATTAATGAGATTTTGACTGCATCTGCATTTAAACCTTATATATTCCGCAAGAGACACAGTATGCTTGGAAAATGAGATTTCTGTCATGGTAATAATAAAGAGTTTTACATGCTCAAGCTGACAGGATTCACTCTCATGAATCTTCTGCTCTACATTTTGGAAGGTTGCATAGTACAAAATTTCTGTTAAATGAGAAGGGGCAGAGGGAGAACTCTTGCTGCGATTTCAAATAGAGCCCTTTGGTCCACAAGCACATGGAAAATGGCCCCTAGGTGAAGGTATCTGCCACTTCTATGTTGAGAGAAAAGTAGTAGTAAAGTCTGCTCAAAGCAAAAAGTGATTTTGTAGCTCACTCATTTATTAAAATGCTATCTGTTACTTCCTTTGAGGGCAGCAGAGTACCTTGAGAATGACAGACTGAGCACAGACAGTGTCACTTAGGGAACACTTAATATCATGCCGTAGATATCTGGGTATAGTTAAACTGCTCTTAGAAATGGCAAATAATGACCTTCCCAAACAATGTCCAAATTGTAATTCTGTTCCATAAAACCCCTCCTTATTATTAAGTGTTCTTGTATTATTATTTTTTTAAGGTTGTAAGTATCAGTGGGTTTCCATATCAGTAACAGCTTGCTTACAGGTTAGTAGAGAAAAATATAAATCTTTTTCAAGTTGCAGAGTGAATTTCTAACAGGGTTTGCCTTCTTGAACACTGCCTTCTCTGATGTAAGTATTTCATTAGCCTTTCTATCCTTTCACTCAGAGACTTGTTCTATCTACTTCAGATCCTTGGGAAATTACTCTAGTTAATTTCTCCTTGCCAATAGGCTAAATTAAATTCCCAATGCAACAAAAAGAATTTTCCAAATTAGAAGTTGGTGAATATGTGTAAAAAACCAAGTGAACCGTGACAAAATATTCTTGTAGAAGTGCTACAATGGTGTATTTACTCCTGTTGGACAAGGAGTAGTTGTAGGCACATCACTGGGTCCTGATTAAAGATGAATCTTTTTCAGGCAGTTGCTGATTTTAGTCTAAACAGGCCAATTGCAGTTGCAAGGCCCAAAGTACTGTCCATTATTACATGTGAGAAGTAATTTGGAAGAGCTATAGGAGGATGCTGACAGGTAGTAGTTTGCAAAATTTTGAGACCAAGATACTGTTCAAATATCTGACTTTGGTGAAGATATTGTAAACTGTAAATTGCCCAAGACATTAGGTACAGAAGTAGCACACAGTGAACTAACAAATCAACTGAATATTAGCTTTCTTTCAGATAATATACAACTACTACTGATTTTTGGTAGGGCCAAAGAGTCAGGATCATAACCATTGCTTTAGAAAAAAGTTGCTAAAACATCCTATGTCATGAATAATGGTTGCTTTATAGATTATTTGTTATCTGGAGTTAACTGTTGGAGTTTGGCTGGCATGGACAGTTTAGGAACAGATACTACTTTGGCTAGAAAAATTAAGGACGAGAGATAATGTTAAGATTGACAAAAACAATAACATCTTTTTGTTATCTCTTTCAAAAATTATCCACTGATGACTAAGATTATTACTTCATCCCATTTGTCCTATACAAATCTTCGATTTGGCCAAATGCCAGCTCTCAGTTCTTCAGCATCATCATCTCGTTCACAGTGGAGATCTTATCCTTTGGCTTTTGACATACTACGTTGTAGCTGCAGCCTCTGTTAGCACTAAATCTTGTCACTTGGGCATTGCAGAACTTAATAACTAGTGTGAATTAAATAATTTCATACAAATAACTACAACTGTAGCAGACTTCTTCCTTTGGATAATTTTTGACTATGTGAATGTGAGTCTCAATTCTTTATGAGCTTGGGTAGAGGACAGAATATCCATAGCCCATATGTACCTTACCTCTTCATCCAGATGTCAAAAAACTCAGACTGTAACATGTTTAGGACTTTCCCTATCTCTACTCCTTCATCCCATCTCAGGAGTTCATAGAGTCATAGAATTATACAATCATTTAAGTTGGAAAGGACCTTTAAGATCAAGTCCAACCATTAGCCTAACACTGCCAAGTCCATCACTAAACAATGTCCCTAAGCACCATGTCTACACATCTTTTAAATACCTCCACGGATGGTGACTCCACCACTTCTCTGGGCAGCCTGTTCCAGCATGTGATAACACTTTCGGTGAAGAAATTTTTCCTAATATCCAATTTAAACAAGCCCCTCACCGTTTCCTCTTGTCCTGTCACTTGTTATCTGGGAAAAGAGACCAACACCCACCTCGCTACAACCTCCTTTCACATAGTTGTAGAGAGCAATAAGGTCTCCCCTCAGCCTTCTTTTCTGCAGACTAAACAACCATAGTTCCCTCAGCCACTCCTTGTAATTCTTGTGCTCTAGACCCTTCAGCAGCTTTGTTGCCCTTCTTTGGAAACACTCAAGAACCTCAAAGTCTTTGTTGTAGTGAGTCTTAAAACAAAACACAGTATTCAAGGTGTGGCCTCACCAGTGCCAAGTATACGGGGACAATCACCTCCCTAGTCCTGCTGGCCACAATATTTCTGATATAAACCAGGATGCTGTTGGCCTTCTTGGCCATCCGGGCACACTGCTGGCTCTCGTTCAGCTGGTTGTCAACCAATACTCCAAGGTCCCTTTCTGCCGGGCAGCTTTCCAGCCACTCTTCCACAAGCCTGTAGCGTTGCATGGGGTTGTTGTGACCCAAGTGCAGGACCCAGCACTCAGCATTGTTGAATCTCACACAAATGGCCTTGGCCCATCAATCCAGTCTGTCCAGATCCCTCTGTAGAGCCTTTCTACCCTCGAGTACATCAACACTTCTGCCCAGTATTTTATCCAACAAAGATTGCACCAGTGCAAGCCCTGAGCAGCTGGTTTCTTCAGGAGAATGCTGTGGGAAACGGTGTCAAAGGCTTTACTAAAGCCTAGGTAGACAATACCCACAGTTTTGCCCTCATTCACTAAGCAAGTCACCTTGTCACAGAGGAGATCAGCTTAGTCAAGCAGGCCCTGCCTTGCATAAACCCACACTGACTGGATCTGATCACCTGGTTGTCCTGTACGTGCTTTGTGATGGTGCTCGAGACGATTTGCTCCACAACCTTCTCCAGCATTGAGATCAGCCTGACAGGCCTGTAGTTCCCCAGTTCCTCCTTAGAATCATAGAATCATTAGGGTTGGAAAAGACCTCTAAGATCATCAAGTCCAACCATCACCCCAACACCACCATGCCTGCTGAACCATGTCCCAGAATGCCACATCTACCTGTTTTTTAACACTTTCAGGGATGGTGACTCCACCACTTCCCTGGGTCCCACTACACCGAGACTGGTTCTCCAGTTGCTCGCCCCTGCCCATGCAGCAGCCAGCTGTGGCACCTTAAGGTGACGCAGGCAAACCCGCTGACCCGGTGAGGAAGCTCGTGGGACACCCCGGCAGCAGGAGCTGGCCCTGAAGGGCAGCAGGGGCAGCAGCGGCGTGGCCACATGCACCCGTCCCGCCACTTCTGGCCCTTCTTGTAGATGGGCATCACATTTCCTAACCTCCAGTCAAATGGGACCTCCACAGTTAGCCAGGACTGCTGGTGACCACTTCCATCAGCTCCCTCAGTACCTTGGGTGGATCTTGCCCAGCCCCATAGACTCGAGTGTGTCTAAGTGATGTAGCAGGTTGCTAACCATTTCCCCTTGGATTATGGGGGCTTCGTTCTGCTCCCCCTCCCTGTCTTCCAGCTCAGCGGGCTGGGTAGCAGGAGAACAACTGGTCTTACTATTAAAGACTGAGGCAAAGGAGGCGTTAAGTACCTCAGGAGTTATGCTGGGAAGTCACAGAAGCGTCTTGTGATAATGGTGTCCACTTGCATCCTCTTCTGGTGAGATAACTGTCTGCTTTCTATGTTGAAATCTTTTGGAAGAAATGAGTGAGCTAAAAAACCTGTTCTTGTGTCTGAACCCTGACGTTTTGAAGATTAGTAGAAGGGAAATGAAGAAGGAACAGTTTAAGAGATAACTCTGATTACTATGAACTGAAAATCCAATGAATTTCATAAAACAAGTAAATGATCCAGCATGTCTGTCTCAGCAGTGGTTCAACAAAGTCTTATCACCCCGGAGACTGCTTTGCTTTTTCATAATTCCTCTTACCAGCAAGCATAATATCAGGGACAACCAACAAACCGACAAATATCCTAAGTAGTAACTGTCAACTGCATAGCATAAAATGACCACTCTGTAATGCCCCTTATAAACTTAGAACTTAGAAAACTGACCTTGCTGGTTAAATAATTACTGGCTAAGAGCAAAATCATTATTTCAGTCCTCATACTACAAACACATTACACAAGTAAGTAGTGAATCTCATGGGATTAATTAAATGGATAAGGGTTGCACATCTGGGCTCTTGGACACTTTGAAGTCCTGAGTACAGGCTGATTTTGAGACATAAGTAGTTTTGTGGAAGCCATTACAAAACTGATATTACTTACATTTTAACACTGGAAAATTTTAATGTTCATTCCATATCAGACAATAAAGGTGTACAAAGGAAAGAGTAACAGATCATATCCTATGCAGTAATACTCAATTATGTTTATGCTGTTTATAAATCATGTATTTATCTCTACGTATAAGTTACATTTATAAGTATAGTCAAGTGTTATTGATGTTTAGACTTATGTTAAGTATGGTTAAGCTTTTCCAATTGCTTAACCATTTTCATGGAGAAGTAGCTTACATTCTGATACAAACTGCAAAATAAAAAAGCTGTTCTTTACCATTGGTATCTTCCAATCACACCATTCCTGATTGAAATGTCTTAGGAAAAGGAGCTTTTCAGCCTTAGAAAAAACAGTTCAGAACTATTAAGCATAGCTCAATCTCCTATACTGAGAGGAAAAAAAAAAATCACTTTTGGATTGAGAATAAAGCATAGTGTATGCCAAATCCAAAACAATGTCTAGAGAAAGCTACAAGCAAATGAAGAGTTCTGCATAGACTTGAACATGATTGTGCATATTATATCAATAAAGTTGGAATAGACTGGAGAGCATAAAAGTCACTAGGCCTTTGTTTCAATATGCTCAAGAGCATCCCGAAGTTTCACCTTTGGTGCTGAAACCTAATTTGTAACTGCGTAAGTGACATTTCCAGGTTTGGAAGGTTCACTTTTTAGAAGTGCTGAGTAAGGTCTTGTAAAATTCTGTACATTCAATTTTTGTCATGTAAAATAGGCATGAATTCTCTTTTCTGTTTTGAAAAGACATTAGCCATAATGGAAGCAGATGCGGTACACTACTCACTGGTACTTCTTTCAAAACTCATTTTCAAGTATATGGTGACACCATACAAAACAGTGTGTGCTTTCTTCAGCTGAGATGCTAAAATCTATCCCATCTGTATTTCATTCCATGTACATTTCTGCCTAATCTAATTGGAACTGAACTTCTAGCATGCGAAGATTCTTTTATTGGTATTTATTTATCCATACCAGTCACAATGTATAAAAAAATAACACATACCTGATATGAGGTATAGGAATAAAAGCACAATATTTTGTTTAGGTTTAATGTGCAAAACAAGAAGGTAACGTACATTTGTGTAACATGAATTAGGTAATGTTATTGTGGGAAACCTAATTTTGCATCACCCTAATGAAATATTTTATCTTTTATTATAATAGTTGGCTGACATTTATGCTTCTTTGCTAAGAAAGGAAAAGTAAATTACTGGGAATAGTTTTCAATAATTGTGTAGATTTTTCATATGAAAATAATATTTGACTTCAGGCCATTCTTTTTAACTGATGACAAAATTTATAACAGAAGATTTGACTTGAAAAGGTAGGCTAGCAGACTTGAAAAGGTAGCATGGGCATCTAGGTGAAAAATTTTGTTGCAAAATAGTGATCATTTAGCTAAATCTGCACTTCCTGATAAGGTGTTCTGCTACTTCTTTCACAATACGAAATATCAAGAAAGAAGCTAACTTAAAACTAAGTAGATTGAAAGCAGCCTTAAGGAGAAGGACTTGACAGTGTTGGTTGATGAGAAGGTCCACATGACCCGGCAATGTACTCTTGCAGCTCAGAAGGCCAACCATATCCTGGGGTAACTCAAAAGAAGCCTGGCCAGCAGGTCAAGGGAGGGGATTCTGCCCCTCTACTCTGCTCTGGGGAGACCCCACCTGGAGTACTGCATCCAGCTCTGGAGCCTTCAGCACAGGAAAGACATGGACCTCTTGGAGCAGGTCCAGAGGAGGGCCACAGAAATGATCAGGGGGCTGGAACACCTCTCCCATGAGGTAAGGCTGAGAGAATTGGGGATGTTCAGCCTGAAGGAGAGAAGGCTCTGGGGACACCTTATGGCAGCCGTCCAGTACCTGAAGTGATCCTGTAAGAAAGCTGGAGAGGGACTCTTTACAAGGGCGTGTAGTGATAGGACAAGGGGTAATGGCTTTAAACTGAGAGAGGGTAGATTTAGAAGTGATAAAAGGAAGAAATTCTTTACTGTGAGGGTCGTGAGGCACTGAAACAGGTTGCCCAGAGCAGTTGTGGATGTCCCCTCCCTGGAAGTGTTCAAGACCAGGTTAGATGGGGCTTTGAGGAATCTAGTCTAGTGGCAGGTGTCCCTGCCCATGGCAGGGGAGGTAGGAAATAGCTGATCTGTAAGGTCCCTTCCAACCCAAACCATTATATGATTCTATGATTCCTGTGAGACCAGCAGTATTCATACTTTCCATTATCCCATGTAATACAGGATCCATTTGTTCTAGGTTTTTAAAATGAAATTCCTTGTTGTTTCTTACCAGCTCTTCCTCTTTTGCTGTTGAATGTTGTACTACAATATCATAATTATGCCAAAGTGTGTTCAGTGCATGTCCTGTGGACTGGATTCAGCCTAAAACCAGTCTTGCAGACTAACTGTAAACCCTCAGACATATCTAAACCTTATGGTGAATGCAAAGTGGATCTCTCAAAAGAGAGCACTGACACAAAAATATGTAAAACACCACAGGGTGCTTTGTAGCATTGGGTGGGATATACCAGCTCAAGATGGGAAATGGAGATCATAAACTTTTTATGCCACTTTAATATTCTTTCCTGTAAAAAAAGGGAATTTAATTGTAGGACCATGTCCATTTAGTGAGACAACTGGAAGTTGAGAAAAGTAAATAATACCAAAGGAGAGGCAATTCATAAAATCATAGAACAGCCCAGGTTGGAAGGGACCTTGAAAGATCATATGGTCCAACCTTTTGTGGGATAAGGAGCCTCAATGAGATTATCTAGCACCCTGTCCAATTGCATCTTGAAAACTTCCAGTGGTGGAAGTTGTTGGGGAAGGAGGGGGGACAAGGCACACCACATCTTTCTTTATAACATACATCTTAGCTCAATTGGGGCTGCCCATGTTCTCTCAAGTATTATCCCTGGGTCAGGTATCTTCACCGGCTCTCTGCAGTGTCCATTTTGTGAGCACTGTCTGAATTCAGCTTCTCTTCAAGGCAGTTACAGTCCTCCAGCGTTTTGTTCACCCAGCTAGCCCTGCAAACGCAGCTGCTGTGTGTGCCCCCACCCCGAACTGATTCACTTATTTTCTAGCTACCCTCAAACCCCCACAGAACTTACCAGGTTTTGTAGTGGGTAGGTGTCAGATGAAAGCAATAGTAGCAGTTAATGGAACCCTTGTAATGGTATCAGTATGGTTTATCTCCCTGCTGTCTAGTTTAATAGCTTCTGTTGAATGAGGCCTCTGACAAGTTGGTTGAATCTGAATCTTTGAAAATTGTAGGTGGTTGTAATACTATATAATTAAATTGGCTTTTAGTATAATACCAACAATAATAAACAGACTACTACCATTTTCCTCCAAAACCTCTAATAGATACTTAGAACACTTAAAGGTTTTCTCCCCCCCATTCTCCCACCCCCACCCGCAGCTTGGAGAATGTAATGAAATTAATAACAGTGGAAGGAAGAATAATTTGAGAATACTGTTAAAAGTCAACAATCCTGCTACTACCAAGTATCTTTTACATCCTCTTTTTGATACAGTTTTCAGTTAACAGATCTGATTTGAGGAAAGCTCTTTTTATGCTTGTGCCTATTATTATTTGCTTACACTGAGAGTCTTCATATAGGAAAGAACTAGGGAAAGAAAAGCTAATGAATTAGAAAAGAAATAGTTTAAGAACAAAAGGAGGAAGAAGAATACCTTATCTCTCTGAGCAGCAAGACAGGCAGAAAGGAGAAAAATATGTGGTAAGGAAACTGTGGAGAATAGGAAACGTAAGAAGCAAAGAGTCTTGTTTGGAGACATTGCATATGTCTTCCAGCTGCAGGATGTGAAGCAAGATGTCAATAGCGTAGCTGGAGGTTAAGGTAGGGCTTGGAGACAGTTGGGACACATGGAATCAATTGTATAGCTGCCACAGCAAAAATGTATTTGGTTCTGCATCCAGAAATGTGACTGTTGCTCCAAACACATGCAGAGAGCTATATAGTTTACAGCAATGGTTATACTAATTGACAATGGATGATGAATCCAGTCAGCTAACTGGAGTGGAGTGGAATACAACAAAGCATAGGACAATTATTCTGCAAAAGGGAAGACCAAAATCCTGATACTAGGGTTTCATAGGAGGTACTAAAATACTAGGTTAGTACCAGGGTAGCAGTCAATGGATCAGAATAATGACTCCTTCTTACACAATCTGCCTCCAAGACTGTCCAGATGTCTCAAGAGAAAATGCAAACAAAACAAGCAAAGCAAAGAACAAAATAATCAAAAGCCAGAGATGGGAAAATCCAAGTCCGTGGAAATTTTCTCCAAATTCTTTTGAAAAGTATTGTCTTTTAAATCATGAAACATAACACATAACCTCTCTTTCAAAACATCTTAATGGTTTGTCTGCATAAGATTCCCAAGAATATCAGAGTTGGAAGTGCCAAGTCCTTCTTTGAATTTTGGTGAAGTCTTGACATTAGTGACATCCTGTGGCATTGAGTTCTATAATCTAATTATGTGCTGCATTAAAAAGTATGTCCTTTTATCAGATTTGGAGCTGCTGCTTTTCACTTTCACTTAGTGTCCTTTTGTTCTTGAGTTATGAGATGCAGGACTACAGAAGCTCCTGATCTATTTTCTCTTTGCCATTTACCATTTTTACACTTTCATCATATCCCTTCTTATTCATCTTTTTTTTCGAAGGTTAACAATTCCAATTTTTTTCAGTCTTTTCATAAGGAGTCTTCTCTATATGCCTAATTATCTCAATCACTCTTCTCTGAATACCTTCTAATTCAGTAATATGTTTTTTTTGTGATGGGGTGACCACTACTTCACACTGTTCCAGAGGTGGGAAAATTACTGATTCATACAATGACATTATGTTTTCTTTCTTATTCTCCAACTCATCTCTTATGCATCTTAACATTTTACTTGCTTTTCTGACTGCAGCTGCACATTGAGCATGGCTCTTCAATGAGATGTCTGCAGTGAGGCCCAGGTGTTTTTCTTAAGTTGGCACTCTTAATTGAGACCTCTGGTAAAGTGAATGACTTGTTACAGTTTTTTTTTCACCAATACGTATTTCCTTGCATCTAAATAAATGATTTTCACCTCTTTTAAGATGGCCCATCCATCTCGCTTGGTCAGTTACCTCTGAAGTTTCCAGTCTTCTTCAGACTTGGTTAACAGAATTTTTTTGTGTTCTCTGCAAATTTTGCCATATTGCTGTTCACTCATTTTTTTCATAGTAATTAATATCTTTTGAACACCTGGCCCTTGTACGGTGCCTTGAAGCACCCTGCTGTTAACTTTTTGCCGTAAGGAAAATTGACAATATATATATTTTTTTGTCTTTGAGAAAAGTTTTACTTCCTTTTGCATCCTATACCAAAATGACTTACTGACTGAGATGGAGACTGAGGTAGTCTCTTGAGAGGAACAATGTTCCTGCCACATCTATTCAGTTACGCTAACAAGGTTAAGGGCTGGATACCTTCATGATTAAAGCTAAAACTCTGAGAGACAACTATGCTCTTTGTGACCACAAGTATGGAAATTAAGGAAAAAGGATGGAAAAGTAGTTAATTCATTCCATATGTTTGGCAGATACATTCAAAATTAAGATGGGAGCAAGGTTTTAACATAGCAGTTCTTAACGCTGTCTTGGTGATAATCCTAAAAAGACATTAATATAATCAGCCTAAATAGGCAGGAGTGCAAGAGTCTACTTCTGACACTTTGTGAAAATAAGAGAAAAATGGAAACTAGTGGTAACGTCTGGGTAGCTGTTTATTTTCCAGACTTTTTTTCAAAATCTGATACTAACCAAGACATTTTAAGATTTTGTATCCCCAGAGTTCTTGTGGAAAAGGGGAAAGGCAAATTTATTTTGAGGCTTTATATGTCCTGACGTCCCCTAGGCCTGCTTATTTCCTGGTATCTCTCTCTCTTTCTCTCAAGTGTTCCCCATCCTCTCCCTGAGAGAGTCTATGTCTGCTTCATCAACCCTGACTGCCTACAGTATGCAACAGACTCCACCACCTTTCTTCACAAAGAAGATTGCTTACACAGAGGAAGGCTCCTCAGACTGCTCGGGACACCTTGCACAGATGCATGCCACTGCCTTGAATTCAGAACGGACACTAAGAGAGATCCTGAACATATTGGTGGAAATATGATCAGTCACCTGCAACTCAAACCCTACCTGATTGGTAAAGGAACTGTAAGGACAACCAGAACTTCTCGCGATACTGCCAAAGTTTTTTCTGAAGGAAAACCAGTATTTTGCATACCATAGTCCACTCAACCCTAAACCAAACTATTTCAGGTGGAAAGGAGGTTGTCAACAGGTATCAAGTCTTTCTTTTCTGAATGAGCCTATTAAAATGCTAGTAACCTCTCTACAACTAGTACTGGAGCCTAATAGGATTTGAGGGCAGAACATGGAATATATTCTGTGGACCAATTATACATACATATGTATATGCACAAGTATATATCTGTGTATATGAGTATATATACTCTATATATTCTTTTTCCTGGAGCAAGTTATTTTGATACAGTCAAATATAGGATGCTGAATTATAAGAGAATAACAGTAAAACTTGCCACTGTGACCTTTTTTTCATGCATAGCAACACAAAAATTATCAGTATAATACAGCACAATCAAAAATATAAATAAAGTTTCTTATTTGAAGGAAGAATAGGAAGAAAACTTGATGCTTGTCACTTAATTTTGAAAGGTTCTAAAATACCACAGTGCTTGTGCAGCATATGAACGTGACAGGGATAGAATATAAATTGTACAGTCGCACCTATTAATGAAGATAATGTTATATTATTGACACTTGTGCATCAAATATAGGAACAGAAACTGTACTGTGTGCCATTTAGTTAATTTAGAGGAAAAAAAATGTATACCAAAAATATGAGCTCACTGCAGTGAACAATTGAAAGCTGAATGTTTTTCACAATATATTTGCAAAATAAGCAGCAATGTAATAAAAAGTTATGTCTTTAGTTTCCCAGCCAAACCTAAGAAAATGACTTAATGTTAAGTGATTGAAGGCAGAGTTTTGCAGAAACAATGTGTATGGAAAACAATGAGAATACTGTGCCTGCTGCTGGCTTCACACCGAAGATATTCATGCTTTGCATTTGCTATAGGTTAATATACCTCCTGAAATGTGTGTGTATTCAGATAGCATTAAGAGATAAATATATGCCTTTTTAATGGTGCATTGCCGTTTAGGAGGCTATCACAGAATACTTTTCAACACCTCTGGGAGATCATCACATTAAATTAAGCCTGTAGCCCAGTGTTTTTCATTTAAACCCACCATGATAAAATGTATCGGTAAATAAGCATTAAACTGTTGTCTGAAATAAATCTGTATCCTGATAATATTCCAGTGCAGAATCGGAAAATTTTTTGGTAGGATTTTTTTTTTCTTTTCTTTTTCTCTAGAACCTATATCAAAATTCATGTGAACATAGCAAAGATTTGTCAGTGCTTTTCAGGCAGGCTTCTTGGTTCTCTCCTTTTCTTAAAAGGCTGTGCATGCACCTGTGTTCCCCAGACTTTTGGAGGATATCAAGACCCATGAGAGTTGCTGCATTTTTCAAATGATAAGTTTTAATACCTTTCCTCCCTCCACCCTGTTAGTCCCTGGTAATGAATTCTTCTTGGGGAGTGGTATCAATGGTTAAAATTTTAATGTACAAGGTAATAAGTGAAGAAACACAGTGGGAATAAGCTGTGAAGGATTATATTGGCTTACATATGAGTTTGTTTGGAAGGTCCTGTTTCATATCCTTCAATCTGTGAAAAAAAAAACATCAGCTGTAGTTCATGGGAGTTTCTGCAGCTATTGGGAGCAGGCTTGGGTGGGGTTTTTAGTACCTCTGCATTTCAACATCATATAAACTGTAGAATCATTATGATTTTTTTTCTTTAGGCTAAGTAAACTAAGAAAATGATGAGGCACAAAAGGTAGTATTTCCTAAATTAGCTGGGCTTTTTTTTTGCTTTTTTTCCCTTAGATTCATAGTTATGAAAAAGTTTCTGTGTAAGAGCCTTACTCAGCTATCTTACACTTAATCAAGAACTGGGACAATGTATTGTTGGGGATTTTTCACATATGTACAATCACACTGACATAAACATATTCAATTATTCTACTCAGTTCTTAAAAATTAATTTAAAGGTAAGATCTGTATCAGTAAAAATCAAAAGGAATTTTGTTTTTTATTTCAGTGAAACTCAGATTTCATCCAAATATGACAGAGATGTAGTTGAAAAGCTTGTTTTTTATGAACACTCTCAAATCACTTGTGATTTCACTTTTTTTTTTTTTT
>Ga0065711_1030503_pt1 | contig 32305 bp, 16 predicted proteins | sample Hoacrofraction12_FD_59098 | JGI IMG/M metagenome (GOLD analysis project Ga0065711, IMG submission 59098) | Hoatzin crop microbial communities from Cojedes, Venezuela - Epithelial fraction 12 v2 (version 2) | ecosystem: Host-associated > Birds > Digestive system > Esophagus > Crop | place...
AAAAAAAAAAAAAAAAAAAAAAGGGTCTAGTGAGGATGGAGATGATAATCAGACCTTGTGGGTAGTAGAACGCCATGCCAATGGTGAGGAGCTCTTGAATGAGCTTGCAAAGATGAGAAGCTTGCAAATAGCTGGCAGATGAAATACATTTTAGGTAAATTGTTAGGTAACACATCAAGGGGAAAGTGATTTAAATTGTGCTTACAATAGTGCTTGGCTTAGAAGTACCTGTTAAAGCTTGGGAAGGGATCTTGGAGCCGTTGTCCAGAGGTTTCTGGAACCATCAGCTCAGTATCTGCTGGCAACAAAAAGGCCAATGAAACTGTCAGAGGACACAGGGCATCATTTTGCTGCTGTACAAAACTTGGCTTCCCACGGTTTGAAGTATTGGTACAGCTCTGATCTCTGCATTTTGACAAGGGTCTACCGGGGTGAGAGAGCGAGCAGATGTAAAAAAGCAGGTGTTTTCTGACTTCAGGCAGGGTTCAGCTCTGTGGGATTCAGTTTCTTATTAATACATGCTGGTAAATATATCTATCTTTAAAAGCCGTTCCTTGGCAAAAAACATCTGATAGTTCAATGCAGAAATAATGAACATAGCTATTTTTTCATGTTGCTATTACAATTTTTATTGGCAATTATCAGAGGGATAAGCAGATAACTTATTATTTACATTTACTTTTTCATTTTTTGCATAGTGGGTGTTTTTTTTGTTTTTCTTTAGTAGGTTGTTGAACCCCAAGGAAAAGAACAGCTTAGATATTTAATGGCCTCTATGTGCATAACCGAGTGCTCTACTCTTGCAATGAGAGGGCTGGAATGACAATAATCACAATAAAAATAAACATACAAATTATTGTGAGCAATTGTTTTAGCTCAAATAACTGTCATTCTATATAACATAGAATTACAGGGGGTGAGCACAATAGAAATAATTGCTATGATTACATATGAACGAAGTGCTTGATAGCAAAATAAAGCAAGAATACATTATTACTCATTTGGTACCCAGTGGAGGGTAGCATTTTAAATTCACTAAAGGTGGTCGGTCTCCAAGTTCTTTGTAGCAAAGGGCTGTGTATAATCAAAAAAGAGCGTGATAGGTTTTCTCAAAAGGATCTTGGGTCCTGTGGTTCTTGGTGTTGCAACTTGACTCTAAAAAACCATGAACCTAGCAGCATTCGTGGAGCAAGTTCAGATCAATTCATGATGCTGAGTATTGTCCATCTTCCTTGCCAGGATATGGAACATAATAACAAATTATATCCTTAGGCATGCAGGCATGTTAATGTTTCTATTTGGTGTTTGAAGGTCCTTTCTTAAATAAAAGGGAACAGAGAGAAGTTATGGCTAAATTTTGTAAGATATTTCTTCAGCCGTGCCACTTGGAATAGCTACACTTTGCGAATGCAAAGTCCTAGAAAACTGGTGTGGTTATAGGTTATATTCTGCATAGTTCATCTCAGGCTAATTTTCTGTGTTGTGTTAGCAAATATTAGACATGCTGAATCTCTTTGATGCTTCAAAGAAAACTGGAGAAGGAGTTTGTATTTAGGATATCATTAACATTTGCTATTCTGAAACAGGAGATTTTGAAAAGGGTTAGCATTTCCATAAAGCTGCCTGCTGGTTTATGTGCAACTGTGAAGTTATCCCACAAGCTGAGAATCGAAATAATTTTCTCTAGTAGTGTCACAGTGAAATAAATTGCAAAATACATTATGTAATAGTTTGTTTTGTTGCATATATTCAGGTACACATCTATATATTTCTCATGCAGACCACAAAACATTAGTGAGGGAAAAAATAAATGAAGCAGACTCTAACCACTCGTGTATAAAGCCAGGCTCATTGAGTCCCTCACAACAGTAGAGAGTAGGTGAGTATTTCTTATGCTGTAGTCTATAGTGTATGGACTAAGACTGTAAATCACCAAAATAATGGCTGATATCAAAATCACACATAATAGCTAAACTTATAGTTAACCTTTTCCCCTGACTGGTGGTATGCTTGCGTAGCAGCATTTCATGCACAAAAATATCAAGGACGTTTATGCATTTTTCTTCCAGTAAATGTCTTCCTCCTACCTTCAGAGCACTTTTCCGTTACCTCCTTAGAGTATCTATACTATTTATGCTAATAAATTTCAGCAAAACTGCTTGCTGAAGTACCAATAACAATGTTTTTATCTGATACTGAAGAATTTGGATGGTGCATATATTTTTATAAATATATGTATAAAAAATATAAAGTTAGATAATAGGGAGCAAAGACATCTGGCACGTATTTGGAGTAATGAAGAAACCCAGCATGTAAGTTCGTTTTCATCATTGTCATCTAAAGGAATACCCATAGCTTTTCCTTTCTTCAACCAAAGGCTGTTTATGGTACCTCTCTCCTTTCACAAATTCATTGTACTTAAAAATGGTACAACATTAGTGGATATTGGACAGTGGGTACTGGAAAAGTTGGATACTGTAAGTTAAAGAAAAATTTGTAAATGATAAAATGATGGCACAAAGGAGTTAATACTGTATATTAATAATTGGGGATTTGTACCTTTTGAAAGATGCGGCCAGAGTTGGTGGGTATGTTAAGCTGGAAAGTGTGAAGAAGGGCAAAGCATGTGCCACTATCAATGGTGATCTGTGCATGAATGGACTGTATGCTTTATGCACAGAGAACAACATAGGTATCCAGGTCAATAAAGACCTTTGGTCTCAATAGAAAACAAACAAGTTGTTCATCAAAGGCTGGCATTTCTCTGTGTACTGTTAACAGAGTCGGTTTATTGAGAAATTTCCAGCTGTTGTGTATGCAGGTGATGCAAAAAGTACTTTCAGGAAAGTGGGTTGAGAAGGGTATGTTCTGCTTCCTCAGCCTTTGCAGTTCAGAGGGCAGCTCAGTGGCAGGCCAGTGGCTAGTGACAGAGCTGCTGCCAAGGTGGTGTAGGAGGTTAAAGTAAAATTGTAAAATTTGCTTTAAAAAAATTAGCAGAACCAGAAATCTCTACTTGTGCGCAGACAGGCTCGTGAGAAACGTGTCCCTCGGTGGTGGTGATTCCTTGGGAGAATCAGGTGTCATTGAAAGTCCCGATGCTGTTTCGTGTGTATGCGCTCCAAGTAGCTCCGAAGTTTGAGGGCTTTGAAGAGACTTTACAGAAACCGGTGGCTGACAATACAACCAAAGAAGGATAGAGTTTAGTCAGCATATTTTAGAGAGTTGGATAATGCACGTGAGATGTCAATAATTGCTTCAAGAATCACTTATGTCATCTTTGACTATGAAAGAGTAACTCCTGCATAGGTACACTTAACGTTACGAAAGTATAATCTGTACTTTCATGCAATTCACTGGGCTACAGGAAAAGAAAAGGAAGATTTTTACTATTACTGTTCTTCTCTGTGTGAAAACAACTCTTTCAAAAGAGCAAGTGTTGCACTTTTGTTGTCCTCTCCTTGGAACTCGTGCTGTGATCTCTGGTGTTGCCCAGGCTATTAAGTATTTTCGCTGCCTACTTGAATGTATTGGGATGGCTTGGAAAAGATTGTGCTTGTATGTCCTTTCAAGACGTCTTTCATTTATCAAATTTTTGCTTCCTCTGCCTTTCTTTTTCTGGTCACGAAGTTCATTTGTTTGAAATTCCTACACAGCACAAGAGTTTAAAATCTTCCTTCATTTCTTTCGTGTGTGTGGAGCCATGGAAAATTGGAGTTCCACGTAAGTGGTTATCTAATTTCAGTTTCCTAATATAAAAATTCAATGTTTTCTAAAAAATTCCACCATAAAGAGTGTTAAAATAGCAAAGTGTGGAAAAAACAATTTTGAAGGAGAGACACTGTTTTAATATTTATAGGTGATTTGCTTGCAAAAACATTGGGGCTGGATCATTGGTAGTAAGAAGGTATTCTGAGAGCATGAGAATTTATAAAAACAGACATCACTTTCAGCTTCTGTGTCTAAACAGTTCTTTCTTCCGTCTTTAGTACCTGTGAGTTTACAAAGCTAAGCTTAATTCTCTTTTAGTTTTCTCCATTTTGACAGAAGTCCTTTTGGGTTGATTTAGTCTTGTATTGGGGTATTTTTGCATTAGTCTGTTTAGAGGCTGTTTGAAATCTAAGGTTGCACCAGAATCTTATGGATTGTTTAAAGTGAAAAACCAGTTAGTTACTTAAAATGTAAATCAGTTTGACCTTAAATTGATCTAGAACATTCAAGGAAGTAGTTTGCTACAGCTTGTAATTTAGAATTGAGCTTCTTACCACACAAAAGCTTTTTTAAATAACGAAACTGAGGAATTGAGTATATAATTTTAGTTCCTTTAATTTCATAATTCCATAGCCTTTTCAGAAGATTAACCTTTGGTTTTGATCACAACCTTCATAATCAGTATAGAGCTGTGATGGAGCAAACCATAATGCAAAGGAGCAAAATTCTGAAGAAATGCTGGTAATTTTATTTGCTCTCTAAGAGTGGGTGCCGGTATCGACTGCAGCAGCACTGCAGAGAGCTGCAGAGGAGGGGATGTATTTGCCTGACCTCCAACTCAGAGAGAAGAGATGATGGCAAAGCTTAAAGCAGTCCGTTGGGGATTTGGGAGTTTCTGGAGCCCAGGCAGGGAAGGAACATGTTACAAGGAAAGACTATGCACAGAGAAGTGGGGCCAAAGAGCTGAATGGCAGGAGAAAGATGGTACCTTCATTTTTTCCTGGAGACCTGTTACCTCCAGGAGTAGGGATGTGCTGATGCTGCCAGAGATGTTGCTTTCTGATCCCAGTGAATGCTCTTCCCTTGTAATCAACTTGTCTCTCCATCTGTGTGTATACTAAAGCAGCTTAATATAAGTGTTAGTATTTTATGTGCTAAGATGGTCAATGCATGAACTAATTATCTCAGTTGGATTTAGCTTCTTTCTTTACAAGTTCAAATATTTTGTTGTTCTGAACGAAAATTACTATTTTTTTTTGTGCTTCTGCATTCCAAAACTTAATTGCATTATCTGCTATGTTTATTTGGAAATTAAGAGACAAATTGCACACTCTACTTCAATGTTGTACTTAAAGCTTTTGAGGACAAACAAATTTGGACCTTACATTGTGCAATTGGATATCTCATTTAAAAGTGTAGGCTTCAGGCTCTGCACTTTCCTTAAGTGTGAAATAAACGTTCTAAAGAGGCGTAAAGTGATGGTTAAACCTCTGTGATCAGTTGCTCTTTTCAAATAACTTGTTTTACAGATACAGGCAGTAGCTTCTTAATCCTTCTAAGAGGCAGCAGAGGATTCAAAACTAAGCAATGCTTTTCCTTGTAATAGGCATTTGAATTGATTTTTTCACTGCTCGTGAATGTGTTGGGAATGTGATTAGATTTCATGTACTAGAATTTCTTTGCAATGTGTGTAATGCAGACATTAGTCCAATTAATTTTTTTTTCTTAATTTTTTTTTTTTTAATCTTCCAACTTTCTACGGTTTTGCGCATTCGTTTCAGGCCTTATGCTATCAGAGCCGGTAAGTCCCATCCATTCCAGGTTGTTCAAAGGGTAGGTATCTATGGTGGTTTTCAGCTTTTATTCTGAAATGTCAAGCGCTGTAGTAGTGTTGTACAAAAAACATTCCATATACTTCTGGTGAATGACTCCCAACCTATAAAAAGAATACATGAGGAGCACCTGGACCAGGGCACAAGTCTCCATTGACTCCCAGCCGTGTGGTCCTCAACAGTACTGTCTGCATCTGCGGCTTTTCAGTGCAGGGCTGTGCTCTCTCCTGAAGTTTGTCTAGTAGTGGTCAGGTACTACTACAGTCCAGGACACGTGAGAATATTTTTTGAAATGGTAAGAAGATCAATTGTCTGAAAAAAGTATATTTCAGTATAAAATACACAGTTCTTTTAACGACAGTGCCTTCACACTACAGAAGTGAAGGCAGGAAAAACAGCCAGGACCAGGGTACTCTGCGCAGTGCTGGCAGTGGCAGAGTTGCTGCAATGTTGGAATTAAGTCTTGTTTAATTACCCTGTATTTATACTGAAATGCTGTATAATCAAATAGTAATTATGTCTTACAGATTGAATTGCAACTATCTTTCAGTTTCCATCTCATTCCAGTCATCTTTGTGTATGAGAAAGCTGAGAACTATAATGTAATTGTAGGGTTTTTCTCTTCTATAAATGCTGATGCTTATCAATAGATAGTAAAAAACCTTAAAATAAATAAATTAAAATTTTAATTAGTTGTTTAGCAAAGTTTAATCTTCCTAGCTATTGGCCTGATCCCAAGGCAATGAGCTGAATGAGGGGTTTGGGACTGAGCCTGCATGTGTGTTTTTTATAGATCCTGAGGCATAAGATGGGTGAATAAATCTGGGAACTGTAGCAGTTTCCTGGGGAGGAATAGGAAAAGATGAATCCTCGTTGTAGAGAAGAGAAAGATATTTGTTGTTATGAAGGTACAAGAGTCATAGTGCGTGGGGGAAGGTTTGTCAGAAAGAAGAATATTTAACAGCTACAAGTGTGGACGTAGACTAGTGCAAATGGCAGAATGCTTTAATCTGAATTGAAGTATCTGAAGTCTGAAACTGTCAGTGGTTTAACATTGTAAAACCAACATACGGTGTATTAAGACTGAAGTTCTGTCATCAGTAATACCTTCTTTATTGTGATACAGTATCAGAGCACATAATGATACATACGGTTGGCTCCAGTCTCAGAACTTATTCTGAAATTTCATTCTTTTTGGCATTCAAAGTTTTATTATGGGCTAAGACAGAACACATTATACACAGAGGCAAGGATTTATTAATTAAGTCTAAGTAATATTTTATGAGTATAATTAAAATACAGTGCAGTTGTTACTAGTCCAGTTACAGTGATACTAACACTCATAGTCCAAACGAGTTATTACAGAAAAGCTATACAAAGTGTGAAATTGTTATACACAAGGTAGGGTTACTCAGTAGGTACATGAGTTTGCTAGATTGGTGACATATGTTGTATTCACAGAACTAAGCTAGAACAAGTTAGGCAAAAGTCAATTTGACTGTTTGGTGGCTGGAGAATTGCTCTCACAGTTAAAATAGGCTAAAATCAGCTCAGACTAATACAGGTCCAGAGACCTTGCACACACAAGTTAGGTGTGTACAAAGCCTATGGACATTTTCTGGTAGTAGAAATATCATATTTAATGGCTTACATGTTTAATTATATTATATTTTAAAATATCATTATGGGTGCTAACTAATTGCATGCAAAACTGTTGAAAAAAGTTACTTTAAATGTGTCGGAGATGTTAAAGGCTAAATACTTCTGTTTATTCTCCACACAGTTCTGTACCATCTTCTTGTAGCAACAGAATCGTCTCTTTGCCTGGATGAGAAACCTTCACTTTGTCATTTCCTGACTTGTAAAATGTTCTCCCATGTTCTCATATTACAGTATTCTGTTGGAATATGACATATTCATGGAAGAACTGAACTTTACATTCCACTGCTGGAAACCAAATGTTAGTTTTGAGGCTTCATAAGTGTTAAATCTCATTTTAATTTTTTTTTTAATGTGGACAAACAGTTATTTCTGTTTTCCCTCTTCTACATCAATAACATCTTTGCTCCGTGAAGTAGCAATGTTAGCGTGTATGTTTTTGTCCAGTGGAGATGTAAAACACGGTACTTATACTGTCTTCATTGTGCCATATCTGCTCTGTAGGGGATGGCTACTGAGCTGGCGATGCATATACATACTGGGAGAATTAGATATTCCTCTGTTACCATCTTACGTTCTTGCCACCTACTTATTTGTCCAGGTGCTCTGAAGAGATACCCTAATTGTTAAGTACTTTGGAGTTCTAGAGAATTAGTGCCATTTAGCATGCACATGACTCATTACAAATACTCTGGCTTTGCTGGATGTTCTTACAGTGCAGTTGATCTCCCTTTCCCCTGTTGCTAGCTGAATGGTTCAGGCTCTAGAGACAAAAGAACACTTAGGTCATTTACAAAGAATCGCTGTATTGAGATAATCAGACACAAGGTGTCTACTGTAGTATAAAATAATAATGCTGGTATTCACAGTGCCTGCCTTTCAGAATTGCACATGTGTTACAACCACAGAAGTTTTTGAATTCATCTAATGTAGTGTAAAAGTCACGATTCCAATATGGTAAATTCCTTTCAGTTTAGAAGTGTACAAAAATCAGACTAGCAAAAACATGCACTCCATTAAGCCTTCATTAGCTATAATGTCGCACTGAAAAAGGTAAATGCTTGTATTACTGAGTTAATGCAAGTACTTCTTGTGCTCTTGAGTTTCGACTTGATGAAGCTAACCTTGTGTCTTCCTTTGTTTTCAGTATTACCATTTAAATCACTTGCGTTCTTCTGATGTGTCCGTGCAACTCTATGTACTTCATACAGCCAGATTATTTTTATTCTAAGCTGATACTGTTTTTTTGCTTCTGAAAATACTGATCTTCCAAGTGTTCATATATATGTGTATACAGCGTGTATGTTATTTCATGCCCCTTTCCAGACATTATTTCCAACAAGAGAAAAAAAATAAAAGGAAAAATCTGGAAAAACTGAGAGATGTAGCACCTGTATATAAGCAGTTCCATTATACGAGTAGACAACAAACTAGTCTTCCTAAACATGAAAGCAAATCTGGAATCGCAGGACAGTGAAGGTAGGAAGGCAGCAGTGGAGATTGTCAGCCCTGATCCCCTGCTCGGAGTGGGGCCAGCAAGGACAGGCTGCTCCGGGCCGTGTCCAGGTGGGCTTTGAATACCTCCAGGGACAGAGACTGCACAGTCTCTCTGGGTGACCTGTTCAGGCGTTTGACCACCCTCGCAGTGAAGGTGTTTTTCCTCGTGTTCAAAAAGAAATTCTTGTATTTCGGTTTGTGCGTGCTGCCTCTCGTCTTGTCACTCAGCAGCACTGTGAAGACTCCGCTCCATATTCTTTGCTTCCTCCCATCAGGTATCTGTACACATTGACAAGATCCCCTGCGACATCTCTTCTCCAGGCTAAACATCCCTGCTCTCAGCTCTCTCAGCCTCTCCTGTCGTGAAAAATGCTCCAGTCCCTTAGCCATCTTTGTGGCCATTTGCCAAACGCGCAACAGCACGTTTGTGAGCTATGCAGATGAACAGCCTTTGGATCTAAAAGTACAGTTTTGAAATGCATTTAAGTGTTTTAAGAGCAAATTTTCTTTAGATTCCGGTACTACTTGTTCTCAAAACTACTTTAGCACTTTGAGAATTCAGCCTAACACTCTGAGACATTTAAAGAAAACGCCTAAGAAGATAAGGTCAAAAGGATAAACATGAGACTTAGCTGAAAAAGGAGTATATTTTTAAATCTCAGTATTTCCTATGTAAGACTATGAGCCACAACCCAGTGGAATGGTGGATATATAAGTCAACGTATGAGCCCTTAGAAATGACACTTTGATTACTGAGAAAGGTCTGGGACGTGAGGTAGCCAGTTCCTGAAACTCTTTTTCCATTATAATGGTGAAATTATCATAGAAATATAAAAAGTTTTGATGCTTATGGCCAGCCAAACAGTAAGCATTTAACATGGTAGAATCTGTCTAAATTATAAATTCTCTTTTGTATTTCTGTATTTATTGTCTAGGTTTATAAGATGTGTATATCTATAAGTTATATTGTTATAAGTTTAGTTTTAAGGGATGAAAGCCTACAGTTAATACAGCCTATATCTAGACAGTTACCTGATTTTCTGCGGTGCTGAGCCACCTAACAAATGTAAATGAAGAAATGTGGTCGTTGTGGTGTGGTGGTGACGGGCATTTCTGACATCCAGCAAATATTTGAATATGGATTTCATAGCTTAGTTCCTGGTATCTGCAGAGAGGAAGGAGAAAATGTCTTTCTTTATTCTTTTTTTTTGTTGTTATTAATGTGAGGTTATTCAGCAAAATTCAAGCATCCACCCTTAGCCAACAAGGTAGATGTAATCCTTCAGCTTTGTAGTCATTTGGAAATGTTTTTAAAATCAATAGATGCACTGAACAGCAGAGGTGAGAAGAGGACTTAGCTCTTACGGACTGGTTGCAGCTGTTGGACTCAAGTCTATCATGTTTTACATATACTTGGAGTTTCTGAGTAGTTCCTAGCAGTGAGGGGTGGGTATATGCTGTCTGTATGTTCTTGTCCATTACACAGGACCTGGAGCTCCAGTGTCCTGCTCTGCTCTAGGCTGCTCTTGCTGTTACTCCCATCCTGTTGAGGAGGGTAAGGCTTTCCCCTTCCCACAGCATTTCTTTTTTTCCTTTAACTGCTGGCTCCTGTTGCCTTGAGTCCTGGATAGGCAAAAATATGTCCTAGAGCTGAATCCGTTAGTTCTTGTTTATGCAGGCAATGGGACTGGTGTTGCAAGAGTGAACTGGGAATCTTTTTACTTCCGAAAAGGTTACAACTTCCTGATGAGGTGCCTGTTATCAGTCAGGGAAGACTCAAAATTTCAGACTTGAGAACTTTTCAAAATCTGCTGTTTTGGGTGTCTTTTCAGAACTGCAAAACACTTTAGTTTATTTTTTTCAGTCACACAGATCTACCCTATCCAGTTTAAATCACAAGACCAGGCTCATTCAGCTCAACACTAGACACCTCTCAGGCTAAAATGAGGAGCATCAGTGCTGTCAGCTTCCTTTGAAGGGGATGAATGCAGCTTCAGATCAGAGAGGGGCTCGTTTCTGCTTCGAGGGCTGTGGTCTCTTGTGTGTACTCAGGCAAAGTAGTGGCTGCAGCAAAAAGTTTGAGAAACAGCTAATAATTAGTAAAGTGAAATACATGACTGCAGAGAGAAAAATAGTTCATTTTAAAAATACATCTGAAACATTCCCAAGGTTGTTTTGTCTGTATAAGCGTGTCTCATGTTTTTGAAATATCTCATGATGAGGCAGATAGTATGTATTTTTGAGGCCGATTCAATCTTCCAAATTCAGCCCAGTTAAACTTGGTACAGGAATGTATTATCAGGCATGTGAAAGCTTCTTTCCTTTCATCTTAAGCTTGTTTCGTAGTGTAACCAGAGCTTACTGTTGTCCACTTTTCATTACGTGAAGACTCAATTCTGCTATTTTCTCTTTTTTAATAAAGTGCTCCCATTATAATTAGTTTTAAAATTACTGGGTTTTGTCAGATGATCCTGACAAAAACACAACAAGAGAATAGTTCGTCTTGCTAAGGTGGCATGTGTTGGAATGCCTCAGTCACAGATCACAGAGTTCTCTGTGATTATTTCTGCACTGGTGTGATGCAATTATTTTCCAAAGGCTTTTCCAATGTGGAAAATCAATACTAGTGCTTCACATACGTGCATCATGCTGTAGAGTGCCTTGCAAACATTAGCTAGGTAATCATCACTCTTATGGTAGATAAAGCGTTCGTAAAATACTATTGGTCTTGCAGGTTAGACTGCCCTCAGAAAATAGTTGAAATACATAATGATGTTGATTGCTCAATTACCACAAAATTGCTCTAAAATGTCATGCTGTGCTAAACCATTTGTTTTGCATCCACATTCATAGATGTATCTGACAAGAATACTAGGATTAAATACAGTAATGATATAATGAAAATACATGTGAATTATATACTGCAAATTCATCTAGAGGAAAGGACAAAAAAGTGTGATATGTGAACTCTCTGCAGAGGGAACAATTTGTTTCAGCCAAGGAATTAAAATAACTTGCAGCAAGTTATTTGGAAGGTAGGAAAACAAAACTTACCACAAAAATTCTGATTATATCTCATTGTTCAATTTTTAAGAACCCAAAGAAGAGGGGGAAGAAGAGAGACGAGATGTCTAGTGGTGTGCTGGAGCAGAGCTGTACTGCGAGGTTCAGCAGCAGAATGGGTTATCAAGGGGAGCAGAGTTCTCGGGGGAGAGTTTCTCAGCAATTTTATGTAACTGTTGAGAGAAGTAGACACTTCGCATTTCTTCAGAAAGTTATTGCCTAAAAAGTGTTTTAATATTTTCATAGTATTGTGATTTTTCTTTCTCAGAGTCATGAAAATTTTCATTGGCATCACCTATGCCATGCACAAGTTGGAAAACACATTTCTCATTGAAGAGTATTTGTGAGCTGTTTCATTGCACTCGTTAGAAATGACTGTACCAGGAAAAATATTGTGTACCTTAAAGCCATGGCATCATTGCTGCATTTCTGGAGTTCAGGCATAAACCAGTAAGTAAAGCTGAAAATCTTCCCCAGGAATTTCTTAATCAGTCATGATGCTTAAACATAGCTACTTTATCCGATAAAGGAGGACACCTGTGACCTTGAAGAAATCACGGCCAAGTTTTCTGCACAAAAAAAGAAAAAATTCAAACCAAAATAACTTTCATACCTTCTCCTGCTCCTCTAACAGCAAAGAAAACTGATTCCATGAGTTGGTAGTTGAAAGGAGCAAATAAAGGGGTGAAAGAGACACTTGTGATGTGTATCTAAATTAGTCCTTGCCAATAGAAATGCTTCTGAAAACAGAGATGCTTCTTGGTTTGCTTTTGTGGGAGATGGTGATGAGTAGAAATAGATCAGTATGCTTCATATCCAGCACATTCCTATTGAGGAAAAAAAACAAAACAGAATTGTGACATTGTGAGGGAACAGATGTGTATCAGTTGCATGTTAATTATCACTGTATTGACCTAAATTGAGTTCTTCAGGAGGCTTCCATTTACACTGGAAAATGTGGTAGAAACTTCCTTCCTCTTACACTCGGACCAGCAGAGAATCCCTGGTTGCCCTCAGCATTGGCTTCTCAAGGTACTCATGGAAGTTAAAACCTATTTCAAATATCTGGTTGACCTGTGAAGGATTTTTATGCGTTGCTGGTGCTGATCACTTTGAAATTGTGTGGGACAAAGTTTGTTGGCGGGGGCAGGGTTTGGTGGGAGCAGCTCTCCAATGTATGTAATTAAGTTCAGAAGATAATTTACCTGTGGCCCTTAGAAATGAAATACAACTATGGTATTATCTTGATGGACCTTAAGAGGACATGTAGTGCATTGACTGCTGTTTGTGATGACTAGATTAAGAAAATAAAAAAGGAGAAAGGAAACTGGCTTTATGAAGTGGCAGTCCCTGGCTGCAGTTAGCAGTAGTCCTGACTTTCTTTCTGGAGGCAAGCAGACAATTGTGATGCAGAGAAGAGGATTGTGGCATCATGGATAGCATTTCTCAGTCTGAAAGTTTGTTTCTAAGCACAATTTGCCATTTTTTCTGGGCTTCAGGTCTTAATTTTGTTTGATGAACTGTCAGGATTTCCGTGGGTCAGTTGCAGAATTATCATGCCTAATGGAATGCAATGCAGAAAATACTCCTTGCTTTATTTTGAACTTCTGCAGTTTAGGGTCTGTTCATCTGTTGCTGGTACAGCTAACATAGGTAGGATTTTTGTCTGCTGAAAGAGTATTTCACATTTACTGAAAAATGTTTCATTGAATGAGGTTGATACCTTAACCCAAATCAAAGGCATGAAAGTCTGTTGGAGTAAAATGCAATATTAAGAAAAGGCTTGTGAACCAAAATAAATAGGTTTGTCAAGCTTTATTTTTCACTTCCTGTCCAGTTTTGTCTGGCATCTAGTCGTTGAATTTTTGAAACGCCATCCTCCACAAAATCTAATTGTATTTCTACATTTTCTTTTCTTCTGGTACAGACTAGTCAGATCAGTTTTCATATTGTTCCCATCACCTGTTTTTCCTTCTGATCTGCATGTTAATAAACTGTATTGTTCCAATATTCACCATCTCTACTTTAGCATTCAAGTGTTGACTTCATTAATGCTGAATAAAAGGTTAAAGTTTCTTCATGGACCTGTTCGCTTCTTGGCAGCCAAAAGTTCAACTCTGTAGAACTGGGAAAATATAAAATGAAATTTTATCTCTGTTAGTAGTCCAGATCTAAAAATTTTAAGTACGAAAAGCATTTACATTTGAAAAAGTTTAGATGCTTATGAGACAGGGTTTTCCTGATGCTTTTTTATTGCTATCCTAGGGTATTCCAAATCCCCGAGAATTTATTTTTATTCTTGAAGTCACAGTGCTCTGTGTCTGACACTTAGGTTAAATACTGTCACTCAGAGACTTGTCTTCAATTATCCTTGTGCTAATACATGTAAGCCGTTTTAAATTTCAGTTCCACTGTAGGAAGCAAATTATGATTTGATGAGGTGCGTAAGGGGTATTTAGCTGTGACTGTATGAAAACACTCTGATGTTCAGGTTTAAACAGCTGATATTTTTGTGTAGTGTACCAGTAAGATTTACTTCATTAGTTTTACACAACTGCAGGTGATCGGGCTGTGAGGAAAGCAATCTGCTTATTTAGATACCAGAGTGTAGAGGTACGATATTGGGGAGATTTAATACGACTATTTTTGAGGACCTGAGTTTGAAAACTTGGCCACAGCAGATATGTAGGATGAAGTCGTTTTGCATTGATTTCAGTTAGTCTTTCTGCAGTTCAGTATATGTCTGGGCCAACTGTGAAGCAGGAATTTTACTCTGATTTCTTCAAAAGTCCGTGGTATGTAAATTTTTTTAATTTAAATTATCCATTCAAACAGCTATCAATGCAAAGTGCTGTGTGTTCTAAGGTCATACTATGTTGCTTTGGATTTCATCCCATATTTTGCTTGTTTTTGTTAGCAGAACTGAGTGAGGTCAGCCAGAAATAGTCCAGTCTGTACAAGAATGTGGTGAGGTAACATGAAGCTTATTAAAATTTAGAGTATTTAATATCCAGTACCATAAATATTTATTTAATTCCAGAACATCCATAAAATATAACATAGATAAGTGATTATGGAGGGCCGTGGCCTTTATATTTGTTTGCATTATTTTTATTTATTCATTTCACGTAGGTGAAAGTATTTAATAAAAACAGTTACAATGCTTGTAGGACTTCTGAATATGTACCTGTTGAGAAAAGAAAAAGATTTTATTTCATCCTTTAATGTGCAGAAGCAAATTTCTGTTGGATGTGGGTGTACTTAAGTACATTGGCAATGGTGCTCAGGCAGACTTCTTTTAGGGTGCAAGCTGGATAGTTACTTGGGTTGAAATTCCATGTAGTCAACGAAGGAGCAGAAGAAGCAGGGTAAGTCTCATCCCTAAGGTAATTCTCAAGCTGATAGCTAAATATTGAATTAAAGTTTAGAAGAAAATCAAATAAACTTCTTGAGCTTTACATTGATAGTGGTAATTTTTTTTTTCTGTCTTTAATCTGGTAGAAGCTTGAGTAATGGCCAGAACTTCCAAGTCCTACTGTACTATTTTTACAAAGTGTTACTGTGCCAGCACTTAAATAAAGTGTACTTATTTGGATAGTGTTTGATTGTCACAATTCTGCAGCTGCTACATCACACATTGAATAGTTAAGACAGAACTAAGCGGTGCTGCGATGTTGATTACAGCTTGTCAGGCATTGCAGGCTGCTCCTCTGTACTTAACTGCAGTAGATATTTTGTAAAAGTATGGGTCTCCAGCAACACCACTAAATTTCAGAAGTTTCTATTTTATGCCATTTTAAACTATAGTATTAGACAGGAAAAGATGTTCTTGAAATTGATTTTCGTTTTCTTGAACGAGGAAATTAAATTGTTTTGGATCCTTTTCAGCGTCAGTTCTGAGAGGTTTCATTTTTAGTGTACAATTTTATGGGCAGTTGAATGATAATGTAGAGTAGACTACCTTTTTATTTCTGACACTATAATACAAGTTTAACAAAACATAAAAACCTTTAGCGTTGAATCACAGAATCACAGAATCACAGAATCACAGAATGGTAGGGGTTGGAAAGGACCTCTGTGGGTCATCTAGTCCAACCCCCCTGCCAAACCAGGGTCACCCAGAGCAGGCTGCACAGGACCTTGTCCAGGCAGGTCTTGAATATCTCCAGAGAAGGAGGCTCCACAACCTCCCTGGGCAGCCTGTTCCACTGCTCCGTCACCTGGTGCAATTACAGGTTGAAGTAGGCTGTTTTTGTCCTGATGTGCAAAAATTATCATGATTCTGCATCAATTTTATTCTGTGATAGGATTAAAAATCAAATTGCCTCTTTCTTGCAGTCTTTCAATATTTCTCTGTTGCTGTCTGTACACAAGAAAATTGTGCTGAAGTCAAAAGTGACATCCTCGTTCTCCTGAAGGCATGAAAGCTTTTCTGGAAAGAAATAGAGCTGTATGAAATAAAATTGATAGTGTTTTTATAGGGGATTTAGCACAGTGAACTCCTGCCATAGTGGTGTTACACATATCGAAATATTGATCATCACAGTTTTACCTTATTATTGCCTTAATTATCACTCTGATATTTTCTTTCCTTGAGAGTCATTACTTTCTCTTCTGTTTCGCCTCTTTCCATCTCCGTTTCTTTCTCTACAGCTTAGTCAGGGCTTCCAGAAAAGCAAGAACCCGAGTCAGTCGCTGCACTGTTGTTTTTGAGCTACTCAGACTAATGCTGCTTCATAACTGTGACACTCGGTACATTGAACTCAGAGTGACAAATCTGCCAGTAGTAAAAGTCGTGTCTATTCACATCAAAAAGTGAAATAGCTTTCTCTTTACCAGCATTGTGAAAATGCGCGCAGAAAGGCATTTAAACTGCAATAGAACTGCGTGACACAGTGCTCTTGACAGGCTCTCTGGGTGCATCATCTTGCTGCCTCTGCAACCCCTCCTCAGATGCCTTCTCCTTCTGCTTCTTTTGATTGCATATTACCTAGGGAGGAAATTAATCCATGTGTTTTCATCGCATTACCTTAAATTTTCTTTTGAAAATTTAAGCTGACTTGTTAAAGATGTTTTTAAAATGTAATTTATTAACCACCCGCAAGGGGAAAGTTAGAATAAAAATTGTTTTTTATTTTATTTAGTAAATTCAGTCATAAGATTGTAAGAAAAGCTGGAATTTACTTACTTCATTTTGACATCGTAGAATGGATTCTAGATGGAATAATACAGCCCGTAAGACATAATTAAGAGTCTTAAGCTCTGTTTATCAGAATGTCTTTGACAGTGAGTTTTGTTCCATTCCCTAATTGTATGTTGCTTCATATATTTTTAAATTACAGGCAGAAATTGTGCTTTATATAGAAAACTTTGTCCACAGTGCTAGTTTGCACCTTGCAGTAATGCATTTCTTTTATTTTTTGTTTTTTATAGCAGCCTGCAAAGATATGTTGCCCACCTGTACCTTGAGTGGATGTATCTCTCTTTGGAAATTAGGCTGCTATGTTAGAATCCTAGTGCAACTTTTGTATCCTATTTAAAGATTAAGGTACTGATGATTGAGTCTGTAACAATAGGTATATTTTATCTACAATTTCTGTTGAAAAGTTGTAATTATGTTTGCAGTGTGACAACTAAGAATAAGATGCCAAATCGCTTTGAATAAGTAGCTAATGTGGATTTCTTTTAAGATTCCTGCTTGGGACCCCAGTCCTTTCTATTAAGAAACTTTAAAGTCTGACTATGACACAGCTTTTGAGTAATTGTGTGCCCACAGAATCACAGAATGGTAGGGGTTGGAAGGGACCTCTGTGGGTATTCTAGTCCAACCCTCCTGCTGAAGCAGGGTCACCTACAGTAGGCTGCAGAGGACCTTGTCAAGGCGGGTCTTGAATATCTCCAGAGAAGGAGACTCCACAACCCTGGGCAGCCTGTTCCAGTGCTCTGTCACCCTCAGAGGGAAGAAGTTCTTCCTCATGTTCAGGTGGAACTTCCTGTGCTTCAGTTTGTGCCCTTTGCACCCTTAGTCCTTTCATTGAAGCCTGGGCCATTAGGTCACAGCTTGTGGACAAATTTGATAGGACTGCAGTGTTTCTGCAGAGCTACAATAATCACTTCTTCAACCATCTACTAACTTGTAGAGGAGCTGAGTAAGAACCTCCTATGATTCCTTCTGAAATGCTGTGTGGGTGAAAGCCACCCTTCATCTCGGTGATGAAGAATAGAAACATCTCTTCTGAATGATCATCAGCATATTGTCCTTCGGAGTTGCTGAACTCCTTAATTGGGCCAGGAAAAAAGCATAAACATGCTACTGTTGCAACAGAAGTTCTAGCATGATCTGTTTAGCTGAACTCGCTGGTGTAAGATAAGGGGGAGACTCAAACTTTAATGCTTTTAGTTATGTAGAAAAATAAACTGAAGCTTCTAGGAATAAATTCTTTAAAGGTTTTCCATTTCTCAGTTATGTAGCTGGAGTTCCAAATTGGACTTTGTCTTCATTTGTCCCTTGGCAGAGGGATTCTGATCCTACAGACTTTACTACTTTCTCCAACTGCATCAACTAGTCTAATAAAAAATACTGCTTTTACCACAAAGTTTCCTTTATTTTAGGAAATATCTGGCTGCAGATATGAGAACTCATAACTCAGGAAAGTAAAAAGTTAATGGCTTAAAAAAGATGAAATTTTATTTCTGTGATATTTTATCTGATTTTCTTTATTCATGGTAGATACTGATCTTTTTCTCTTAAAACCTCAAGTTCTGACTTATTTTCATCCCTTGATATCAGTGACTTCTTTGCATTGTCCTTAGACATTACACCAGAAGAAAATGTTAGTTTGAATTCATCAGTAACACTGGCTGATGAATTGTGGGGGCTTTTTTTCCAGATTTAGCAATCTGTGTTACACTCCACTATATTTCTTAGACTAACATGCAGTCTTGAACTGAAGATAAGATGGAAATATTGTACTGTAAACTATTTTCCAGATATATCTGGCCTTGGCTTCTTGCTGTTGGTTTTGCTTATACCAGATTTAATCTTTTGTGCACACTTCCCCCTTTCCTAGTTTTAGTTATGTTGTGTTCAGAAATAATGTATTTTTTCTGTCCTGACTGACAATTTTGTCTGTATCTCCAATGAGTGTAGTAACCCTTTTGCCATAGTGTTACTGGGGCTTGCTCGCAGATTGCTTGCTCAGCTTTGTAGGTACTTCTCATGGTTGCTGCTCTCCTGCACCACGAAATGTTCTGTCGCTTGTGCCAGCATTCCAGTGCTGAGGCTTCTCTTCTAGTTAAAGAAGAAGGGGGGGGTCTTAGTGTTCAATACTTGTGCTTTTCTAGAAAGTTTTGGGTTTTCTAAAGACCAAGTGGGGAAAACTGTACAGAATCTCTTGGTTTGTGTTCTTTTGGGATTTTGTTTGGGTTTTTTTAAGTCTACCAGAGTTACAAGTTGGTAATTGTACAACAATAAGTTGTCATTAATTAGAGAAAACATCTTAAACATTGTAGCAGAGGTTAAAGCCATTCTGGGGCAAAACCTTTTTTTGTGGTGTTTAGCAGAGCTACAGCACGTAGCTCCCGAGGAAGTGGTGCTGAACTCGTTTTAGTACGGCAGTTAAAGTTGAAAACAAAAGACTTCAGTTTTCCAATGGAGAGGTTTTGAAGAAGGTTTTTAAGGGCTAATATTTGAAGAAAATTAAACTAGCATGAGGAAGGATAAAATCACCATAATAATGGAAGAAAGAGCCAATAAAAGAAAAAGAGAACTATTTTCTGAAGATAAAAATATCAGTTGTAGTATAACTTAGAATCATAGAATGGTTTGGGTTGGAAGGGAATTTTAAAGATCATCTCGTTCCAACCCCCCGCCATGGGCAGGGACACCTTCCACCAGACCAGGTTGCTCAAAGCCCCATCCAACCTGGCCTTGAACACTGCCAGGGAGGGGACAGCCCCAGCTTCTCTGGGCAACCTGTGCCAGGGCCTCACCACCCTCATGGTGAAGAATTTCTTCCTTTTATCTAATCTAAATCTACCCTTTCATCTTGAAGCCATTACCCCTTGTCCTATCACTACATGCCCTTGTTAAAAGTCCCTCTCCAGCTTTCTGGTAGGCCTCTTCAGGTACTGAAAGGCTGCTATAAGGTCTCCCTGAAGCCTTCTCTTCTCCAGGCTGAACAGTCCCAACTCTCTCAGCCTTTCCTCATATCACAGGAGAGGTGTTCCAGCCCTTGGATCATTTTTGTGGCCTTCCCTGGACCTGCTCCAACAGGTTCATGTCTTTTGTGTGCTGAGGACTCCAGAGCTGGACGCAGGACTCCCAGTGGGCTCTCACCTTACGTAGTAATCTTTTAGTAATCTTTCTCTTAGTGTTTGAGCAGCCAGCTGAAATGATTGCTTTTGTCATGGCTGAAGCTGCTCTTCAGGTTTGGTTTGGTTTTGCCTTGTTACTAATTCTCAGTGTACTGCTGTTTCATTGTCCTTTCTGTGGTAGGTTACAGCTTACATTTCAGAAATTCTTAAAAACTTATTTACTTTTATAATTGAAAACAGATTTTCACCAAATGTGCCTGTCTCTTTCTGGAAGCCAGTATACAGCAAAAGAGCAAATGAGTCTGTTACCCACAGGATAACTTCTCTGTTTTAGAACACTGAATGAAGTAAGTCTACTTTTTTAAGCTGTCTTGTTATAGACAACATACGTTTCTGATGTTTCTGTTTGTTTATTTATATTTCTCTGCATAGGAGAAAATGAAGTCTGAAGAAGTTGCTTGGTAAAGTCCCAGGAATTTTAGGCATAAGAATTCTGCCTTGGGCTGGTTTATCTCGTACATCTTTACTCTGTCTGGCCGTTGTGCTGCTGAATTGATCTGTATTTATTGCAGAATCCCCTTTGAACATGGCGTAAGGAAACGGAAACCCAGCTTTCTTACTTCTCCCTCATTCCACTGGGATTTATCACAAATTATTTTCCCTTTCGTACAAAGTTGTGTCTGTATCTTCAGTGCTATCCAGTCATCCTGGAGCAATGTGAGTGTGTGGTCAAGTGGTCTTCCCTGTGGCTCTGGCTTGGAAGAAGGGTGGCATAGCCAGTGAATCCCTTCATTAATTTTCCTTTTTGCAGACAGGACATTTACGTAGCCAGTAGAGACATGCAGGCTAAGTAAATTGGAAGATGCTGAATACTTTCGTCTCCTGCTGAGGAGCTAGCTCAGTAAAAATAAATATTTTAGCTAGGAGTAGTTCAACTTTGGGGAAAAAGTAAGTACAAAAAAAAAATCTGCAAAACCAGCAAAGTATTTGCTCAAATAAATGCCTCTGACTGATTGACAATGAAGTCTATGAAGTATTTAATGAGAAGACTTATGATGTTATTTAATATGCTTTTGAAAGTCATGTAGATACAATTCCAAGTTGTTTTCAGACACATGCTGTAAGAGAGACCTATCAGGCATGCTGCTAAGCAAGGGAATGAATACAGCCGGGGAGCAAAGTAATTCTGTGAGGAAAGGAAACAGAAGATTATTGTCAAGATCATTGAAATTGTTTGTTTCCCTTCAGGAATGTGTGTAAAATATGGAGCAAAATACATCGAGATGTTGTTATCAGTCTTTGCAACTTACATGCAGAGGCCATTTCCCCTTTGGAGTATTGCTTTCTAACTCAAACGAGGAGACAGGACAAAAAGAGAACCATAACCCAGCTGTGGTCTGTGGGATTTTGTTTCTCTTTGGATATGCTGTCCTCACAATAAGCTTGTAGAAGAAAATGGTCTAACTAGCACCGCTAACGGATCAGGAGAATGTTCCGAGCAGGGATGTGCACATGTTTTAATGTCTTAGCCACAAATGAAGCACGTGGAAAAAAATGACTGCTGGGCAAGAAGGAAATGACTCAGCTAAACATATCTGGGTACGGTTTTGATTTACAAATTGTTGACATTTTGGTTTAATTTTGTAGTGGTAATTATTTTTCTGATTTAACAGTAGACCAGCAAGATACTCAGCTGTGTTTCTAGTAGAGGCAAACTGTGGTGCAGTGAATTCCCTGCCACGGGCACTGTCCATGCAGAGAGTTCACTGGAGAGCTGACACACGCTTCTGTGCGTTACGTGTGGGCGGCACTCTGGGTGTCACTCAACCGACAAAGGGCATTTAGGTAAGATCTTATCCAAATTTAGGAGCGACAAGCAGTCAAAGTGATCGCGTTCCTTTAGCAGCACTGCTTGGTAGAGAGCAAACTCTGCTTTCCCAGGGAAGGCAGGGGAAATGCAGTCAACGATGGATTGCAGCCTTGTGTGAGCTCATGTAAAAATGGGTGAAAACTGCTCGTACCCATCTGTACAGCAGGTTAGCGTGAGAGATCGTTTAAAATTTGAATAGTGAAATACTATATTTAATATATACTGAGTGAAAAAAAAAATCAGAAATTGATTACAGGTCTCTTGAATTGAGCCCCACCAGGACATCTGCTGCTAAGATTGGGTTGCCACCAGCAGGAGGTCCTGAATGCAGACTTCTAATCAGAAAAGCCCTTTAGTTTCAAAATCGTTTCCTAATTTATAGATGAGAAAACCCATTTTTCCTCATGCATAGATAGATCGTTGTGCAGAGAGCCAAATGTGAAGAGTTTTTCTTGCAAGATGCTAGAAATGGTAGGCAGATTGCAGGTAAGCGTTTTGAAGTTTGCAAAGGATAAAGGTAGCAAAAGCGTTTCTTGAAAATATTTGAGATTTTTTCACTGTACATTGAGAAGAATTAGCAGTTATGAAAATACTCAGGGCCATGAAAGTATAACTTTTCTGACAGTTTGTATACCAGCATCCTAGTGCTTCTTTTTCTTTTCAATAAAAGTGAAACATTGCTTAGTTTTAAATTGTTTCTTTAAAAATTGCTTCATAGCTGCAATTAGTCACTCGAGGCATTTTCTTTGCTAGTTCTTCAAATTAGCACAAAAGCTAAAATATTAATGATGTCTTAGTGCTATTCATGATTAGTGGCTTGATAAGCTGATCCTCACCACAGGCTCTCAAATGCCTTTCTTGTGTTATAAAGGATCGGGAGGAATTGCTGGCTGCTAGCAGCTTCTTATGTCTCCTGAACTGCCGTTGGTCAAAATCAGCAATTTTTAAAATTTTATGTTGTTTTGTTTCCTCTACCCTTACCATGCTTAGTGGGCAGCAAAGGTAGCTTTAAGTCTTGAGATACAGGTGGAACTGTATGAGAATGAAGTCCTCTATGATTTCGTTATAATGACTTCACCAGCCTGCTGCAGGTTAGGACTTCAAAGCTCGCTTCTCGTGGTAAAGCCACACAGCCTGAAAATGTCAGAGCAAAATTAAGAAAAAACGTGTAGCATATTTAAATGAATTACATCCTTGCAGTGTTAACTTTTCACATTGCTGTTTTATTTTCTTTTTATGTGGTTTTCCTTTCCCTGCCTTACAGAAATAGTGCAGCTCACTCTGAGGAGGCAGCTGCCTGTGAGTGGCTGCGTGACCTGCCCCTGTGGGTGTACTTGCTAAGGGATGCATAAGGCCTTGGTGCTTACTCTTCCTCCTCGTTGAAGGGCTTGCTTTTTTACACTTCTGTTCTTGAGTGCTTTGTCTCATCCAGAAAGAATCACTTATCTGGAGAATGTGTAAGAGATCTTGTGATAACAAAAGGGAGGGATAAAATATGAGCATTCCTTAGTACAGAAACTGTTCTTCGTTTGATTTGTAATAGATCCTTCAAGGTCTTTGGGAGAGGATTTCACAGACCTCACTGACATCAGGTCTGGAAGAGCAATCCAGTCCTGAATGTGTGCCTAATCTGTCCACATTCAGTACAACGGAGTACATTTTATATTTTTTTTACTATACCCTTTTACTTTTCATGCAGTAAATGATATTAAGTATGATGTTTATAATTAACTATAACCAGTATTATAGAATTTATGCAAATTATATAAAATACATTCTATAAAATGGATAAATAAAATATTTAGATAGTTAAGTATAATTACCTAATAAAATTACTGGGTAATTCAGTCCATGGGGGCACTAAACTTTCATTTACACAAATACCACTGAGGTATGGATATTCGCTGGTGGGACTGAGAGCACAGTTTTGACCTGCTGTGATTTCTGACCATGTTAACAGTCCTCCACAGTGCTCTGTGGTGTTCAGCCATGCCCAACCTATAAAATATGATTTTCTGTGATGTACTGTTTACATTCAAGATTGATCCAACTGTCAGTTTTTGTTTGTCCTGAAAAGCAACAGCCAATACTGATCTACCTTACCATAAGCCCTTTCTACTTAAATCCACTATCTACTATAACTTTTTGTCCTTTTACTTATGTTGGAAAATCCTATTAGTCCATTCTGATACAGTCTGATATTTTACCCCTCTCCTGTGAGTATTTTCATAGTTCCTTTTTTCTTTCATGGCTTTTTCTTTTGAGGAAAACTAAGGAGAGGAAGTTGTTCCCCATCTGATCTATAAACAACAGTATCATCTCTTCTAATTGACAAAACTTGTGGCAGTTTTGTGTTCTTAATAATTCACTTGTTTTCTAAATTGATTCTTATACTGACAGTGGGTTGATCAATATTCTAACTCCATGGTTATAATTACGTCTTTGAATCAATATTTGTAACGCTCTTGGCAAGGAGTAAACTGCTGCCTCTGTTTAGGCTGGTAGTAAACTGTGCTCCAACATCCAGTGCAGTGTCTTGGGAACAACAAACAGTGTAAGATCTTTCCTACACTTACCCCACAAGGTGAATTTTGATTAACAAAAGTACTCTAAATTTGAATAATACATTCTAAATGTAGTGTGATCCAGAGCTAATGATGCAGTCATTGCACCAATTTTTTTGACAATAAAAAGTTAGAGGTTTGATGAATTTCAAACATACCATAATTCACTTTTTTTGTGTTAGTTTATGCTATTTTTAATAATAGGAAGACCGTAGAGAACAGATGTACATAGTAATTTCCACAAGAATATTCCAATAACATTTTAATTAATGCAAATATTTGTGTAAAAGTATGGAAATGGTGTTACATACTCTGATGATTTTTTTGTTGGCTTTATTAGTTGATCTAATTAAGATGGCTAATTTTGGGCTTATCAGAAGTAAAATAAATCTTAGCAATGATGCGACAATGAAATTTATTTATTGCTATTACGAAGTGACAAGTGTTAACAGTCATGCAAAACAGACATACTATTTGAGAGGTCTCCCATAAGAAAAAGATGAATATAGGATTGCTGGCAATCAAAAGAGTTTTTTTATAAAATTGATCTTGCCAAATAAATCTGATTTTTTTTGTTTCTGTGGGATTACCAAATTTATAATAATTTATAGAGACGTGTAAATTTAGATTTTCATCACACAAAGTTATGGTAATTTATCACTGTAAAGTAACCATTTAAAATGAATTAAATAGTGGTAATTGGATATCTCATAAAGAAGCTGTCATTGAGGCCAGATACAGAACTCAGACTATTTTCAGAGGGTATCTGGTGGAATCAGTGCTAGATGTGACACTAGTTGGTGCTTCTGCCCATCATCTGAAAATTAGACTTAAAGCTGATAGAACCTACAGACAATTCAAAGAGCAACACACAAATAAGGAAGAATTTATAGCACACAGGCATTTTGAATACTGTTTTATACAGCTTTGGGAAGATGACATTCTGAGAAGAAAGGAGGAATAGTAAGGTAATTAACTAGTCGAACCTGAGCTCAAAGTACCATGTTGTGTCTGAGGAACCGACATCGTACTAATGGTTTTTAGACAGAGAAGTATCGTATATTAATAACAATAAAAAAGTATCGTATATTAATAACAATAACAATAAAAAAACCAAAAAATATCATGGAAAATGTGCTTGATAGAAAATATGCATGATTGAAGGAGGATTACAAAGTTCAGCTTATTATCTATACCCAAGAAATAGTTAAGTGACTTCTGATAGTGGGTAGAGGTTTAATCATCAAAAACAGATAGCAAAGGTTACTTCTCTGAAGGCTGACATCACACAAGTTCGTATTAGAATATTGGAATGCGCAGACTTCCAGTGGTGAGGGTACTTGGCCACAGAGGTAGCTCACCTATGGAGGTAGGGTACCTTCTTTCTAAGGATGGTATTCAGTTCTGTAAGGGACTCTCTTAAGTTTTAGGTGATAAAGTGGAGGCCTATACACTTACAATGTGTGTAAATGGATATGTAGTGTAATTTCATTTGCGTTGCATCTGTCAGTGAAATTTCAATTACTAGCATGTAGTCTAGGACATCAGGAGACTCAGCTGGGGAATGGTTTTGATCCTGTGCCCTTTCTATTCCATATTTTCTCTGACACAGGTTTGAAAAGAGGGCAGGTGATACTTACTTCCCAGACTGTTGTCTGGCCTGATGCTTGGCCCTGTCCTGGGGAATGGGCTGACAAGCTTGACTTTTCTGAGACTCAGCACTACAGGAAAAATACCAAGCACCATCAAAACAGATCTTTATTTCAGGGTCTGAAAGGGGTATAAATACGGAGATTATGGAAATTCAGGATCCCAAGGGTCTCAGGAAGTGAGATTTTAGGTGCTAGGTTATTTACTGGGACAGCACATGTAAATGTGTGCAGCAGAAGACCAGCTCCTTCTTTGGGCGTTTGTCCCAGCTGACCAGGTGTTCCCAGAGTGATGCTGTCCCATGGTGTCACCACCATGTGGATAGTGCTAGTTGAAAAGAGAAGCATGGTGGTTTTCATGGACTTCCAGAATTGGCTAATGTTCTTCAGGGGGATGGGGTTTTCTCATAAAACCTTTCCTCCTGCAGTATTTTTTCTTGAGAGTTCAAGGGAGAGTGTTCTCTGAAAGCCGTATCTAATACGAGCCCGTGCTGAAATAGCTAAACTGAAGTCAATGCCTATGTTCTGTGTCTCCTTTCACACATCCTTTTATGTTGACATTGAACTTCGGGGTAACAGAGTATTTTATATCATGAAAAAGACAGTCCCATTGTCTTTAACTGTTTATTGTTTAATTATGCTGGCAAGTAAAAACCTAATGCCTATTTTAAAGTTTATTTAGTGACTTTTATCTGAAATATTCCCTTTTTTAGACACTTTTTTTTGAGAACGAAAGGGAGATTGAGTTTAAATATTAACAGTAACTGTTGGGAAAAAAAAAGTTGTTGAGTTTTTTTCCTGTGGAAAGTTAGGTAATGATTATCTAAAGAGCTGTAGGATAGACATCAGCACCATGCTTCACTCTCATCTCGGATGAGCTATAACTGGAAGTGTACTTGCTTGACTTGCCAGGTTTCTGAATCTTTATTTGGAACTCTACCAGCAGGCACCATTTTTACTTTGGGTAACTGAAACTTTCAAGGACATTGACAGCGGTGGTTGTAATGCCTGCTAATTAAAAAATGGCGTTATAGTACAGTCAGATCTAGTGCTTGGTATTTATTACTGCCTTTTAGCTTGTGGGAGTCCATACTGCTTTATAAAGCGTATTTACATAGAATCATTTCACTGTCCACTAAAAGGACAATAGAGAGTTTGGTACAGGAAGAAAACCATCCCTAAAACAGAAGGCAAAGCATTTGAGGATAGCCGAAAAAAGGTGTCTGATCACGTAACACCAGCTCAGTTCCTTATTTACCATTTATCATGCAGGCACATGGACAGTTAAGAGTAATGATCTTTGATATCAGAGTTCCAGCATAATTATTAAATCTCCAACAGGTACTGCAATGATACTACAGTTTGTTATTTTCGTCTTGTTTTTATTTATCACTGTCAAAGTGCCTTACGAAGGAACGCAGTGTTGCCACCTTGCAGATACAGAAACCGAGGCATGGGGAGGGGAAGTGATATGCCTAAAGCTACCAAACAGACCAGTGTGAGTGAAACACGCTGACAACAGGTTTCCTATGCACAGATTAAAAGCTTAATTTCGAAGGATACAGTGCCTTCCCTTTGCTTATGGAAAGAGATACAAAATTACAGGAGGTACAATCTCAGACGTTACAACCGTGGGCGATTTGTAAGCTGTTTGAGAGATCGTCTTCTGCTGGTACTTGTACAGTGTTGAAAATCACTTTCATTGACCATTTCTTTAGACCAGCTGCACTGCTTGTCTCCTGATAGACTTCAAAAATGTTAATTTTCTAGTCTGTAGTCCATCCAGATGCTTTCTGCTTCTTTGCTGTCTTTCCTTCTCAGATCGGTGTGTGTTTGGTGCGTTGCCGTTTCTGAGCAACCTGCATCCTGTGATCACGTCCTGTGCTGATCCGTCAGATCCCTGGCCCTGACGAGTACTGTTTTTAACAGAAAATTTCTTGCTGTGAAGACTGCCTGCTGTTTTATGTTGACTGTTATAGGACAGGAAACTGAACTGCTTCATTCTTAAGTAAAAAGCTGATCTGAAACGTAACCTTAAGTTTGCTAAACTTGGGAACAGTAGAAAACATGTTTATTTCTGATAACTCTTTTCTCAGAAGTCATAATGAGACTTTGACAGCTAGATCATTTGTGTGTGATAACACACACAGGCTTTAAAATGTTTTCTTTCCTTTAGAAATGTCAAAATGGAGCTGGATTTTAAAATCCCTACAGAATATCTGAGAATTCCTCTGACAAAACTTCAGTGAATCAGCAGTTTAGGGATCTTTAAAAACAAAAAGATATGGCTTGAATAGTCTTAGGACTCAGGAGTAGAACTAGATTTCTGACAAACTTCTTTGGGTGATTTAATTAACAGTGTTATGTTTAGGAAAAAAAAAAAGAGTTGAAAGGTAATTTTGTATGTGACAACTATCAACTCAATGTCTGGGACACTCAAAGTGGGATTTAAACCTCAGCTCCTTGCGGAGAGCACCAAACCCAAGTCCCGCTGTTCCTGTGTCACCGCTGTAAGCATGAGTTACTATTTTCCCTCTCCCATCAAATTGAAAAGGGAATGGTGAGCACTTCAAAAATTATAGCTAAAGGATAGTATATAGCGGTACAGGCTTATGATAAGCGGTCACATAATTGTGTTGGGTATTGGTTTACTGGAGTCACAAAAAATGAAGAAAGAATACTAAGGGGGGGTCACCCCTTCTCTGGGACATACATATAGCGTACAGGGGGTGTTTTTGAGGAGCTACTGGAGAGAGTCCAGCGAAGGGCTACAAGGCTGGTTAGGGGTCTGGACCATCTCTCCTATGAGGAAAGGCTGAGGGAGCTGGGCTTGTTCAGCCTGAAGAAGAGAAGGCTGAGAGGGGACTTTAGAAATGCTTATAAATATCTGAAGGGTGGATGTCAGGAGAATGGGGCCAGACTCTTTTCAGTGGTGCCCAGCAACAGGACAAGGGGCAATGGACACAAACTGAAGCACAGGAAGTTCCGCCTGAACGTGAGGAAGAACTTCTTCCTTCTGAGGGTGACGGAGCACTGGAACAGGCTGCCCAGGGAGGTTGTGGGTTCTCCTTCTCTGGAGATATTCAAGACCCACCTGGACAAGGTCCTGTGCAGCCTGCTGTAGGTGACCCTGCTTTGGCAGGGGGGCTGGACTGAATGACCCACAGAGGTCCCTTCCAACCCCTACCATTCTGTGATTCTGTGTTTCCAGATAGCTGGCAACGAGTGAGCCATGCAGTAAGCCCCAGCCTGCGGCAAGCATGGCTGCCTTGCTGCTGGGAGAGGACGGTGCTTCAGGCACACGCTGCGCCTGGATTTCCCCATGCTGAGCGGTAGGCAACTGTGCATTTGGCAGTCGAGTTTTCCTACATAATGAGGCAAGCTGCTCTTGCCAAACTTTGCTTTGCGAGGTGAAATGCCAACAAATTAAGATCAAAAACATCTGAAGATGACTGCATTTTTTGATGGATTTGGACTTCAGGCCGTAATTCAGTACTTAATCTGCCTAAGCCTGTCAACACAGGGAGCTGAACTTCAACTAGCTACTGCACGTGATTCTCTCCGGGAAGCCAAGGCACTTGGCAGCTTGTTTTTTCCATGTCATCAATCAACACGGCAGGCTTTAACTAACTCGTGCCTGTGACACCAGCTGTTGCAAAGCATCATTGTTTTGGAAATGCATTGGTCATGCCAGTGCAGTATGATTGTTGTCTTTTTATGGGCATTATTTTTTAATTTACTTTTGATATGTTGCAGCAAATTCACAAGGTAATTAGCCTGTCAGTAATAATACAGTATGTGCCATATGCAGTAGCTGCTGGTCATACCACAATCCTCTGCATTTTCAGCCCAAAATAAGCAGGCCAATTCAGATACTTTAAAAACTACATGAGCATCCAAGTATTTGCTTTTCATGAAAATTTTTAACGTTGTGGAAATCAGAGTGTGGCTTCCCATTTGAAAGTGGCTAACATTTCTCTGGGGGCTAAAGTATTTAGTTTGTCAGATACTTTGCACTGCTATTATTTAAATAATATGACCTGTCATCTGAAGTTACAAATAAGCAAGAATGAATATCTCTTTAAGCCATTTTACTTAAAAAAAAACCCTGTGAAGTGTCACTATCAAAATACAAGTTTTAATCCAGCTTTGAATCATGATTAAAAAGCAGTGATTTAAATGAATTTGGACTTAAATATGATGTCAGCCCACTTTCAGCACTGCTACTTTGTGCTAGAGGGACATTTTTGTGAGAAATTAGTATTGTGGTGAGCGTGTTATCCTTTTCTAGGCTTAAAGAACATCATTCATGTCATCTTAAGTGATCATTTCGTGTTTTTATCAGTTACAGGAAGCTTTTACTTTCCCTACTAGCTGTAGGATTTTTACCAACCTCCGGGCAGAGTACGACCCATTAACCACTATTCTTTTCTCCAATGAATTTTTTACCCATCTGGTTTCCCTCCATCCAGATGCAAGAATATTGTGGGATACAGTGTCAAAGACCTTTCTGAAGTTGATGTAAATGACATCTGCTCTCCTCTCATTTGTAAATCCAGTCATTGTACCAGTGAAGGCAATCAGGCTGGTCAGGCATGATTTACACTAGAGAAATACATTTTCTGTTCCCAGTCACCTTTTACTCCTTCATGTGACCAGAAAAGTGCTTCAAGATGACTTTCTCCATAATTTTTCGAGGGACCAAAGTGAAGCTGACTTGCCTGTATTTCCTTGGGTTATTCTTTTGACCTTTCTTGATGACATTTACTTTTTCCCAGTCACTAGGGTTCTCCCCCAATTTCCATGACCTTCCAAAGACAGTAGAGAGTGGTGTTAGAAGAACATTGGCCAGTTCTGTTCAATGTTCTTGGATGCAACCCATAGTGTCCTGTATACCTTTATGGTTTGAATTCTCTCAAGTAATCCCTGACTCCATCCTCATCCACTGATGATAGTTCTTCTCGTTGAGCTCTTTCACTGATCACACAGGGGCTTGGAGCCCAGCTGAGGCAAAGGCAACACGGAGTACCTCAGCCTTACCTGTGTGTATTGTCATGAAATCCCACACCCTGTTCAGCAGCAGGCTCACACTCTCCTTCTCCAGCCTTTTATTACCAAGGTGGTTGTAAAAGCTCTTCTTATTGCTCGTGGTGTCCCTTGAATGTCTTGGCTTCAGCTGAGTTTTGGCTTTTCTGAGACCATCCAGACATACCCATATGATGTTTCTAAATTTCTCCCTTGTAGCTTGTCCCTGCTTCCATCTTCTATATGCTGTCTTTTTAGAGTCATCAGTTCCCTCCTTAGGCAAGCTGGTCTCCTGATAAGTCATCTTGTTTGGAAATGTGCAAGTTAATGTATTCCTGCTAAGGGAAGCTGCAGCACATGCAACACCCCAAAACACAGGTTAGAGACTCTTAGCTCAGAAGTTTTATTACAGTTATCCAGAACAGAATCTCCTTGTTCTGTAATTTATTTAATACTTGGGGGAGGAGGGAGCGCTAACAATCTGTTATTTAATAAATTTTTTAGTCCTTAGATGGTAATTAGAGAAGTTAATTTTTCTGACACAACTACTATGATTTATGGTATCCTGACGGATTCTGTTCTGACAAAAGGCTTCTACAGTAACATATATTTTTTGTCATCTTAATCAGCTATTCCTTTAATAATATTTAATAAAGAAGTGTGAAATTTGATTATGAACTATGACAAGAAACCTGTCTGATAAATACAAGTACTTTGAAATATTCCTAAAGGTGTCTTTGGCAGTGTTTCTCCTTCATATGTACATGTTTAGTATTTATGGAGCCAAGTATATTAGCTTAAGGTTAAAGCTAGATATGTTCAATTTAATCTTAATTACATTATTTTTGGCTCACTTTGTGTAGTAATCAAAAGGTATGTAGTGAAATTTTTATCTTCAAAGGTGAAGACAAGACAAACTTTTTTTATATAAAATGTTTTTAGCTTTTTGTTGCCTGTGTCTTGCTTTTGGCACGAGATGGCAAAGTAGCCATGGATCCTTGCCACGTTTCCTGTAGCGTAGCTTGTTGTACATGGTGCATCCAAGAAGAAGATGGGTGTGGATATTTAGGGCCTGGCGGTCGGAAGATGTCGTGCTGTACGGAAAGGTAGGCCCCCCCCCCC
>Ga0065711_1030504_pt1 | contig 32305 bp, 15 predicted proteins | sample Hoacrofraction12_FD_59098 | JGI IMG/M metagenome (GOLD analysis project Ga0065711, IMG submission 59098) | Hoatzin crop microbial communities from Cojedes, Venezuela - Epithelial fraction 12 v2 (version 2) | ecosystem: Host-associated > Birds > Digestive system > Esophagus > Crop | place...
CAATGAGGGTTGTGAAACACTGGAACGGGTTGCCCAGAGAGGTAGTGGAGGCCCCATCCCTGGAAACATTCAAGCCCAGGTTGGACAGGGCTCTGAGCAACCTGATCTAGTTAGCGGTGTCCCTGCTCTCTGCTGGGGGGTTGCACTAAATGACCTCTAGGGGTCCCTTCCAACTCAAAACTTTCTATGACTCTATGATCCTGTTAACCTGGGAAGAGAACCCGTCAGGGCTCCAGCCCCTTAATCGAAGCATGAAATGGAACCAAATATGCTATCCTATACAATTATAGTCTTAGGCAGCAGAAATTCATTCAGCAAATGGTTTGAATCTGAACTGGAACAAAGCAGTAAAGGGAACTTAAATGCCTTAAATGTCTCTGACAAAAGTCTAATTGGTGCAGCAATAGATTTTGCACACAGTCACTAAGAGTCAGGTGAGTTCTTCACAAATCCCTCTGGAATTTCTTCCTCAAGCGGCTGCAGCTTGCAAGATGGTAAGAACTACCAGAAATTCCTGAAAGCATGGCCCATAAAGCTGTGGACGCTGATACACAAAACAGAGTTTTTACAGATACATCAAATACAGTATTTAACACTCAGATATTCAAAGGCAGCCTTCATTAGCACTGGCCTGCATGCAGACTGTGCACAACACACGCACCAAGGACTTAACACCAAGCTTACTGCTCTGACTATAAACACCTCGTGGTTCTGAAGCTGCAGAACAGCATTGCTCTTCTTAGGAAAGCACTCACAGAAAGGTCCTCACTTCAGAGCGTGTAATGCCAAGAACGGACAGTGGGCAGCAGGCAGTCTAACCATACACGCATCACTAATAGAAGAGATAAAGGCATGATACGATGTTCAAAGGTAGCACCACTTTTATTACAGTGTACTCTTGAAACAACTGCCAAAGCAAAACTGGAAGCAATAACCTGCTTATTTTTGCAGCCACTATTCCGTTTCCTCTTGTCCCTCTTCCCACTCTGCAATCAAAAACCTCATGTAGAAAAATAGGGCTAGCAACACAATGCTTCGAAGTATTTTAAACTGATTCTCAAAAATACGATTCTTGGATTCCTCTGCGGATTTCCCAAATAAAATAAGATTACTTTCTGAGTATCAGAAAAAAAAAAAAGTCGTATGAAGGCATTTTCATTTCCAGGGTTCTTTCCATTACTTTGAGAACTGGAACAAACAGCAGTACTACGGAGACTCAGAAGAAAAGTCCTTGCACCAGTTCAACCCTTTCCCAAACTCCATAAAGGACTACATAATGTGATCACATTCTGTATCACCACATTTGTTTAATTTTAAACTTGCCCTCTCAGTCCCACAGCAGAAAAAGAGCTTGTATTTAAAGAAATTAACCTCCCCCTTCTCTCCACCCTGCCCCCAAAGTTACAAAGTTTGCTTCCCGTGGCTGTCAGAAATAATCTTTCTTTCTCTCTTTAATTTTAAATGAAAGAGATAAAGATATATCACCAAGGAGGGGCAAATCTAAAGGAAGAACTGTCTCCGTTGCTATTTCAAGTGAAATTACTGGATTTGTTTAACTTCACAGATACCCTCCTACACCTCTGCTCAGCAAAGACAGAGAAGACCTCCTCAAGATGCAACCATTCTGTCTTCTGTAACACTAAAGACAAGATTACACAAACACTAACTTTCACATTATTAAGGGAAGGGCAGATGATTTTCAGAAGTGATGGGCCATAGAATCCTTTTCACTTTCTTGTCCTTTTATCTCTGAGATTCTAATCTCATTTCTCTCTCCCTAGTTAGCTCTTAAAAGTAGACAAAGCAAGAGGGAAATCAAATGCCTCTGCATGAACAAGAGCCAGGCAATTTTACGCCCCTTTCTATATACCCTATTTTTGGTTGCCTGAAGGTTTTCAAGTCAGAGAGGCTTGCCTAAGCATGCTGCAATAAAAGCTGCTATAGCCAGCTGCCTTAGTATCTAAAGGGGGTTCCTAGCAATCCTGTTGAATAACCCTGAGGCTAACTACCACCAAGGAAAACAAAATATTAAGATAAAAAGATTCTTTAGGTTTTTTCCTTATTACTCTAAGTAGGAAGTCTCAGAGGGCAGTTCAAACTGGTTGCTTGAGTGTTCAGACAAAGATCGCTCCCAGATGGCCTTGACAAGATGAGGTGACTCCAAGAAAGCAATAGGTAGGACCTACTGGAAATGAATGCATAGCTTTCTGGTACAAAGAATATGTGAATCTGTTTTTCCTACCATTAATATCATTAGTATTGACAATTATTTTGAACGCACCCTTCCAAACTAACACTTCACACCCTAAATCGATGAACTGTTTAGACATCCTCAGTTTTAGTCATACGAATAGTCTTAAGGACCACTTTTTCCCTCTTCTGAGACTGCAGCTTAGCAAAAAAACAACTCCCCTATTTCCTTTCTCTATACTTACGTGTTTTTTATGTGGAGTTTTTTTTTTTTTTCCTCCTTTTTCACTTCCACTTCCTGTATTACAGGGGGTTTTTTATCCCTTTTTGACTCCTCCTTATGACCGTGTCTCAGGGAAAGCTTTTTACTTTTACAATTCAAACACTGCAGGCTGCTGAGGTTGGAGACAATTATTCTTGTTGCTGAAGACTTTGCAGGTTGCCACGTAAAACAAAGAAGAAAATTTTCCAACAGCAAGTTGCTGCCTGAGTCAGTACTTGTGAGCTACCTGCTCAGCCAACTCTAAGCAATCCTGCATACTTTACTTTTCACCAGCAGATTATTCTTTTTCATCCCCCACGCTTCAACCCCCTGGAGACAGATTTCCCAAACTGCAATGCATCAGAAGCAACAGGTTTCTCAGCATCCAGATACAACACATTGTCTAAAGGCTATGCTTTGAAAAGTTATTTTGATTTACCAATTTAACCTAGGGTGGCAAAGACAATACAGAGCAAAAGCATGAGAAGAAAATAAGCTACTTAGATTATATCATTTAAAATGATAGCTATAATTAAATGTATAGTATACTCAAATATAATATTTATTTTTAAAAGTGACCTAAAAGTGTTTTCAACCTGAGGATTTTCAAGTTCCAGGTTCTACACTTCCCTCTACCAGTCACAAAGAGTTTAAAGAGCACCAGTCCAGAAGCCCATTGTTAAATAAATAATGCAAAGTAAAACTAATTTTGAACTCAAATTCGTTGCAAGTTTCAGAAGTCATCAAATGGAAATGTTCATTTTGTTTTATTTTTAAGAATTTGGAGAAGTAACAGAGAAACTTTACACTTGACAGTGAAATCATCATCAGCAAAACTCTACCTTCTTTCTAGAAACAAAAAATAAGATCTTCTAAAGAATACGTGAGTTTGTTTTAATTTATTCCATAAAATCAACATAATAAATACTAATCGCTCAGGTTTTATGTATTTCATTTGCAGTAATTTGATTTGCTTTTGGGTACCTTTTGGTATAGAGGGAACTAAAAACAGTGATTACAAAATGTACACATTTTATGTGTGCACAGGACTTTAAAAAGCACATCACTTAAAGTACAAATTTCATTTAGAGGTATGTAACACTTTAGTCTTTGCCAAAATTAGCAACTACCATATTTTATCAATAAACATAGTAAAGTACTTATTCAGAAACTTCAACCCTGCCCTTAGATGCAAACCAGATCCCAAAATAAAAATCACAGATCTCCAACTTTTAGTAAATTTGTGGGAGATTTATCACAAGAGTTGAAGTTCCAAATAAATCCTAAATAACTTAAAATTATCACCTTAACTTCAGGTAAGTTAATTCCAAATTTGGAATCCCTGTAGTCTTCCTCTACTAGTTATGAGAATCAGCATTCAGCCATTGGGGGGATGAGGGGTGTGCTGCTGCAGCGGGAGAAGGAGGAAGAACATTATGTTCACTTATTGGCACACATTTTTAAAAAACATGTACTCTTGAAGTGCATGTCTAGCATTTAAAATCACGCTTTACTAGTAACAGGCCTCTCTAATACAATAAAGATACGAATACATCCTACCCACATAAGAGATCAGAATACAGGTCACACCAGAAGATAACTGTTTGTCTTTTTTAAGTGGCTAAGAACATAATTATAAAGTTCTCCTTCCAGCATAGCCTATTCTCAGTTTCCAATAGTCCAGTTTAGAGATATCCCCAGCCCAAACTTCATGTTTGAACAGTATGGGGTTTATTTTCCTTTTAGGAAGTGAGGCCAGCTCGTAACACAAGAACTCCCTTCCAGTGTTTGCTGACCGTGAGTCAGCACTTCCCTACGACCCATCCCTTTCCTCCACTCCCTTTCAGGTCCCAATGCCACCATTATCAACTTCCAGCTTTTTCTTTTTTGCCTGAAAAATTCACAAACCATTTTAGAAATTCCCTTGACAGTGAAGATGCCTTTTTCAATCAGTATTAAGTAATTTTAAACTCTTAGACAGAGTTCTTTTATTCTATTGGACAGGCTTTCTACACCTAAAAGTCTTCTCATCGCCATTCTACAGGGCTACTTTTGCCCACCAATCAGGCAGCCAAGATTCTTTTAGTTTTTTAAATTCAAACAAAATCGTAAGTGCAAGCTCTGAAGGTTGTTTAGGTTTTGTCTGTTTGCTTGGGTTTGGCTCATTCAGTAGCTAGCACATAAATTTTGGAGACAAAATATTTGTTTCATAACCTGTGTTTGGAAGATACACTGCTACTGACCTGAGAAGTGCCATTATGTACTATCACCTATCAGTAATTTCAACAGCTCAGTAATAGGACACAACTACTCTGAATTTTAAGCAGCAAATTAGAGAACACAGTTAATGGAACAACATTCATCCCAGTCCCATGACAGCTCCTCACAAAGCAAGCCTTTATATAGGCTACCCGACACACACCTGCCAGGACAAGCTGTGTGAACTGCGAACGAGCACACAGCTACAACGTGGCTCCATCAGAGGGACTCACCGTCACTGCAAACTTCAGAATATATCCACTCTTGCTCTTTAAACTCAGTAATCTAGACTGTAATCGTCCGATCAGAAAGTGTAAACCAAGTACCCACAGGCAAAAAAAAAAATATGGAGGATATATCAAGAGGAGAATGAAACCACCAGTATCTTTTTAAATTAATATTCCTTCATAGTCATCCACAATTAGCCTGCTAAAACCTAACACTGAGCTGATATAGACCCTTTGGTCTGCCCCGCTCCAGTAATTTTCAACGTTCTCATAAAATGTCTGATCTGTATTTCTGTATTTAGTAATCTGAACCAATTGCCTCTAGTCACCATGTACCGAAAGCTTTTTAAAAACAGATGTCATTTTTTCCACACCAATTTTGCATTCAGAACTATGGAAGAACAAAACAAACCACTCTGCTCTTCAGCTCCCAGCTTCTCAGTTTTGAACTGAGATGCTTGAATAAACCAAAAAAGTAAACATTCACTTGGCTAATGCTTTCCGAGCTGTGGTTTAACACTTTATAGTTCCAGGTACTCACCCAGCAACTTCCTGACAGAATTTATCACCCGAAGTTCAGTAGCAAACACACACTGTTTAGTGTTATCTTTAAAATTTATTCTACAATCATTTTATATCACTACACAGGTTATAATTTTAAACTTTATCTCCAAACCTTTTAAAAGCAAGCTGTACATTAAAAAGAAATAAATCCATTTCTAGATACCGTGACTCTAGTTCTATAAATTGGCACACTGCACCTTCTAGTCACTCTTCTCCAATACCTTGTTATCCTCTAAATATATTTTCAGAAATCTATTTCTTCACAAAATAGTTACAAAATATTTCTGTTCAAAGGAGAACTGAAAAGCACTGTTACAGATCTGACAGTATCATGTTCCTCTCTACAAGAAATCTACTTGCATTTTCGTGAATATCAAGAAGAACAAAATGTAACAGGATAACAAGGGCAAAAAATACGCTGCAGAAGGTGGACAAAAAAACACCCAGTGTGAAACTCAGAAAGTGGACAAGGCCCTGGAGTTGAGTGGCTTTATTTCAGAGTTCCCATTTCTTTGTGCTCTGTTTCTCCTCATCTCTGACTTGACTGCTTCTGTTCTGAGCTCTTCAGGACTGCACTCTCAACTGATGAAATGGACCTTGCCTGCAGTAGTCCTGTAATCTAGCAGTCTGTCCGGTAACTCACCTGCTCTACTACAGGGACCAGCTGCTTGGACAGCAAGCACCACCCGAGCAGCCAAATACCACCTTCTGTGCTGGAGCATGCGCTGGACACTGCTGCTGCCAACACTGCTTCCACACAACAGAGGAGGAGGAGGGCCTGGAGCAGGAACTGCCCGTTGCTGATTCTGTCAGTGTAATCAATGCAGGAGGTAGCAGGCGGGTGGTGGATTTGTCCCTTAAATGCAGTAACTGCAGGGAGACCATATCACACCACCAGCACACGCAACAGAAATGAATCTGCTGAGTTACACTGCTACAATTTACTTAGAAATTCATTGATGAGGGACTTCATGTGAATCAGTTTCCTGGCTATCATCATCAGATGCTAAGTACATTCTCTGAAAATCACTGTATATGTTGGAGTAACAGATGTCCTGCAGGTGAAAGCTGCAGAAGAACTGTTTGCACAGTCATGTCCGTGGAAAATTAATCTGCATTTTATCCAGAACTGTGCAAGGATCTAATAAACTCTTTTATTACTGAAAACCTGTAGCTCTTTTATGAGACAATGAAACTTAAATTTCTGCACTTTCATAAATCTGAAGGGCACTACACTCCAAAACAATGCAGATCTGAAAACCTGGTTTAACTGGCTCCACAAGTGTGGAGCTGATTAGTTATTTTCAGTCATGTAGGAAAGAAGAAAATCTCTGTGAACCACTTCAGCACAGTGCTAGGGGTGATTAATTAGGGAGTGGCAGAGGAAAGGATGAAACATCAAAAGAAAGTGAATAGTGGAAGTCTAAAAGAAGAAACATGACTTGCAAAGGAATCTGGCAATCTGGTAATATCAACGTCTCCCACAGAGCCAAGCTTCATGAAAAGAAGCTGAAATAGCCAAGGAAGGAGGCTGAAATCTGCAAGTTTACAATCCACAGGAAGAATTCTTGCCGAGAAAGAACAAACTGTCGAGTTCACTGGACAGAAATATATTGGTCTGGGAGATTAAACTGGGAGGCAGACTCTCACTGGAATGGAAGGAAGGGCTGAATAAAAACATTATGAACCCTCTCCTACTCTCAGGCAGAGGAAGAAGATAGCACTTCAGCTCAGGTGGAAGAAATAACTCAAATTTATTGAGCATAAAACTACCACAGAGGAGGAACACAATTTCTCAGAGAGACTAGGAACTGTGACAGAGACTAGCAACCGTAACAGGATACAGCAGCATTTGAAGCTCGGCAGCTGTAGAACAGTAAAAAGAACATAATGGAGGAGAAGAGAAGATAAAAGCTGATGTAAATTTTCCCAATACAAGAACAGATTATATTTGTTTTTAAATCTGTACAAGTCAAAATAAAGCTTCACACATTTGCAAAGTAAAATTACTGTTCCTTCTATTAAGGATCTGAAATGCATTCTAGGCATCAACTGAGAAACAGAAAAACATCAAAAGCTCCAAAGCAGTAAGTTTCACTGTAAAAAATGTCAGCTGCATACAAGAAATGTCCACTTCTCAATGCTAGAATTATTTTTTAATGTGTTGTGAGATTCCTTCTTCTCTTTTGAAAATCTTGCCCCCCAAAAATAAGGAAAGGTTCCCTCACTCTCACCTTGCAAATTATTAGATGAAACACTTCCACTTCACCGTAACTGGTAACAATCAAGATTTCCCCTCAGTTTTGGACTGATGGATTTTCTTAAACTATGCTGCAAATATCCCAAGACCCCACAGAAATGTGCATGCATTCTATGTAAGGTGGTAACACCGTTCTCAGTGCAGAGAAAGCCAGCACTGACTTAGCAGTTTTGTGCACAAAGCTGCCCATTTGCTCCTTGCTCTCCTTGTTTTTGCTTTGCTGATCAAAGGAGTTGCCAAATTTTTTCTTTACCATTACAAGGCAGGAAAAACGGCTCTCCTCGGTGAGGCCCCTTGCGAAGGTCACGAAGGTTAGCTCCACAAGCCCTGGAGTCTGCGCTGATGCTGGAGGGATTGGCTGGCTTCCCCGCAGCTACCCTGCATTTCCCCTCCTTAACAATAGTGCGCTGGTTATGGAAACTAAATATGAAAGAACGTGGTGGGGGAGGAAAGAATTTCTATGTAGACACAAGTCGAAAACACTCAGAAGTTCTGTTTGAGCAGCCTGAAAATCTAGCGTTCTAAAACATTTGATTCTTTCTGGAAAACTCAAATTTCAGCATGCTTTCCCCTCTTAATAACAATTCAAAGTGGAGGAGGCGGGGAAGAGTATGCTTTTTCTTAGAATACAAACAAATGCATACTGGTCTGCTTTGCTTTGGTCTGGAAAATCTATTTCTTAAGATGTTTACTTGCCCCATCCCTGGATTTAATCATCTGGAACCCACAGGTCACACCCTCTTAATGAAGAGTGAAATGAAGCCAACTAATCAGGCTTTAGATTTGTAGCACCTTCCAGCTCCTGAGCAGTACCACACTAGAGGCATTTTTAAAATCTTACAGAATATATGAAAGCTTCTTTATAGGCACCAGACCCCAATCACTTTTAGGTTCTAAAGTTAAGTAATGAAGATATCTTTGAATATCCAGCAAAACAATCATTACATTTCAGCTGGTTGATTAAATACACTCCCCATTTTCTATAAATTCAAACCTACCAATCCACAGGCAGCCACACCTATTTAGGTTTTTCTTAAACATAAAAAATGTAACCTGTAGTGTATACACTGAGAGCTCTAGCCACTTCAAAGCACCTATTCCTAGCAAACAGACTCAAAGTTGGTCAAAGTAGGGGAAAGTAGCATAAATCTTGTATATTGAAGAAGGAGCTTTTTGAGGCTTCCTATTTTGGGGGCACAATTTCATATCGCTTTACAAATAAAATACAAATAAAACTTTGATTCTCAGCATTGCTCAAAAAGCTTTTTTACCACCCTGAAAGTCAAGCCAGGCTCTCTCCTCTCTATATAACTGTAGGTGTCAAGTTCTGCCTCCAGTCCCATCACCCCTCTGTTTGGACAGGTGAAGCTCATTACAACTCTGCCACCAGCATGTTTGATGCTGAACCCTCCTCTGCAGCTGTTTTGAGTTCATTATGTTACCAGCAGTCAAAAGTACTTCCAGAACTAGTCAAGCCATACAGCCCCACTAACTAGGTATTTCAATCTTTCTAAGGACTCTCAAGATTTAACAATATCTAGTAACAGAGAGGCTCACATTCCAGCTTTTTCTTCCTAGGAGGAATCAACAGGCTTCCTCTTCCTACCCAGTCACCTCTGCTCACAAAACATCTAGCAAAACAAACCCTCTGTATTGGGAGACAGCAATAAATGACCAACAATGCCAGAATCCTATGGAAACTAAGCTGAATACAATAAAATACATCAAATTAGAAGGAATATCATAGTTCGTATGAAAGCATAAAATTGTAAGTGGGATTTTGATCCAGTTACTTTGATCTACTCACCTGTAAAAATACATAACAAAAAGTACAGACACCTCAAGGGGTCTCCAGAACCACTTCACCTACAAGTCCAGATCTAAAAGCAGAAGCATCAGGAGAACAGGGAGAAGCCTGTGCAACAGCTATACTGTAACAAAAAGCAAGAGGTGTATATAGGGAAGAGCTACACTGGATCACCGTTAATATTTAATGGAGAAACTTTTTAAGAAGCACCAAAAGACAATACCAAACTCCTATTTTCATCTTCTGCAGGACAGCTTTTATGACCAACACTTGCTTTTTTTTTTTTTTAGCTGGCGTAATAACAGACAGCACTTCTGCCTGAAAACCTTACCAAACTTCTCGAGCCTCTTTGAGGGTGGTTACAAAGCCCAGCATCTACCAAACCCCAGCCCTCCTCAGCTCCCATACGAATGCCAGGTGCACAAAGTGCTGGCCAGCAGAAGACATGGTCACGAGATTCTCTGAAACATCGACAACGCCAACAGATCACTTATCTTTCAAACTTGCCATGACAATAAAACCCAAGAGGAGAAAGAATTGAGTCAAGAGGCAGTAACACATACTATTTTGCTAGCAGGCACATCTCTGACCACCGCGGTATGGCACAAAAATTCTCATCTTTCTGGCTGATGTTGCTGTGCAGGCAAAACTTCTCCCACGGCAGATGCTGTGCCGAGACTAAGGCACTTCTGGCTCTGCCTTCGCTACCCAGTTGATGAAAGCACAGGGCAAAAACCTTCCTTTTGCCGTCCCCTACCGAACCCACACGAGGGGGCTCTGCTGATGTAATCACGAAGAAGCACCGCCCAGAAAATGGGATAACATTAACCCGCTCCTATCTAAGGAATTAAATTCAGTATCAGGAAAAGATGGAGCAACATCACCTGTATCCTTACAGACACCACAGCTCAGAGGAAGGGAAAAAAACGAAAACAAAACAAAGAATATCCAAGAGTATGAAAACCAACAGAAGACACTAATAAATGAACAAAATAACCCTCCATAAGCAACAGGACCCCACCCAAACCTGTAACATGAGAGAAGGCCAAAGTTTAGGACTATGGTTTTGTAAGTTTTTATGTTAAAGGTTCAGATTGCTGTAATTCTTTAATGATGACACAACTGGGCCAAGGAGCAGACACACTGCAAGCAGCCTCTTCTTTCTGCTGTATGTAACGCAGGAGGAACTTCCAAGAGAGCTTTGGAAAGCAAGTCCCGTCAAAAAGACATTTTAAGAAAATGCAGAGTAATTCCCTGATACAAGACTCAAGCAATACAAGAATCCGTCAAGTGGATGTAGTGCCAAACGCCCTACATCAACCTGAAACTGTACAGAAGATACCCAGAGCTACTGCCTTTTTCACAGGAAAATTAATAAAACCAGCCTTAACATCTACCTTTCTCAAAATTTTAATTGAAAAGAGTTTCATGTACAGCAAAAAGCTTCAACATTTCATCAGGTACCTCAGTTTCTTTTAGTTTTATGACCTATGATCTAAGCAACAGGTCAACAAGCTCATAATTCCAAATGAACAAAAAAATTACATAAGTTGATCACACAGCACATGGAAGGAGAAAAACAAGGATGCAGATCAAAATCATCTGGTTTCTCACTTTCTATTTCAGCAATATGGATGGCTCAACCAATCAAATATCACATCTGACCTCCAAAGTCAGGTTTTTAGCTTAAATTATGATAGCTTCATTTTTTGTATTCAGCCTATGAACACTAGTAAACCTAACATTATGTTGATTAAAAGCGGCCAGTATTTCTTGGAAATTTCAATTGTGCCATCATATAAAAGAGCAACTCCTAAAATTTTTACACCAGAACAACTGAATCAAAGCTGTCTTACCACAATTTAATTGTTTATACCAGACAACCTCACATACACCCACGGAGGTAAATCTGAACAACTAAAACACAAAACTGCAAAATGCTTTGTTCCCAATGCTTTAAAGTTATACAAGAATTTAGAAGATTTTCAAGAGGAAAGGGAAACAGGACAAAGAACCCAACAAAAACACATACGCCAAAATACTTTCTACGAGGTAGCTTAAACCAGTGGTCTCCAGACTTTTTTGGCCATGACCCCATCAGTAAAGATTTTTTGAGTACGCCTATCCCAATATATGCATACTTGTAAGTTACATACATGTACTACATATTACATATGTTATAAAACATATACAAAAATAGGAAGTAAAAAAGGATTAACTAAAGATGAACTAAAAGTATTGTCTTTTATTTAGTTATTAATGGTACAAAATACATTTTCTTCTGGCATCCCAATGGACTATCTTGCACACCACTTGGGATGCATGCACCCCACGTTGGAGACCACTGGATTAGACTGTCTAAAAGGTGAATTCCATCCTTCTGAAATGCACTCAATTTCAGAACCTGGTATATGATTTCCCTTAAAGCAGCCAAAAATACATTTAAATCGTTCTTAAAGTAAATTATGCTGGTTGACCACACTACTCTCCTATGTTTGTTGTTACAACTACTGGAAAGGCCGATGAGTGCTATACTTTAAAACAAGGCTAAAAACATATATGTTTTGTTTGTAACAGACTTTTGTTTTTAACAGGGATCCTATCTGCTACCTTCCACCAAAAGTTGTTGAGACTTCTTCTAGAGATGTAGGGAGGAGACAAGGCAAAGCCGACAGTGTTTAACACTGCAAAATATTATTTTACAGGAGATTACACAGTTTCATCTTTCCAACTGGGAAATCCGTTTAGGCACATTACAAATACTGCCTAAAATTAGGAGTTTCACACTCAAAGCTGCTGGAATTTGTTGCCTTCCCATTTTCATAAATGCAAAGAGAAATCTGACCTGAAGCTCATGCTGAAGGAGATCCAGTCCTAATAATTCTCCACCAAATACAACAGGGTTGGGAGAGGGGGTGAAAGGAAAAAAAAAAAGGTTTTCCTAGCGCAAAGCCAAGTCCAAATCCAGAAGACAAAACAAAAATCATACCCAGCAATTAAGCCAGGCCTGACATAAAAGGCACAAGCTACTGCACAGACAAGGTTTCCCCCATTCACTGCTTGCTGCAGAGAAGGAATCCTTCAGTTCACCACAGTTTTAACATCACCAGCTCACATCTAAAGGGCAATCAGCTAGTCATCGATCACCTTTTGAAAACTACTACCTCACAGGATGCTGACTTTAGGTTGAAGGATGCTCGATTAAGAGAACTATGACAATCTATACAGGTATATACTTCTTCTAAACGTTATTACTTTTTGCTAGATCATACAATTGGGTGTTCAAAATGTATTTGAGCTAACGAGAAGTGGGACAGGTTGGAGATTCAGCGCTACTCTTCAGGATTTTTGAGTCACTGGGCCACAAGGTTCCATTCCTACATATAGATAGATAGAAAAAAAAGCACGTGCCCAGGAGACTGAGACACAACACTTTGAGCAACCGAAGCCTTATTTTGATCCAACACTCCCCAAGCACACAGTAGGAGCACCCCAAGACAGTCATCAGAAAGACTCAAACTCTTCATCAGTACAGCTAACTCAAAAAACAACTTGGTAAAGTAGCAGGAGAAATTATGGCCCACTTACTAAGCCTACATTTGTTATGCAAGAGTGCTATTTATAATGTCACATGCTGGAACTTGTTCCCAAGCTAGCTAAACCTACATGCTTAATTGACTCAATAGACAATGCTGCATTGTCAAGACTAATCTTTTCCTACAGGCTACAGTTTCTAAACCATGAGAGCTTTTCTACATTTTAATTTCCTTAGCAGTTCTGAAGTCAGAAAACTTCAAAATACACGTGCACACACACAGTATGTATCGGGTAGCTACTATATCGACTGCCACTGAAGTTCTCATATCCATATGCAAACTGATTCATCAGAAAATCCAAGCATTTTAAAGAACATGAGAGCCAGCAGGTTCTTTAAGTTCCTATTTCAGATATCCCAGACAGAAGAGACTATGGAAGAAAAAGCCTGGAAACAGATTCACGTCACTAATACACACCACGGGATGCACAGAGCAGCACCTCTCACATCACACTAGATTTTAACTCACCCACTTTATAAAGTATTTGTTTCAAGTTACCTCCCAAGAGTAAGGTTCTGGTAAGAAAGAAATCTAGTTCTAATTAGTTTAAAGTCACAGAAGTTGTCAGTTAAGAACTAATTTAAACAAAGATCACCCTGAATGCTGCAGACAGACTGGATTGCCAACACCTGCAGACTACTTTTTATCCATATTGATGAAAAATGCTTTCAGGAAAAAAAACCCCACACATTCAGGGGTGGGAAAAAAAAAAAGAGATCACAAGATATGAAGTTTTGCACAGTAAAGAAGTCTCATGAAGTAATTCAACGGTGAAACTGAATTTGAGTTTTTCAACAGTTGTATACCAACTATCAAAATAACTGTTGAATTTTATTAATTGAAAAAACAAAGAATGTAAGACAATTAAAGTACGCCTTCTCAATCTATTGCCAGATGTAAGCGACCAGCAGAACTGAAGCCTTCATAATACCACCAAGCAAACTCTGATGAGGGCATTTGAGTTCTTTAAGAAACTGAAAGTTGATTGTGATCAGCTGGTCTAAACACCCACACAACTAAATACACCAAACAGTTAGCAAAAATACCCAGACCAGAAGTCAAACTACACATTAAATACATCCATGTATGGATTTACATATATTTTTCTGTACATGCTGGCTGTTCAATGAGTTTGTTTCAAATTTTTATAGTTAAAATAATTAATACTGAATTTGACCTCACTCTGTTGTTAGTGTCTTGACAAGACAGCACTCAACAACAAAAACAGTCTTCCCCTTTTAAATGGCAATGCCTCACTGTAAAGACAGCCTTCAAAAGGATGTATTCAAGTACATGCAACATTTCTTGAAAACAGCAGTCATGAATGACACTGCCAAGCATGTTGCATCTGGCACAGTGCTGATAAAACCTGTTTCAGATAGCCTGCTGTATCTCGTGCTTCATTAACTGAGGTTGAAAATTACCTTCTAAAACAAAGGAAGCTTAAATTAACAACCAGCATGTCTTTCCTCAATCATGCATCTCCTTCTGATTTTCAATACCAAGCAGCCGTCAGGTTTACACCGTAGGAGGATAAAACAGCTTTGCAAAAACAATGTATTACTCCTCTTAATAACCTGCTGAAGGGCATCTGGTCCCATTTGTTTCACTTTTTTCTGTTCTTCACAAAAACAACATTAGTCAATCGGACTGCAAGAATTAAAAGTTGGAAATAGGAAACTGCTAAATTACTTAAAGTATAAAAAATGGACTCCAAAAAGCCAAGCCATGTTGGAAAGATGTTCTTTCAATTGCCACAGGGTCTAATGATATTTTGACAAGACTGCAATTATGCTTCTGTTACAAGAACAGATCTTGTTCTCCATGTCTTGCCAGGATAATACTGCTTTTAATTAATGCTTTTGTTGTGAATTGTACCCTCAGGCAGTAATAAGTTTTATAATAATTTCAGTATGTAGCATGTATTTCCCCACACCATTTATTCAAAATCTCTCATCATTCAGCCTCACAGATAATGCCCAAGCCCTTGCTTCCCAGAAATCTTCAAAACATGGCTAAACGCTGTTGTGCCGAGCGAGACACTGTTAAAACATGTCTTTGTGTGATTGTTTTCCTCTGATTCCTTCAGGAAGGAAGGAATTTTACGTGCCCATCAGGATGGCACAACCACAAGAGAACCACATTTCCTTTCAAACATCTGTCCCAGTTTCCCTTTCAGGAATCAGCACACACATCTGCCTTTTTTTAAAATAGCTGACACATGCTTTTAGCGTATTATCTTTTAAATAGAGTTATAACCATTGCCAGAGTGTCATAACATGCTGATGATCTTCAATTACGTTTACTGATCACTAAACTTGGGTTAAAAAAAAAAAAAAAAATACAAGTGCGGCTTTTATTCTTCCAATCCACTGCACAGCCCACCTCTCCCACCTGAGAAGTCGTGCTAAAGGCAGTGACAAACCAGAGCTTCAGCAAACAAACAGGCAATTATTGAGGCTGCAGTAACCTAGACACATATTTATCCGAAGCCTGAGACAAGTAAAGTACTGTGTGGGAAATGTTATTAAATCCCTGTCAAGAAAACTAGGCCTCAAATTTATTCCACTGCCTCTCTCTATCACAAACAGCTGTGAAGTAACTAACTCATTTTTTGTTTACATATTAATTAATAAAGCATGAGTGTCTAACTAACTCCACACGAAGGTGGGAAGTTTCAAACCAATTCTTACATACCAATTAAAACTGACTTTATAATCTGTTTGGATAGATTGCATTGACTTTCAAAAGTAAAGTCAATACATAACTGCTGTCTTTATAGACTGCAGGGACGCATTTTTATCTGCCACATGTTCTCTGACCATATTCAAGAAAATAAATTAAAATTTTAAACCTCACTCCCATTGGCGTACTCAAGCTTTTTTTTTTTTTTAATTGAAGTGGTGTCTATATTTTAGTAGACTCAGTTCTCCGAAGTGCTCAAGCACTAAAAGCAACAGTAAGTTTATACCTTCAACAGAGAGAGGAGCTAACATCAAAAATTATTTCCTTTTATTTTCCATTACTTTTTCCTTTCTCTAACAAAACGAATCCAATATTCTGCCTGATCTCTCAAAAGAGAAATTAGTTGCAGAATCCTATCCCCATTTCATGCAGAAACATCCTTTGGTTTCTCCTGCATGGTCTTCTCATGACTTCACTGAAAGCAAACATTTAAATAGAACAGTATTTGGTAAAAATAAATGTACGTATTGCCAACAGTGAAATTAATTGACTACATTATCTGGCCTTTATCAAGAAGGTCAAACTAGGTAACGGCCACATCTACTGTTTCCAAATTCTCTTGCTGTTGCTGGAAGGTGTATCTGTCTAAAAAGGGCACCAACTGAATCTTTTAGCCAGGCTGGATTTGTTCATGCAGCCTAAAATCTGATGAACTAGTAAAAACAACTGCAGGTTGAACTCCAAGTTGTGTCATTTTGGTTTGCAGAAGCAACCACTGGAAGAGTTCTAAGGCTTGCAACATTACAGCAGATGATGTTATTTAGTATGAACTGTACTTAAACAGCTTAACAGACATAAGACCACACACACACAAATCAGAATTGTGTATACGTATTCTTAGAATCAAATCTACCACAACTTTGAGCTGTTGCAATCTTAACTGCCAGTTTCTTCTACACCACTGACATATTTGCCCAGCAAATAACTACTGATGGGCTTAATCAGAAAGGTCAAAGACAAAACAAAAATAAAGATGTTAGGCACACAGGCTTTCCTCATAAGAAGTGGTTGAATTGCCACAATCAATAGAAATCCACTGGTTGCCTCCGAACAGCATGCTGTAAGCACTGATTATAGAAATTATCCTTTTGACCCTTCCCCTTTCTTTAAGAAGCAGCCTGACAGCACTGCTCAGTTCCCAATATGTTTCTCAGAATGAAGCAAAACATCACCTTGGAATGAAAATGGATTCATCAAACAGAAGCAGATTGAATAAAGAATTAAAATACTAGACTTCTGATAAACAATCTCAATACTATTAATACTAAATCATTCACGAAAGAAGAAAGTACTCAGTCTCTAAAAAACTGTAAACTGCTTTCAATTAACTTTACAATCAAAAAACTCCCATCTTGATACAGAACAGTATTAAAAAAGGAAATTAAAGTCATTAATTTTTACTGTCTGTCTCCTGTTGTTACTGAGTGATGTTACCACCAATGGTGTATTTAATGCTACTACAATGAAAAAAATAGGTCACAGCCTAGAGTATAAAAAAAGCACATAACCTGCAACCAAGATTTCTTCCCTCTCTGATTTTTGTCACACTGGCTAAGCTGCATAAAATTACTCTGTAAAGACTACTAAAAACCACATGAAAATTTCAAATACAAAAATTTCCAGAATCAGAACTACAACCTTTGAATCTCAGGCACATCTGGTAATTTCTACTTTGAAAGAACAGAAATTTCATGCTATACAATGTCCTCGACTGGATTTACACAAAATATTTAACACTGCTATACCTTTTCATTCCAAGGATGAGTCAATCACTGAAATTCTATATTGAAAATTTAGAATTTTAATGGTGTTTATTTCTTAAAACTTGTTTGTGTGTTATAATTCTGACTTCTGATTATAATAAAATCATATCTCTTTTCATATACATATTTGATTGTACACATACGGGCGAAAAAAAGGTTCACAGACAAGTTGAATACATCTTTCTGTAAAGAACACATGAAACTATTTGTTCTATCATCATACAGTAGGAAAGTTAATTAAAGCATTCAAAGTTTACTTTAGATTTACACAGCACAGCAGTTAAACCAAGCTGGTCAACCAGAAGAACGAGTCATGAATGCTGTGTGTAGCAAGGAACAGCATCATTTTTTATTCCAGTGAACCATAACTGCAGTAACTATTTACATAAGGAACAGAGAAGAAGGAGATTTTTTTTAAAAAAAAAAGCATTTAACTTTAGAAAGTTTGTAAAATACTACAGTTTATTCACATTTTTAAATGTCTGGTAGAATATATGACGACAGACACTGGTACAGGCTTGAATTCTTCATTAGCATCAGTTCCTCCACGAATAAAACATGACAAATTCCTTTACCAGCAGACCTGCACCTACATGTTTCTTGTTTTCTTGTTTCCCCACATAACTCCTGTTGGTCACACACTCAGCATTCTTCATCATACTGCTTTGCCTATGGCAAACAAAACAGCCACCTGTATTTCCTGAGCAAAAAAACACAGCACAAAACAAGCCCAACCCTCCTCTTTGGATTCTATATCAAGCCTAGGAAAGAACGGGAAAGAAAGCAGCAGCACGCTAGTTTTGTTATTGAAAAGCATAATACATCGTATTGTATAGGCATGCAATTATAATTTCAAACTGTCGTTACTACTTAAAAATAAGCTAAATCATTACCTGTTTTATTGCTTTTGTGGAACAACTTTGCTTCAACACAATGGAGAAATGAAGAAATGTCAATTCTGCATTATTTTTCAGTTCCTTTCTATTTCAGTCTCCCTATAAGTCCTCCCTCACATTATCTGCTGTACAGATTTGTACCTTGCTCTACACTTCAATTTTGCTGGTAGCCAAGCTTCAAGAACTTGCAAGCTGTTTAACATCAACAAAAACACCCCTCCAAAAAAAACTGTGGTGTGGATACAGTTATGAACCAAATTACGCAATTACCTTTTATTAATAAAACTTGCACTTTTTATGATTTATTCTACCGATGTAGATCATCAGAACATATAAGATTTTTGCTTGCACAGTTGTACTTACAAAACTTTTGAGGACAGACAGGTACTTATTCTGATTTTACCTGGACCAATAACGGTCAGTCACAATAGACATACTGCTTAAGAGCTGTGCTGCATAAATACATTAGTTTCAGTGTTAAATATCCTACTTAAAAATAGAACAACTCAGTATATTTATCAATACCCCTCTTTAGATGCAAACCACTTTGCTTTTGTAAAAGCGTGGGGTTTTTTTTCCCCTCCATTTTATTTTTAGCATGTTTTGATGTAATTATCACTAAGAATGGTTTTCGTGGGAATATTAAAAGTCACTCATAGGTCAGCTGAGCTTAGTATGTTTTCCTTGCAGTAACTTTTCAATATCAGGTGTACTAAATTTACACTGCTAATAAACAAAAATTAATATTCTGATCCCTCACTAAAATTTATCTGCATTTAAGATGTTGATTTTGTAAATATTTTAAACCCTGATAAAGGCTTCAACAGGCTGAAACTCTGTTGAGTGCTTGTAGGCTTAAAAATGAAATACTTCTATGCAGTGACAAAAATGCAAGCTGTCTTCCTTCCAACACTCTTCCCAAAAGCCACAGTATTTCAGGTCTTCCAGTTTAGCTAGAGGTTTTTCGCTGTGATAAATTACAAGCAAAAAGAAGATTCTATATAAGGGCAACAAAACTTGGTTTCAAAACAGCTTTATTAGCAGATTATCCATGATAGCATAACCCATCTTACTGGCTAACAGCTCAATTCAATGCCCAAGATAGCTTTTTTTTCCTTAATTAAAAACAAAACAAAAACCTAAAACCCTAAACCAAAAAAAAAAAAAATCCAACCACAAAACCACCACACACACACTGCCACCCTTGCTGATTTCAGCTAAATTTAGTTCTCGCATCGAATTTGTAACTGCAGCACAGCCAAGTTGACACATATTGCCAGAACTTTTTAAAACCAAGCTCAGACCTCAGAGTATCAGCTACAGAATGCATACCAGACCACACCAGGTATTATACTTCTCCAGTGTTAAAGTATGTCTTTTTTCTATTTTGTTGTTGCCTTTCTGTTTTTCTTTTTTTTTTGTTAAATTGCTAGACCTAAGTAACCAAGCTGCCTATGGGTGGGACTGGAAGAAACACTGTGTCCACCCTAGTTCAGTTTCTGTGCAACAGGAAGGTGGTAACTCTACACAGATGTCTGCAATAAAACTTCTTCAATTTCAGTTTACAAGCCAAACAAACACCAATGCTTTTCAAATTCTTTTTTTCTCTCCATACGGCTCATTAAGAACTGCTTTTCCCCATGATTTTATTTGCTGTTTTTGAAGTTCCTATTAACGTACATATTAATGCATGGTTTTCCCCCCAAAGCCTCCAACCAAAGCAATGATTTGTTACACAAACTTCTCTGTACTATTTCCATTGTCCCCCACTGATGTACCACATACTCCTCGCAGAAGACTGACATCTTCTGTTAAAGACACTGAAACAAACCATATTACACTATGTTTCAGATTACTCCATTCAATGAAATCTGTGATTCTATAAACAGCATGGGAACGCGAATTCCACAACAGAAGATGCTGATCACTTATCTACAGGAGCTCAAACACAAGGGTTTTTGTTTTTAATGACAAAATCTCAAAATACAATTTTAAGAGTGCAATTTCATAGACTTTTAAAGCTAATTTTCTTGAGGATTGCAGTCAATCAGCTCTCTGAATTTCAGATGAAGAACAGCTAGTTTTGTCGAGCATCGCCATAGCTGTTAGGATGTTGGTAGAGATTAACTGAAATACCAACAGGACCTCGTTGCAGGAGGTTCATAATAGCAGTTGGATTCAAGGAAGACAAAAATAAATGTTGTGTTATTACCGGCTTACTCTTGGAATGACCGCGGTTAATATTCATAATGAATTTATTTACAACTAGCAACAGAAGAATACTTCTTACAAATTTGAGTCAAGAATTAAAAAGTAACATTTCAATAAAGCTTTTAAAAAATATTTACATTGTCTCTCCTGTAAATGTAGTTTTATTATTCAGCTCAGCCATTATAAGGTTGATCGAAATATTATTTAAGTCACAGGGTAAAAAGAGAATAAGAACATATTTCAGTTAAGTCTTAAATACATTTATTGTAGACAACACACAAGGATCAAAATCCTGTCTGACACTGCTCAGGATAGAGCAATGTAGAATCCACCTGTCTACAGGAAATGGTAACAGTATGATTTTGCACTGCAGAGAATAGTACTGACAGTAATTGTAAAAAATAAGAAAACTAAAAAAAGAAAAAAAACAAATACAAACTCCCAAAAAACACAACCAACAAGCCCCTCCTTTAAACCCGCAAACCCATTCAGTACATCAAAACTGTTTTTTTGGCTCCAAAATTGCATTTGGCCTTCTAGGAAAATATCACTATAAATGTGGAGGGATAAATAAATAATTTTCTTTTTTAAAATTGATCGCATCATTTACTATACTTCTGATAAAAGTCACCAATGCTGTAAAAATTATTTTAAAAGCTCTAAGAACACAAAATATTTGGTTTATTATTATACTGAATTTTAGATTAACAACACTAAAATCCATCAGCAATACTTTACAGAGTAATGGCTTGTTTTGACCAAAAGTAAAAACTGGATTGCTGTGTCAGATGGAATGGTTCCACATACATCTGTTTAGTGGAATCACTGATTTAAGGCTTAAGTTGCTCTCAAGCAGTGCCTATCTCTGCTTCCTCCTCTAAGCAGCCACACCATGAACTGGATCAGAGAACGGATCCAGTTGAAAAAAAAAATCACTACAGAAAAAAAAATGGTATACGGCTTATGACATAACTACACAAGTAACTATGCCAGCACAGCAACAACTATGAAACTCAGAGAGGCGGCCTCAAAGTCTACAAAGGTTGCTTCCACTCTTCAAACCAAACCTATCCAACACAAGACTGTTCAGCACAGAGTTCTGCTCTCTTCCCATGAGCTTCCTTATTCCCATCCCATGTGCTGTGACAAGTTCTCTAACAGCTGACTTGCAGGGAAAAATTAAGAGTAACTATAGCAATAAGAACCAGGGAGTAGGACCTAAAAGAGACCAAGTACCAATGCTGAGGAAACGACCATATATGTGTATAAATGTGGCTGCTATAGGCTCACTACTGGAAGCAGCTGTGAAGTTAGCTTTGTAAGACTTTTTTTAAAAATCAGCCTACCTTAAAAATAAAAGACGCACTTTCCCAATGGAAATATGTTTTTCTCTGTTCTATCTAGCTCTCTCTTCTCTGTTCTATCTTGTTCAGAAACCCATACTCACAGAACACCAAGAGTACAAACACGGAGTATGATTTCACAGTCAAGCAGCAATTTCTTCTGTTTTGAATAGGATTCCCTGCTATTATGACTTAACACACAGCGTATAGATCATTTAAGAAGTCATGTCATGTGCTAGCTGAAATGCGATTACTGTATTACACACCCAGTAACCTGTCCAAGCTTCAAGTAAATTAAAAAAAATTGCAAAACTATGATCACAGCAGTAAGAAATAACCTAGAAAACGGACATATATCAACCAGGCACTGCAGGAAGGCAAGTCCCTGTATGAATTACTGAACACATACAAGACTGTAGACTACAGCATAGTCATTTGGACAATTTATTTGATGTAAGATGGGATGTGGGATGTCACCACACATGAGTATCTTATGAATATGAAACAGACTGATCAAGTTTAACTGTGCTTTTTGCTTTTTTTTTAGTCCTAAGAAAATCCTACCCAAAGCATGACATTTCATTTTCTCAGCTAGCAGAGTAGTAACTACAGCCCATTTGAAAAGTCACTAGGTGCAAGCTGTCCATAAAGGAGCTACACTAAATGTTTTGCTCTGCTGCAGAGAACCATTTTCTGCAGGAGCCTATTAACAGGAGGAAGGGAGGCTGTGTGGTCTCCATCCTTGGAGGTTTTCCAGACTTGGCTAAACAGTCACTTCACACCTGATTTAGCTTTCAGCAGAAAGTTGGATGGATGACTAACCTTCACTAAATACTAGGTTGGCTAGATAATAATAAAAACACTAATGGCTGTATTTGTGAACTTTGGAAAAAAACAAACATGTCTAGATCACCTGGTAAATTCATAGCTCTTTGAATGTTCCAGTCAACTTAAGATCCTAAGAATCGTGAAGCTCCTATGCAGAATTAATCAACCTTCACTGCTGGGAAAAGAAAGCGTCCATATGAACCACTCAAGGCTTTTTTAGACTCAGACTATTGTCCCTTATTATCTGATTATTTGCTGATTGCCACATTTGAAACAACATATTCAATATCACAAAATCAACTACAGCTGGGTGACAATCATAAAAAAAAAATCACAAATTTGGAGAGCCAAATACTTTTCGTTTGCTTACTGAACTGTCGTGATACGTAGACATACTGCACAATACAGAAAAACATGGTGTAAGCATCTGGTACTGAGATACCAGGAAGTACAGCATGGTATTAACAGAAGCTATTGTTCAACTAAACTTAAAATTAGCACCCAAAATGATAGTTCCAAAACAAGGTTGAGATCGACATTCTTTCAGCACTGCTGGAACTGAGTATGTGAAAAAACACAACCTTTCTTCCAAATACCCTGGCATTGCTTACTTCTCTCACAACATATGTATGCAGGTTTTTATTTGAATAGATATGTAGTATCAGCCACAAGATATAAAAAAAAAAAATCCAGGTGAGATTCCTTTCTAGAATAATGAGATACACAAGCACCGTTTCATCACACCAGCACACTTCCATTTCGTTCCAACAGCTCCCAGATATCAGGCGGAAGGAAGCACAGACGACCCGTCCCTTCCAAGGTGAATGCACCAACAGAAGTATTTGCATTCCAAAGTTCATAAGGAAGACTAAACTTCTGAAGATACAGCAATCATAGCAGGCATTAAGTTCCACAAACCAACTAGAAGATCTGATTAGGAACAGCAAGTGTTGTTTTTAAAAAACAAAAACAAAACCACAGCTACAGGATAACGACAGGTCCTGATATGACATGAACAAACAATCACCACTAAGAAATTACACACACACCAAAAAAAACCCAGGAGGGAGGTATCAGCAGTGTTTGCAACAGAGGTAGGCCTCTGGTCAACTACCACACAGGCCTACACACGAGCATCTACGCAACAAAAAGAAGAGCAGCAGCATCACAGAGTTTCTGAATGACACTCTTTTACTCACAGACAGCTGCTAACTGCAAAGAACTGGAAAAAAAAAAAAAGGACATAGAGTGAAAAGAAAAGCAGCAGAAGGAATCCACTGAAATTTTAGTTTCTTTTTTCAGATGAAAGGTTCAGAATGGTGGATGTTGTAAAAATTAAAAAAAAAAAAAACGAAACGGACAAGGCTTACAAAAGGGTTGCAGGGATCACTGAAAAAAGCTTCTATCCCAGGAAGATCCAACAGGTTAAGACTCTTCAATTTTCTTTGCAGAGGAAAAGATATCAATCTTGAGCAGAATAAATACGCATCAACTGTTCATTGTCACCTCCAAAATAAGAACTGGGTACCACTGAATGAAGCTGATAGGAGCCAAGCTTAAAACAGAACGAAGGCGTTTCTGCATGCAGTGGACAGACAACCAGTGAGCGTCCTTGCCAAAGCACGCAGCAGATGCTAAAAGTTTCTATGGCCTCAAGGGGAGACAGCAGAAGTCTTGGAGGACAGTTGAAAGCTGGGGGAGTTCTCAGAGAGAGCATCCCATATGCTTGTCCTCCTCTTAGTCTTTCGAAGAAATTTGCTAACCACTAATGGCAACAAGACACTGACCTGGACAGGCACTTGGTTTGAATCAATATGGACAGCTTAAGAAGATGCTGTTAACAAGTTCTTACAAGAGCAAAGCTGGCAGGGCCCAGAAGTTACCAGGTTTATAAAATCGAACATCTTATTGATAACAGCAGATGAAGACTTAGGGAGAACAGTACAGCTACTTCTACTGCCTCCCGACTGCCAGTATTCCTATTTTTTATCTGCACTTCAACCACGCATCACCTTTTGAATTTTTTCCTTCACTCAATCATTGTAAGTAATCTTACAATCACTCGGAATGACACAAAAAGATACCTGTATGACCCAACACAACAGCATCATCCGACTCTGCAGTTCAGCATTGCTCTGTTCGCCAAAAGCCCATGGTACCTAGCCCTCGGTAGGATCCACCAGAGGGGCAACAGCTGGAAAATCCTCAGCTGATCTGTAACACTGGGCAGGAGCATGAGCTGAACAACCAAACAGCTCTGACATAAAAATGCTTTTTCTTTAGCAGAAATACTGCCTCAAATGGTACGCAAGCAATACAGTAACCTAAATGAAAAGCCACTAGTCCTAATGAAGTGCAAATGAAAAGGCTGTTTTATGCAGCACAGTGTGACAGCACCAGTTAGTATGACCCCGCAGTCTGTATATCTTCATTGAACAAAACTATTCTTGTCAGACTCATCAGTTTGATAAAGTAACTGCTTCCAAGAATTTGCATCTTGTTTAATTCTTCTGCAGCTTGCAAAACAGATATAAGATTAATAGCTGGAAGTCAAGAACTGAACAGCATCCTGTACAATAAAAGAACACGTGCATCTGCTTCTTTTACAGAAGGTGTATCGTGCAGTTTGACTAAGTGAAAAAAAGTATATGCTTATCTACCTATGGAAGGTGGGGGTGGAATATTTTAATCAACAGTGGGTATGTAACTGAATGGTTAGTATTCTAAGCTCTCCTAACTTCATATCACAACTGCCAGTAAGGGCGATACAGATCAAATATATTTATCTGTAGAAATTTGATAGAAGCTAGTTGTTTCAGCTATTTTTCAAGTAAAAGCATCACACATCAGCAAAATTGTAAGTTTGCTTGTATCTTTCATATAAAGAATTTTACAAAGTTATAGGAAAATTATGTGCAGATCCTGGCAAAGCAAGAAGTCTCAGCAACAGAAAGCATCTCCTGTATTTCAAATAAATTCCATACAAACGAACTTGTTCTGCATGCACAAAAAACAAGAGCTCCATAGCTTCTTGTGAGGATAGAAGACTTCCTCCCATAAGTTTATTTACATAAAATTCATCCATTACAAAAGCCAGCGTTTTTCACTTTATTGCAACTCCCTCAACTATTTGGTAAGTTAGCTGTTACCTTGGCTTAGAAAGCACTTAAAATTCTCCCCCTCTGGTTTCACAGAGCAAGCATTTGAGGTCATTTTAAACGGGCAAAACTCGGCACAGACCCGGGTCTACGCTCCTACTCCAACAAGATTGCCGAGTGGAGGAATCTATTCAAGCTCACACACTATCTCCAAGATGTTCACCATCACAGCATAAACAGGATTCGAACTGTAGCCCTGAGCAAAAGCCACACAAACAGTTGTACCAGGAGAAAAAAAGTCCCCCTTCTGCTCCCCCCCTTCCCATTCCAATGCAACCTTCAAACCAGAAGTTGGACAATGGGTGCCACAAGCATGAAACTGAATTAAGACTCATTTTTCCTGGAGACACTACCACATACAACTGACATTTAATTCATTAAGAAAACAATGAACTGTCAGAGTTCCTCAACAAATCTCTATGACACAAAGCTGATCGTGTCAAGACCCATCTAACAACATAATAAAAAATGGGCACAAATTTGAATTGCAAACTATTTTTTAAAAGAATGTAATTAAGACTTCCTTTGACCTTGTTAATAGGGATGCTAAAATGTTAATTCTTAACTATGTATGCTAAGGTCTGTTTCACTTTTTCTCTTCCTTATGCCCAGTGACTAAATTATCACGACACTGTGAAACATCCAATAGATGTTTTTCCAGTTATTAGTCATTATGGTTAAAAAAAGAGACAAAACCAATACTCCACAAGCATACTGATTATAACAGTTCTCCTAATACTATAAACCTGGAAGTTCCTAGCCTCTATTACCTAGTAATTATTTGGTCCAAATATCTTAGGTCTGCTTTAGAATAGTTTCAGAGTAAGAATCCCATTAAAAATTGAAAACCTGTTACAAAGGGGAATGCTTACTTCAGTCCAAATATTAAATTATTCTAGCCAGTGAGTTTAAGTGATATACACAGATGGAAATTAAGTGTGCATATGCCTATGGACAGAAGGTAAGAAAATTAAACATGTCTCTACACTGATGATAACATACGTCTAATTATGTCGACAGCACCATAACAAAAATCTACCCATACACAAACTAGAACACAGGCAGTTTTAGCTTCCTTGGGCTCATGTGCACAAAGCCCTGTAACCATGGAATGTGTAGGTGACCCTGCTTCAGCAGGGGGTTTGGACTAGATGACCCACAGAGGTCCCTTCCAACCCCTACTATTCTGTGATTCTGTGATTTACAAGTTTTTGTTTTTAAACAAGTATCATTTGTCCTGACCCAAAGACCTGCACAGAAGTCAACAGACACCTAAACTCCAATTAAAGCACAGCATTATTTTTTTCTACAAACATGATTTTCATACATCAAAAAATGGCCTATAAAGTTGAGCACAGAACATCCTTCCAAGTCCTTTCACCTTTTCTTTTTAACAGCCTTTTATATGTCAGATTACACCTTTTTAAGTGTATCTCATTTCATGCCCTTAACTCGTGCAACACTGGTTACTCTGACAATGAGAAAGGTTTTACAAATAAAAAGAAAAAAATGACCACTGAATTGTATATGCATTAGATATTTAGGTCTACCAACTCTATTAACTATATCATCAACATAGGTAGTAAACATGACAGAAATCTCTCTTTTACTCTGTTTCTCACTATTCTGAAGAGACTATATAAATGTTGGAATGAAGGTCACTGCAGAGGACCTGACAACCAAGCTTTTCAAATAGGAACAACAAGTAAAAAAGGAAAGCGAGACCCTGTGAGAAAATTTACCTGGAAGCTGCGTTTCCTTCCTTTAACCAACGAGATCCATTTTGCCTATACAACCTATCCTTGTTTTCTTTCAGATAATATTTTATTACGTCATAAATGTCTAAATTTATAACATATCCAGAAAAGGCAAAACGTTTACTTAGCATTTCAGTTACAACACGTAATCAGAAAGGGAAAGGCATCCTTAAAGCAGTAACACTATTTAAATAGACTTCTGTAGTGCAGACAGACTTCCAACAAAGCTCTCCATAAATCAGAACCCACTGGAGATAAACTAGAAATAGTAAATGACCTTTACTTGACTTCCCTGTAACACAGTTCAGCAGGAAAAAAAAAGGCTTCATAACCTCAATGAAATAATCAATAACTAAACTTAGCCACTAACATTGATCTAAGTTACCAAACAACACAACAGAGACTCCACAAAAGGGATCTGATCTTTCACTATGATGCAGCAAAGTCTCATTAGTGAAATTAAAGCAAAGTCCAAGACTGTTTTCAAGACAGCTTTGTTTCCTTAGCAACTGGCATGACTGACAGGCAGTATACTGGTAAAAGTCTCACTTTACAAGCCACCTTTACATTATTAAATTGCTGGTTAAGTCAAGCTAGAAAACCTAGCTATACTTGCCTGAAACACAGCCTGAAGTAACTTAGTTAAAAGCCAGATACAACATCAGCAGAGTGAATCCCAGAAAACAGACTCCAAGCAGCACTTTAGGAGGCCATGAAACAGTGACAGCTTAGTCACGCCTTTCAAAAACTCCTGTTCTCCAAACAAAACTCCAGTTTTAACCACCAAAAAACCAGCTATTAGGTACCATTTTCATACTACTGACAAATTTCCCCCATGCTCTAGATTTCTACTTAAATGCTTAACAATAAATATAGATTATCTGGTAAATTTCCCAGTACAGCCTTATATCCGAATGAGGTTTAGCAAGCTGGTTATGAGAGTACATCTTGCCATTACACGACATCTGTCTTAGCATTCCAATACACAGCCTCCTCCCAAGAATTTTCTTTGACATTATGGTAACCCCCAGGCTGTCAAGTTTCCCCTACAGACAACTGTCTTTCTCTTGGGTCAACTACACGGTATCCTGACCACGTACTAGGGCCATCTGTCAGAGGACAGCCACTCACAGAAATCTCCTGTTAATTTCTGCATTCTATCAAGTGAAATTTTCTGCAGAATTTACAAGGGAAGCCGAGTCATTCAAGTATTAGGGTTTACATCATCAAGAACAATTTGTTTGGGGGAAAGAAAATTTAAAAAAAAAAAAAAAGAAAAAAAAAAAACACCACACCTTAAAAGAGGGGACAATGTTTACATGTACAAACAATAAATGCAAAGATGTAGGAATTTATAAAAACACAAGGACAGAAAATTAATAGGAAAACCGAGTAGCTACCAGTTTCAAAAGGTTAAATGAAATCTAATTACATCATCTGAATTTGTTCCCAGCTATGAAGATAAACACATGCAGTGGTCTGGCCACATATAAAAAGAAGAGACGCATCTCTCATTTTGGCTGACAGCTCTCTATAGCTGTTTACCTCATTTTGGGTTTTTCTTTCGTTGGCTGCAGGGGGAAGTGTCTAGTCTTAAACCAGAACTGAACAGAAACTGCTCGTACTTAATATCAGACTAGTTTTTAACAGTTAATCTTGTATCTCAGCCCTGAGTAACACATCTTGCTCTCCTGGGTGTCATCCAGTAACTGCTTATGTCCAATAAATGAAAAAGTTTCTTTGGAACAAACCAGGAACTCTGCTTTAATTTTACATGTGGCCCAATTTAGGACTCGCTGTTAAGTATTTCAGCATTCCCAGTGGTAACAAGTTACTTTCTCTGGAAGTCTACTGTAAAAATAGATAAACTGAGTGAAAAAAAAACCACTTCGCTTGCTCTGTGTCAGCTTTTAAAAATCTGCAGCTGTTGCACCACAATTGCAGAGGGAAACTGAGCAAACTATAAATGGTGGTTTTATATTTGGAATTTTAAAGCTACTGATTTTTTTTCATTTCCAGAGATGAAGCTGGTAAAAGTTGGTATGATTTTACCCACATACGCCACTGATCAGTTCAACTGCATTTACCCATTAGAAGTATTATTTGCAAAAACTGGTGGGGTAGCGCCAGTCTTACTTTCATGGGAACTTTCAAATTAACATCCTCTTATTATTCCACTGCTTTCTATCGAGTGGGAATTTCCATGATGTGACTGACGGGTTACACATTACCCTATGCTACAAACCAGATGACTACTAAAAAAAAACATAACTATAATCCTTTGCCATCTTCAACATACACAAGGCGGCAGGCAAAAGGATAAGAGAAGACACTCATCATGATTTATATCAAATTCTTGTTTGTCTTTAGAAGAGGTCAAGACCTGAGAAAACAGAAGTGGTACCATAGCAGCGTAATTGCTCCCACAGAGCTTGATGCTACTACTTTTTGATCAAATACAACCTGACTAAATGTTTAATAAGCAGAATTGCAGAAGCATCATTTTTAAACATGAAATTCTGATTAAATTTGTATCACAAGCCTCCTCTTGTTACTGAGAGGAGACTCTAAGAGTTCTCATTATAAAAGACTAGTAAATAAAGATCTCAGTCACTATCATAGCTTTCAACACAATACAAAGCTTTCAGACCACAGTAAGATAAAACTTCTCTCAAATTTGATTCAGGACATAGGAGACCATTGCTATAAAACAGTACTAGGCATTTAAAGCATATAAACTAAAACTACACTGGTGTTCTCAACAGTTAAATCAGAAGAAATTTTGACCAACTCCATAAGGGAAGTTGAAAGGTTTAGTTTTAATGTTTGCTACTTGAAACAGCCATATTTTTCCTTCTTAATGAACACTGCGTTGCATCAATATAACCTTATTTTTCCAAGTATGCCATTGCTTTCTCTCTCCATTGCAGGTATATTCAGATCCCATTTAGATCTGTAGCAATTATATTCACACTACATTTTCTACAGCTGGTGCATGCTCCCCTCCAGTATTAGAAGCTCTCAGCAGAAGTTAAATCCAGTGTGTTTTAGAGTTTATGCAAAGATTTCCATAGGCACCAAATCAGACACTATAAAGCACAAAGATTATTTTCATGAGAGATATACTTACAGATCAACAGTTGATTTAAAAAAAAAAGAAAATCCTCAGAGTTCATTTAATTACTAGCTTACAACTAACTGCCACATATCCCGTATTTTTCCCCAACTCTATCTTCTTCTGAAGATAATAGATGCCAATATGTTTTAATAACAGGGATAAAAGAAATAATACAAAGGAAGGAATAATAAAATTAAAGGAAAATACATTAGTGAAAACTACAGAGTATGTTTTTGGTTTACCTGCAATCACACCTATTAAACTGTTTTTGGAACAGTCTTATAAAATTACCTTGTATGGCAGGGTGTTGAATGCATGGATATCATTGTTTGCAATTTTTCTTAAGCAAAACTAAACTAAACACAAGCAAAGCACCATGTGCCGTGGCTTTCACTGATGCCCACCCACTAAGCTGGCTGCAAGTTCTCTGAATTCAGAAGGCTGAAGATGTATTTTCATCCTCCTCCCAGCTCAGTCTCCATGCTAACACAAACAAGGCAGGTTTGCCCTTATTCTTCCTCCACCCTTTTAAAGATACGGAAACCTTTAGTACGACTCCAAATTTAAAAGTTTGTATCATTGTTCTTTCACAGGACTCTTCAAGTAGGAGGTAAAAGGAAAGATAGACACTTAGTAGTACTAAGACTGTCTTCCAAGACAAAAAATTCTTAAGTTGCCAAAAATGTACCATGGCATGTCTTACTTTAAAAGCGTTTTAACAAGTATTTCTTTCCTCCAGCTATGTTCTGAGACTGACAGTGCCCATTTTCCCCTGCACAAATTTCACGGCTTCTTGTCTTCTTAGATCATCAATCTTAGGAATATTTTCATAAACACTCAGACAGTATCAATATAAAAATGAAATTAATTTGACAAATTACAAATAAACTTTAGCAAACAAAAATCTTCAACTGCTTTTTAGTAAAAAAAGCATGACAAAGTGATAAACCCATCAAAAACACTGGTTGCATTTTTGGTTTCAAACAATACAGCTCTTACAGTGACAAACCAGCCTGAGCTATAGAACCATAAACAAAGGAACTCACATTAACTGGTGAATCTGAAGATGCACTTCCCCCGTAAATTAAAGTGTTCAATAACACATGCAACTGTAGCGGCAGTTTTTCCAATAAACATCTTCTGCCCTGGAAGACTAAGATTACTTTGCCAGGGTGGGGAGAAGAGCAGGAGGAAGGCAGCAGATGATATTAGTATAGTGGGTGGTTCCAGTCAGGGGCAAAAATGGGATGCAAGAGAAATTGAACAGCATTGCTGGATATTTTTCCTGTGTGGCATGAGAAAAAAAAAAAAAAAAAAAAAA
>Ga0065711_1030505_pt1 | contig 32303 bp, 15 predicted proteins | sample Hoacrofraction12_FD_59098 | JGI IMG/M metagenome (GOLD analysis project Ga0065711, IMG submission 59098) | Hoatzin crop microbial communities from Cojedes, Venezuela - Epithelial fraction 12 v2 (version 2) | ecosystem: Host-associated > Birds > Digestive system > Esophagus > Crop | place...
TTTAAAAAAAAAAAAAAAAAAAAAAAAGAAAGAAAGAAAGAAAGAAGGTGAGTTAGGCTCTATTGCATTCAGAAACAGACCCTGGTACCTGTCAACAAAACTCAGCTACAGTGATACACTTGATGGTGAAGACAGTGTCTGTCCTGGCAAGCACCAGGCAAATTTCAGCTGATGAAAAGTAAAAGAGGAAAAAGCAAGTGGCTTAGATTTGAGTCAGCAAAAGAGAACACCATCAAGGTGTAGCTTAAATATTTTTGTCCATTCCAACCTTATTATTTTTTAGCAATCAAAGACAAGTCTTGTATATTTTGCATTCAATTTTATCAATGTATTTTGGCTTTTTGCCCTTGTGCTATATAACTGTATGCAAGTTCCATTTGCAAGTGATGTGATTGGATGTCTCTCTTTTCTTTTTGATTTCTGTAGGATAAAATCATGGGTAGATAAGATGCAAGAAGATCTTGTAACATTAGCACGAACTGCAAGCGGAGTGGACCAGCTTGCTGAGGTGAGTAAGAAGATGTGCCTTAGACTGCAATAACTGAAGTGAATGGTGTGCATCATCTAGGCATTATGATCATTTCATCCCAACATAGTAAAAAGATTTTGGGGAATTAAACTCTGCAGTGCTTACTGAGAGAGAAATGAATAACAGAGACATCCATCAATTCACTCTATTAATGTTGCAGCACTTGCTCATTGCTAATATTTAATCAGCTTTGCAGTATCAGACATAAGGCTTACCGTTATTGCAGCACATCCACCTGAAGGAAGCACTTCATGTTATATGTTTGTCAAATATGGTATCCAGGAAGCAACCATTCACGGCAGTGGAAAATTCTGCTCTCTGTTAACAAGGGAGACTGTTTTTCTGACATGTATTTCCTGAAATGAGGCAGCTTTTGGTTAGAACAAACGTAGCACAGAATGAAAACTACTTTTATTCAGCTGTTCCAATTTAACCCAAAGTGTGTTTGAAGGAAGAGTTTACAATTCTTCCATCATTGAGAAGAAACTTTTGTGCCATATTCCATCCATAGAAGGCAAAAAACCATCTGAAATTGCAGAAAAATGAAGTCACAATTCAGAAAATGTCATGATTACGGTGCCTATACAACTCTGTGTGTACACATTATGGTCCAGCATGAAACCACATGATCACAGATTTCCCTCCCTTTATCCCTGCACAAGTCCCATGGCTGCTCCTGTGAACCGATGGACCTCTGGGTTGATATACGACTGTATAATGAAGGGAAATTTTGCTGTTGCATCAGGAAAAGAAGTTATTCTGTCAGCCAACAAAAGCCCTTGGTGCTGGGGAACCGAATATTAAGCCATGAGATTTGGATTTCATTTTCCTAATCTCCCCAAATGATCCATGAAATGAATAGTAGCTATGTTTCAAAGCCATTAAGAAACACACAGAAGAATCGAGTGTGAAGTTTCTCAGATTTAATGCTGTATATTAATGTATTCCTTTGACCTTAATGACTTTTTACGCACACATCCATGTCTCATCTGAATCCTGTCCCAGAAGGACATTTTCTCTTTACTCAGTATAAGAGGGGACTAGATGACTAGCTCAGATGTCCACGTTTACACAGTGGAAGCTTCAGTCTAGCTGAGCTCACCACCGTCCTGTAGAAGGAAGGGCTGTGTCACTGCGTGGACTTGAGGAACATAAATGAAGATTGCAGAGATTATTTTAGTTCTGTCCTTTCCTAGTGTTAGAGTGCTTCATATTACAGCACAACTTAAGGCAGATGCTTTAGATGCGTTTTTTAATCTTGGAAAACCCCAAACAAACTTAAAACAAAATCTTAAAATTCTAACGCAAAGCATCAGATTGATACACACATGAGTTTTCAGCGTAGGATCTCAACAATGCAGAAATGTCTATCACACGAGCTTTCTGAGGAACTGTAAGGTTTACCCAGCATGGAACACTGATAGAAGGTTTTGTAGGTGGATTTCACACATGTCTGCTGACAGAGAACAATGAGGCTTGCGAATCAGGTCACTCTCTCCAGGTTTTGATGAGGAGTTTCTGCGAAGAGGAGGGACAGCCCATTTTGCTCATCTGATCTAGGTGTGATCTGTTCTCTTCTGCACTTGCCATCTCTCTTTTTCCCCCACTGTTTCCTCAATCAGGATCATACCTCTGATCCACCATTGGACTTTCCATTCCATTCCTGCTGTGCTGCATGGGCTGGCTTTCATCTCTCCTCTACATATTCTATATTTCTGTCTCAGTTTCTGCCTTGGCTACCTGGCCAGTCTGCCTTTCTCCCTTACACTGGCTTCCTATCCCAATTTTAGGATCTCACTCCTCAGCTCTTTCCAGTTCAGCACCTCTAGACTCTTTATTTTGCCTTAGCACTTCCAGAATGTTCTGTCCAGGGGTGTGTGGCCAGCCTGTCTCAGTACTCCCATTGCATCTCTTCTCTTCCACAGATATTTTTCATCTCCCTTCTCACCTTTCCCTCCATCACTAGTTCTCAGTCCCAGACCTGTATTTTTCTCCTGTATGCTTTTTCTATTTCTCCTCCCCTTCCAGTCTCTTCTCTTCTTATTCTTTGCCTGCCATTTTCCAGTCTGTTATCTCCTGCGTCCATATCCCAATGTCTTGCCCTTTGGTCTTCATTCAGTTTTCATCTCCTCTTTCTCCCACTGCTCAGACCACAAAGGTGTAGAGATCACTTGAGAGCACAGCAAGTCTGAGCTTTAGCTGCAGAGGAGGTGTGACGTGCTCTAGGAGTGATGCTCTCTGGGTTGGAGTACACCTGTGTGTAGGTTCTCAGGGATTTAGCTGATAAAATCTCTGCAGTGATATGCAAGTGCTTTTTAGACTAAAATTCGTTAAACAGTAAGGAGTAAAAAGTGTATATTTGAATACGTGTTGAGTTTTTATTCTACAGTGTAGGTGCAATAGAGTATTTCAAAAGGAAATGAGTTACAGACGATTTCTAACTTGAGCAAAACAATGAGTTAATGTCTCAACCATTTCGCCTGGCATTTTCATGCAAAGACCACATAGTAAAATAGATAATGAAAAGCCAAGAGAATGACACTGTCACTGTTTTTTTTCCCCTGAGGAAAATGTTAGTTTATGTAGTTAATATTCGGCAAACTTAGAAGCTGCTGTAACAGTCTTCTAATGAGAACTGCTGGGCAAACATAATAATATATAGTGCTACCAGCTATACTTAAAGTATACCACAGTGACATTCACGCTGAAAAAAACATTGGTCTATGAATATTGTAGGTAAGTTTCTTTTTGAAAGTCAGACTTTATAGTGCACTTCAAGAAAATAAAAACGTTATCTCTGTAGTATCTACAAGGTGGTCAATACGTGCTTGTAATCCTAGGATTAAAAGTGTGAAAGGGGGATGTTTCCATATAAAATATCCCTCTATATCAAAGCCGTTTGTCTGACCTAAATTGCATGATGTCTTTCTAGCCACAAGGTTTTAATTAGCTCTCTTGCCTGCAAGGGAGAATGCAAGGCCCTGCGAGGTGTGAGCCATGCAGTCGCTCCCTCTTTCTTCTTGTTTACAGGCTATTCTCATTTTCCCGTTTTTGAATGACATCTTTTTTTTTTGTGCTTGCTGCCTATTAACATTTAGTCAGATCTTTTCTGAAATTAACTATAATCTTGGAAAAATGGAGACTACAGAACGTTAAAAACAGCATGCTTGCAGTCCTGTCATTCATTCACAGAACTTGCCTTCAGTTGCTCAAGCTTTAAAAATACATAAGTCAGACTGAATTTTCAGCATTGTTTCTGACTCATTACTTCTAACTCCACAATTGTTTAGACCAAGTCTGTAGTCTTCATGTTTTTAGAAAACTTCAAAAAAGGTATACCTTTGTTTGGTTTTTGTGCCCCTCCTCCCTCCAAAAGCAGAATGAGTAATACGAAAAAAGGAGCAGAGTGCTCCTATTAGGAAATAGTGGACATGACTTTCTGTGAACAGCTGTAGTACCAGAGTGCGCAGAGTTGGAAAGCTGTACTTTCATCAGACGGATTTTTGGTAGGAGAAATGTTATGGAATGTTTCCGTGTTCTAGGGAAAATCAGTTTTGATTTGGCCAAATGATGACGTTAAAGCTCATAGCAAGGATGTGTAACAGATTATAAGCATTTCACAGCCTGGTCAAATGCTCCCTGGACTCAGGGAAAGAAGTCCTACTGGTTCAGCTGAAGTCACAATCTGTGTGTGCTTCATACAATGAAGCCTTCTATGAATATCTCTAAAGTGACCCAGATAGCTCTCAAAGTAGTACAATTACTATGTTCTCAGCTGGAGTGAATGAGCTCTTAAAAACCCAGAGCTTTTTCAATTAGCTACTGTGCCGTAGAAGTTTATGGTGTTTCCATAACTTGTTGAAGGTATCTCAGCGTTCATCAGTGCTATGCGTACTTCTATGTGCATTGGATGTCTGTGGGTCTTTGTGCTGAAGGAAATTATACTCCACAATGTTTGTCTCTGGAGAATTGTGAAATATTTTCTTCTGTCCATCATGGAGAGGCAGAGGAGAGAATGTAAAACCTCAAGTATAATAGGTACTTCCAAAGGAATAAAAAAATTAAAATCTAAAACACCATTAAACTCAAGTGAGGGACTTGTCAGGTGAATAGCAGACCCAGTGAGTTTGGTACCTGTGTAAAAGTCTGGTATATTCAGCAGTGTGGACATAGATATCCAGGGAGAGCATTTTTTGTATTAAAGGTGTTTACATTCAACGTATACTCACTTTAATGGAATCATGTTTAAGGAGAGGAATCTCTTCAGAGGAGAATTCCCTTTCCTTTGTTCATTGACAAATTTCTTACAGTGACTTGAAATCACAGTCTTGTCCTAGTAGCTAACCACTCTTCCCCTTGCTTTTGAGCGTGTAATAGAGCCATTGTAAAACACTGCAACTTCCATTAATCGCAACTTTTCAAAATATCTGTATAGTGAGGATGCACGATAATATACTCATGAATATTCCACATAGTGTTAAAAATGAGAAAATATTTGGGAATTCATTTAGTGAATTACTTCAATAGTGACTATATTTCTGAAAATATGAATATGTTTATGCCAATGGACATTTCACACACCTTTTCTCTTATTAGCAATGATGACAGCAATATAATGCCTGTAGGAAGCAAAATTGCGACAGAAAGCTTGGTTGCCATTAAATTAGGAGTTCTACATTGAGGCTACACTTACTGTTAGCCTTAACCAAGCAAACCAGTACAGCTGGAGTAGCAGGAACAGAAAAAATGGATACATGTAGGAGATGGAGAGGCAGGCAAGAGCTGAGGTTTATTATGGTGCACAGCGGAAACATGATCTTTGATTTACAGATGTGCCTTTGCTCCCTAATTGATATTTGCCACACAGAGAGAATCCTGATCCAACCAGGAATTGAGCTCAGGTATTCGTTTTTCCATTTAGAGCTTTAACTCCAGGTCATTCTTCCTCTGAATTAGTTGTGGTAAATTACTAGTTTGGTGGTATGAATCAACACAAATACTAGTAACATCTAAATGTAAGTTCTGTTGTCAGTAAGATCAATTGTGTTTAAAGTGTAGTTCCTCCTTGTGTCCTTCAAGTCTTATTCATACTATCTGGGAATGGTCTCAAAATGGTCTTCCAAAAATAGTTTTAAAGTGCATTTTTAAATACTGCTTTTTTGGACATTATTAGGAGTTTAGGCAAGATCTGGGAGCGCTCCAACTTGGATTCAATGCCAATGTAATATCCTCATTACAGTAATGAAAAGATTGCTTCAACAAGGCAGGAAGTCGGGATTCAAGATGCCAAAATACTCAGCTGGTTGAAAACTGAAAAAGCTCTGCTGACTTCAGTGGATTACACTGATTTACTTTTGCTAAGAATCATGCCTAATGACATTTAATTTACAATTCAAGCAGGTAAAAAGTACTTTGGAAAAAAACTAACATTTTTACACAAGAAACAGAGGCTATCGCTTGGTCTCCCTGCTCCTGTAGTTGCCCAGCCGAGGGTATTGCTGGGTCCTTACCATGATGTAACAGATTTATTTTTTGCCTAGAAGAGTAAAGGGAATATTTACAACAACTTGAGACTTGAAAGCAGGAAGGCAGGATACACAGGAAGATCTTTGTTAAGGAAGTACAAGATCATAGAATCACAGAATGCTTTGAGTTGGAAGGGGCCTTTAGAGGTCATCTAGCCCAGCCCCCCTGCAGTGAGCAACTTGATCAGGGTGCTCAGAGCCCCGTCCAGCCTGGCCTTGACTGTTTCTAGGGATGTCCAGTGTGCTGCTTTAAATGCCTCTCAACAAAGACACAGCTTAGTATATGCCCTTTAATGTTATAAGTATTGTGTTTTTAAATGAAAAAAAACCCAGCCATGCAATCGTCTTTTCAACGTAAAAAGGGTCGTGTAACTGTCTTACTTGTGAACTCTGAGTGCTGTCAGCCGTTATAAAGCTGCTCTGGTGTGAATGATATGTGATTTCTGCAAAGCAGATAGACTTAGAAAAAAGTAAAAAGGAATAGACGTCAGCTTAATAGAATTTTAAAATCCACATAGCAAAATAAATATTGAGGAGGCATCTGATCTCACTGGCTTCATTTATCAGTAGGCATTTTGTCTGAGTTAAGACAAAAAACTGCACACAAAGTTCAAAGTCACATTCCATACCTATGAATAGTTACCTCAGCATGCAGAAAAAATAGACAAAAAGCCTACTGCACTGCAGAATTAAGTAAATTCGTAGTCCCATTTTGATGGAAGTATGCTAAACTTCTATTTTTACATAGACCATTCACAACAAAGGCCCATGACTAAGCTAATTGACAGTTCTTTTAATCTAATAAACTACAAGAAGTATGCTTGTGCTTTCCAGCTCCTAAAATACCTCTAGGGACAGGAGAGAGGAGAGAGGGTTCCCTGCAGTACCCAGAAAGGAAGACCTCAGAGCAGAGAACATGCCTTACAGCAATGCATGAGCTTGTCTGTTCCAAACTGATGGAAGAGAATCCTCTTTCACGTAAACACTATTAAAAATGTGGGTCTATGTTAAGAGCTTTGACGTGACAAACACACTGGAGCTTCAATGTGACTGCTATGGCAAAAAACTGCCATCATGTACCGTGTAACCTTTTCAAGCAATGGCATAATTGAACGAACAGCAGATAGAGAGGCAGTTCCAAGGAAATCTAGTCTCTGAATCTGTTTCCTTTTTGATACATTGCTGCAAAAACAATCCATGCATGATGTTCATAAGGCATGCTGTTATTACAGTCCCAGGAGCCGTAGAGTGAACCCATATAGACTGACTTGGCCTTTAAATGATATTCATACTGAGATAGAAATAGTGTTTCTTCCTCCAAAATGAAAGCGAGCTACATACTGACAATATTTGATATGTGACGATGAGTTCCATTCACAGAATGAGTCCACCAGCAACTGTTAGAAAATGTTTTATTTATTTTATCTCTCGAATACTGTTTTATAATAATTAGCTCTTTCTTGCCGAACACCCAGCCGAGGTTCTGCACGAGCACATTTCATCCATTGCTCAGTGTGAGGTCTGTGTGCCTAATGCACAGATGGTGCGAGTCTGCTGAAGCACTTGGATTGGCAGCAGATTCCTAGTCCATGCTTTTAGCTTTTCAGGTCTTGGATCAGTCTCTAGAGTTTAAATGAGATGAGTGACTTGTAAGGGAGACTGGTCTCTGATTTGAACTGCCCTGGAGCAGGGATGTTCAGGAAAGCTTCCTTCTGCCAGAAGGTATAATAACCAAAGGGTAACTATCTGTTGGACTCATTGCAGGTTTTAGCTAAGATAGTGTTGTATTCTAGAGGGTCTACAGATAGAGGCACACCACTAACTTAATACCTGTAGAAGCTGTTACATATAGCTTGCCTTGTTCTCTTCATTACCTGTATAGAGGTCTGTGCAACGGCAGGCTTTAAAAGCTTACTTGAACTTAATGTAAAATTTGTATCTGTACGAGTCTTCCTTACTGTCATTGGTGGTCTGAAATTGCTGCTTCAAAAGGTGGTTTCACAGACAAGTTAGCAGTAAACATTTTAGTTCTTACTATTTTTCTCTATGATTGGTATGATATTTATCTGCCTCTTTCTTAAAAGTCATAAAGTTAATGGGATGAATTAGCACAGGCTTTATATAAATTTGGAATTATTTAATAAATAAGCTGATCCATAGAATTGAGATTTCCATTTCTTTTTACCAGCTTTCTTCTTTTTTTTTTTTTTTTTAATACTATATTTATCAGGATGGATTAAGTCTGAATATGCTTTAGCCAAAAGCAAAAAGTTCTGTCCCTCCTGCTATCCTCTGATGAACTACCAGATGGACTTAGGGGATATGTGGCCATGTTCCAGAATATACTATGTTCACCCTTGTTAAGGTTGAAGTAATGGAGAGTTTTATGATTGAGAAAAATATACAGCAGAAATTTGCGAACTTGATTTATTTTTTTAAGATGGTTTGATTTTAGGACAACAACCCAAATACAATCAGTTTATATTTCTCTGGAGGTAGTTTCTGTGGAGTTTGAAAGTCTGAATTTCATTTGAGTATTCTGATTGCTACAGATTCTGATTAGTTTGTCACTGTTTTGACCCTAAATTTTAAGACTTCTGATTTATGACCTGTTAAAACATTAATATATTGATGGGAATGTGTGCAGTCTCCATCATTCTTCACCCCTGAGAGTGAAAAATGCAAGTAATACACAACACTTGTAGGCATAACTTACGTAACTGTAAAGCTGTTCACCGTGTGCCCTGGGTGTGCTCTCGAGTGCTTGAAGAAAGGAAAGCAAGGGCTTAAATAAGTCAAATAGGGGAATTAAGGCAGTTTTCATATTCAGTGAATAAATTTTGCCACCTAGTGAAGTTCACCATGGCTGATCTCAAAACTCTAAAAATATTGTATCCTTTCTTTTCTCCTTTTGTCTCTTTTTGTTGTTGTCAGTAGAACAAAAGACTGAAAGACATTCTTTAACATCAAATAAAATAGAGAGGCATTTTCAACCATATATAATAAATTCATCTAAATTTTGAAGAGTCATTTTGAAATGAAAGGGGAAAAAGTCCCCACAAGTGTTCTGAAGTTGTTGAAGCACTTCTTGTGGTCTCGTTGGGTTGCTGGTTTTACATGTGCTGAAAGTTCCCGGAGTTCGGGGCATTTTTATCAGTGGTGCTGGTAAGTCTAGAACTGCAGTTTTCTGTGAAAGTGCACTGTCTTACATTGTTTTTATAAGGAGCAGAAGGAGTAAAATCTGAAAGTAAGAAAAGATCTCTTTTTTTAAGTACCTTCAGTAATATGTAATAAAATAGGTAGTTTATCAGTAAATGGGATTGGTCGATTGGACTGTGCATGAGGCCGGTGCTCTGAAAAGCTTGAATTCTTTCTAAGCATAAATTAGTGATTGTACGCTATTTACATTTATGCCTTTTGCCTCATCCCTAAGATGATGACACCAGTTTGCTGTCTGAGGGGGGGTGTGGCATAGGGAAGTGAGGTCAGGATTACTTTTGGAATGGAATTATGAAGGGGTTGATACAGTGAAACGTGGACATTTCAGGTATTCATGGAGAAGTCAAAGTCCATTTCCCAGAATTAAAATAATGTATGAGATGGGTTAGACTAGTTAGAGATTCCCAAAATACAGTAACAGGCTTTTTTATAATGCATTATTTAGAAAGGTGTGTCCGATTTGGGCTGTACCAGTGCCGCTGCTGTGTTCTATGTGCAATCAAATACCAAAGCTGCAGGCACTGAAAATCAAATGCTCCAAACTAAATTCTGTTGAGTTTACACATTGCTAACCAATGTCAAGATTTCAGGAAAATAAAATCTCTTTTAAAAATGCAGGCTGGGAAATTTGAAGACACATCTGCCAATTCTCTTTGTAATCCAAATGGAAATTAAGAGATTGTAAAAACACAGGGAGCCTCATTTATTATTTGCAGATGCTGCTCTCCCTCTGCTCCCTTAGTGATAGACTGGCATTTTGAAGAGTTCCTTCTTCCAGCAAGTGAAATCAGCTGTAATTCGCTAAGAATAGGTGGCTGAATTAGCAAAGCTTGCTCAGGCTCAAGGGAAGGGGTGGCCTAATATTACCATAGTTTTAATTACTATTTGATGATCTAGATAATCTTTGAGCAAAGCACTGTTCTTGGTTCATTTATAACTTTCCATTGGCTTTATCACTAATCAAATCTGTCCTATTGGTGCTTATGTTCAGATGGTTTTCGTAGAAGCTGAGAGCAAATAAAAAATTTTCCATCAAAAAAAACCCACACCAAAGCCAACAAAACCCCCAAACATTATAGCTAATCAGTTTCCAAGTCCTGTGGTTAGTAAAACACCAGAAAGACTCTGCTCATTCCCTGCGATTTAAAATTACCTTTGGGGAGAGAGTCAGTAGGTGTTAAATTGCATTAAGAGCAGCTGAGGCAGGACAAAATTTCCTATGAATAAGTGAGTTTGAAAAATTACAGAAGTGCTCACCTCAAAATGTGCCAGGAATGCAGAAGAAATTTGAAACACTTTCTTGCTATTGTTCTTCTGTTACAAGAAAGAGTCACTCGTTGTATATGTTGTACTCGTCATGAGCTGGGATTTTTGGGTTCTCATCCAGTCTCAGCTAAAAGCCTGAGCTAAGACTGCTGTGAAACCAATAAATGATGTACTCGTGTTATTTAATGCTGTATTGCTATCACTGTGATATAAAATTAAAGGCCTTAAAATACATTTTTCTTAACAAAGAAGGGTTTTTAGATCTGATTTTGATGTTTTTACAATAGCAGAGGTACAAAGCTGAACTCATGTTTTATGAAGGTTTGAATACAAAGTGACAATTACAAAAATTACTTCGTAACTTTAAAGTCCTCTAGACTACTTTGTTGATAATTAACAGTCAAAAGTGTCTGATTATTCCATCCTACAAAGTATCCCTGTTTATCTGCTTTCCTTTGAGTAGGCATCTGAGTGAGCCAATTGACTCTGGCACTACTTAGAAGTGTTCCACACATCTTGCAGAATTCAGGCTGAATGTATTACTTAAGAATGAACTAGCTTTGATAATTTTTTCTGCTAATGTGCACATCACTACTAGGATATGTCGTGGTTTTCAACATGTCAGCTGCCCTGTCGCTTGTCATCCCAGACTTTACAGCAGTCAGTGATTGGGCAAGTGATTCTGAAAAGCAGCGGCTACAGTAAACTATCAGGGTGTTTCTTTCCTTTGTGTTGTTGCCATGAATTTCAAGAATGAAGGCATCTGTGAGTTGCTAGGGAGCAGCTGTAATCCTATACATCATATGTAGCAGAGAGTAAGACATATTTAAAATACTCCGACTGATTTCTTTGAACATACAGAATGCTCTTTGGGAAGGAGCATTTTTCAGTGTCTTCCACAATGGATTGCTTCTGATTCAAAGAAAAGAATTGTCTTGTGAGAAAAAAAATTCTCTGGTATGAATTAGAAAGTATTAGTATAGCTTTGGAAAGAGGATATGGCAGTACGAAGATAGAATTGTCTGCCTCTAGGCAGATTATATAGTTGTGTGTGACTACTAAAAACTTAAGTTAAAGGAAAATATCTACAGTAATAAAAGTGAGTAGTAATAAACACTCACATGGTTTGGAATGGTTATTTCTGTTCTCTGACTTTTTCTGTTTTCAAGATCTCTTCATATGTTTGGATGTCTGTCAAACAGTCCCCCTTTTCCACTTTTCTCACATAAATGAGATCAAGACATGTAACTACATGGCACTCATAAAGCCAGAAAATAAAAGTAGTGAATATGTGCGTGTTATTGGTGTTTTGTTAGCTAAACAAAGTTATTAAAACTGAAATGGTTTGTAATTCTGTAAAACATGTTGAATACCATTGATAAAACAATATTATTTTGTCAAAATATTTGTTGTGAAAATTTTAATATTACTCAAAATTTCCAGTGTGAAATATACTTTTTTTCCGAGCTAGAAAATTCCTTTCTCCCCAGGATGAAATACTAAGAAGAGGGAGAACGGAGAGCAAGGAATATCTCCCTCTCTGGAGATATTCAAGACCCACCTAGACGCAGTACTGTGCAGCCTGCTGTAGGTGACCCTGCTTCGGCAGGAGGGTTGGACTAGATGACCCACAGAGGTCCCTTCCAAACCCTACCACTCTGTGATTCTGTGATTCTGTGAATGAGCTCAGAGCTGACCAACATCCTGGGCCAAGTCGAAGTAGATGCATAAATTAGAAAAACTCTTCAGTTATCCCATTAGCTATTTTTGTATTTAATATTCTGATATGGTTTATTGGGCAAGGATTCTACTTCAATCATGAATTGTAAGGTAGCTCTCTTTTGTCTAGACAAGTAGCAGATAGAACTACTCTGTTCGGAATGAACAAACCTCTGGAAGCGCCTGTTCCTGTCAGTAACTAGAAAGGCGACTTGGGTGCTTGCTTAGCTTTAGAAATCTCAAAGCTACATAAATCCCCAGCTGCGCGCAAAGAGCAAACATCATGCTTCAATTCTTAATGATTTGAGCAGGGAAATACACAACTCACGGAACCAGCCTTGGTGTCGAGCAGCACCCAGAGCAGTACGCCCTGGATGGACTTTCGGAAGTTAGCTTGGACATCTCGGAGTATTTCTGCATTTTGCGTCCCAGCACTCAAGGCTCTGAATGTGTTTTGACCTTGAGGGCAGCTCTGTACCTAAGCTGCCTCTCTGCATTTGTGGCGTGCTGTGCTGCAGCTGGTGAGTCATCTGGGGTTGCTGGGGCATGAGGTGCTGTTGCAGAAGTGCTGGCTCTGAACGTGGTGTCTTTCACAGCTGCAGGTGGTGAATCTGGGGTGGCTTCATGAAGAAACATGCAAGCACCTGTGAAAAGTATTCTGCAGTTCTTCTAGTTCCATCTACTAGTTCCAGGCAGTTAATGCTGAGATAATATAGTTTCCTTTGCTTAGCTTCAACCGGAGCCAGGGAGGGAGGGCAGTTTTTAGCTCAGACTGCACAGGTTTAAGGGAGCTGGGTGCTGGTATCTGGGTCTGTCAGCAGTCTCAGACATGACAAGCAAGGTACCAAATCCAGGATTCAACCAGGGGCCTCCAGTCAGGAGTAAAAGGAAATAGGGCCAGGAATGGGTTGGAGACAAGGCTACAGCGTGGGCCAAACGCCCATCCAAGAGACAGGACTGGAGAAAAGCTTTAACATACATCTGAGAGGTCTATCTAGAAGATGGGCTAACTACAGCATAGGGCCAAGACCAGTCCAAGGGCTAGGGCTGGAGACAGGCATACCTACACCATAGCCCTGGACTGGGCTGAAATGGAGCCCAGGGTTGAGGAGCAGACAGAGGTTCTCAGTGAGGCAGGTCATGGTCGTTGAGGCCTTTTAGTGCCCGATGGTGGGAGAAAGCAAGAGACCGTTTGGAAGGACCAGGGGGAACTGGCCATGGGATGCCCTCTCTGAAAGCAGGGAGTGGGCAGGAAGAGAATAATTTACAAACCCTTTATTTAAGTTTTGCTCTCTTGTGAGGGTTTTTTTGATACATTTAATAAGTTAATTGGTGTATAAACTTGTAAAACCTCGCTCAAGATTTTACGAGCACCCTTAGTATTTTAATGTAGTAGTCACTTTCAGAAAAGACAGAGGAAGACCCACCAGAAAGTTTTGGTGGATTTGGGGTCCCAAGCTTGGTAGTATCTTTGAGTGGTAGTTCTACCATCATGATGCTCTCCAGCTTGTCTGGAGATTATAAACCATTGACTGCTGACAGAGGTGTCCCATCAGCCTAGCTGAGCCAAGTGATCTTGATAGTAGTACTGAAATAATGCAAATATCAATATATTTACCGTGTATAGATAGGTATTGCTGGAATTGTTGAGTTATTTAGTTTTTCTATTCCAAAGCATATTTAAAGATAGGAAAAGATATAGCATTTTCAGTCAACTTTTGAAATTCTAGGTTTGAACTTCTGAAGCCTTGTCTCATATGACTTCTATGCTCATGAAAGTATTTAGTGATGGAACTGAGATTGCCATGTTGATGTCTCCTGTTTGGGCCCTCAGCCAGGTTACTGCTGCCTGAAGAAAAGGCTCTGTTGTTTCTTAAATTGGGAGACTGGCTGTTTCAAAACAAACAAACAGACAGACAAACTAACAAACAAAGAGGCAAAGGAGTTCTATTGTGGTTTAGAATGATTCAACAAGAATTATTATTCGTTGTTATTTGGGTAGTCTGTGTAAAGAGTGCCAAGACCACAGATCCAAAGCACGGATAATTTATTACTCTCAGGAACTCTTTCTGAGTCTAATAAAGCATGAAGGCTATTTAAATAAAATTTCAATGTTACAGTGGGCTCCAACGCCTGCCACAAAGCAGCAAGAGCCGTGCAATGAAGGCACACCTTTCATTCTCTCTTAATTTGTACAGAAATGTTCGATTTCCCTCGCGAGTCTTATAGAAACCAAGGAGGATGTCTCTTTGTGAGAGATTTATAAACGTGTCCTTGAAGACTGAGCAAAGCGGGACATGTTCTGCTGAGGAGCTGGCAGTTTTTCTAATCTTTACTACATTCAACCATTGTCCTTCTTGTGTTGTTTCATCTGAATGTGACTCCATCATACTCTCTCCCCTAAAACCTTGCAGTTCATTATACCAGAGTAAATATTGAGCATTTAGAAAGCAATTTTAGTACCTTCTTGCCTGAATAAAGACGTGTATGGCTGTTGACTTCAGAGAAAAATGAAAGTATTTGTTTGTGCTGTGACCTTAGAGACTTTACTTAGTCATGCAATGAGGCTTTATTCTGTGAGAAGTGGTGGGGTTTTACTGGCAATCCGGAGAGCTTTTAGCAAAACATTAGTGATTAAAGTACTAGAAACTATTTTAAACGTAAAAGCCAACAGAAACTTGCATTCACTTGGTCAAAGCAATTTGATAAAATGTATTCAAATGAGCTCTTCTTAACAAGCCACAGAGCCTGCCAAATTGCATTTTGAAAGACAAATGAGCACACCTTTGCCGATAAGACCCTGTGTGGCTATCTGAGATGAGCTGTTGCTGATTGTGTTTGACTGCTTGGTGGGAGCCTTGGAGAAGGAAAGGTTTGTCCCAGGGTGCCAAAACCTGAAGCGTGTATCATTTCCTCATGTGGTGTTGTGCTGAACCGCTGCAGTGCTACGGCTGAATGAAAGAAAAGGGGAGCAGGCAACAAATAAATTACGTACGCACTTCTTAAATAATTAGTGAATATTTCTTACACTGCTCCTTGGTAGTTGAGACGAGTCTCACGCTTCAGGAAAATAAAGAAGTGTGTGAAGTTCCAGGTTCTTGCTGATGCCTTTTGTTTAGGAGCTTGTGGGATAAATCTTCCACTGGCAGTAGAAGCAGGGGAGATAGGTGCTCCGAGCCCTGACACGGGGCAAGGCGAAGAGGAGGAGAAGGAGTCACTGACTCAGCTCTGTGTGTGATCTGGTGCTAAACTCAAAGGGTTCTTTTTTTGGGGGGGGAGGGTTGGTTTAGGGGTTTTTTTTAATATTATTTTTAATCACTGACAGATAACAGCTTATGAAGCCAGCCTTGCAGTCAAGCTTTCTTAGTTGTAGGACCCACAATACCAGCTATAAAGGTTTTAAGTTGAAGCATGAATATGACTTCTGTATTTGTGGTGGTGATCTCCTGCGTGAACGATACAGGCTTTTGAACTATTCTGACAGCTGGTACTGGAGTAGAAAAATGAAAATGTTGCTTTTTTTTTTCTGCAAACGTGACCACTAGACGACACTTTGCTAGTCTGCAGCTTTCAAACCATTCAGGCTTGGAGATGGGGCAACAACTTCCCTATAGGAATGAGGTGTGTGAAACATTTCAGTGCTTTCAAACTGGAGTTTACAGGGTGATACGTTTGCTGTAAGAATGGACCAGAAACAGGGATGAAAGTGCAAATTTTCCATCCAGATTCTCCAGCCGTTACCAGTATTGGTTACTGTAACTGTTCTCTGTGTTGAAAAATGAAGTCTAATGAGTTACTGGTATTGCGTTTCTGGTGAGTGGGGTGTAAAATCACAGTTGTGTGGATGCGGTGTGCCATCATCTGAACTTCTGCTGGTGCTGTTAGATCACAGCCTGTTAGAAACCATATTTCACTAGGTGCTTAAAGATGTCAAGGAATCGACACTACACCGCTCAGTGGTCACTGGTCAGTGTGGTCTCCAGGTCATCGCTATCAGTCATCTGCCCCAAACCTGCATTACCTGAGCGTACACTTGCCTGTGCCTGCTGTGCATTTTCTGTGCTTGTGGCCTTCTTAATGTTTGTTTGTAGTATTGAGTGAAAAATTTAATCATAATGAAATGGCATTTTTGTAATGAACTACTCTTTTCTCCAAATTTTAAGATGTTTTTGGCTAATTGAAACTCCCAGATGAGAAGGGATTATATTTAAATTTTCTTATTCCTTTCACCATTGAGTAGGAAATCAAAAGCAATTGCATGAACAAATCTGAAAAAAGCAAAACTAGGAATAATCTGGATAAAGCAAACCAAACATTTTCACAAGTAAAATAAATGAATGCTTTAAAATTATTTCTTTTTATTATTTGAAAACTTCAGTGAAAGTTGTTTCACGATTTTCTACCCTATTTGCAAAATCTTGTCACTGTTCTTCTATAAATTCAGTTTCGTTTGATGCAGATGTACTACACATAGTCACAAGTGACATTTAAAGAATTTGGCACTACTTTTCAAAGAATAAGACACAAATGCCTGGTAACACCTATATTCCAGTGCCTCTTCCTTATGTGATCAGGGTGATTATTTGCTGATGACAGGAAATCTGATGCTTTTGCCAGATCTGATGGTTGCTCCAGTTTAGATGATTCTCTGAAATTTTCCATTCCTGGTTCAAACCAGCTGAATCTATAAAACTGATCTCAGCTCTTGCCTTGCTTGTAGGACTGTAGGGCCCTTCTGGTCACTGCAGCTGATTTAACTCTGAGTCCCGCTGCTGACTGTGCAAATTTTATGTGTTTCAGAGAAAAATGCAAGAAATTATGTAGTGATTGGTTGTAGGGTATTTTTTTTAGTTAATAATTGGCCTATAGGCCATTTCTACTATTAAGATCTATCCTCAAAAAAAAAAAATAAAAGAAAAAAGAGAGATTTTTGGGTTATACCTGAGGTAAACTTTCTGTGTGGCAATTTTGAAAACGAAGCACCTCAAAAACATCCAAACTGTAACTGGAAGTTCATTAGAAACTATCTTCTTTTGTAGTGGTTTTCTGCTCATGATGCACTGAATTTTTAAAATAATTGCTCCTCTGTGAAGAATTAAAGCTATTCCAATTACTCAGTTACTGGTGAAAAGACTGCACTTCTGAAGGAAAAAAACCAAAACCCAATATAAGTGTTGTGAAATTCAAAAGTGATGAAAGCCCATGACAGCTTACGAGACATGCCTGATAAGAATTTGCAGCTATAACTGTAGTTGTCAGAAATTTATTTGTGATAAATACCCGTCAGCTACAAGCATCAGAGACATATTTTGGTGAGTTTCTTTAAGGTCTCCATTGCTTTAACCCGAGAAACCCGACGGGGCTGGTAGACTCAGTCTGGTCTGCAGTTTCTCGGTTCTTGTGCTGGATGGCAGCCAGTGCATTAGCGCTGGACCCGCTCCCGCCTGTGCCTGGAATTACTCCCCGGGAGGCGGCACGGCCCCCACCGGGCAGCGCTGCTGAGAGGCAGAGTGCTTGAGTCAACTCAGGCCATCTGTTGGCTCCATGAATTAGTTTTCCCGATTTGCCCATCTCACCATAAGGTGTCCACATCCCCCTCTCACCCCCCCTGTCCCTTGTCCCCCTTCAGTAATGTGTTTTTTCTTTATCCAGTTCTAGTAGGACAGAGACAAGCAAATGGATTTCTTGTTACTTTTTTCTTCTTTACTTCTTCTGATTGCATGCATTTCATGGTAGTGGCCTTGTTTAACAAAGCAAGTTATCTCCTTTACATACATGTTCTGCTGTGGAAACAGTTAATGGCTTCTCACCCGGGGTGACCTTTATTCGTAGTAAAGCAGAAATACAATTATAGTTCCTTTCCCCTCTTCCCCCATCTTTTTTCCACTTTCATTATTTTCCCCATTTCCCCCTTTTTTTTTTCTTTCCTCTCCTTTTCTTATTTGTTTTCTTTCTCTTCTTTCCTCATGAATACTAACACTATAGTGTCATAATATGAATAAATGGATAAGGGACTAAATTGATTACATTAGCATAACTTAAATGATTTACGTCCAACAGTTTGTTTGTTGTTCAGCATTCAAGGCAGAATTAAATTCAGCAATAACTATTTGATTTCAACGTGGGTCATTTTAAAGGATCTCCATTTTATTTTTTGCTCAGGACTCTGATCTGGGAATCAGATTCCTTGAGCATTTAGCAGTTGAATGGCCCATCACTAGAAACAGTCAGTTTTGAAGATTTATTAAATGATTTTTAGTGACACCTTCTGCCTCTCAGATAAAAAGGTGAAGTATTTCTTTCACAAGGCATGTCTGGGTTTCCCTAGCAATAGTGTTTTTGAAGCTCTCCAGTAAGAACAGAGGACATCTTGATGCCTGTTCTGTCAAGTCACTTTGCTTTTTTTTGAACGTCTGTTGCCTTTTTTGATCTGTTTCCATTTTTTCCTCTTGCAGATTTATTTGAAAAACAGAGATTTGTATACTGTAGAAGCCAACAACCCTCGTCAGCTAGTGGAAATTGCAGCCAGAGACATTGAAAAACTTCTGAGTAACAGGTCTAAAGCCTTGGTGGTGAGTATTAATGGATTAGGTTTTCTATTTAACATCTAAAAAAAGTATTTATTATTGAAACATGCTTTTATTGTTATTTTTGCTGCCTATGCAGTTACGGGCAGTGTCAGCCTGATGTGTGCAGGGCATGACATGTAGCTAGATGGCTCGTGACTTCACGATAGAAAATGAACTCCTTAGTTCGTTGGCATAGGGCAGATGCTTAGAGTATTGACGGACAGATTAGGAATCACGGCCAAGTAACAAATGAAGTTATAAATAGATTGGAAAATATTCCTCTGACGCACATGAATGTTTACGACTTGAAGATCACTGTGCGCCACAGTCAGCAGTGATCTTGGGGAAACAAGAAGCAGAGCTTTTTTCAAATATGATTTAAAAATAATGGTATCTTTGAAGACAAGATGTTCATTTTGGTATTATTGCTAACTACATCTGTTGATTTTTTTTCTCCATCTTTTCAGTTACTCAGTCTTTCTTGATGGTAGCAACTAATTCTCCTTGAACAAATGTAGCCGTGTGTGAATCAGATTCATTTCCATACTTATTCTATTCCTGACTTGCTAATTTAATCTGTATTTCAGTCTTGTTTCGTATCAGCAAAGTTAATCCTGAACTATTATTGTGAAGGCCATGCTGCATTGTAACCTCACGATTCTGTATGCTTTAAATGAGAAGTAGCTATTTCTTTAAAGTGCTATTGCCAGCAGTCCCTTGCTCTTCTTTCCTGTAAGACAGCAGCCTGGGGTAATTGCTTCTTAGAATTCCTACTCACATCACTCTGACCCATATGAAAGCTTAGAGTGCTTTTCAGAAGATACTGACCAAACGTGCATGGAGGGTTCTGGATGAATTCATAAACATAGTTTTTACACAGTAGAGGTATTAGAAATAAGTTTAAAGGATGGAACAGCAGACTGGGATTCCCTGAGCAATTACATATCCGCGTAGACTTGCAGATGAGTTTGAATGTGTCATTTAAAGTGAAAGAGAGAAGAGAGAGGGTTCAATTCACCTAACTGTAGACATCTACACAGCTGGTTGTCCTAAGTTCCTTTTTTGTTCAGCGGAATAAAACTGGCACTTCTCAGTCAGCATTGACCTGACATGTTCTGAATAAGACTTTAAAATGGGATGAACTACAGCCCAGAAGCACTTACTTCTCTCTTTCTCTATCAGAGGAGCCTCAATGTAAATGTCAGTACTGTAGGTGTGTAAAGTTGGTGGAGATAAGTCCCACCCAAGCAGTCCTTTTATCAGTACAGTTTCATGTAGCTGAAGAATCAGTCCAAGAGTGAAACTGCTGCTGCATGCTGTCCTGAGGACTAACCTTCTTGTAGACGATGAGATATGGCTGAGTCAGTTGTTCCGGCACAGGTACCACAGGAGGTACCCATTTTCCTGCCTTTTGTTCTTAGCAGGAGTTCACTCTTCCAGTTCCCATGGCTTCGCTAACATGCAAAGTACATCAGTGTTATCTGGGCCAAAGCTTCTCTGCTTCAGTCAAAGGAGTGTAAAATAGATATGATTTTTGGTTGGGTTTTTTTTTCCCTTGTTTTAACTCAGTGGGCATTTGTTCATGTAGCACTATGTGGGCTTTGTATTATTATTGCAAAATATTATCTCATTTGTAGACCTTTGTGAATGCACCAGTTTATCTGCCATTTTCCCATCAACTCATAGAAGTATGATGTTTTCAAGTCATGATAGCCAAACCGTATATTTTTTGAGACTCAAGATTAATGTAAGGATTTGTGTGTGTCTGTGATGGTTTTATCTTGTAATTTTAAGAAAATTCAAAAAGTATCTCATGCTTACTTTAGAAAAGATTCCAGCACAGTTTTTCTGTGAACGTGGAAGAAGGGTGCCTACCTCATTTTAGGCAAGCCCACAGTCACTTTTTGAAAAGGGTAATACAATTCACTTCACTGACATAAAAGAAGACTCAGCTATGGGAAGGATGTTCCTTCAGTCCAGTTGCTGTTTTTTTTTTTTTTAATAAGAAGTCTTGTAGTCTTCAGAACTTCTCAGATAATATTAAATGATCAAGTCAATGCATCTTTAAGGCAAATAAAATATCCTCCAGATGTATTAGTGGCTACAGACTTACGACTTTAAAATCAATTTTATTGTTCTGGAGGATGTGACTCAAGGTGTCTTTAATGCTTGGGGTGGCCATTACTGCTAGTGCTACAGCGAATGTACAATAATTATTTTTAGCTGCATGCCATCATTTCAGGATACATGTCAGCGAGACTTCTGCATGACATCTTTGTCAATCTTGCCACTTCATGCAGAGTGAAATTCATTCCCAAACAGGTGAAAACAACCCAACTTCATACAACTGAATTTGATTTGCCATCCTTTAAATACTGATCAATGATGGTTCTCTTCAGTGTTGAGGCATCTCAATTTTTTTTTTTAATTACCATTTTTTATTATTGCCTGGTAATCACCAGAATTTACAAACATTAATTACATGATTACAAAACATATGTAAGATCCTTTTTGCAGTGAAGTGATTGAAATGACCTATTGAAACATTCCTGTACTCAGTTCAAGAAGGACGGAGCCGCCTTACAGGGGTTTTCAGCTTTCAGATATTTGCCTTGCCAAAACTTTCTGTGACACTTTTTATGCCCTAATTATATAAATATCTATATATAAAAATCCTGATTTCATATATATAAAAATATATATTTGGTAACCTACTGTGCTTTTTTTTAAGCAAGTGGTATTTAATTTCTCTCTTTACATCCCAGGTTTTTTTTTCTTTTTTTTTTTACTTTTTAAAAGAAAATCTACATACAGAACAGCTTTGTAGGGGTGGTTGGTCATAGACGGTTCCTGAGAATACTTACTATTCCTTTTGCATCGAGTACCAGACACAGCCAAAGCCAATGCAGTAAAAAATGAGTACAACCTCTCAAATTAGTAACACTGACTTAATTTTTCTAATATTATTTTTATTATGACTAAGTTGATCAAGCTTTTCAATATTGCTATCATTATTTGACGTATCTTCTGGTTTCTGCTTCAGACATCTTTCTCAGACATTTTCAAGGTCAACTGTACCGGGGATTTCTGTTGTTTCTTTAAAAAATTTATTTCTGATGTATATTCATGTACCCAGGGGTTCGGTCTGACTGAATAAAAAAAAAGAGGAAAAGGCCTAAAAAGCATTGCTTAAGGGGAAAAATACCCTTTTATTAATCTCAGTCCTAGTCAGATCTCTTTGCTGACTCATATTCTACATGGTTATTAATTCTGGATCACTTCATGTTGGTTTCTCTTGTGCTGTCACCTGACCTTACGAGCTCCTAACGACCCAGATGTTTATGCTGGCTTTTCTGTTTGTATATATCAGAGCTTTCAATGACTTCTGATTTTGAGCCTTCCTCTAGATTATTTTTTTACACAGGAGACACTTACTTCTTATTGCCTCCTATATCTGAACTATTACTTTGTAGTACGAGAATTTCTTCACCTGCCGTATGTATTTCTCTTTCTTCTTTTTTCAAGGATTATCTTTCTGCTGGCATTTTGTAAACATTGTGTAGTGAAGCTGACTTATTTATCCAAAATCTAAGTCTTCTTAAACCTGCTGGGTCACATTTTTTCTGAAATTGGGAGTGGAGGTGAATGGAACTGTTGCTAGTAACTGCACAGAGGGTTTTACCGTTGGGGCTAATATGACTCAAAGTGTTAATTAAGACCTGAATCCTGAAAAGAGTATGATGCAAGAGGATTGTGCATCCTCTGGTGATGCCACGAGGAAGGTGCCAGTGAATGTCATTAGCAATGTTGTTGTTCAGAGACTAGTGTACCCCAGGGATGCCATGATTTTCTCTAGGCGTGCTACACAAATAACCTTCGGGCAAGGTTATAATAAGCAAATATTAGTGATGACTATTCGAATAATAATAAGTTGGCTTCCCTCAAGCTGCAAGAGCACCTTTAAATGAGAAATAACTCTTGCATTCCAGATTATTTGTGTTGTTATGCAACTTTATGCTAGAAAACTCTCTAGCTATGACTTAAAGGTAAAATTACTTGGCGATTCTGTGCATTACAGACAAAAGGCTTGAGTAACATGGAAAAGCTTTGTGATTTCATTTCTGGTTTATAGGAGAAAAGACTATATCAAAAATCTGAACAAAGACGACTTGTCCCACCATAAGGAAAAAAGTCTATTTTCATTTTTTCATGAATTTATGCCTGGAAGAAGCTTAAAAATGGTGGTTCAAATAGGTACCTAGCTGGGGAAGGAGAAAGGAGGAGGTCCCGATCTGAACTCAGAAGACTTTCCTAGGTAGTTATTACTAGAAAATGTTATCCATATGTCCTGGTTTTGGTTGGGATAGGGTTAATTTTTTTTCCTAGTCACTGGTATAGTGCCATGTTTCGGATTTAGTACAAGAATAACGTTGATAACACACTGATGTTTTTAGTTGCTGCTAGGCGGTGCTTATACTAAGTCAAGGACTTTTCAGCTTCCCACCCTCTGCCAGCAAGGAGGTACAGAAGAAGCTGGGAGGGAGTATAGCCATGACAGCTGGCCCAAGCTGGCCAAAGGGATATTCCATACTATCTAATGTCATGCTCAGTATGTAAACTTGGGAGTTGGTTGGGAGGCAGGGGAATCACTGCTTGGGCACAGGCTGGGCATCGGCCACTGGGTAGCAGGCAATTGCATTGTGCATCACTTGTTTCATATATTGTTTTTTTTTCTTTCCTCTTCCTTTGCTGTCCTGTTAAGCTGTCTTTATCTCAACCCACAAAGTTTTACTGATTTTTTTTTCAATTCTGCTCCCCTGTCCCGCCAGGAGCAGAAGGAGTGAGCAAGCAGCTGCGTGGTACTTAGTTGCCAGCTGGGGTTAAACCACAAGACACGACACCATGAAACAAGAAGTTAAGATGAAAAGAAAATGGAGAATTTTCTAGCAAAGTGTAGTGGATGAAGAGAGTGCTATAAGTAGCAAGGAGGAAGACAAGCAACAGCCTTATAGTCAAGGATGTCAAAGACTGTCTTGCAGTAGAGCGTGTTGTTCAGACAGTGAACATTTCTTTTTTGGTTTACTGTTGTTTGCTATTGCATATTTGCCTGGCCTAACCCTACTGAACACACACTATTTCAAAATTATGGAATTTCCATATGCATATGGTATGCATATGGTCCTGTGAGGAGCAGGGAGCTGGACTCCATGATCCTTATGGGTCCCTTCCAACTTCAGATATTCTATGATTTTATGAGTCTGTGGTATTATGGACAAGTTAATATTCTATCTCTATGTATCTTGCTGAAAGGTGGTGTACAGATGAGCTGTGCTACCATTGCAGCCTGCTTTTCCAGATGTGTCATGGAAGACAGGTGAAGGTTTCACTGGAGACATATCCTGCAGTAACTACAGGCAAAACTCACAAAGGTTCTTGGACATTTTTCAGGTAGACAAACTTTCCAAGGATACCAACAAACAGTATGCCTAGCCCACTGGACAGTCTGGCACCTAAATTGTTCATTTTCACTGGAGTTGTCCTCTGTTTTAAAGTTCCTGCCCCATTCAACAGTGCAATAGCTTTCTGGAGCTGTGTGGATCATGCTAAAAGATCATAATCTTTCAGTTCAGATGGAAACTAAATAATTTAAACAAAAACTTTTCTATATACAAGAATGCGAGGATACTTGTCTTTGGGAGATACTAATATTTAATTGAGGAGTATCATTAGAAATACTAAATAGAGTACCTGACATTGTAATAGATTAATAAAATATGCTTTCAGGAGTTACAAGTATTTTCTCAGTGACTATATAAAAATAAACACTTTTAAACTCAGTAATATATGAGATAGACTGATACAGGTTTTATTACTCATGTAATATACTGTAGTAAGCTTAAGATTTTAAAAGGTCCTAATTTTGTTGTCACACTTTAAATTTTAAAAATTGTAAATTGTGTTTTCTAGAAAGGTGTATTTTATGAACTCCGTGCTTTGCAAAAGGCTGATCTGGGCATTTGTTTCCTGTTTATGCATTGTGTTGTGAGGGTAATGAAGTATGATTTATCTTAAACTAATCTTTGATCCAGTGCTGCACACTAACTCTAAGGTGCAGCTTCACTCTTACGCAGCGTGAAGTTGTGCAGCCCTTGGCCTTTCTCTGCCCATCACAGCACCACGTTACCTGTTAGGTGTCAGGGAGCACCCTTAATCTTCTACAGCAGGAAAATCTGCAGTTTTACCTTCTTGCTTGTTTTCGCTGGTGTATTTGAATTGAAGAGAATAAGCAAGTTTGGATCTCTCAGGTAACAGAAAATTGAAGTTAAGAGAAAAAATGATGAAGAAGGAGCACCTACTGACAGTCTTTGCAAGCACAACGTGCAGAAAATTTTGGAAACAGGATCAAAACGTCCTATTTCTTGCTTAGATAAGATCCCTTTCTTCATTCCTGAATGATTTAGCTATTGGCTATTTGTTTGTGTGGTACTTTGAGATGAATCCTACTTGTCCTTCTATCCCAAATTAAGATGTATGCGTATTCCCCTGCAAACCTTTTTTTCCTCAGTGAAATACCTCTTTCTGGAAAGCCTCAGTGTCAGTACCTCATTATCAACACTATGATGTAGACTCAGAGTGCATTTATTAATAAATTTTTCTTTCATTACTGCCCTTATGCGAAGGCAACTGCATAACCATTTGTGTAAAGCAAACACTCAAGGTCCACTAAAATACATTTCACTGGAGAATGAGACACATTCATATTTTCATTGCCAAGTTCCTGCTTAATGTTTCTTTGTTTTGCTGTGGTGTTATTTGTTTTTACTCTTAACTACTAAACTCTTACATTAAGGTCATTCAAGGGAAGGTACTAGTCAGTACGCTTGGCTTCTTGGGCTGCATGTACACAAAGACAAATTACATGCAGATTTGCACCTTACTGTCTAGATTTCTTCAGGTATCTCAACCGGAGACATCAGATCTTCATTCTAGCCTTTATGCCTTAGTTGCTTCTGAAAACTGAGGCAACTCAGTTTCCATGGAAACTGAGGCACAGATTGTGTGCTAGGAGACAGGTTCTCTCTACGTGCTGTTGGGAGATGTCCAAGGGGCACAACTGTGTCTGTGAATGAGGAGCTCAGGATGTTTATCTGCTAGTTTAGATGCAATTTCAACACAGCTGTGCAAGCGTGTCCAGATCCCTTAGTATTTCCTTGGACTCCTGAAATAAGGCTTCAGTGTCTCACAATACAACTGGGAAGCTTAAACAAACGTGTTATAATATATTTTAAGATTCCAGGGCAGAGATGCTTTGCACTTTAAATAGGGTTGGGAATTTTTCTGTAGCCTGAAAGACCTATAAAACTAAAATAAATTTTGTAGGTGTGTTTAATACTACTGTTTTTTGGAAGGGATCTGAATCTTTAGCCTGAGTTTTGATTAGATGACTAAAACCTTGCTAACATCCTTGAAAACACCCTGGGACACCTGCTTTTTGGTCTGTTAATCTTAAATTGCCTATATTGACAAGATGTCTTTCCACTCTTTATAATACTCACTCTATAGACAAATTGAAATTGTCCACTCGTTTAGCAAAACCTGCACTGGGCAGCATCTCTCGCTTTGGTCTCTGTTGCAACTCAGCTACCGGTCTCCTCAGTTCCACCAGAAATTTCAAAGAAGCCGTAATAGTCACAGCTAATAGTGAAGTCCACCACTTCTGTGTGGCAACCTAGAAATTAGAGCTAATCACTCCGTGAGGGCTGGGGCTAGGTCTCTGAGGTGAAAATATCTGTGTATACCTGTGGGTACATATCTTGATCTGGACACACTTGCACAGGTGTGTTGAAATCCCATCTAAATTATATTCCAGTGTGCATCCTGGAAATAAGTATTTTTCCAGTTATCTTCTAATCTAAAACATAAATAGACAAAACATCTGACCAGGAGCAGGATCTGCAATTCAGTTCTTTTCCTTCCCATTTAAGTCCTCTGATCACAAGGCTGAAGTCCTCCAATCCATAGTGTAGTCTGTGCAAAAATATCTTTTTGATGCGAACAGTTGCCCTCCACCTTCATTATCATCCCTTCAAATACATTAATTCCATTTATTCTTAGTCTCAGGCTTTAAGGGACAGAGTCCTTGCCCTTCAACCTGGAAATCAGGTCGTTTTCGAGAGGTGTAGTTCAGATCCAGATTGTTGAGGACAATCTGTGATTCTGACTTCCTTCATTATTTTGCAAATAATGACACGGTACCACATTAGAAGACACTGATGAACTAGGTCTTGAGCTGATGAAGGTACCTGATGTTTCCTGTTAGTTCCTTTGCATGGAAGTGATATCTCATAGAATCAACAGAGAAAGGGAGAGGTTTTACTGTTGAGTTAGCATCAGAAGGTTCATCAAGATAAAATGTCTTTCCCTTCCTCTCTTTCCTAGCTGATTTTAAGAACATGAGCCTTGTTGAGAACTGATTTCAAAACTGATTTCAATACAAATAAAGCATCACTAGTGTCCTGATAAATTTGCTGCTGTTTTCTTTTCACATATATTTTTTATTTTCAGGTGTTTCATTTACCAGTTACAGGCAGTGTTAGACAATTGTATTGGAAAGAGCTCCAGTTGGAGAAATTCAGGGAAGAAAAATAGCTTGAATTGTGGTCAGTCTCCCACCAAGCAGCACTTTCCCACATTTTGTTAGTGGTTTTTTGTTAGTTGTTATATTAGAAGCTGGCCATCATGAGGAAGCTGGCAATGGACTTTATGTGCTGGGTTCTTTACCAAAATAATTTCGGATCTGACTTCTAGGAAGAGGAAGCCTACATGGATGGCAGAGAGCAAATTAACTAGAGTAAATTACTGGTCAAACAGATGGATGAAGTTTTGTCTATGCAAGTTTTTGTGCAATGTACACAGGTTTTCTGATATTTTTCAGTCTGATGTTAATTTTCCCCTTTGAATTGTTAGGCTGTGGCAGTTTCTTCTCTTTAATATTTAAAAATATTTTATTCTTTTATTTTAACTTTTCATTTCAAGTTGGAGGTAGCTCTCGGGTAGCTATTTCATGAAAAGATTACACAAAGTGTGTACCAGCGTCACAAACCAATTGGCTCTAATTGTACCAATATCCTACCAGAAAAATACTGATGTTTTGGAAAATTAGAAATAAAATAAACTTTTTTCTGTATAAGGACTGTAAGATCATGCATACCGTATGTTTTTACATGAAAGTATGTCTTGGTTCTTGAGAAGTCTTTTCCATTGTGTATGTGGTAGAATTTTGCAGAGTTAGGACTCCAAGTCTATTTATATATTTACTTTTTATATCTCCGTCAATTCTCTACATACTGAGTAATTCACCCAGGTGGAAAATTTCTAAATTTTATTTCTGGTTGCTTCCTGCGAGTACTCAGAATAGACATTGTCATCTCCTTTTTGCAGCATTGGATTTAGATTTCAGTCCATGACTAGAGCTGGTCCAAACGGCAGAAATAGCTACTTCAGCAGCAACTGTGCATGCAAGTTTAAGACTGATAATACACTTCTTTTAAAACTACTCTCACTGGAAATTTTCACACCAGGAAAAAGGTTTTGCATGTGCATTTTCAGACTATAATACTGAGTCTGCTAGCCTGTATGACCTTTGCTTAAATCTCCAGATGTAAATGTAGCTTATTTTGAAAATCAGTTGTAGTTGCTGAAGCAAATGTGTTTTGTAATGACAGCTAGCGAGACGTGACACTTATGAAGTCAAACATTTGTCAACTTGTCCATGTCAGATGTTTGAATTTGTTTTTACTTGTCTTGCCTTGAGTCTTATTTTATTAACTGAAATCCAGGTTGTATAAATGCAACGTTATGCCTCAGAGGATAGACTCACATAACTCACATACCTTGCAAGGCATCATAAAAGTCTGGAAAAATAAATCACAAGGCTTGCAGTGAAAGTTCTTACAAATATCTCCGGTTTCTGTGTTTTTTTCTTTCCATGATTTACTTGATTTGCCTTCTGCAGATCTTGTATTCTTGTTGACAGATAAAGAGGGGAGTCATCCCTCACACTTCCCATGTCCTCATAGATACCTGTGAGTCATCATGTTGATTTTTGTGAACCTGAACTGTGTATAGTGCTGAAATGGCATCGAGTACGCCAGCTTAGAGAGACACCTGCTGAATCTCTGTCCTGCTAGCACAGTGTCTTGCGGTTTGAGCTTGTAAGGGTGACTGAGATGATGACAGCTAAAAAGAGCTTGTGGCAAATAATATTATTGGGTAGTCAGCTTCATAATTTAACTTTTCTTTCTCCTCACACAGTAGATTGTCACTGATAGCATAGCTTCTTTGTTGCTTTCAGATTTGGTGTGAAGAAAAAGAAGGAGCACTGACAGCTGTAGCAGTTCTTTCCCATTGAATTCCCTTTACATACGAGCAAATTCCCTCACAAAATAAATGGCTGTGGCTGATTTTCCAGAGGTTGTGTTGTTGTTGTTTTTTAAACTCCCTGTGGGGGATTCTTCATGTGTTTGTTACATGCAGGTTTCTTTATCTAGGTGTATGGATACTGAAATTTAATTTGTGAAAGATGTTCTGCAGGTGCATAGCCCCATTGCAGCAAGCATTACCCTAAGCTGGGGGGTTGATGTGGCAGCTGTGAAAGGTGAAATCTTGCTCCAAATAACTCTTTTGGTTTCATTGGGTTATAAAGTTAGTTTTTCGGCTTCAGAAGCTCAAATTTAAAAAGAATGCAACTCAAACCTCTGTTGTTGCTTTTCTTGGATTTGTCCCAGTTTTTGTCTCCAGGGCGTTGCTACCCTGCTTAGTTGAGGCTTACCCTCAGGCAGCTTCTCCTGCAGACATTTTTGTTTTCCTTGTCTGTGCTTCTGCCTGATAGGCAAAAAGAGAACTATTTTCTTGCTTATTTCTTGGTCTGATGACTTCCATTCACATCGTCTACCCAAGAAACAAGAAACACATCGATGCATTTATTGATGTAATACTGTTTTCCACTGTGGCTAGTTGGAAATTTTACGGAAGAAGGATTTTCCATGGTGAAACACACATTTTTCAAAATCACAATATTTCATGCTAGTAGTTTAATTTGCTCAAATTTGTCTGGTTTAATGGAAGGTTGCCTATCTAAACAGACTGAAGAAGAGCATGGAAATTCTGGAGTATTGCAGGTGTTGCCTTCCATACCCTAATGCTGTTTAGCCAACCCTCGCAAGACTCCGAATCTTTCCTTCAGTCACTAAGCTTACTTTTTCAACCACAACAAAATTGAATTTTAAAATTTTAAAATCCTCTGTGAAATGACAAATCCACTTATTTGGTGAAAGGTTTGTGAAACATTACTGAGAAGAACCAAATGCAAGTGGTGTTTTTAGTGGTCCAAACTTGCACACACAAGTTATACATAAACTGTTGTAGCGTAGTTATGTATTGTACACAACTCTTGGAGCTTACGTTGTGCCTTTGTCAGGCCTTTTTTTCCCAGGTCTTGTATACTTTTGGGACTCTGTTGCATCTTCTCTTGTCTTTCATTATCTTTTCTTGAAGAACATTGATACTTGACAGTGTGCACGATTCCAGTATTTGTCTCAGTGGAATGCTTTGTAGCCTTTGCTTCTCTTTTTCTGCATTCCCCATATGAAATTTCAAATTAGACTGTGTTGCTACAGCATCACACTAACTCCTGTTGAATTGTTCACCCACTCCACATCGTAAATACTTTTCAGGGTACCTGTGTCCAAGACACAGTCACTGTTTTCTAAATATGCCGTGAAATCTGTAAATTCTTGGTTCTGTTTCTAATGATACATTCAGCTGTATAAAATCACATTGCCTCTGCTGAACAAGATCATTTTAGCCTACGTGTTCTAGACTACTTTGTATAATAGCTGTGCAGTAAATAATAAGGAGGGTTTCTACAAAGTAGGTCTTCATACTGTAGTCTGGCTGACGTGTAGTGTTTCCACAGGTTTCCTTAACCGATGATGGAAATGTTGTTTCCCATACTTCTAACAGCCTTAAAGGTCAATGTTGTAACAAAGACAACTGGCCAAAATGTCGTCTCCTTTTTTTCAGTAGACAGAATACATTAGTTATAGAAACACTTTAAAAAATGACAAGAGGACATTTTTATTTCAATCTTAACTAAAAAAAAAAATGGTGTACGACAACGCTTTTGAATTGCAACATTTTCTGTAAGAATTTTAGAGAGTTTTAATAAGTTCTTAAAATATTTGAATTGTAATTCAGTTCTATTTGCATTTCAGAGGGCAGAATTAAAGCATAAATGCAGGAGAAATCTATGTTACTTAAAATTAAACCCTCCCTAATGGTGATGTACAAAACTGTCACGGACTTCTGGGTCTCCAGGCTTACCATTTCACTGCTCTGCGCTCATGGCAGTGTTCACTTTGATAATCAGTGTGTAATATTGGAAACAGATCTTTTGGGGCAAGGCAGAGATTTTATCAGGGAACAGCGAAAAGAAGTATCTGACATGCCCTCTGTTTTTCTGTGCCGTTGTCACATGTTCCTCTTCCTTGTTGCCCCTTTTCCTTCCTTCCCTGCTAGTAGGTATGTGGAAGGGAGAAATTACAGGTTTGTCAAGGCTCTGTTCTGCATTGAATGGGGTTGGTGATACTTGATACTGTTTAAATATATGAGAGAACTAATGAAATTTATTCATTCAAGTAGAACCATTGTGGTTTCCCACTAGCTGAAGCTGCAAGTTACATTTATCGTCAGTTTCAAGGTCCACAAAGACTTTTTTCCCCTCCAGCAAAATACGAAGACCTCATTTTTTGAGTGGGAGCGATAGCTGAAGCTGGGGGTTAGCCCACGGGATAAGAGCACAGGAATGCCCTGCTGGTTGTGGTAGCCAGTGCAGTCAGCATTCTGTCCTCATGTTGGCGTGGGGAGATGCTGGGTAAGAAAACACATGAGCCTGGCCAGTACCCATGGTCCACCATGCATGTAATCCCTCAGTGTTAACAGTTTTTGGATTAAAAACTTCAAAGAAAACATGTCTGCCTGTTCCCTTCAGTATCTGTTAGTGAACTTATCCAGAAATTTGCCTAGCCCCTAACCTGCCTGTACTGCCTGCCCCCAGGACATCCTGTAGTAAACGGTTCCAAGAACTTGTGGGTAAAAAAGGATTTTCCTCAGGGGGGGTCCAAGAGTGCTGGTCGCTCTTTAAACGTCACTTCCTCCATGCTCAGGAACGGTGAATCCCCCTGAGAAAGAAATCTAGCAAAGCAGGCAGGAGACCAGCATGGTTGAACAAGGAGCTTCTAACGGAGATCAGGTGGAAGAGAAAGGTCCATGGAATGTGGAAAGAGGGGCAGGCCACTTGTGAAAAGTACAGGAATGTGGTCAGAGCATGCAGGGATGCGACGAGGAAAGCCAAAGCCCACCTGGAATTGAAGCTGGCAAGGGATGTCAAAAACAACAAGAAGGGCTTCTTCAACT
>Ga0065711_1030506_pt1 | contig 32303 bp, 19 predicted proteins | sample Hoacrofraction12_FD_59098 | JGI IMG/M metagenome (GOLD analysis project Ga0065711, IMG submission 59098) | Hoatzin crop microbial communities from Cojedes, Venezuela - Epithelial fraction 12 v2 (version 2) | ecosystem: Host-associated > Birds > Digestive system > Esophagus > Crop | place...
CCTCCGCTGGACTCTCTCCAGTAGCTCTTCATCTTTCTTGAACTGGGGAGCCCAGAACTGGACACAGTACTCCAGATGAGGCCTCACCAGGGCAGTGTAGAGGGGAAGGAGAACCTCCCTCATCCTGCTGACCACACTCTTCTTGATGCACCCCAGGATCCCCAGCCCTGAGGAGAATGATAAATCCTGAACAGATTTTAATACTTGAAGGATGAGCCAGTGTCTCAGAGAGGGTGACTACTGTTCCCATTTGCCAAGGAAAGCGTCGCATTTAGTCAACTGCAGGTAATTTCTAGCAAAACATTAATGCTTACAAAAGACAAGAACCTTCCGTTTCCTCCCCCAGTGCACTCAGTTACTTCTTTTTTCCTTGCTCATGACAGAATGTTTCCTTGTCCATCATGTCATCTTTCTACTTGACTTCAGTCACTTTCTCTGAAACTTCACTTTCTCTTGGAAGTACACAGGGAACACAAAGCTCCAAGTGAGGGCAGAGGGAATGTGACTGTCATGCTCACAGAGCGTTGAATGCCTATGAATTGTAGATCTTAAAACACTTCTCATTTCAACATTAATTCACATTTCCTTATGATGGTGCATTATATTCTGGGAATCATAGCCATCCTTTGGCAGGGATCGTAGCAGTGGCCATGAGCTTGCATCTTAGCTTACAGCAGAGAAATCTCGCCAGTGGCTATGTATCTTATCCATTGCCAAACAACTTCTTGAATCTCTCAGTCAGCTCTGCAGGAGAGATTTCTCCAGCTGGCCAGCGACCAAGAGCAGGCGCAGGCATCTGCCTGGCAGCTGTTTGTGCTGCAGATGTTTCACTGCTCCCCGTCTGCCACCGGTGTGCGGAGTCAGCGTTCTGCGCCAGCACCGCTGGGAGGCCCACAAAGATGGTGCAGAGGCTCAGCACATTGGAGAAAATTCCCCCCCCACCACCGTCGTCTCTTTATTTCATTTCCTCTTGCAGGTGTTTCTATCGTTCATGTTCCTTGCATGGCCTGACAGCCAGCGAAGCAGAGGTCAGATAACAAGTGGGTGAATTCTTGGTGGCTATTTTGAAATCGCTCGCTTGGTTGTTGACCGTTGACCCATGCTATTTCGTGTACTGGATGGGTGAGTTACCCCATTTTCCAATCATTTCCGATCATGACTGTCAAATACCCTTAAGCAGTCATGTAAATGAAACTGTGAACATGACCAGGATGTCATACCAGATGTTTCTATGAAGCAGTGGTCTGTGGGGGCTGATTCTTTTACACATTACTAATATGCTATTGCTGTTAGTGTGCTCCATGGCACGTGCAGGTGAGACACAGACAAACCCCTGCAGTCGAGGATTGCAGCAGTGTGTCGATGTTGTTCGGTAACAGTGTAGGGAAGCCTTGTTGTTTGTGAACTCAACGGCTGCGCAGTGTAAGCTGAACTGGTTTCACAGGGTGTAACTGCAGGAGGAAATAAAGTCAGCAAGAGGCTGTGGTGACTGCAGCACAGGGCAGGGTTTATCCAGGTAGAGAGTCTTCCTAAATTTATGGTCAAAGGGAAATAAGTCTGAAGCTTTTCAGAAAAATGGCCGTACAGCTCAATCCTGGAGTCTCCCTTCGGTGCTGCTCCTGCCCTGAGGCTCGCACAGGTGCTGTTCAGTTTGTCCTGCTGTCCAGCTCTGCAGCTACTGCAAAGCTCAAATGCTGAGAAAGATGATGATCCCGGGTTTCTGATGTCTGAAGATACATCACGTAAGGCCTCAAAGTTCTTGCAGTTATCTTAAAGGCCCAAAGTAGCTGAATTTAGCCTCACAGAGAAACATATCCTAATAATTTTTTAATACACTCATCAAACTCCATCTTTAATAACTGTTTAACAGCATCAGCTTGGACAACTTCAAACTTTTCAGCCTGGCTACAGCTATTGAGTTTGTGCCAGAACCTCTCCCCTGACAATTCAAAACTGCCTTCTACTTTACAGCCTAAATATATTCCTGGATGGTTTATAGCCATTTGTTCAGGTGCCAAGACTGCCTTTACAGTTAAATAGCTCTTCTCTCTCTCTTGTATTTCTACAGAGTAATCAGAGAATTCTTCAGTCCACTGGTACCATAAGGTGTGCAGATTTGTTTTCTAGGCAACACTACATGGTTTTTTAAAGGTTTTCCCCTCCTTTTTTCACAAGTGACTACTTACTGTCTGCAAAGTTGTTAGTTTTCAGGAGCAAAAGACAAAAATAGTGGTATTTATTATGGACTCATTACTGTAGACTTAGTTGTAGAAATTCCCTTTTTGTATTAATATCTCTTGCTTCTGAATCTTCCTCCCACCTCAGAAGCCTGCAGAACTTTACCATGTTTATACTGCAAATGGTCGCTGGTGCACTCTCAGACGTCCCCACTCACCAGTGCATTTAGATTTGCTTGCAATTACAGTAGCTTCAGAAACAAGCTGGAGGCATGTGCTTCCCAAGGGGTTTATCTCCCAGCCTCTTCATAAGAAAACAGGCCTGGAAGAGAGCAACTAAATCATCAAACCTAGTCCCCTTGTCATGGATACTTACAGCATCACGCAATACCTTTCCTGAAGTAGCACCTTACATCTTAAAATAATCTTGAGCTAATTAAATGTTTGTTACAAACATCAGTCTTCTAAAGATTAGAAACCACCTAATTTGCAGCCTAAATTCGTTTGTGAGCAGTTTATACTTACTAATTATAGTGCCTGAATTGCTTTTTAACTTAAATAGCTTTGGCCCTCCCTGAAGTTTACTCCCCTGATATGTTTATAGAGAACAATCTTAATTCCATCCCAGCCCCAACCCAAGCCTTTGTCATATTGAGCTAAACATAGTAAATTCCCTTAATCTCCTTTTGAATGTTAAATCTCTCCTGCTCCCAGAAATCCTGCTAGCACTGTCTGGCACCTTTTCCTGCTGAATTTGGCTTTCTTGATCTTTTGTGACCGAAGTGCAGTCCAGTTCCCACCAGCACTGGAGGGCTCTGGTGCTTAGATAGTGCTGAAAAAATTTTCAATGATCATGTTTTCCTTTTTCAGAAGAGCATTTTACTGGTGACTCCTGGTCCTCCACCAGCTGATGTACATACGCATATGTTTTCTCTTTGCCATTTGTCCCAATAGTCTTCTTCATTGGGAGTCCCTCCCATCAGTGAATATTACTGCCAAGCCTCTTCTCTTGCCAAAGCTCATAATGAAAACACTAAATGATTGATACCTAGGCTGGCCCTTGAGATGTCCAACATGTATCCTCACAGCAGCTCGAGATTCCCTTCAAGCAGAAAATGTCAGCTCCCCATGAACGAGTACCAAAAGCACCTGAAATTCGCATGCTAAACTCTGTCTTCTCCAGGTTAACAGATGTTTCTATATGACACAGTATCAAATGCTTTCTGAAGAGCGTGTTACTTAGCTTTATTTTATAAAGTTACTGCTTCCTAGCCGTCATATAGAACCATGCTAACATCACCCCACTTTGTATTTCTTGCTATGTCTTTAACTATTCTTTCCTTCAATAATTATTCAAAGAATTGAAATCAAACTGATGAGTGAGTGTGTGCTCCAATTACTCTAAAATTCCTCCTTTTATTTTGTTTTTCTAAAACTTAGATACCACATATACTGTTCTCCAGTATCTCGACAATAAATTTGTTTTAGAATAACCCTTCCTACCAGTTTGCAGTTCAATGTGTTGGCTATTTCAGTATTTGGGGCTAGAGGGTCCATTCCTCCAGCTTGAGCACATTATGATCATTTTAGTTTTGGTGTGGGCTTGGAGGCAGGAGTTCTTATTTCTGAATGCTCATACCCGTTAGCTATCAGAGCATTGTCCTCCTGTTCTCTGTCTTCCTCCTCATGGAAAAACGAGACAAAGAATTAGTTCCTAGCCCCAGCCTCACTCCATTTCTGCTTTTCGTCTTCTTTCTTTGTTAACCTAGTGGAAGACTATTTGAGTTTTTGTTTCAATTTCTCTTGAAAGATTTAGCACAGATTGACTTTTGGCAAACTGTCATTTAGACCTGCTTTATCTAACCTCCAAAATGTGTCTTTCTTTGTTAACTAGTCCCTTTTCCTTTGATTTCTAAGGTCTGTCCTCGCATCTTTTCTTCCTTCCTTTTTCCAAGGCTTTTAGGGGAGATAGGTAGTGAGAGTAGAAGGAAAAAAAGTTTGCTACTCATTCAGATAGACCTGAAAATACCCCTGGAATTTTATTCATCTACTCAAGATGCTTCAGAAAATTTACATCTTTGAAAGAAATTCAAGGCATTTGCTCCAATTAAGTAAGGACCTCTTCTGTCTAGTTAACTTGTTAGCTAGTTTGTTTAGTTTATCAAAGTTTGTGCCTCTGAAATACGCATTTTTTAAACCCAGTTTCAGGATCATTTTTATTCATAATCTCATTTTATTTAAATTGAATTGACTCATGGTCACTGAAACTAAGATTATTTTCAACTCTTCCTTCCCTTTACCAAAACCGTATTTAAAATAGCTTTGCTACTTTGATCAGTAACTTATGATGAAACATCAGCTGTATAAATCTCAAGCGATGTCTAACTGATGCCATTCATAATAGCACCTATTCTCCAGTCTGTCTGCTGTAGCCTGCTCTGTATTTATATTGAGTTTATTCATTAGTTAAATCTAGTACATTTCAGTATGCCATGGTTTGATATGGTTTGGCTAAAGACCAGGTTCTCCAAAAAGAAGTTAACATTAAATTAGAAAGTTGTAACACCCCACTGTGGCAGCATTCAGAATAAACGCATTCAATAGTAGGCTTTGTTACAAAGCAAAGCCAAGCCAAGCCAAAACCACATTAGGCGGCTGTGATCTGACAAAAAACAAAGATGCAATATAAACAAGTAGTTCTTTCAGTACTGACACAGTTCTTTCTCTGGAGACTCTAGCATGTGAGATAAGTGGCTTTCAGATATCCCCACCTCATCAGACAGCCTGGCTTCATGACAGTTGACTCCCAGGTTGTGGCCCTCTGAGCACATGCATTTGCAAGCACCTTTGTCATTCCTGTGGCATTGACCTTCAGCCAACACACAGAGCTCATAACATAGCTCCTGTGATGCAAAGACATGTTAGAAAAACTCTAGGGGGCTGAGACGCACTTTTCATATCATTTTAGACACTTTAAGCAGAAAAATCAGGAGAAAAATATTATTAGATCCTAGGGCCTGTGAACACTGCAGGAGGTGATACAGCATAAATGTAACTTTTGGCACGCACCTTCCTGTGGTCGTCTAGCTATACCACCTCCCATACCTGCTTCACTGTAAAAAAGTATTTTTATCTCATTATATGTAATTTCACTATACCCGTTTTTCATCAGTTAGTCATCCACCTCTGCTATAGCTGTTAGCAGTTCATTGTCATGACATTTCTAGGGATATTGACCACATTATGATTAAGCCTGCATCCATTAATAGTCCCCAGCTTCCATATTTTTTCTGGACAAGACACTATAAACACCTATTGCATATAACCATGACTGAAACACCAGAAGTTGTGATCTTTCACAAGGAGTCATTGGGATGCACCTTGTGAGTCACCTGCCACACACGTGTGAAAATCTGATACTCTTGCGTTATCTTTATGCTCAAGCTAAGATAGTTGTTGTACTAAATTATTCATAGAACAGCAGTAATCTCAAAATTTAATTATCATAGCTAATGATTAGAACTTGGAAGTTAAATGCTCCCATGATGATACAACCCCTCACAGAATTTCTGTCTCTATCATATCAAAGAAATCTCTGTTCATACATGAATCCAACACTTGAGGTCTAAAACAGGATCCCTTAGTGCAGTAAAATTTCTCTTACAGTTCTTCCCCCAAGTGATCTTAACTGCAGTAGATTGCACTATCTTTGCTATTCTTTTCTACATATTTACAGCTTAACACGTATCTCACATATAACATTACTTCACTTTCCCAGTTGTTTCCATCTTTCTGAAGAACTCATGCTCTTCAGTGCTTGTGTTTGGAAATTGTATTTCTGTTATCCAGCTTCAAATATTGCAACAGCTAATCAAATTCTTCCATTTTGCTGTCTAAGCATAACTAGCAGGCATCAAAATATCTCAGTTATCTGTCGACTCAGCCAGGATATGGTGAGTGTTCTCTCCCTGACTGTAGCACCTACCTTACTACCACTTTCCTCAATATTTTCTTTATCTTTGTTGCGCATTCACTGAATATTTCATCTTCTTTTTCCTTTTCTTAAAATCAGCATGGGAAATACATACATCTCTTGATCTGTGTGTATATATATTCGTATCAGATTTGGCATCAAAAAGTCAGTGCCCTAATAAGTCAAGTGGCCATAATTGTGTCAGGTCTTTTATATTATCACAGGAATGCAGTGGGAGGTTCTCCTCCTTTTTCTCCTCCTTAGTCATGTCTATAAATGTTCTTAATCCTGTGGAGACTTTCAGGCTTGTCTACATTACCACGTAAGACCATGCGAAATAAGAGAATAGGCAGATTAAAGCAGCTACTGCTGAAGCCTCTCACAGCCTCATCATATGTGGTCCTAGGGTTTTACTTCAAATGAGAACTAGTCTTGTCTCCTGGACCAAATGCCCCCATTGTACATGTTGTTTGAAGCTTTCTGATGGAAGATTAACCAGATTAACCAACAAACCTTTGCTCCTTCACTTGTGGGGACGGGGAGGAGCATCTTTGGGCCTCACTAGGAAGGTCTACTTTTGTCCATGTCAGTTTGATGAAAGTGGCACATCATTGTCCTGGAGTAATTCCACAGGGCACCTCCCTTGTCCCACATGAGAGTCAAGGGCACAGAAGCCCAGATATGATTTTATTATTCCAGCTCTCCAAGAACACCACCCTTGAATCTTGAATTTCATGCCACTTTTCTCCCTGACTATCTCATACTCAACAGCAATCATGTGGTTACCAGACCTATAGGAGGACCACCAAGATATCCTGCTGTGTCTGCTTATGGCACAGATTAACAGGCTGCATCATCTCCTTGGGGAGCCATTTGGCACCTCTCTGAAGAACCTCTCCAAAGCTAAAGACTGGATCCGACAGTCTTCAAACAAAGCAGCAAATAAGAACTCTTATATGGCATAGAATCACAGAATCACAGAATGATAGGGGTTGGAAGAGACCTCTGTGGGTCATCTAGTCCAACCGCCCTGCCGAAGCAGGGTCACCTAGAGCAGGCTGCACAGGACCTTGTCAAGGCGGGTCTTGAATATCTCCAGAGAAGGAGAATCCACAGCCTCTCTGGGCAACATGTTCCAGTGCTTCCTCAGAGGGAAGAAGTTCTTCCTCATGTTCATTTGGAGCTTCGTATGCTTTAGTTTTTGTGCCCGTTGCCCCTTGTCCTGTCGCTGGGCACCACTGAAAAGAGTCTGGCCCCATCCTCCTGACACCCATCCTTAAGATATTTATAAGCCTTTATTAGGTCCCCTCTCAGCCTTCTCTTCTTCAGGCTAAACAAGCCCAGCTCCCTCAGTCTTTGCTTGTAGGAGAGATGCTCCAGTCCCCTCATCATCCCCATCAAATCAATCCCCATCAAAGAGGCATTTGCCTTGTTGTATTACACGAGAACCATTTCAGCTGTTAAGGAAGCTCTGCATGTTTCAAGAGTCTTCTCCTAGGTGCAGGTTTTGTGGTGATGAAGCCCATACATTGAGTTAGAATTTTACAGTCCCCATCCAGCATTGAAAAATTTTTGGAAAGGAACTTCTAAGCTCCTCCAAAAATAATCTGGTTTACGTGCACCAGAACTGTTTCTGTGAATGGATTCAGTAAATGGAGAGATTCAGGGGATTTGTTTCAAAATTGCATGTTTGCTCCAAGCCAGAACACAAAGGTAAACACAGAGAATTAATATCCTGCTCATTAGTACAGCCATATCACTCACGGCAGTCTCAGCTGCGTGGGTGCACAGCCTCTGTGTTCACTCTGGACTGTATCTTACCCTGTGTATTCAGCCACCTTCCTTCATCCTTTCTTTCCCAGGTAGAAGCACCTGAAAGACTGTAGTCCTAATGAATGTCCCCTGCCAGAGTCCTCACCTTTCATTTTCCTCTGTCCTAGAAGTTCACTCCACCAACATAGCTGGCAAAAACTCTATTCAATTTATGGGAATTTATTGAGCCACTGTTTTTGTAAATACCATATAGACAAAAATCTGAAAACAAAGAATCTCTTAGTTTTTGGAACCTTGGAGGCTGGGAAGCTCTTGCACTTGTGGGTATGGAAAGAAAATAGCTGGTCAGTGTAATTCCCATTCCATTTTTTTTGACCCTTTTATCAGGAAACTTGCCATCATCATGCTCTACATGCAAGCAAATTGGGTATGTTGTCAGGAAAAGAATGAAGATGAGAGAGGAGTCCTGCCAGTGGGAATTTCTCAGCACTGGTTTCCTGTATAACAGTCAGCCTTTTTATAAATAGAACCTCATTCCAATGCAATGGTACAATATTAATCTGTCACCATATTTGGCACAACCACAGGATCATGAACTACTTGCTTGCAAATTACCATTGGAGCTCATGCACAGAGCACAGGCTGTGATAATATTAGCTTGTTCAGAGTCACAAGTCTGTCGATGTCAGCAACAATTCAGTGTCTGTTTTCCAGTCTCAGAAAGTGTCATATCTGCATCCTTTCATCCCAGGAGGTAAAATCCTGGATTCCCTCTCTTAATATGAATAATTTGTCTTGTCACTCAGAGCCCTAAAGGAAAACCGTGTGACAGTTTCTGCTAGCTGTTCATATGAGAAAAAAAACTTTTTAAGAGAAGCAAATGTATATCAGGCATGTTTAAGTGTTATTTATTAATTATCTTTTAACAGCTTGAAAATTTTCACCAGACTCCAATGTGTAGGAGAAACCATTTATTGCCGCATGTCTTGTAAGCAAATTAAAAGAAGGACTGGAGGAAGCCCAGGGCCATCCTTACAAAGGCATGATTCCTGCCGTAGCTTTCTCAAGCAACCAAAGGGAAACCAATGTGGATATGATTCTTGTAAGTTTTACAATTGCGGAAATAATTCTGAACAGTGTCAGTGACACTAATCAGTTGTTTATCAGTTTCCCCCTGCTGCTTCTCATAAAAGGTCTGATTAGCTACAGAGGTCCTAGGCTGGGCTGTCTGCAGGCTTGGGAAGATGGTGCTAATCCAATGTATTCAGCTCACATGCAGAAGGCTGCCTTCAGCTGATGCCGATTTAACTTTTTCCTTACTTGAATCAAAAAGTCTATAGGAACTGATGATTTAAGTCTTTTCCTTCAATAGGTGAGCTTTCCAAATCCAGAAGTTTCTGAATTTATTAGAAGTGGATAGTAGTAAAACAGAAGTAGTCTTTGTTACATTTCCATTGCAGTCACATTGTCATTAGAGACAGTGGAAGTTTAGACAAAGGTATAGGACCCATATCTGTGTTATAAAATCATCTCTTAGCAGTTTCACTGAAATTGCCTAAAATGGTTTCCATTTTTCAAATTTCTCTACAAATGAAAGTAGTTTTCTTCTAGAGAAAAATCTTCTAATCCTCCTCAGAAGGATTAAAATGTAAAAATTTCTAGCAATGCAAAGTAGATCTGTAGGTGGATTTTATACTTGTCTTTTCAGTCTTGTAGCTGATAAATGAATTGTAACCTGTTTCATATTATTGAGCAAGCCTGTATTCTTAAAGGCATTCAGTACAAAATATTCCCTCAGCAAGTGAAGACTCAAGATTGGCTACTCTTACTTATGTTAACCTCTACAGGAAAGGTATGATTGATGCTGGCCAAGCAGTCATCTAGTAGAAAGCATCTACACTGTATAGACAAAGGAGATAATACCACCTTTTTGATATCCACCTTTATGCAAAGGGATCTAGTCCAACCACCATTTACCTGTATGTCTTATTACCAAGAGATGTCCAATTGCAATCAACAGAATGACTCCAGAAAGTTAAGCAAGGATATCAAAGCATGCAGGAACAGAATTCAGGAAAGATGAGTTAATTGGAAATCCAAGGAACTCAGCTGGGAAGCTGTGCACTGAGTTCCTGAGATAAGGGCCCATATTTGTAGTTACCTAGGTGAAAAGAACAAAGTTAAATTATTTTTAGGAAGTACTAAGAACATATGTCTGATGTGCTATGTAATGAAAACCCACAGAGATGTCAGTATTTGCTAATTATTCTTACATAACTAGGAGAAAAATTCCACATCTGTTGATCATTATATGAGCATTAAGCTTCCTTTCATTTTGAGGACAATAAAAGTAAACTGGCTTTGGTAGTTGCTGTTATATGGTAAATCAAACTTTTTCCAACAGTTACCTGGGTAAATGTGGACATTTTCATGAACATAGAAGCATGCAGAATTTGCTGCATCATTTCCATGGAGTCCCTCGCAAGTGTGAGGGCAATGCTTATGTGTTGACTGTGAGAAATAATCTTTCTGGAAGCGTGTGTAACAAGCTTGAGAAAGTAAATTGTTATACAGTTTGTCTCTAAAATCTTTGGAAGAGCTTACAAAATAGTGTGAATTAGTTAAGGCAGGCAATAGGCAATAGGCAACTTACAATTTGTTGAAGCTGCATGTTCTGAGTAAATCAGTCCTTATCTTAATTGTCCTTGTTTCTAAGCCTAATTGTCCTTGAAAGTATCATCAGCTGTTATATTTTCACACAAATGAACTGCTCAGGAAGAATTTGTCAAACGCCTTCGGTGCAGCTTTTATTCTATGTCAGATTCTTTCTGCACACATGCTGTCAAGGCTTTGTCTACGGCAATTGTAGAGCTGTGAAAAGAAAAATACCATTCCCAAGCTCTGTTTTCACGTCTCTCTTCCAGTATTTCATCATATTGATTCAGTTCAGGCATGTTTTGGTTTGTGTGCATTAGAGGTATGTAAAATGACAGTGCTTATGCTTGTCCAGAAAAGACAAGAACTTGTTGCAATTCCCAAAGCAACAGCAGCTGTGGTTGCACAAGCTACTCTGTGTAGAAACTATGTTTTCCAAACAGCAGTCAGGTTCAGCAACCGTTTAAAAAGCCAAAAGCCACACAAGTATTATTTTTAATTGCAACATATACCTACAATTTAGAGCACAGTGCACCAGTATAATATGAAGACTCATAAAATATCATAGAATCACAGAAACATTAAGGTTGGAAAAGACCTCTAAGATCATCAAGTCCAACCATCACCCCAACACCCCCATGCCTACTAACCCATGTCCCTAAGTGCCATGTCTATACATTTTTTGAACACCTCCAGAGATGGTGACTCCACCACCTCCCTGGGCAGCCTGTTCCAATGTCTGACCACTCTTTCAGTAAAGAAATTTTTTCTAATATCCAGTCTGAGCCTCCCCTGACGCAGCCTGAGACCATTGCCTCTCATCCTATCACCTATTACTTGGGAGAAGAGACCAACACCCACCTCACTATAACTTCCCTTCATGTAGTTATAGAGAGCGATAAGATCTCTCCTCAGCCTCCTCTTCTTTAGGTTCCATTGTATCTGATCAGCCGTTCTAAGAAAGAAGGGCTAACGTTGGAAATATGCTTGTTTCCAAGTTAGAAAAGACAGTACAGACAACTACTGAAAGCATATGGATTTTCTGATTCTCCTGAATGCAATAAAAACTGAGGAATTAACCCAGTCAACATAACCCTTATTTTCAGATTGTTCTTATTTTATTTAATTTTTATATCCTATCGTCCCCTACTGAAGTGCCCCTATACCATTGCCCTGGCTAGTGCTGCTCCCGGGTTGTTTGCTTCAGCCAAGACAACGAGTCCGTCAGCATGACCAAGGGCTGCAGTTAGGTGTTTCCGTGCACTATTCCCATTGCTCTGATAGAAAATGTGCTGTGAGTACCCAACTGCTCTGTCCCCTGTTACGAATGTACCGCCTCCCTGCCACAGACCCAAAAATCAGTTCAGGTTGGATGGGACTTCTGGAGACGACCTGGTCCATCACATCACTCACGGCGAGGCCAACCTGCATGGGGTTTCCCAGGGAAAGTCATTCTCAAAAGCAACCTGCAAGGTAAAAGTCATGCCTTGGCTGCACTCCTTCAGCTGTGCCCAGTGGCAGTCCCTGCGTGTAGTGGGAAGCCAGGTCCCACGCACGTCTTATATGTAGGAACACATTCGGTCCAGTGCTATGAGACTGGCATATTGGCATGTTTTCCCAGCCCGTGGATTTTCTCAGCTAGTGACTTAGCAGGGAGTGACCACTTTAATGAAGATTCAGCATATGGGTTTGGGGTTTTTTGTGTGTGTTTCTGCAATGATGTATCAGCACCTCAGGGCACATTGTGTCCTCTTGGGGCAGAAGCCCTGGTGCTGCATCCCTGCCATGGTACCCATCACCACAAGGCACGCGGTTCGGTAAGAAAAGGAGCAGGTAACCTCCAAGGAGGCTGCTCCCCTGTGACCTGGGACACATGTCTGAATAGCAAGTCCTGTCCCAGTCCAAGGCTGTGGACCCAAACATACTACATAATCAGGCTGGTAAGATGCTGGGGCAAGGGCTGTGACTATGCTCCAGAACCCAGTGCGAGCCACACTTCAGGTCTCCTAACCCAAGAGCACACATGTCCCACACGAGGTGGGGGTGGCTGGGCACAGGTATCTGTGCGTGCTCAGCCCACGCTCCAGCACTGTCCAGGTAGGGGAGGTCACAACAGCTGCTGGCCAGCAGGCAAGATCGACAGTGCTTCAGCTGATGGAGCATATCACTTTTGAAAAAACAAACTTGTCATATCATTTTGCCTGCTGACAAGAGCCACTTCGTCTCGTGACACTACCTGCTGTCCCACAGCAGGGCAGTTTCCCTGGGAATGAAGTGTCAAAGCAAATGTCTGCTACTTAAAAATGAAATTCAGCCTTTTAGCAGTCACCCAGGCTGATGGATGAACACCCACCCTTTGCCTCTGTCCCCCACACAGTGCGGCTACCCCTGCCCGGAGTGGCTGGTGGTCAACATCGGCTGGCTTTCCGTGGAGGTAAAGGCTTTTCTTTCTTCGTGGTATTAAAAAGATCAGCACTTTTTCGTGTTTGAGGCGTCATGTGGTGATTCCTCAGGTAAACCAGGTCAGAAGTTGACAGCAATGTTGACAGCTTATTTTTCCTTGCAGAACAATCTCTGTGCCTGTGTTTTTGAGGAGTACAAACATATGCATAAAGCCTATTTCAGTTAAAGGGATACTGCAAACTGACAAACAGAAAACCCAAACCTTGCCATTACCTATGTGTGTTACAAGCATTTACGTTACCAGAAATGATAGGTAGTTATTTTTTTCTATTTTTCTCTGGTTTGTTTGCCTGACCATTTGACAATAATCCAGTGTTTCCTTTGAATATCCATGTTATTAATCATTTTCCCCTTTTGTTTTGTGTGAGCCTTTCATATTACAATGAAGAAATCAGTCTCACCAGGGAAATGTGATTATACTGGTACCAAAACTGGCCAGGGATTCAGGATACAACTTTTTTTTTTTATGCAAGGTGTGCAATTGAAGTAATTTCTTTAGTTCTTATATTACATACTTAATCACGGCATAAAATTCTGTGACCTCTTTTTAAGTAAGCTAGCTTTGAAGCTCAGGATGAAAAAGTGTGTTGCTTTAATGATAACTGTGTAGGTTCTCATCAAAACAAAAGTTTGGTCTCATTATCCCATTGTTCTCCTTTTCTTTTTTTCTCCAAGCTGCCTGTCTCGTCCTGGGTTGTATGATTTTTCCTGATGGCTGGGATTCAGATGAGGTAAAACGGATGTGTGGTGAAAAGACAGACAAGTACACGCTGGGGGCTTGTTCGGTCCGCTGGGCATATATCCTGGCAATTATTGGAATCTTGGATGCCCTGATCCTCTCATTTCTGGCATTTGTGCTTGGCAACAGACAAGACAGCTTGCTAGCAGAGGAGCTCAAGTTGGAAAACAAAGGTAGGACTGCTTTAGAAACACTATTATTGGGCGGCCTCGAGGGCAATTGCTTAAAAACAATGATCGGTTTCATTTTATTTTATGCTTAAAAGTTGGCATGCTGGCTGATTTCCGAAGTTGCTGGGAAAGAAGAAATGCAAGGGGCAGAGGAAGTTTTGCTTTTTAGCCTCCAAAATCTAAGAAAGCTTGAAACTGCCATAATTGCTGTACTTTGCATGACTTAGCCTTAACAGTTTTTAGCAGTAGATGGGATGTTTTTGTGTTACCCATTTGTGCATTATTTCACTAACATTGAAGTTTCACTGTCTCCATCTTTTTCTGTACCTCGTGGAAGCCTTGTTCATTTGATTCCTTTCGGATTTTGCATTGTAATGTGAATGGCTGTAATATGGCCTATGTGTTAGCACAGTACACAGTTTGGAGGGAGCATTGACCTGGGAGGTTGGCAGTGAGCTGTGTGATGGGACTGCCTATGCAGCGAGGCACCGGTGGGCTAAGGATCAGAGCCAGCAATGAAGAAGGATCCTAGTTCTTGTTTGATTGTGTTGCTTTGAGCTCATTAGTCAGCTCACAGAAATCCAGGATGCTCTGGTAGCTGAGTGTCCCTGCAGTGGGTTGGTGATAAAACACACTTCTAGATTAAGAACATGAAACTAGCTCAGGCCAGCAGTTTATCACACAGTTGTGAGAGGAGAGATGCTGTTTGGTGGGCGTGTGAAAGCCTGGCTGAGTTCTGCAGGCCCTTCCCCTTGTGCTCCCCCAGCATCCACAGCTGCGTATCTGATGTGACAGATACCCCAGAGGACACGTCCCTGCCTTGTCTTTTTAATGGACCTGTTGTCCCTGGATCTATCTAATCCCTTCTGAACCTGCTGATACTGTTGGCTTCTACAGCACCATGTGGCAGCGAGTTCCTGAAGCTCACTACCGACTGCTAAAGCAGTACTTTCTTTTATCTATTTCACATTAATCCCCCACTAGTTTCACCAAGTGTCCCCAAGTACAGGGTTCTGCATTCAGCTCATCCGCCACCTTTGTAATTGTGTATGTTGCTTCTAATAATAGCAAAGATATTAGGAGCCCTTCACCACTGGATCGGAAATCAGAAGCTGTTTGGCAGCTTGCGTTGTACAAAAATAGCTGGTCTCAGTCCTGCTCCAGAAGGATCATTATCCATGTAGTTGAAAGCACCACCACACTGGCCCCAGCTTGCTGAATTGCAGACAGTCAGCACACTCAGCCCAAAGATAAATGGACTTGAAGATTGAACTTCACATATGATTCTAGACCTGGTTAGAGGCTACTAATGTTGTGGGTTAAGGACAGTGTACGTTGCTTGCAATTGCACGTGTACATCTGTTCTGCAGGTAAACTGAGGGCATGGGTTTCAAGGACTGCCTTTGTGGCCCTTTTCTGTAAGGATAATACTCATTTGCCTTTGAAAATTAAAATACTTATCAGAAGGGCATTCACAGTTATGCCACAAGTGCTTTTGGCACCAGCACTGTGTCTGATTTGTCTATGCCATACAGAGCTCATGAACCCAACGACTATTTGTATCAAAGAACCTCATCTGTTTTGGCACCTTATGAGCAAAAACAGCTTCTGGAGACTCAATCACCTCTCACATCGCTGGCACAAGCTCCTGCCAGAACATTTGGTCCTCAGCATGTCGGACAAAACCATTCAGCACCTCGTTTTCCTTGGATTAAGCACAGAAATGTACCACACCATCAGCTTCAAAGCAAACCAGCACTCAACAAAAAGGGACTCATCCCACTTTGTCCTTCACAGTCAAGCCTAATGTTCACCACTTTCTAAACTGTCTTTCAAATGAAAAGAAAAAGAGGCAACCTGTCTTCTAAAAAGGACATAATCTCCCCTCTCTTCACAAGAAGCTTCTACTAAGCAACAACAGGGCAAATCTAGCAGCTAGCAGTCATTTGACTGTGGATGCTGCCCACAGTGTTTAGGAGGAAGAGTTTGGGTTCATATGGTCAGGATTGTGAGGCAGGTTGTGTAATCCTGGCAGTCAGTGGCTGCGTACTCAGGTGACCAGTTTTGTGGCAGTGGTCTGTGGTTAGAGAGGGTGTTGCTACTTACACCATAGTGATGAAGAAGCTGGTAGAAGATTAGGGCCAACACTTGTCCTGAAGTTGGCGCCAAACAAGCTCCTGTCTGTACCCCTGGCACACACTGCACATGCAAGAGGGCTTTGACATTTACTCCATAAACTACATCCCCATGGCCTCTTTTTGGATTAAGAAATGCTGAAGTAATACTCAACAGCACTAGTCAACATGTAAATTAGCCGTGTGCCATGGTCAGGATGCCAAAATACCAAAATATGCAAATGTCACTAACACGCCTCCCATACAGACAAGAAGATAAGACTAAGGATATAAGCAATCCCATCCTTAGGCTCCCCAGCTACTTTTATGATGTGAAGTCAAAGCCCTTATAACAAGCAGCCTTGAATATTAAACACTCCCCATTCTCACCTACAAGAGGTCTGCCTCCAGACTTGTGCTGGCTCCTGCTTCCAGATTAGGAGGTATGGATGAGGAGCATCCTCAAGGAGGAGTCCCTGTGCTGCTGCTGTCTTCCAAGGCATAAAGGATGTTGCCTGATGGTCAGGGCTGTCTTTTGGGTGGGAACCCAGGGACTGCTTCCCCTTGGTGGTGGTGATGTCCTCTGGTGGCAAGCCTGGACATCCTACAGGCTGTGGTAAGCCAGGTGTCCCCTTAAGGGACAGTCATGGCTCTGTCATGGCTTTTTGGGAGAACGCACCTGGAGAGCAACCAACACCGCACCCGAAAGGAACCTTTGCTTGCCCTGTCACCTCTTCTCTGCTGCCACGGCTTTACCCCACACATGTAGATATTATTATGCGGTAGCTCAGCAGAGGGGAAGAGACAGTAAATTAAGTAGAAGAGTCACAACAGTGTTTATTTATGTGGAAAAACCTTCAAGAACAAGAAATGATTAGGCAACAATCAGACAGCTGGGCAGCTGTTTTCTTAATCAGGTAATAGTTCCGTCTGAAGGCTTCCTTGCAGATCAGCTTCCACAGGCTCATTAATGAGAATCTGCGGTGACTGTGCAAGTACCTGGCACCACAGTTGTTTCTGAGCATTGGTGACAAGGAAACAGTTAAAAGTGTATGAAATGCAACAGGATGATAAAAAGGTGAGAAAATTACAGAAAAAGAGGAAGCTGTACTTCTCTGTAGACTTACTGTGCTGAATTGTCCACCTGCTCTGTGCTTTTGATTACTACAGTTCTGTATGTTTACACAGGTTAATGAATGCTCCTAAGAAAGGAATTTGGCTGTTAAAATTATTCATGGCAGAAGACAGCTGTATATTTGCCATAAAAGAAAGTTTCCTTTTTCACTACATGATAAAAACAGTGCTTGCTCATTTCTTCTTTGCTTAGGTATGAGAGTAAACTGCCACACAGGTTTCATGCCTGAGAAATACAACTCAAGTTTAGCAGACTTTCTTCAGGTTATACTATATTTAATACCATTTCCTAATCATGTAAATTTTACACAACAATCTGTACCTTTTTCATTTAAAAAACTACCTTTTAAAGGGTATTTCTAATAAGACTTTCAAGTTATGTTTATGCCATTAGCAAAAGAAGGGGAGAGAACTGTATTACATTGTTTAATTTATAGGAACTAATAGTAGTGACTTAAAGGCTGGCGTTATTAAACTAATGGCATGCAGGGCGATAACAAAAATCGTCAGAATTCATCTTGGCTTTAACCTTCATCAACACCATTTTGAGCGAGCCATCAACATCAGGCGTAAACCTTGAGGTGTTGTGTAACGATGTAATTTAACATTTTGAACTGTAATGTCTTAATGACATAAAATTAAATTTCTGGCCAAAGGGAGAAGAGACCAGATGAGAAGTTTCACAAAGAAATTGAGAGTGCAAGGCAATTACTTTTATGTTGGAAAGTGGTAATATGGTCTGTATTATGAGTGATAAATACAAGAGCATTCAAAAGAAACTATTCTGTTAAGTAATATCAGTCAGAGCAGGTGGATGATGCACTTTGTGGACAGCTGTGACTTTTCTGATGGATAGAATAGATTCACAAGGTGTTTGTGTTCAACATTTGACTCATCTTTGGGGCCGGTATGGTCACAGATAAAGAATTTGCACTAAAGATTTCCTGGGGTTGCAAGTCTAATGTTGAAATAGATAAAAGGAGCCAGGAGCTAGACCGGAGATTTGAAGGATGCATCTACCCTGCAGTGATCGCAACTCACACAGACTCAAACTACACCACATTGCTCCCAACAGCCACGTTGCAGAAAGCCTGCTGCAGAGCTCAGTTCCAGATGCCCAGCCGAGGACTTACCGGTTGGGTGACACTTACACCCTCATTGTTCTCCACACCAGTGCCGTCAGGGCCTGACCCAGGTTGTTGAAGGATGGCTCTGCCCACCTACATGAGCTGCAGTCATTGCCGAATAAACACAGTTAAAGACAGAAGCTAAGGGGAGGTTGTTTCTCAGTGACAAAGCAATTTTCTGTAAAAGAAAAAAATAGTCTTGCACAGCAATGTGCACACCTTTGGCTAGAGAATCATCTTCTGTAAACAGGAATAGTCTACCCACATGACTGCCACTGCAACAGAAACCCATCTGCAAAAGGCCTAGTATCTGAAGCTGAGTGACAGGAGGCTAGCGGAGCACTTGTCCCACCGAGGGACTACACGACAGAGTGCGCATCAGCTGTCGTTCTTCGAAAGGAAAATAGCTCAGGTCACAATGCATGTGCAAACTGCTGCAAAATTGCAAAGCCCTGCTTATCAGCATGTAGTTCTCATGGCATACTCTCACAAACCTTCAGGCTATCTTGTTCCAGATTAGGTGAACATACATGAATATTGATACCTGCTTTAAGTTTTCCCATATATCTACAATGCATAAAAGAATTGCCAACAGCCCCGGTAGTAATAAAGAGAACAAATCCAGTCAGAACACCATGTATACCCCTGTAAACCCATGTTCTGTATCCAATAAAAACATATAGTCCCTTTTTTTTAAAGTTGTGTACCCCCTGACTCCTCCTGATACACAAAAAGTCAGTGTACCTTTTCATTTCAGTTAGCATGTACTTTTCAAAATAAATATACTTTCAAGAATAAATTACAGGATTTCCGTTACTATCTTCTTTTTTCCACACGGGTATTCCTCTTCATGTCTCCTAGTCTCCTCCCATCCTTCCTTTCTAAAGAGTTCAAGAGTCACGCACTTCAGCCTCTTGCTGCTTCAGTGCATCACTCCATGTTCAAAGCACTTAAGGTGACTTTGAACTCAGAACCGACTCAGCCACTTGAATTGCCATTTGAGAAGGGGAATGTGGGAGAAACTCATTGGGGAGTGATCTGTGATGGACTGCTATAGACAGCCCACCACATGCACTTGCCAGGCTGCAGCTGGCCAGAGGAAGCTGGAACTACGTCAAAAGGTTTATGCTCTTGCCTCAAAGGAGAAATATTTAGGTACCCTGGTTTTCAAAGGCAAAATCAGGCTCCTCTTTGAAGCCTGCAGCCATAGGTTCCAGGTTGGGAATTCCTGGCCCTCATTTCTAGCTTCAAAACATGATTCTCTGCCATGTCAGCGAAGAACAAAGTCTTGTCACAGCTATGAAGAGCTCATGTGTTCTCTTTCAGCTTCAGCTGACAAGTGGCTCATGTATCATAGCATCACTGCAATTAGCTCCAGTTGTTAATTTCTTTGTTTAATTAAAACATGTTTTCCTTCAGGTATCACCTCCACAAAGAGCTACAAGGAGCTCTGCGTATAAGAACAGTAGGCAAGTAGTACAAGACATATTTCATGTAGAAACCTGCAACTAGAAGCCAAACCTACAGATTTTTTTTTAACAAAGTTTTTTCCCCAAAATTTCCTGCTTTAGATAATGGTGACCATTTACCTGTAACTTCAACTATATAAATAACATTTTAAAAAGAGAAGCTATAAGCATGGAGATTTCACTGTGGTGGCATCAGAGGGAACTTCATCCCTACAGGAAGAAGATTCTCATAGAACGGCTGTAGGATCTATGCCCAAGGTATGAACTTTCATCCAAGGACTATATGAACAGTTATTGTATCCAAGTCCAGGACTTCACTTTGCAATACCTTAGTGTTATGCACTCTCTTGCCCAGTGTGTATTGAATTCTGTCACACAAAGCAGAACAGCTCCAGACCGAGGATTTTTGGGCCCCCTCCTCCACAGCAGTCCACAGTATTTTGTGTAGGACACTGGTGTTGGAGATCAGAGATGGAAGTCTGAGAACCTCCAACTTGAGAAAAGAATCTCCTCAAACTAAGGCAGGCAGAAAATCAAGATATTTTCAAGGTTTTAGTAGAAACTGAGGGGAAGAAACTGGGAGTGAGACCAGAAGTCAAGGTTCTTGAATACATACTTAGAAGACACTTCAAGGTCTTCCTTTTGAAAATGTCTGCTTTTGTGATTACAGGCATGTGAGAAACACATGCATATGCACTTGAGAAGCTACTTAGATTTTTCTACTGGTATCGAGTGGCAGCAAGGCAAAAGCCCTGGAGCAGTGTTCAGAATAGCTGAGTTTGATTCCTGGTTCTCTCCCTGAGCTTGGATCTATCATTTGATTTCTCAGTTTCTGTGTCTTTTAAATGGGGGGGGAATGAGACTGCCTTTGTTGATAAGGTATGTTGTGGTTCAGCAATGGAAGATGAAATAGAAAAGCTGAAGAGTAGTGGAATTATTACTAAAGTATATATTCTGAGAGTAAGCCTTGATAAAAGTATTGTAGCAGGGAACTACTTTACCAGTGTGCTAAATGATGATACTCTTAAGGGCAGGAAAATGAGGCATCAAAACTAAAAGTCGAAAGCTGATTAAAGTGCCTTATTACATAAAGGTCAATCTCGCAGTAGTGCTGATTGATATATCAGCTGATCCAACAGTTCCTTTCCAGCTGTACTTTCTATAATGAGAAAGTAAAATCAGTCCTAAGCATACGCATTAATTACTTAACTGAAGAAGCTGGAGACCATGAATAAAGACTCCTAGGTCTCCACTGATTAAGGAAGGAAAAACATGGTGAACTACTTTCTGTCTTGTAGAAAAGTGGATCCCACTTGCTGTTACACTCTGTGAAGAGTCTCATACAATAGCTCGGTTACCGAAATTATCTTTCCGTTTCACGAGCTCATGACCAAGTATGAGGACTTACAGGCATGATGACAGCAAAAAGCCAGGCAGCTTCAAACACTTCTTAAATGGGATAGGGGACTCAATGCATTGTAGGGGCTCTGTGCTTAGCTGAAAAATTCTGTAGGGCAGCAAGGCACAGAGGGATTGAGCATTACAAAGTGGAGTGACGTCATTCATGGGAATGGGGGATGAAGTCATTAGAAAGTGCTGTCACAAGCTGAAACAAATCTCTGGGCTGGTCAAGACAAGTACATGCAAAGCCTGGACTGATGGAGATCTGTGTAGTTAACTTATAACAAAGCCTATGTCCTGTTACAAGCAATACCGTATTTACTGAGCTAGAAAGTGACAGGTCTGACTGTGCCATCACTAGTCATTGCATCAGAAATGATGTTTTGAAGCTTGGACAAAAAATCAGATATTTCACAATACATAGATATATAAAAGGGAAGTAGCTGGCACATATTTCACTCTGGGTAGGGCTAGTCACACACAAAGATTATCATACCCCACTATGCACACCTTCTTTCCTAATGATAGAAACCACATTTTTTGGAGGAACAGTAGAGGACAGGAGCGCTCGTGACTCAGCTGTTCTTGCATGAATGTTTTTGGGCAAAGCATTAACGCAGACTGAAAAATAAAGGCAGGTTTGTGCCAAGAATCTGGGCTGTGACTGGGAACAGCTGATCTATGAGGACTTTTTCTGCTGCCCAGTCCAGCCTGCCATTTCAGAGGGACGCCCGGGCTGTCCAGATGTTCACACCAGCCCTAATGTCTTGTCCTTGCACACAGAGGAAGCCTGTAGAACTGACCTGTAATTGCTCCTTCTGAAGTAAGTGCCAGCCATTTTCTTGGAAATTTTTCTCATTATTTAAAAAGTTTTTAGTTGCATTATCTCGTTTCCACCATGAATTTGTTTTGACTCTCTGTTCCGTAAAGCCAGGATGGTTTTCTATCTGCAGACAAAACATCTGAGGAAAAAATACAGGTAGCCTCTCCCTTACTGGGCATAGTGTCAACAGAAACAAAAAGGATGTTGTCAAAAGCTTCAGAATAAACAAGCTATCAAAAAATCCAAATGAAGGCAAGACAGACAGCTCTGTTTTCCAAAGTTATACCAAATGAGGTGTATAAGTCATACCTAAGGAGATATTTGAGATATTGAAGTTTCTGGTTTCTGTTACAGATAGCATCCAAGATGGCTTACTACAGTAGTAAGCAAAAAGTGATCTGTTTGGTGCTGGCAGAGTAGCTGTTTCTCCAGTCATTATTATATTGCTTTATTCTAGAACCCTGAAACGGTTCCTGTTATTTCTGGACTACTTCCAAAGTTGATCTGCGCTTTCTGTTGAGTCCTTCATCTTCTCCTGAATGACAAGCTTGGTGGACTCCAGTTTGTTGTTCCCACTGACCTCTCCCTAGATTCCTGGGAAGCCTGGCCCAAACTAGGGCACCCACTTATTTTAGTTCCTTGGCTCTGGGATGACCCTACCAGGCCCAAGTTTGCTGCAGCTGAAAGTTAGGATTCTGCTCTTGACTTTGGTATATCTGTACAGTTTTACTTGATATAATACCAGAAAACAGCAGTGAAAGAGGAACCAGAGACATGACATTGATGAGTAATCTTGCCCTCAAGATTGCTGTAAGTGTGTACTAACTTCATTTGCTAGAAAGGAACACAAGAGATAACAAGTGAAATTATAATCCAAAGATGTTTTGCCTGTCTCTTGCATCTGGAGGATTTTTTTTGTCTGAATTGGTGTTTTTAAATGAAATAAATGAATTTCTTCATAGCACATGGTACATGTTATTATGTTTAGTCTTTCAGGCATTTAGCATGCAAGCAATCCAGCTGTCAGAAATACTTCTATGCACCTACTTCAAGAGCATTTGACATGAAATGTACTCTATAGACATGGTAAAACTGAAAATGTAGGTTTAGCTGCAATCCCATTGGACTAAAAGTATTTACAACACCACAGCACACCTGATCTTATGAACCACCTTCACCTTAGTTTTGTAAATCTAAAAATTTTCAGGATCATAATGAGCTAGCATGAAGATGTCATTGCACAAAGTTATTCATCTCAAAATGCTCTTTCATCTCAAAGCACTTGCAGCTTTGTAGGTGGTAGTGTTTGACACAAGACAGACCATTGCTCCAGTTCCTGTATGCTGTTTCCCTCAGCTCCTGCCTTCTGAGGTTCCCAAATGATTCTCTCCCAATCACTGAGTGTGTTGTTCCTGTCTAGTATGTGCATGCTGAAACCAAAACTCGCTGCTCGTTGTATAAGTCTGTGTCTGATAAGAGGCTGAAGGATCAGCATGATCGTTTAAACTGCTCTCGTATCACGCATGCTGTAGGAAGGCCTGAGTCCCCTCCAGTTTATCAATCAGCACTGTGTAAATTGTGGAATCAGAGCTGGACACGCTTACAGGAGTGGCTGTGACTCTGCCGTACCCAGAGGTGTTATAACCCCTCTACTTCTCAGTATTTCCTTGTCTACAGCCAAGACGCTCAGCAGCCCTTCTGGCTGCCAGCACATCTCCAGCCCATGTTCAGCTGACTGCCTACATGCTCTCTGTCAGTGTGTGGGTATGTTTCTTGCTCCTTGACGTATCATTTTGCATCAGGCCATGCTTATAGAATGAGCCATTTGCTAACACACATGAAGATTTCTTCAGTCCTCTTCACCATAGCAGCTGAGAGAGAGAAAAAATGGACATTGCTACTGGCTCCCAGCAATCTGGAGAAAATCTGGATGCTGTAGGTCTGTCTCCTCCTTCTTCCTCACTGGGAGATGAAAAGACATGAAGATGAAGAGGAGACCAGGAACTGCCTTCTTTCTTTTCTATATGTGCATTGAATTCAGACACAGAAACATCCCAGCATAAGCCCTGTTCTCTGAACTAACAGTTTTGGGGCACTTTGTGCCTCCCTATGACTTTCCTTCCCCACTCTTCCAAGGGTTTTGTAACCTCTCACTGCACTTGGACAGTTCAGTCAATAAAGGTAGATCTTTACAGTAGTAATACTCCTTACTGTCTGGTGTAGTTGAAGACCCTGAATGCCCAGTGGAGGGTCTAATAGGTGGACAACCATCTTGAAATACTGAGTAAATTCACCAGCGTGGCTACCAGAAATGAGATGTAAAGGTAGATAATTTCTTGCTTCCTGAACACAGAGACAATAGTTTAGCTGTACTTTTTACATTTCTACTCTAATAATATATGTGAACGATAAGTGCACGTTGGATAAGAGCTGAGAAAAACAGCAGTGTTATGTAAATGCCTGCTAAAATGGATGCATCTGGAATCTCTGCAGAGTACAATAGTTCAGTTATTTAGTGGTTACTTCAAAAAAAAGTGCATTCAGGAACCAAATTAGATTGGCATAGCTAAAATGGGTTCATTTTATACAAAATATTTACTACTATTCTTTTTATTTTAAAGTAGATTATTGAACCAAAATCCTCAAAGCTTTTCCACTGGGCATGTTGGACATGATTATGCAGTGGGCATTTTATTCATCCTGTGAAATCAGTAAGAATTTTAGAGGTTGGGAGCAAATTGAATCCATTAGAGTAATTCATGCACTTTTTAAATGGTCATGAATCTTACTTATACTAATCCTTGAGCACAGAGTTTCAAAAAACATTTTTTCGTTGTTTTAGTGTTTGGTGTGTATCAAATACATTCACATTTCCTTTGAAGAACCATCATAACACTCCAATGATAACAACTGGCTGCCCCTTGCAAATAAAACTCTGATAAAGCAATAAAGATCAGACATCATATATCCTACAGAGACAAATATTGGACTACTAGGGAAAGTGGAAGTGTGCTAGAAATCATTCAATGTGTTTCAAATGTTAAGGAAAAGAAAACATTGTCAAAGTGTTGATTGGAAATTTGGTACAGAAGCCATGCTGGCAAAGTGTAACAGTGCCTTACTTAGGAGAACAGCCACAAAAACACAGTACTTGCATCCTTAATGGAAATGCTGGATTTGGCAATATGGAAAGAAGTCACACCAAATGGTTAAGGAGCAATTTTGCTTGGGAGAATAAAAATTTTTATAAGCGTTGAGGCTGCATTTCTGTCCCCTTTTGGAACTAGCCTTCAGCATCTAATTGTGGAGTTTAAAATGAAAGCTGAAAACCTATGAGCATTCACTGTCATGTGGCCTCAGCATTTCCAAGCAGAGGCAGCAGCTACCTAAAGACCAAAACTGCCCTCCATTGTTCTGCCTCAGTTTTAAAAGTATGCTCCCTGCTGCTCTGTGGATGTTAATTCTTAGCCCATATGGGCAAAGATGACACATTATTAAGTACAATAAATCTTCCAGTTTAACCATCAGCCCAACTGTTTTCCTGAAGAGGACTGACAAGCTTATCTTAAATAAATTCCTAAAAGGGCTCTGTGAAACAATTAGAAGTTGTATGTTTACAATGATGCCAGAAGATCAGCAGGTTTATACACTGATCAATCATTTATACACTAGTGAGCAGCTGGCATCTGAGACTGTGTGTGTTCATCTATCAAGCAGTTCTCACAAAGGTTAGAGGTAGTAAAGTTGTACTCAGACACAAATATAGGTATAAAAATGTTCTAAAAATGCTAAGTCCTGAGAGTTACAGCATGAACTGATAGGATTTCATATTTCAGAATAATTTCTATATAAGATGCTGATCACAAACAATTTGCCTAGGTGTCACCTTCTTCCCTCAGTCCAGCTGAAGCCCATCCATTGCTTTTCAGTGCAAGTAATGTCCATGCAGATAGATAGAGTACGTGCTCACCCAACATCAGTCTCAAAAGACTTTTGTGGATAGGGTAATACTGACCTTTGCTCTCTGTACTATGGAAAGTGGTTTTGAAAGAACAACCTGGGAACCTCTGGAGAAGGAGCTGGGTGCAAAGAAAAAGTCCAAAGGCCACTGCTTGGGTCTCTGACTCTCATAAGGTGTCCACTTTGGAAGAGACCAATTCTCCCCATTTCTAGGCAAAGACTAGATCTGACTTAGTGAAGAAATATGAAGAGAAGTCAAGGAAGGGAAGTTCATGGTGCTGTGAGGTCCAGCAGGGAAACAGAACAACTAACAGTCTGTATCGTGTTGGTTTGTCTGAAAGGGGTTAGTGGGATCTTCATATTCTTTCCCTTTCCACCCAAATCCTTACTTTTTGCCTATGGATGTGAGTGCACATGCTTCCAGTGGTGCCCCACTCTCAGCTTCTGTGCTCATCACTTCACAGAGTGCTGCCTTTAGTGTGGTCTCACAAGCCTTGAAGCATAGATACTTGTATATGTATGATTACCAGTAACATGCAGGGCCCTTCAGAGCACTGGGAGCACAGGGGCAGTTAGCACAGCAGGGAAATGGGGTAAGCACGGCGAGAAGTCCTGGTGGACGGTGACGTTGGTCCCCACTATGGCACTCTATATGCTACTTAGAATCTTTTTTAATATTCTGGAGCTACTCCTAAAACCCATCAGGTTAGTTCAGCACCATCTGTCCCTGCTAAACCTGCATTACAGTTTGTCCCATTATTCTGAATATTGTCTAAAGCTCTGTATAGCATTGAAACCACAGTGATCAGCCTGTGTTTGTCTAGACCTATAGTTAGGTTGTCTTCTGGCATAAACTAAGGCCCTCACTGAAAAAGCTGCAGAGAGAAAAAGTATAATCTCTTTCAAACTAGGCAATTATAAGAAATAATATTAAACATTCCATTTTCTTTTCTTGTCAGGTTTCCTGGGCTTTGTCTCAGTTCCACCTTGGTTGTCCTTTCTTCTTGCTTTTCCCTGCCTTTCTCCCCACTTTTCATAGAGCATGTATTTTTGTCCCATTTGCTCAGCAAATCTCTTTATTACACTTTTATTTCAGACCTTCAAGTTTTATAATCCTAGGACTAGGTGTTTTCTCAATTTATATTTTCATAATTGTAGAAAAAAAAATATTACATCATCATTTAAGCAGACAAAACCCAGAAGTTAAAGGGATTTTTTTCTCGTTTTTTAATGTATGTCTAGTATTACTTTCTTAACTTTAACAGTGAAAGCGTTATAAATGGTATTGTAACTCTTAGCCTGCTTGGAAAGAGAAGGTTAATGTTTTCATATAAGAAGTATACATGGGCTGTTATAGCTATCACTCAGTTCAAAGCCCACTGCATTAACCAATTCAATTTTTTTAACAGGAAAAGAATGCAGCAATTCATCACTTGTCCAGTCTAGTTAATGTTTTGTGCCTTTTTTCTAAGAGTGGAGTTTGTGAACTGGCTAGCTTTGACAGTTTGAGGTACTTGGTACTTTTCATTTCTAGATCATTGGCTGAAGTATAGCACATATTTGATGAAAATTGACCGAAAATTGAATCTGAAGTATGACAGATGATGGCTGAAGTGTGTAAAAACAGGTTGGTTTCTGCTCAGCTGATAGTAGACAGATGCCAGTAACAAAAACAATACATATATTTTAACCCTGTACTAACAAATATTCTAACTTGGAAGACTCAGAAATGAATGGAGAACATACCTACCTTTGGGTGCCTTCGTCACTGGACTCCTAACCTTAGCTATCTAATACCTATTTCCAGAACTGGAATTTTCTAGACGTGCCTCTCAAATCTCTGAAGATCGGGTAGTCAGTATCAAATATCATGGACCCAGATAGTGACGTCTGTTCTGGAGAAGGGTAACTGCTTGCTTCTGACAGGACTGTCCTTGCAGATTGGGCACGTGTTGGAGATGGGTGCGGTGTGAATATGTTATGAGAGAGCTGATGCATTTTGGCAGGGCTATGTGATAGAGCCAAAGGTCAACTTTCGATGGCTCATGTCTGCCTTGGAAAGTATAGCAGTCTCTTTTCATTCCCACTCCACCTCAGCATCTGAATCCTATTGAATTAGCAAAGTGAGTTAACCTAGTATTTGACACTTCTCGAAGTTTCCAAGAAATTTAGTCTCTAGCGATTACGATTTTGCTTTGTCTGCTATTCTTTAGTGACAGATTAGCTCCCAATTCCCAATGAACATAATGAGGTTTTTAAGATAAAAATAGTCCTCCTTCTGTGCTCCGCTATCCCATTTGGATAATCTGATTTTTAACTTGCATGCTCGTTTAAAGAAAGAATTTGTGCCTTACAGCAATGAATGGCTGGCCCTTCCATCCTTCCAGGACTGTATTGTTGCTTTTAAAAACACGATGACAGGCAAACCAGCCTTGGCGCTACAGTGGAGGTCACACACTTGCACACTGCACTACACATTTGGATAACACAAGTAAAGGAACTGTCGTTCCCCATTTAGATCTGCAACATGTCCCAAGTTCTGGAGTTAAATACACATACTTTCAGAGCTGGTAGCAAGGATGACATTTCTGATAATTGTTATATTTTCCTGTCCTCAGAGACACAGAAGGATTTTTTCAACAACAATCAATATATTTAGATATATGGCTTTAGTTTCAACAGCGTCGCCATGATTCCTTGTGGTGTGAAGTGTACCGGCTAGATCTCAGACTGAACAAACCCAAGTGTGGAGCCTTTTTTGACAAATGGCAGTTTCAATGAGCAATAGTATTTCAAGAAACAAAGCCTTTTAATTGATAGCTGTTGAATTTAATGCTCTGCTTTAGCTGGATTTTTTTATGCTAGTACACTTCATTTTGATAACTGTAAGCAAAAATATCTTACTTTCCCATCAAAATAATTACATTATGAAATTACATTGCTTATCTGCCCAACAGTTTATCAGTCCCCCTTCCTAGTAACTTTTAAATCCATTGTCCAATTTCAACAATATTTGACAAAGGCTAACGTCTTAAAAATATCAAACTCCCAGAAGTGTTCTGAAGATCAATGACTGGGTGAAAAAAACAGAGCATTAGCTAGTGGTCCCTGTAAGGAAAACCAGGAGATTTAGCGCTCAACAGCATTTGGCTGACCAACCCAGCACAAATCTCGTTTCAGGTGTGCTACGCTGCCTGCCTTTTCTTGATGACCTGTCATGCTAGATAAAGTTAGGTAGAGTACGTGGGAAACATTGCAAATATTTCTGTACATATGTGTGTGTGTGTATACATATATGTACGTATACAAATATATAAAAATGTAGGGAAAGTGGAATGAAGCCAAGAGTCCTGTAGGAGAGAGGCAGTAAGAGACATTTGGGGCATGTGGGAAGCACTGGAGTTTAGAAAGGTCTGGGGAGGGAAGGGAACTGGAAGTACTACCGAAGGATCTGAGGACATCAGAAATATAGGTATTATAGACAGAAGGTGCATGGGTGTAAAAGGAAACAGGGTATTGCTATGGAGGTCTCATGGGGCTGTGGCAGATGAGCTGGGTTGTTGTGCTCTGGCTGTGTAGGAGAAGGAGGACACACGCTATACATTGAAAGCCAGGCTTCACCGATTCCTTGTAGTGGTCATGCAACATTAGGCTCGTTTAAAACTGACCATAAGAAGGCTATTCCAGTATCTAAATAACTCACAAAGTATTCAGTGAAATATTTTGGTTTAAAGAAAATGATACAATAGGAAGCAGTGGGAATCCTATTTTTCAAAACAAACTGTAAAAAATCTGTTTTGGTTCAGCCTCAAACTCTTTCTTCCACTGCTTGCTTCAGCCATTGAACTGAAAAATTGGTTATTTACCTAACAGTTATACTTAAAAATATTTGCAACACAGGCATGGCCAATACCTTTCACTCATAGCTTTGCTGTGAGGACAGCTCACAAAACGTGCCGGGGAACCAGCGCTGCTTATTAAGTTCTGGCCGATAAGATCTCAGGCTGTGCTTTGGAGAATTTGTTCCCTTGTTCAGCCAGAGATAAACATTGTAGAACCAACCAGCCTGCCTCCGCCGATGATAATCTTCCTAGGAGATACTCTCATTTCAGCAGCTGCAGTAAGAAACTTTCCTGAAGGTTGACGCTTACAAAATAATCAGTTCTCATCTGCAGATCACCATTTGAATGTGCCACATGCTACAGGGCTTCTGCTGCTGTGTTCGTGCGATGAAGTCCACAACACTGATTGAAGCCATGATGTATGCTGCAGCTGACAAACTAAATATGCCATGGGCCTGCCTGAGGAACTTCTTTTAGCTTCCAGAAAATAGATACCAACTATTTCTAATGAGCAGTAGGCGAGCAGTGCCCACAGTATAAGTGGTTTGTAGATAAGCAAAAAGCTGTATTCACAAATACTGTCAATCAACACTTTGCAGCAATTTCCTTTGAAGAGAAAAAGATAGAGAAGAGCTGGCCTAGGAAACTCAGCATGTTGAAGATGCAGCATTTCTCTTGTTATGGCTGAGCAAAATGTAGGATAAAAGCAAGTGCCGTTCGTGTGCAGCCTCGCTGGCACGGCACTGCGGTGTGCTGTGTCCAGCAGCTCCATCCAAGCTTCAGTCACCTTTTAGGCTGAACCCATATCCAGCACATCCTACAGACAATGTGGGGCATGAGTGAGTTTCCCCGGTGGAGTGGGCATCCAGGATAAACCTCTACCACCTGATTTCTGCTGCGGCTCCAACAAACTACTTCACCCCTCACAGCGGCGTGAGCAAGATATGAAGCGAGCCTGTAATCTTTGTTCTAACAAAACTGTGAAGACAGTTTTCTTCTCCTGAAACAAAACCCTAATTGTCCTCTGCCCAGCTGACTAAACCTAGAGATTGACCTGTAGTCAGATTATAACTTCCTGTTCAAAGAATCCCAAAAAAAAGGGGGGCAGAATGAAAAATTGTTGGTACCCAATGGAGAAATATTCTTAATTCAATTACTTTGCATGCGGAGACAGTTTTAGGAGAGCATTAGTTACATCTAAACTTAGCCTGCGGCAGCGTATTCCTCCGTACACATGCCTCCCTGAGCTTGGGAGGGATGGAGGCCGTGGACGCGCTGCAGTGATGCAGTGGAGTTTGGAGATGCTGGCCCTAGATGACCGCTGCCTGCTCCAGGCCTGGAGGCGGCTGCAGCAGCGTGGCTCTGTACCAGCACCGAGCCTGGAGGTGACGCGCCTCAGCACAGCATTGAGCTGACACGGCCGTATTGGTTTTACGACTCAGCTAATATCTGCACAGCACCTTGTGAATGTGCTTTGAGCTGCTGGTTTGGTCTCTACATTTCAATTTCTGTGTGTTGTTTCACTCCTCAGGATGTTGCAAGGATGCTGTTTCCATCTGGGACGGAACATTTTGGGTATTTTTGTCCTTGGCCATGTGTACATTGCCTAATGGAGCACAGTGCACAGATCCCCTAAGCTCACAGCAGCCCACGCAGACACAGGGCAGAGCCTGGCTTGGGTCTTCATAGTCTCATAGCTGCATTATTGCGGTACTGGCTGAGCTAAGAAACCCTGTTGATGTGCAGGATTTATGGGTTGGAGTGGAGAATTAACCCCATGTCATGGCTGCGTCCCCCCTTTCAGACACAGGCAGCTGCATGGGGTCCTCTGAGTTGTGGCATTTTGTGTAATGAACAAACACGAAGTGTACCCCAGTATTGCTGCCCAGTCTGCCTCATCAAGAGCTTGTCTAGCCCTTTGTAATCAAAAGAAATACAGTCAGGTGCAGGAAAGGGAGAAGTAATTCAGTGCTGGAATCATAGAATCGTAGAACCATAGAATTATAGAATCATAGAATCATAGAATAGTTTGGGTTGGAAGGGACCTTTAAAGGTCATCTAGTCCAGCCCCCCTGCAGTGAGCAGGGACATCTTCAACTAGATCAGGTTGCTCAGAGCCCCGTCCAACCTGGCCTTGAATGTTTCCAGGGAGGGGGCATGAAGCACCTCTCTGGGCAACCCGTTCCAGTGTTTCATCACCCTCAATAACTTCGGTTGGCTGGATTCAGAATGAACACTGTATTTTTGCTCAAAAGCACCCAAAAATGAAGAACTTCTTCCCTCTGAGGGTGACGGAGCACTGGAACAGGCTGCCCAGGGAGGTGGTGGAGTCTCCTTCTCTGGAGATATTCAAGACTCCCCTGGACAAGGTCCTGTGCAGCCTGCTGTAGGTGACCCTGCTTCAGCAGGAGGGTTGGACTAGATGACCCACAGAGGTCCCTTCCAACCCCTAACATTCTGTGATTCTGTGATTCTGTGATTCT
>Ga0065711_1030507_pt1 | contig 32302 bp, 8 predicted proteins | sample Hoacrofraction12_FD_59098 | JGI IMG/M metagenome (GOLD analysis project Ga0065711, IMG submission 59098) | Hoatzin crop microbial communities from Cojedes, Venezuela - Epithelial fraction 12 v2 (version 2) | ecosystem: Host-associated > Birds > Digestive system > Esophagus > Crop | place...
ATTTACAAGTATCTGAAGGGTGGGTGTCAGGAGGATGGGGCCAGACTCTTTCCAGTGGTGCCCAGCGACAGGACAAGGGGCAACGGGCACAAACTGAAGCAGAGGAAGTTCCAGCTGAACACGAGGAAGAACTTCTCCCCTCTGAGGGTGACGGAGCACTGGAACAGGCTGCCCAGGGAGGCTGTGGAGTCTCCTTCTCTGATTCAAGACCCGCCTGGACAAGGTCCTCTGCAGCCTACCGTAGGTGACCCTGCTTTGGCAGGAGGGTTGGACTAGATGACCCACAGAGGTCCCTTCCAACCCTGAAAATTCTGTGATTCCGTGATTCTATGATTTGTAGAGGTCAAGAACAGAGACATTTCTAAATGAGATGACTGTGCATTAAACGCAGATGAAAAGAATAAGATCTATTAGATCTGCAAGACGAAACCTTTAAGTATTCTACTGTTTGGCCACTGGTGAGCACAGCTACAGCCTCAGGTATATCAACTATCGACAAATCACTGCAGAAACTTTTGCCTGTTCTGCCAGTATAAAGTGAAAGTCAAGAGCGCGAATACCGGCTCCTGCCTGAAGAGGTGGATCTTGGATGGTCTGAAAAGGCAGGCAAGTTGCCAGTCTAAAACATAACTCAAAAGTCACCTGTGGAAAAATTTAAAGTAAACCTCCAGCGTTTCTGGGGACAGGTTGTCACTATATTTGAAGGGTTGGTGGAGTTGGAAGAACCAGTTCAGCAGTCATCATTTCTAATTCTACTCCATAGACGCGTTGGTAAATATTTCTAAGTGAAACAGTTCGCCAAGCTTTATTTTGCATCATCCTAAAAGTATCATAAAAGGAACATTGCATTGCTACACGATTTTGACTTACTTCAAAGTCAGAAACAACAACAAAAAAATTACAAAAGAAATAATTACTCTGACATGTGATTTTTGTCCACTACAAAAGCAAAAACAATAAAGGCATTTCTAAGAACTATAATGAAAGTCAACAATAAGGAAAGCCAGTAACATTCAGTGTAACAGCTGGGGAATCGAACGATGGTGCTGAGGAACACTGAACCACACAGCCAGCAGAATAAACAGCTCCGTTTCTCATGTTATCTGTCCTCCAGAGTAAATAATACACCAATCAGTCCCGAGGAAATTGCTGATAATGGAAGCACATTGAAAGAGAAAAGAGACCTCACCGCTACATAGGCTGATGACAACAGAACCATCAAGGGACGGTTCATCTCCTATGCTAACAGGGCAAAGCTCTGAAACTACACCTATTTAATCATGAAGACGGCAGAGATCGTGAGCTTCTGAGCCATATCATGCACGTGTACTGCACGCTTAAGCATTCTTGAAACAGCCTCAGGGAGCACCTACGAGAAATCACAACCGGCATCAACAGGGAGAAAGTTCCTTAAGGATGCTTACTACTCAAAGGCTTGAAAGCAATACAGGCAAGTAGTACCGAGTAATTGGTGCGTCTAATCTGTGGCAAGGACGATGAAACCATCTGAAGAACAATCCCTACTACAAAATCTCAAAGACACTCTTCTCTCAAACATAGCTCTGAGAACTGCAGTAAGCAGAGACTGAAAAATAAAAAAGACACGATCCTAGGAACACAACATTTGTCTTTTCAGCAAGACGCATTTAGCAGTAGATCAGCAGGCTTCAGAAAGCCCTTGCTAACAGTAACCAGCACATAAAAGACTGAAAATGGAGAGAGCACGACAGTAGGATCAAGTTGTTTGTTCATCAAGGGGGACATCCACAGCAGTAGCCACATGTAATTCCTGAAATTGATACTGAGTCATGACAGTAAGCCAGATCTATACTCTCAGTCATATATGATACAGCTCCAGTAATGTCACCCATCCTTTGTCACCCAGCTTTTGAAGTCCAAAGTACCAATACAAGTTGCTGATATTCTGAAAAGGAATAGGGTGTGGCACTGAAATGCAGCAGGATGGTTGTATTTACACCTAAACTCAGTAATTGATAACAGGGCCTTGAGGAAGCGGAGGAAGGAGGAAGAGGAGCAGCTCTCCTAGGTGCGGAACTCCCTCAGCGGGCAGGGCAGCGCACTGCAGGGCTTCCCATGCTGTGGAATTCAAGAGCTGGCAAAAAGGCAAGGTCAGTACCTTGCCAAAGAGCTATTCTCCTGTTAACACCCAATACCAAAACAAAGACCAAGCCATAAAACTGCCCACCAAGGTTACCGCTTAATTAACGTCTCAAAACCAAGTATTATGAGGGTGTTTCCAAAGTCGAGCACTTTCTTTCGAAGAAGGTGAAACCAGCACACCTGCAACTCCTGATAAAGCAGTTGATGGACGAGACCCCAGGAAACCCACCCCACTGCACCAACAGCAGTGAAGAAAAGTCCTGTTAATCCTTCACTCTGGGATTGCTAAACTTCTGAATGAGAAGACTAACCCCAGAGTTATGAGATTACGATCTCATGAGCATGAGTACTTGCCACACGGGTGAGAAATGCCACACTACCCAGCAAAGGAGGGAAAGAAAGAGACATTGGGAGGTCACGCTCCTCACCAGGATTAAAGGGCAGAGCTTACGAAGTTGACTGGGGTCTTATGGCATTAAAAAAATAAAAAAAAACCACCAAAACTTTATTATTCACATGCAGTTTTGTGGACTTTTCCAGCAGATCATCATAAAACTTACACTCGCTGTTTAAATACGCTTAAAGGCTTGACATAGTAAATATTTGGAAGATGTGGTTCATATGAATATGGAATCTGACACTTGCAAAGCAGTTCAAAATTGAAACACGACCTTGAGGAAAGTCCCTGGAGCTTTGGTTACCTGCTACACATTCTTCTCCCAGATACCACACTTTTTGTAGAAATCAGGCAAAACCCAAACTGATCAACAGGTGACAGAGGAACTAGAAGATGAAAATCATTACTTGGAATTCAAGAAATCGTTTTGGACCTCCAGACTATTCAGAACCCAACCCTTGCTGCCATCCCTGAGATACAGTCTCTGGTAGGTCTGTGCTGTTTAAATCTGATAATAAAAGTGTTGGGGGGGGGGAGAGATCGATTTCTTCCATAATTATCACTTATCCCTCTCTGGAAATTGGTGCACTTACTAAACAAACTGTTTCCAAACTGGATCTACATCAACACAGCTCTTCTGTAAACCGTGGTGGGTTTTTTTTCTCCTATTTCTGCCAGCTGAGGAACCACCATTTTTTCCTGGGCACTACAGAAGTTTATCACTGGATTCTTTCCCTAACAGCTGAATTATTAAACAACAGCACGTTGATAAACCAGCAGGACATCTCGCTACTGTCTGTAAATAAGTAGTCTATTACGCAGCCTTGGTTCTACATTTTTAGCTACTCATAACTTTCCCATTTCAATCTTAACCTTTGACTCTGTTCCTAAAATTGTATTACAAGCTACATTTCCATTTACTGAACTTTATACTGCAATAAGTGACTGTATACAGATTAGTTGTATGGCTAAACTCAGTGGTCTGGGTTTTTGTGGTTTTTTTTTTTTGTTGTTAAGAGTGATATGTACATCTGTTTCCAATTGTTTCCTCTTCTATAAAACTCAGGCTTTGCAATCACAGCTATAAAGAAGCACTTTTAACTTGTCATGTAACCTGAAGTCCACTCTGGCATGCAATTTCTAGCAAAAAGCCTCTTTTTTTTTTTTTTCTCCTCTACTCATTCTATAGGACAGTGTTTCAGCCACAGCTAAGCTTATGTTCCCGTTGTCTTTGAAAAGCATAGAAAATTGGCTGCGTGAGAAGTGAGTGAAGCTTTATCTTTAACTTCCAGAAAAGAACACTTCCTTACATCTGTAAGTTTGCAAAGCATTCAAACAGCAGTGCTTTATCCTGAATCATTGCTATATCCTGAAGTAAGGGCTATCGATTCATGCCTTAATTTAGTTTGCATATGATGAGCTAAGTGAAGTGTGAAAATATCTTGATTATGATCTTTCATATGAATCTGTTTAAAATGGAAATAAGTGACATCTGATCATTCCATATGGTGATGTGTTTAACTAACCTATAAGAAATTCTATTTCAAAGATCTTATCTTAAACATCCTGAGACCATCAAGATGCCTTTTAAGTAGTATTAGAAGCTTAGCACAAGTTCACTGAAAATATGTTACTGGTAATTCCTAATTTGCAGCAGGACTTTCACCCCTTTGTCAGAATTTAATTTATCAAAGGACAGAACTTGTCTGCATGTAAAAGTAGTAACATGGAGATACCCAACTACCTAAATGTATGCAGTTTCATTAAACCTTTGCATACACAATGAAATCACCGAAACCTCAAGTTCTAGAAACTAGACAAATATTGACTAGCTAATGGCATGTATCTTAGTGACAGAAAGGGAGTCATTTTACCTAGTAGCAGAAGACTATGTTTTCCACTTTGTGCACAATTACACAACGGGACTACCTATTTTACAATACCATTAATTGCCTGGTGTGCTTTGTCTTGACCTGAATTTAGTCTGATCAAGCCATTAATTGGCAAAGCAATGCTAAAGGTTAGAATTAGAAAATTCTGTTATGACACAATTATATAGCAACTCTTCAAAGTTTCACAGCAGTTGCTAGATGAAGTCACTGCTTACATTTTACAAACTAAAAAAAAGCCAAGGTGAATGAAGTATGCAGTACAATGAGGATGAGAAAAGCCTATGCATTCCAGGTTATTCTGTTCTGCACAAATCCATGCCTGTGAACTGTGCATGTACGTTGGAAAGATGAGAGCTGGTCCTTTACAAGTATTGAGCTGCCTGGCTTTAAGTTGTTCTTTGCTTCATCTGCCAGGAGTCAGCATTTGACAGGGTAAAAGAAGGTTAAATAATTGGATCACAACAGCAACCTGGCAAGCTTCCAGGCTCAGTTAGCCCAATTAATGAATTGTTCTTATACTGCTTCAGTAAATCTTTAAGCTCTCTCCACAGGGAGACAGGAAAAGCTCAAACTTCCCTTCTATCCCATTAGGGCTCTCTGTAGAATACAGAAACAGACTGACAGATGCCAGCTATACATACATCTGTAGGTGTACCAGTCTGATCGTGGCTCCTGCTCTTACAGTTACTTAAGAACTAGTCCTGTTTTCTGTAAGTTGAGATGCTTCCTTTCAATGAAACATGCTCTTACCTACTGTCGCACCAGAAGGACAAATGAACCACCACCTCCATTAAGCTCGTGTTAACTTATGGTCTGTATAAGAAGATAGATACCAGCTTCAAAATACAATACCCCCTGCAGCTTCATCACATCGGGCATTTTTAAGCATTAAAACTGTTTCTGTAACACTTGATTGATACTTTCTGTTAAGCTCATTAGAATCGTCTTTGTTGCGAACAAAATTTATCAAACCAGATACAGCTTTCATATCTCATTATTATGTAAATCGGGAATGTTACCGTCCCCTTTTAGCTGAGCAAAGCTATATGCATGGGGTGATGTGGTGGAAATCATCTGGTACATAGAGAAGGTACTGTCTGCTTCCCACAAAAGCCAACAAAAGAAGTTGGGAAAAAAAAAAAAGACTAGGAGTGGTCAGGCAGATCAACAAACAGCATCTTTCAAAATTTGAGCTAAAAAAATTTTTCTGACACAGCTGAAAAATCTCTTGGTAAAATACAGAAATGAAAAGCTTTTGAAAGGATGTGGCATGCATGCAGTGTGTGTCCCTTTTAAACACTATTAAGAAAGTGGTATTTCAAAATAACCAAAATCTCAGTATACTGCACAGATGAACATCTTCAGACTTTTTGCTTGCCACTTCCTGGATGAAGAAGGGACACAATATGAAAGCAGAATAATTATGCCTGGCATATCGTAGTCAACTATTATAAATGAATTAGGCCAGAAATAATTGTGTGAACCAAGTCATTTTAACCTAAAGCAGGCAGTGGGGAGGGAGAGGGAAGATGACCTGCTGCTAGGTACAAAGACACTTCTCTCCCTTTCACTTGGCTGCACTGGAAATTGTTACTGCCATAACGTCCAGGAGCAGTCTCAGATCAAAATTTATCCAGTGGTTACCACAAAAGACTCCCTGAAAACTGCCCCCAAAGATGCACAACTAGAAACAACCAGATGTAGAAACGGGGGATCACAAAGGAAAAAATTTCTATCGTGGTTTTTACAACAACTTGAATACACATTCCTCTCCAATAACACTGTGAACATATGAAAATTCTTGGCTAGATAGAATTTTATCTGTATAATTCACTTAAGACAACCAATCACAAATCAAAATCCATATTTAAGTTGGTAATAAATGCCTTATATCATGAAGCCATCCCTTGCCTTGAGGAATGTCTGGGTAAAAAAAAAAAAGAGGATATCTGCAGCAGTTAATGCTGCTTGAAGCTGTTAAGTTGTAACTCCCTTTCTGATCCAAGGAGCCTGATCTTTTTCCTTTCACATCCTCCACACACTCATTACAAAAGGCACAGTGATTAATGAGCAAGACGAAGGTATTTCAGACTATTAAACTTCTACGTCTTGTATGAGGTTTTATTTTTTGGATGTCGGTGACATTGGGGTTTTTTTGTTCTCTCCACTAATACCCAGGAAGCTACCCCACCAGCTGCAGATGTTCTACAAGCAACTGAGCATTTCATATTTACCAGCTGCAAAAAGCTCATATTCATTCTTTGGTAGCAACCACAAAGCCCAACAGATCACAGCAAAGATGCCGTTTAGGCACAATGCACAACACTAAAGACGGAAGCAGCCTTATTCAGAAATCCATGACTACGGGAAGATCCAACTCATTAACCAGACCACAAAAATCTTTTAAAAAACCACCAGAAAATCCCTAAACACACAAATCACAGCACAATATTCAAAATTCCTGGAGTACACTCAAAACATACAGAGAGAAGCCACATAACCTGCAATACCTACACCATACAGAACTCAAGTTATTTCAATTTGTAAACTATGAAACTTTTCCAGTGGATTTCTAGGTCTCGGTTTCAGGTATGATTAGTTTCCCGACACATTATTAGCACACCTTCACATGCATTGTCAAATCATGCTTTTAGAGGAAAGGACAAAAGAGGTTTTAAATTGATGTTGAAATAACTGGGGCAGGGTGGGGGTGGCTACTGGGACAAGTTTTACTACGAACACAAACACTTTGACTTTTTAAAATAAAAAGATAGTATACTATAAAAAAAATTTCATCAGTATTCATGATAAAGCTACAAAATAACATAATACAATATAATTTTACAAGGAAATTATACCTCACTAAGAGATTTTATGTTCGATCCACATAAATCATCTGATGCGATCATGAAGAAACAGATGAAGTGATTCAGAGTTCCTGGCTCAACTACAAAATGATAAACTACACTGAAAAATTGTAAAAAAAGAAACAAGCTGAATTATTCATGGAAGCATGCAGAAAAGCAAGCCAGCTGGTGCACACAAACCACCCCTCATGGCAGAGGGAAAAAAAACCATCAATCCTATTACAACCAGAACACTTCAGCGCTTACAAGCTTAGGAAGCCCCAGCACCACTCCCCTATGATGGCTAAACTTACTTACTTTTATTTTGATTTGCAACACTACTTATTAAGTGTCTGGCTGAGGTTAGGAGCCTATAAATGATCAGCAAATGTACTTTCCTGAATTTTCAGCTTGAAAAGTGCAAGAACACGGCTTGTAGAGGCCTTTCTTGCTTACTCATGCACATGGGAGCAGTGCTCTACCAGCCAAGCTTACCCCACCGCACACGCCATAGATCTGTTCAAAGTCAGCAACTGTGAGTGCTCACAGAAATCAAACCGATCGTCTCGCGCCAGCTGTCTGCGTGGAGGGCCGCTACCCAGGACCAAGAGCATCCCACGCGACCAGACAGGAGCCACCAGTCTGACACCGACACCAGGCAAACTAGTTCCTCAAAAGGAAGACGCTGATTTCTTTCTGCGTTTTTACATCCTTCACTTGACAACTCTTCCTTAGCTATCAACGCAACGATGATGTAAAAGAGGCTCAAAATGAGCTGTAGCAAGGAATCCAAGAGCACCACTACAGCAATAAATCTCCTTTCTGATGAGTGTCACCATCGGGTAGGTAGGAGAAATAACATTGGTGGATCTATTAAACCCATTTAACATTACAAAAATATATCTGTTGTCAAATTGATCGCACTCTCTGTAACATTCTTTTGTCTGGAAAATTGAACACAGAAAAACTGAGGAAAAAAAGCTTAGAATAAAACTTCACTTGGCTTCCAATTTGTATTTACTAGAAAAGTTCCTCAACTACGCATACCTTTTGTCTTGTTTTTCCAGAAGTCCATTTCTTTCATTTCTGAATTAATTTAAAAATCTACATCTGTGACAAGCCACTGAGTACGACCGCAGCACTACCCAAACAGCAGCCCACACCACCTGCTGAAAAGAACTTTTTGCTGCCAAATTTGCTTTCAGACAGTTCACTTGGAAGTGACCAGGAGAGCCAGCACAAGGGGATAGCAATCCTCCACGAACAGCACTGAGGACTCTGCTGGAATAAATTATCCCAATCAGGTTTTTTTAGCCATCATTTTACCCCAACATATTTTGAAGCACTGCCACGGGCTAGCTGCAAAATTCCACCTTGGTTATTAAGCGAAGACCTACTCCCTTTATTTAGGACTGACCAAAACCTAACACTCATTTGGTAATTTTATAAATGTAATATGAAGAGCAGTTCAGCCCATTCTACCTGGCTTTTATTCTAGCACATAACTAATTTTCTTTTCTTAACAACAGGTATAGCCCAGCCTTCACATTAATAAAATTGCAGGGTCTTTTACCTTTATTTTATAATTCAAATCTACTAATGCATAGATTTCATAATGACAAGGCAAAGAACACCGAGACTTCAAGCAATTTACCTCACCAATCTGATCAAGTACTCGGCTATGCCCAAAAGTTTGCTGCTTATCTCACATGCAAAGTTTCACTCAAGTGAACTATTCTGTGTTTTTTCTTTGATCCAAGCTATTCCTTTGTTAAAGAAACTTGTTCAATGCAATCTAATCCCCGTTTAGAAGCTGCAGATGAATGCATTAATTTCCAAAAATAAAAGTAACATAGGAAGCACAAGGAATGGATTGCCAACTCAATTAACCAGGAAATCAAAACTGGGGCAAAAAAGCCCACAATAGACTGGCATGGTTATCTCTGTTAACCGGTTATAGTCTGCTTAAGCCCATGCAACAGTTTCTCCTTTCCCTTCTCCGTTACTCCCACACTCCACAAAAGCCTTGATATATATAGAAGTGATTCATCAAGAAGTACATCAGCAGTATCCCCTTGAAAATTCTTCTCAGTGCAAACTTTGAAAGTGTTGCTCCTTCTAGGAAGAAGTTATTGACTTCACAGGGAATCTAGCAAATAATTACTTTTCCCTAAGTATTCACACATTTTATATATCTGCTCAAATTAACAGATCAGACTCAGCCTTCGCTTGGTTGGAATGTGAATGGCAGCTAAAGGACTAATCTAGAAAAGTAAAAAAGTTCAAAGAAATTAAAATTCTTAAATTTCATCCATCAAAAAATTTCTTCTGCTGTAATCATGAGTTTGCTATTCATGACTTAGCAGCTCACACAGGCACAGCATATATAAGTGCTAGAGTTATGACTGGTGACCTGCTTTTACACCTTGGTATTTCAAAAATTAACAAAACCAACTTGGACTGAACTTGAGTTTAGTAAGAACTGCCCCAACATGAGGGACTTGATCATTAAGACAAGAACACACTCCCATCTTGCAAGACCTCCTCCCCATCCCTAGGCAAAAATGTATCTTTTTATTACTGGCACACGGGTCCTTAGCTAGGCTCTCTGTATTGGTCAACACCATACAGAAGGTTTATCTAGCTACACACGCTTCCTAATGGAGACCTTTAAAGTTTCACTGGGTTTCAATGGCAAGTTCAACAGTTGTACTTGAACAACAGCATTTTTACAAACACAGCTCACCTTGATTTCAAATCCTCTAACAGCAGAAATGTTGTTCCAGTTCTTCCTACAACTAAAAAATGTGCACTTATGTTCCATCTAAGGTTATGTTTCCAGCCACTGCTTCTTACTGTTCCCTTCCATGACAGCTTTGAGAGCCCTCATCACTTTTATTTTTCATGTAAGTGCTAATTAGCCTCCTGAATAAACCCAGTCCATGCAGAACTACCAAGGCCAACTCCTTAACTACTTCTCCCATTTCTTTGAGTCCCCTCCATCTTTCCCAGCTTGCAGGCAGCAGAAGCAAACAGATTCCCAGTAGCAGATGAACACAATGTTAATTCAGAAAGCTTCTGGAATCTATTCAAGAGCTCCACCAACACATGCAGCCTGAATATCACCCGCCTTGGCCAATGGGTCCCAAACTTTCTGTAGCTGTACACTGAGAAACTGCCAAAGCTCTCCTGCAGGACATTCAGCTCCTTGCATCTCCCACCCTGACGTTCACAACCATTTCCTCCTCTTGTGCAAATGATCTTAACAGCACTGCCGCTGACATCAAGCTACAGGTATTAAGCAGGACTCTTTTGAAGCCACTTGGACATCTAACTTGTTCAGAGCTCCCAGTTTTGAGAGCACAGTTTGGCAGTACCTAAGCTTACCAGTATGGAACCAGTGTGGCCAAGCTCACGGTTGCCTCATGCTCTGACATGCCTCAAACTGGAGAGCCACTGTTAGATACTACAAGACTGAACAGTGAACCTGTGCCAGCTGAGTATCCACTAGTTCCTCCTATTCTTTGCACTTGCTGCTTCCCCGAATACAGCATATGTATTCTGCCCTACATCCTTTGATCCTGTGTCCATATATCTGATGACATTCCCTCTAAAACTCCTCATCAAGCTACTTAGTTATCTACCTTTACTTCTCCCACTGGAATCTAAAAAGTATTCAATTGCCAATTGCTTGAGAAAAATAACATCTATAATTGGGGCAAACCTGGAAAATCCACTAAAAATGCTGTGATTCAGCAAGTGGTCGTATCTATAACTCCATAATTAAAGTCGTACCATTAACTTGCATTTTAAATCATTCATAGTGACTTCTAATCTTCCTAGCTTCCTACTATCACATCACTAACTCCAATACCTCTATTTTTTTCAGGGATCCCCCCATGGTAGCTATTCACTATTTAGCCCATACAAACAACCTGCATTCTCAAGTCTTCCCTATTCACATAGCCCTCCTCCTGTCCTAGGATATGTTCATCTGTTATCTGCTAGATGTCTGTGTTACCAGATGCATCCTAATTCCTTCCAAATCACCTATTTAACAGATCTCTCAAAGCTGTGGGGGGTTCCTTGCAAGCTTCCTAAGCTTTTTTTCCTCCATCTAAGCCTTCATGAAATAACTCCTCTTTTGCCACTCCTCCTAGCACTGCTCAAAAATTAACATAGAATCACAGAGTAATTCAGGCTGGAAGGAACCTCAGGAGGTCTCTAGTCCACCCTCCTGCTAAAAGCAGGAAAACGAAGAGGTCAGTCTGGGTTGCTCAGGTGTTCACCCAGTTGGATCTTGAAAACCCAAACAGACTGCACAGCCTCTCTGGGAATTCTGATGACCCTCATGGTGAAAAGGCCAATCCTAATCCTTCTCCTTACATCCAGCTAGACCTCTCCTGCTTCATTTTAAGTCCACTGCCTCTGGTTCTCCCTGCATGCACCACTCTGAAGTGCCTGGCTCCACCTTCTGGATAATTTCTTTGGAGATAAGGGACATCAACAGTTCAAAAGACCTTCTCCACCAGCCTCTTACCCACCTTTCCCAAGGGCTCTTGCATGCAAACTGCCCTCAGTTGCTGATTTAGTTCTCTCACTCCAGTGAACTAGGCTGAACATTCTCAATTACAGCTGAAAAAAAGGCATACAGCATCTTCTATACCTTCCCTATGACCACCAGGGAATTGCTCTAAGTACTTCCGACTTTCCCAAATTACTTGAGAAACATGGGATTTCAATACGATTATGCTCCAGCATTTCTTGGGATTCTTTTGTCCTTGATAAAGGTATTCTTCTTTCGGTCTGAACCGGTCACATTTTGATGATTTTTTGATGTTGCTGTGCTCTGAACCCAGGAATGGCAACATGTTTAATTACAGAGAATATCTCCTCATCCATTCTTCTAGTGTTCATAGCATTATTATCTCACCTACCTCCAGTCATGCAAAATAAAATTGCTCTAGCTATTATAACCTGCCAAATTAAGCCTCTGGTTTCTTGGTGGCCAGTTTCTTACTTTCCTGAGTCTGGGAAACAGTTCCTTGTAAATCAGGTTGGAGAGAACGATGACTATTTTGACAATTCTCTGGACTGCCAGATCTTGTCTTTCCAAACCATAATGCTTTCTTCCTGCCGAGCCACCAACGCAAACCTCATACAGAGAAAGTCTGGCTTCAGGTCAGAAATAGGAAAGCATTTACCCGCTGTTCATCAGCAGCAGGAGACCAATGCAATGTCTGCATTAAAAAATCATGTCTCAGAATATCGTAGACCTCTCCAGACACACTTGCAGTTTCAACAGCAGCAACAGGCAGGTGAAGATCCTCAAAGTCAGCAGGCACATTACAGAAGAGGCCAGGTGTAGTAACTAAGTTCCCAAGCCAAGGCCAAAGGATACTAAGGAAAATAGTATTAAAAAATGGGACTAAGGGAAACAGATTAATTTCCCCAAGTCTGGTCACAAAACACACCTAGGCTAATTTAATAGGTTACCGCTGCTGAAAGATGTAGCTCTGCTCATAACTTCCAACCATCGCAGCCTCCCATACCCCAGCCTTAGAGCTCAGGTGATCCCAGAGTACCTTCAGTTAAATCACTAACCCTGGATGTCAACAAACAGCCAGACCCATTCATTTTGTGCCAGGTAAGTTTTCTGTTCAGTTACCGAACTGAAACAGCTCTCTCTTGTTGGCATCAGTAAGCTGGTAGATCTTCTTAGTTCCTACAGGGTAACTGGGCCCTCATTTTCACCTCTGGCATCTCCGCACAAGGAAATATCAATGAAGTACACAGAAAATGTAACTGTACTACAACAGCCATGAGTGTGCAAGCCAGGCAACTCATTCAAGAGGTTTTCCCTTTTCTTCTCTCATACGTGAGCTCTCTCCATTTTCTGCATCTTGCCCATGTCCATACCATACAGCTTTATCTAGAGCTCACGTCAAATTCGGTGTGCACATTTGGTGCTGTTATTAACGCAAATGTTGCTGAAAGGACATTTAAATGTGCTGAAAGTTGTTTCAGTTCATTAAGTGGGTGGGGAGTGGCAGCACAACTATTTTTCACCCTGGCAAGCAGGCAAAGGGTGCGGCTGCAGAAGGCAGGACTGCAGCTGGGAGAGACAGACCTGCTCCCCTTCAGCGCGCTCCAAGGAACTGCTTCCGCCACAGCTCTGCACCAGCTCCAGCACTCAGACCCCTCCAAAACCCGAGTGAGATTAACCCAGGAAACAAAATTTTAAGGAAACAAAATGGGATGGGTGGGGAGAAGTAGTTTTCTTTTACTGGAATTATCTGAACTGGCTCACAGAAAGGTCTGCTGAGTCCCAGTTAGCATATAGGATAGCATCCTGCTGCCCAGAGCCCAGAAGGAGATAACAAGCAGCAAGGGACTATCCTGTCCTCAGCCACTGGTGAAATACCAAAGCTCTTCAGGTTAATAGCAAACAGTTCCCTTTTCCTCAAGCGCTTCCATTACTACCAGCTTTCCCCCACAGCTCCTTCACAGTGATCACTATTAAGTGATACTAATCACTTAATCACTTGGAATCTCTTTACTAAGATAAAGAGGTTGCAAGCAATTCCTTAAAGCAGTACTCATCTACAAACTTTACAACGTTCACATATTTGGTGCCGTAACAGTGAAGCCTGCTACAAAAAAACCCCACCATATGCAATGCTACCCAGTACTAACATACAAAGTCTGACTGCCCAAAATGCAAGTTTATACAAACATTAAAGTTACAAAGACAAATATGAGAGTTCAGAAAAATCAGACTTAAGCTTGTCAATTCAACCCAATGTAGTCCCCTGCGTGCAAATACTGGGAAAATCTACATGACCGCACTTATTTTTCAACATGACCTCTGACTCACCCAATGCACTGAAGAGACATTGTTCAATGAACAGAATATTGAATAGGTTTGTGTTTTGTTTTTTAATTCTTTTGCCAGGATAGAACAGGCTTCAGAAGTCACGAGCACATGAACAGGAAGGTCAGGGTTGGGGGTACAGATCCGGGGTACTTGTGAACGAGTTACTAGGCTGGCATCACAAGTTCAGAATTTTTCATCCTAAACCAGAAAATCTGTATTTGTTTATACTCAAAATGGTCTCATTCAGGCATGTTATGGTATGCAAAAACCACCTGATCCTACTCAGATTTAGTCTGAGCATGGCTTTATCTCAAAAATCCCACCAAGATGCCCAGCAGCACCTCTCATTGGTGTTCAGCACCTGATGAAGCAGGAAAAATCTTTTGAGTGCTTGAGACTGGATGCTGTACAGAAAGCAGGGTCACGCAAGCATTTAAAAGAAACAAACTAACTGAAAAAATACATTAAAAAAAAGATGGCACTGCTTGCACAGAAGTTGGTATCTCCAAAGATAACACCTGGATCTCGTTTCACCTCCTATAACCTGTATTCAAATAGTTTTCAGATATCTGCAGAATAAAGCCATCTACTGGTAAATTGGACTTTTACTCAGTCTCTTGCCCTTCAGCTTAAGAGATTGTTAAGATAGAAGTTTCCACACGGGAAACTATTTAGCAGTGAAATTGTCCTAGTTCAAAGAAATCTCTTTTGACATTTGCCTCCAAAAGCCTTGGCAAACTTACCGCACCGCTGATGTTACCCTTCCAAACGCTGTGCTACAGAAGCATTTTTTCAGCCAATTACAAGGTTACGTTTAACAGTAGCACATTAAACTACTTCATGTCTAGACCTACTTTAGCAAACCTGTACGTTTCAGAACAAAGATACTAATGTCAGAGGATCAAGCTAAAGGGCTGCTTGGTTTGGCCCTCAAAGTTAAAGCAAATGGCCTTCCAGGCAATGCAAGAGCTCATGGATGGGGATCATAGAAGCTCGGGGGATGAACAGCAGCACGAGGCCAACGTCATGTAGATGCCATCCGCTCCCTTTCATGTCACAATCCTTGCTCTACCTAGGCTTACTCAGCAGGCGATCTGAACTCCATTTCCAGTACAGCAGTTCACTTATTTACAAAAAAAAAAAAACACCACCAAAAACCACCCAAAACTACTTTTAAGAAGTGCGTATCAAAAGGATTTGGGGGTTTTATTTCTTAACTCACCAATTCAAGACCCGCCTGGATGCGGTGCTGTGCAGCCTGCTGTAGGTGACCCTGCTTCGGCACGGGGGTTGGACTAGATGACCCACAGAGGTCCCTTCCAACCCTAAACATCCTGTGATTCTGTGATTCTGTGTGAATACCACATTTTCAGGAAAGCATGCCAAAGCAATGCAATCAAGATTTACTCTACTGTCACCAGAAAGGACTACAGCATGGCCATATGCCCATACAAATGTCAAAACATGGTCTGTTCTACTTGAAAGTTATGAATCTGTAGTTATTTTTCCCCAGATGTAACAGTCACAACATAATACACAGTTATGATTCAACGCCACTTCTTCTCATGGTGACTATTTTAATACCACCAAGACTCTAAAGATTTTTGAGATAACAAATGAAATACACTAGCATTTTTAAACTGACATCCCAAATCATGTTTAAATTGTTTGAATAATTGGTTTAAACATTACTGAGACAAAGCCATTCCTGTTCACAACAGACAAATGCTTCAGGGCTCTACATTATTTTAGATGGGAATAAAGAAGTCCCTGCACTGCTAGTACAAAAAATACAGATACTCTCAGAATTAAGGATTTCAAATAGCTATAATTAGTCCCTTTACTTTGACTGATGATCACAAGATGCTTTAATGGCCTTACTGCATTTTATAAACAGCTGTGGAATTTTAAATCAATTACATTCCTATTAATCTAATATGTAGAAGCTGCTGATGTGGCCTGTAAAAACGCTAAGATTCACTAAGATTCACTTGCCTTGCCCATTAATCTAACTCGATTAGGTTTCTTAAGTTCTCAGTCTTCCCTCTCCGGTCTTGATTAATATGAGGAAAAAAAAAAAATCCACCAGCGCTACTATTCACTTATCTACCATGACTTTTATTAATTCATGCAAACATTTTGCTTTTTACTCCTAGAAAATTTAGACTCTCCAGAGGTCTGGTAAGAGAGCTGTAGAAACCTATGTCACCATCAACTTCCCCATTATCCATTAGTTTGAGAGATGTAAATAAATCTGGAAAGTAGGCCAACATAATTTTCTCATAGAGAAGGTTAGGTAGTATTTAGATTTTTTTTTACTCCTGAAAAATCCATTTAGTGCGATCTTTATACTACTACACACATACATTTGTACAAGATGTCTCTTTTGGAAATGCAACTCCCTTCCCAAGAAAATTGTCTTGGTATACCATCATTAACAGCTCTGTTTTGCAACCAAAATTCTGCAGTTTTAAACTTTCCAATATCCCTAATCTGCAAAGCTCTTCCGATTTTTCCATGTGTTTTCTTAGTACATGCCTTGGTCAGTATGAAAACAACTGAATCCCAATAATCCTATATTCTCTACAGTTTTGTGGCTAAATCCTCCTGTGTTTCAGAAATGAGATGCTCCCTTTTTGGCTTCTCTCAGGAATAAAGGCATCACAGTTTTCCACAACCATCTTGTCAACTTTTCCAGTGTATACGACTTAACCCGTAAACTGTGGGTTTAAAACACTCCAAAACTGACACAAGTGGATAATAATTTCAAAGCCTCATATATTTCTGTTAGATACTCAAGTGTTCTTTAAACAGCTAAACTGATTTATTCATAAATTTAGAAAATAATTTTAGTTCCCAAATTCTGAAAGAGAAAGAGCTTAAAATTCTAAAGCTTTTACAGTTGCCAAGGTTCCCTCCCCCTGATATTCTAGAAAGCAACATTATTTTAATTTTCCTCCCAGAAGAAGACTGAAATCAAGAAATTCTGATTACTCATGTCAGCCATCAGCAACATCGCTGAAAAACTCTACAATTCATTGCAGCTAGGAAAGAAAAAGAAGGGGGGGGGAAGGTAATTTAAAAGTCAATATTCTGCACGCAGATTTTCCTTAAGGTCCTGTTGTTACTTTCTTTATTGTAAGCAAGAATAAAATTCACTACAAAAGCTACTAGTGAAGTCTCCTCCTGCAAAACCTGGAAATTAGTAACATTATTAACACAGCATCAAGACCCAGTAAAATCTAATGGAAACACCAAAAAAAGCTTAAAGGCATCAACGTGACATTCCTCTGCCAAGTGACAGATTTTACATTTATTTCTATTTTTAGGCCTTGCTTTCAACAGCCCCTGGTCATTAAAGGACCTGCTGCTCGGAATCTCCTCTAATAAATTCACACATATTCAAGACTCTCCAGGAAGTGTCACATGAAAGCACAGACATCAGAAACCTCCTTGAAAAACCTGTGAGAACTGAGGTGAGCCAACATTTGTTAATTAGCACCTAAGAAAGGTTAGGAAGTAATAACAGCTTGCTGCAGCACCCTTTCTGAATACAGGTAGATGTTCTCCTGGTAGAAGCACCACTGGTTCTCCATGTGAACGTGCAAGCGGCATCGTCCTGAGGTCCTCCCACGCTGTTTTCCTGGCTGGCTGTAAAGCAGTAGCCACCCAGTGCAAAGAGTTTCCTTGCGTCCCAAGCTCCCACCCTCCCTGGGTAGCAGAGGACAGCATTTGGCAAAGAGCTGCAACTTTCTACAGCACAAAAAGCATCACTGAGGTCCACCTGGGAATATACCCCTGCATGCTCTTGAAGTCCTTTCCTGCCTAAGATCTTGCAAGTATTTACTGTAAGACCACAAGCATTTTTCAGAAAGAAAAATAAAGCCGATTTTGAACTGATTCTGGGAGGAGAAAGAGATAGAATAAAAACTTCTTAGCTAACACTGGCAAGGAAAAGAAAACTTCTTCTCCGCTTGTCATCTGTTTTAAGCTGATCTCCAGCTGTCCTACCATCTTGATTCAGAAAGGAATACCACGCTGTTAGGTTTTCCTCCATGCAGAAGAAAAAGAAAATAGTAGATAAGAGTTAGAGCAAGAGCCAGACGCTGGGCAAAAAGAATTTATGATGAGCAAGTACTGAGACACTGAAGAAAAGAGAATTACTATTTGGAAAGTAACCAGGAAGAAATTTTTCACAATGAAGGTGGTGAAACACTGGCACAGGTTGCCTAGAGAGGTGGTAGATGCCTCGTCCCTGGGAACGTTCCAGGCCAGGTTGGACGGGGCTCTCAGCATCCTGGTCCAGTGGAAAGTGTCCCCGCTTGTTGCGGGAGGGCTGAACTAGCAGACCTTTAAAGATCCCTTCCGGCCCAAACCATTCTGTGATTCAATTCAAAAAATAACTGGAATAACAGTGCCTCCTGGTTTTCTCAAAAAAAAAAAAAACACTTCAATTTCTTAAAACATTTTCTTTTTTTTTTTTTTTAAATGCTCATGCCAGTTAAATATAGACTGCAGAAACTCAGCAATTCAATAAACAAATTAAAAATACTCGGATATGCTTGCAATCAAATAAATCACTTCTATAGAAAAACAAGTCCAAATCCTGAAGGTGAGTCTCAAATGAGTAACACCAATTCCTATAATATTGGTAATTGGCTTTCTTTTAAACGTAACTTTCCTTAGTCTTAAAATACAGTCCACTGGCATTCACCACTAAACACCCAATGGCTTCATTCCATTAAATGCATATTACTTCACGGCTATTAAAAATGCCTACAAATCCATAAACCTGCAAAAGTTACTATTTTGTCACCTGGTTTATCATCTGAAGGTAGTGTGTCAACATGATCAGGATTCTGGGGGTTTTTCCCCCCCTCTGGTCACAATGTAAAAGTGTTGTGCTTACAGAAATACCTCTAAAATAATCTGCACCACATTTTGCTGAAGATATTTCTATCAATTAGGCACAACAACACTATTTTCCAGTGAACAGTCATATTGCTCTCCTAGCACAAAACAGGGCAATGGTCTTTCTGCAGCGTCAGTTATCAATTTCTCTGCAGTCATTCTACCAAATACAATATCCAGTGACAAAGATTGCAAAATAAGTTCTCAAGTTTTGAAGTCTAGAATTCCCCTTATAAAAGGGGATTGAGAACCCATTTCACGTGATGAACACCATTTTGATAACATGAATACTGCCTGAGTCATCAATCTATCCAACAGTGCCCTTCAGTCACCACAGGGAATTATCTCATACCGATTCATAATGTCTCTTTATTCTGCATTGTCAAGACGTTGCTTGTTTTAACACAGCAAGGGTACCTCTTGTTATGATTTAGCCAATGTCACTTTTATTTTATCATGACCACTAGTTATGTGCTCAGTGAATAACAGAAAACACACTGGGGGACAGCAAGGGAAGAACAGAATGGCTCCCAGAATACCTGCCAGGTAAATCTCTTCTTGAGGAAAGTGTCTGTCTGAAGTTGTAAGACTGCTGTTAATCGCCCCCCTTACCCAGAAGAGCTTATCCTGCTATCACGTGCCTCACTGCAGCACATAACCATACCGCAAACATGACAGAGAAATAGCTACTGAGCTTCATGCTACCTCATTTACAATCTTTGATCTTTATTATTCAAAAAATATCCATGTGCACTTCACATAAAATAACATTAAACATACACATGAATGCCCGTCAGCTTACCGGGCTTCTCAAACTGCACAAACACAGAAAGCACGAGTGAAGCGCTGCAGAGCGCAGCTCACAATTAAGCATGAAGTATCTACTGGTTCAATTCACTACTTGCAAATATCCATTAAAGAAAGGCAAAGCCACCAAAACACTCACAGGCTGTCACTAGCACTGAAGACTTGGGACAGAGTTGGATAAAATCAAGATGAGGTTCTTGCCGCAGTCAAGAAAAATCTACCTGTTTGCAGCACAACAGTGACTAAAATGGCCTAACCACCAAAGGAAACAACCCAAACAAATAGTAAAAGCAACCCTGATGTAAGAGCTTGCCATGTGGAAGATGCGATGAAGTGCTGTAGGGCACAGAAGACACATCACAGGAACAAGCTGTCAGGTATTAGCTACGCCCGAGTTTTGTGTATTTAAAATTACTTTTAAATTTCTTTTTCTCCTCTGGATGCATGCCAGACAACACTGGTCCTGCCAGGAGAGAAGGATCAGCAATATAGCAGTTGTGTAAGTACCTACTCAGTCACTGAATATGTCAAATCTTGTACTTTTTAAATGGAAGCTATATAAAGAACACTTCATTTATTTCTTACTACTATCTACCATTTACTGGTTTTCACTGGGCATTCTGCTCTTCTTCCTCCATCGACTCAAACCAGCCTGAAAGTTCCCTCCGTCATCACAACTATCCGGCTATGACTTTGCAACTCACAGACTTACAACAAAGTTTAAGACCCACACAACTTGCAGGGGCAAAAGTAATATATACCAGGACTTACACATAGCCATTTCATTATTTAAAATACTATTTATAATCTTAACAGTAGCATAAGATGAGACTATTGAGCCGTAGCTGCAAGCGAACACACAATGTGAGGGATCCCTATGAACAGAAGTTAACAGCTTAAGGAGGACACAAACTCCTGGGAACTGGGAATCGCACAGATGTCTCTACTACAAAGCTGTCAGCTCATGGCTGATTATTCGATTTTCCAAGTAATAATTCACACAGCCAGTCCACAAGTAATTTTTTTGTCACCCATCCTGGAAAAGGAGAACAAGTTCAGCTTCTTTTACATTGTTCAGGACCTGGTAAGATTTGTGGCCTGTTCGCCAAGCGCATCTCAGAGGCACATCACTGACAGGGTTACAAGTTATTCCCTGATGTTCTGGTTCTCTTTCTCTTCCTGCTGGAAAACTATCCCACGTTTCTCCAGTTTAGTGTGTGCTGTGACACAAGTTTCCACTGTTAACGATAAGGTAAAAAAAAAAAATCACTTTAACTGAAAAAGGAAAGGGCGACAACCACAGTGCTACCTTTTGTAGACCTTCATTCTGTGGTGTCTGGAGCAGCCCCTGCCTCCCGCAAACAGCTGTTACACGTATTTCCAGCACCCAGAGTTTTTCTTCCAATTAACAGAATCTAAACATTCTGAAGGACATCTGAAAAACACCTTTCATTAGGAAGGGAAGATTCCCATTTGCTACACCTTAATGGTCAGTCTCAGGCACTGAAAAAAATTGTAATTTGATGTCCTATGGAAATAAAAACAAACCAAAGCAGAACAGTGTCAATACCTGCTAAAACCCAAATTTGAAAAAAGCACAACTTTGCACTCATTTAGGCAACAGCTGCTGAAACATCTAATCCTGGCATCACAAGTTTGAAAAATCTAGAAATACCAATATAATTTGTTCTAACCAGTTTGAGTTAGTCAGAAGAGTGTTTCGCATTTAAAAATACCTTTCCTTAACACACTCCTTCATCTGTCACACAATCATACAGGTCAATTACTATGGCAGGGCTTCCAAACAGACTGGTTTACTGCATTATTCAAGAAAAGTAACCCAAAATCTCACAAACATGGTGGTGTAGCTGGAAAGGGAACACTTGCACATGTGCTTGCACTAGAGTACGGGAAAAAAAAAACCAAAACCAAAAGGACCTCTAGCTCCTGCCTAAGGAGTGACTTGGGATTCATCAGCTTGCCTGCTAAGAAGTTGCAAGGTCATGAATTTTACTATGCACATGTATGACCCAAGGGCAGTAGAAACAAGGCAGAGAGCAGGAATGAGCAGTCCCAAGTACAGCCACTGTCATTCCCACAACACGTACTACAACCTCAACCAGGCTGGTTGACACAGTTTAAGTTTCTTAGTGATTGTTACTTGGTAAACTAAAACTTCGACAAACAAATTAGAAAAAGATGCCCAAACCTAAATTCTCCCTTTCTTCAAATACTACTCTGGAAAAAAAATGAAGGGAAAAATCTTTACTGAGCTCCTGTCTCTGGAAACAGCGAATACTCCATGCAAACCGAAGTAATTCCCACCAAATACAAATTACACTCAAACATTTGTAACAAGAAATTTGAATATTTTTGTTAAACAACATGTAATTGTAAATTAGCACTCCTCCCCGTCATCCCAAATGCCTTTTCCTACCCCTGCCTCCCAGCATGCTTTAATGACACAGTATGTTTCTTTGCAACGACAAATTTCTGCATTTTCTTAACATTTCTTACTCCTTATAGTGCAAGGTGGAGATCTCATACTGTGGGACTTACACAGAATTCAGGATTCACACCAGGAAACAAAATGATCCTGAAGACAACAAAACACGGTAGCATATATATTTACCCCTCAGCTGCTTCTCCTTGCTTTATTACAGCCTGCAGATTATTTCTGCCAAAAAGAGGTCGGATCAAAGACCAAAGGTAAAAACCCCGCCATCATCACGGAGGACGGTGTGACACAGTTAGCTGGAAATCCTCCTTGCTTTGTCACCTCGGGATCACAACTGCCGAGCTCCGGGATGGCACAGCCCATCCCGGCGCAGGGGACAGTAACCAGGAGGAGAAGCGAGCAGTGTGGGACAGACCCACCGGCGCGGCTGCAGCAGGGAGGTCTCCAGAGGAGAACACGTCAGCGTGAACTCTCCCGGCGGCCGAGAACCTAAAGCCTGCTCGAAGGAGTGAACTCACCACCGCCCACCGTGGACTTTGCACAGCGCCTGGTGCTTACCGGAATCCGTGAGCTGAACCTGCTCTGTACAAAAAAAATTGCTCATCATTACTCTTTATGCTATTCACAGGACTTCTCTTTTCAGCCTCACAGGTGTACCACCATCCACAGGACATACACCCTTTATCGTCGGCCTCCCCTACCTACGCGCCTTGCTGCAACAGGAAAAAACAGAACCAAAACCCCTTCCTCGCCTCCAAAAAAGCTGCAGTTCCCAGACTGCCCTGAGGAAACTTCTTGGTGGCAGGATGGGGCTGAAGGCAACTCTACTTATATTCAAATCACCTACTACCACAGGTTTTCAGCTCTCCACATGCAAATAGCTTTTTCAAATGCTATCTGATAAAATATTGAGTGGCTTGTATTTTCCTTGTATCTGATTAATCGCAGATCTGTGGGACACTAATGTATTGATTTGGCACCATGATTTATGGGAGCTTTTGTATTTCAAGTTCTAGAAGGACAAAACGCTGCTATCACCAGCAAGGACAATGTTTCATTCCAGGCTGGATCCAGGACAGGTCTGAAGGAACAGCAGTACAGATACAGGCAGATGTTGAAAAAACTTATTTCGGGTATGGATTCATGCTGCAGCGAAGCTGAAGTACTGGCATGCTCCTTCATCCCTCTCTCCTCCAGCCAATCCTCCCAGCCAGCTCTGAGCCCATCTGGCTGTAACACTAAGCCAATTCAACTCACTAAATTGCTTGAAAAACCCCATTCACTTTCTCTCACGTGAGCTTGCTGCCACTGTATCACAGCATCGGACGGGCACCAGATGTAGCTCAAGATAAAAGCTTGAGGACAGGAATTCCCTTTTTGGGCAAGAGCTGCTGCTTCAACTCAGCCTCCTGGTGAAGCAGCACCCTGCCCTGAGCCCAGAGCCCAACAGAGGCCCCTTCCAGCTCCCTTCAGAGCTGCCAGAAAGTAGGGAAGCAAGGCAAGCACAAGATCCCCATTGTAAAAACTGAGACTCTCTCATCTGCAAGATGGGAAATGGAAAGAATGAGCTCCCGCAGCAGCAGGAGGGTGCCCTCCCTCCCCCCCAAAAAAGCCCAATCAGAAAACCACTACACAAAGGATAATAGGGCAGAAAGACAAGTAGCAAAATCCCAGTATTATATTTTTTCCCAGTAGTTGACCCCCCTGCTCCTGCAGAGTCAGCTAGAGCAGGCTGCCCAGGATTGCATCTACAGAAATCCTAAAGGAATTTCTGACAAACATTATCTATGTCCTAGCTAGATAAAACCCAGCATTTTACAGTTATCATTATTGTTGCCATTTGGACCAGCAATGAGTTAAGGTATCTCCCAGGAGCATAGCGAGCTGCCACTTAAGTCTTCAACCTCAATCTCCAACAATTACAGTTGATCATTCAATGCAGAATTAGTCCTGATAGAGACACAGAGTATTTTTCATTCTTCTGCTCAAACACAGGGAAGGGAACAATTTAAACACTGGTTAACTGCAGCAGAAATCCAAAAGACAAAAAAAAAAAAAGCCCCAACCACGTAACTGGTCAAGTCTGAAATACTGCTTTGATTGGAAAGAAAGCTGCTGACCTAGCAGTCCCAGTTCTCCTGGTTGTGCCTTCTTCTGTTTCCTCAAAGTGGTAAAGGTAACAACACAGTAGATTTAGTCCTTTTTTTGTAAGTCCTTAAGTGCATCCCCATCGCTCCTAAACTGGAAGCCACAGACGTCAAAATAAGACTGGATGTCCTTACGTCTTCTGCAGATTCTCACTGCTCACAGGACTGTTTTCCTTAGAAGAAGCTAAAGATAAAACGCATGAGGATGCTCTCAGCTAAGATTAGACACCCTGCTCATCCTCCCATGTTCCAGCAGGCAGGGGAAAAAACCAAAGGGGCAGGGGGAGGAAGAGGAGCAGAAAAACACAGATGGAAGATAAATATGACTGGGGAGTGGGAATCAGAGTGAAAGGGAAGGCATGTTACAGATGAAAACCACAGTCAATCATGTTCCACCAGCACGACAGAACTCTCCGGCATGGCTGCTGCTAATCTTTAAGGCCAAGCCAAAAAGAGCCCCTTCAGCTCTCTCATCAGCTTCCAAAGCAGAGAGGGGAACAAAAGTAAACTCTGCTCTGATCACCCAGCACACCAGAAGTGGTAAGAAAAAGAAAATGGGTCAATTTGTTTTTCTCTCACAATGTGGAAGGATACATAAGACTTTGAACTCTTCACACCATCTACGTTAACTGTCATCTCTCTCACATCCCTAGTTTATGAATTAACTCTGCTGAGGACACAGCAAGGTTTGCATCATAAACTCAGCCATACTGCATTCCCACAGGTGAACACGAAGTGACAGTCTTCCCTCTTTTTGAGGAACAGGCTTTTCATTTGAAAAGAATTAAAGAGGGTGTACGTCAAAAAAAAGAAGACAGTAGCAAAAATGTGTAAAATTGTTTTTCGCTGTAGTAATCCAAGAGACAGTTACAAGAGTCTCAGCTGTCACCACTACAATTATGCTAATATGATGGCATAACTCTGAATCGTTGGGAATGGTGCCAATTATGACACCTAACTCAGTTTAGAAAAATACCTCCCGCACTTTCTAGACAGGACAGCTCAACCTCGACAGCCACTGTCAGTAACAGACCCACCTGCACCTTCGTAGGCCAACCCAGGCTTTACAGCGTCATGCAGCTGAGGCACAGAATGGAAGAGACAAAAAACCTACAGGAAAAACAGTCGCTGTCATCTCCATGCCAGTAGCCCGGCTCTGCAGAAGTACTCCTGCTTAGCCCAGCAGCGATGCCTCCCTCCTCTGCCTCATCTTTCTTCTCCCGCTCTACCAGCAAACTAGTTTGTGGTTAGGGCAAGATTCGACGCTTGAACCGCCTTCAAAACGTGCTGTGGTCAAGAGGAGCACGATGGATGGAAGCATCCCGCAGACCAGGCATCTGCCGACCAGCCACCTAGCTGGACTGTCTTCATCTCAACAGAAACGTGGCCTTCAGATAAACTTCAGTCCTATCCTGAGGCAGAGTAGGGAGATTCTGACCTGAATTCCAGAAGGAAAAGGCTGTTCTTGACCATACTAAGTAAGGATGTAATTTCCTTTTTACAGTTTCATTGCAACTGTCTCATTAAAGTTGTCGTAACTAGTACGGAAAAGAAAAACCCTCATTCCAACGGTCACCTTGTTAGACAAGTTAATTTGCATTTTCTACCATAATCAGAAAGTTTTACCTGGAAAAGAAGGGGGCTTTAAAGGCAGTCTAGCTTTCAGCTGCTACTGTTGGAATAAAATTTAGTTCAGAAAGCTGAAGTTATACGGTGTCTGTTCTTTAATGACCTGGGCTAGCTGATCAGTGAGAGCAACGGGACCCGAAAGAGCAACGACAACCCACTGGGCAGCTGCTTCACCACCAGCCTGCCAACGCCTCAGGTGACCTTGCGTCCACCGATGCCACCAGTGAAACGGAAAGGCTGGGACAGCAACTCCATCCAGCGGTAACATTTCGCCTGTGGTGCCCCAGAGCTTCACCAGCTTTTCAGAGCAACCAAGAAACCTGCTTGGGCGTCAACACAAAGCAGGTTGTGGAGCAAAGGCCTGCCACTGAGAAGGCAGCGGCTTTAATCCAGAAGGTAACCTCGAAGATGGCTGTAACTGGAATTCCGTATACACGCTCACTCTCTTCATTTCAAACAGCAGCAAATGAAGCCCTCCACCTGTTACAATCTATGAAAAGACCCCCTCTTCCTTAAAATAATGGAGTCTCTCCCAAATAATAACAATCCCATAATACATGCACTAAATTACATAAACCTAAGACTGACACGAGTTGAGGACGTACTTAGAGACCCACCAATCAAACACAGGACTCCCACAAGGTCAAGCCATTATACCGAAATTCTCTGAATATTTCAGGAAGGTAATTTTAACTACTTTATTGTGTAGCTTTACAATCAAAATCTGTAAGAGTAAAAGCAGTTTAAATACAGGCAGATTTTAACAAAAGGACATAAATATGCTTGTACCCATATAAGGCACATATGAGTGGGCTACCACTTGTTGGCTTATATACAATATAGCATTAAAGCAGCGAACATTCATAAAGACTACATTAGCACACGACTGCCAGACAGGCCTGGCAGAAAGAGCTAGCCTTGTTCCATCAACTGATAGTTACCAACAACGAGCCCTCAAGGCCCTTCTTTAGATACCTCACATGACCAGAAACAAAGGATCCCTTGCATTCGGTAACCATGAAGCTTGCAATGGCAACTGCTCCTTGCCACAAGACTATTTTATCATAAATAAATTGGAAAAAAGAAAAAAATAAATAAATAAGAAACCTGCTTCCCTTTGAACATCGCTTGATGATTTCAGTCACAAACCGGACCTAAGGATATGAGCTAGCCTGAAGGATGTCAGCCAGGCACTTCCCAAGACCTGTGCTGGGTGTAAGAGAACAAGCTTTTTGGACTTACTCGGTCCCCGTGGGCATCTGGCAAGCCCCATGTACTATCACACAATTAACAGTTTCTGATGGAGAGGCCCAGAAATTCAGCAACAAGGACACTGCAGGTTGAGCTTCACAGATTACCATCCGCTTACCAAGCATCTGTGTCCCCAGTTCCAACAGTTCTTCTCACTGACAGCCTCAGATTGCTTTTATTTCCAAGTATTAAAATGATAGCAGAACAGGTAAACAACTGCAATTTGCTGATGTACTTTTTGAAGACTTCTGTAAACAGAAAACTACCACTTTAAGACCAGGAAAAACACCCAAATACCATACTTTATCGTAAGAATAATAAGTTATAGCGTGCATGCGTGTGTGTCTTCTCGCCTCATTTCACATCCAGTATTTTCATACCCCATCAATGCTGCTAGTGTAACAAAAGCAATTAAGTTAAATTTTTCAGCTCTGATCGCTATTTTTAGTTTTTATAAGCAAGGTGTTCTGCCAAAAAAACGGATTCTGTTACCAATTTATTTTTAAAAAAACCCAACCAGACTGTTAGTATGGGCTAATACCGGCTAAGAATTATTACAAAAAGTATTTGCTGGAGTATTGCTGGAATATCTGCAGCAGCCAAATATGTCAGACACTAAACACCTTTAACTTTTTCAGGAAACTCTTCTTAGCTGATACCTTCTTCCACTCAGCTTATGCATTACAGTACCTCAAAACTCCCTCCCTCCCCAAAAAAAAACCAACCCAGACAAAGCTTCCTTGTCACACACCCCAATTCTTCCGTTCTTAAGTGGGAAATAAATAATTGGGATCAAAATTATGTGAGAGTGAGCTTTCTGTCAAGGTTAGACGCAAACATCTCATTTGGAACCAGAGCAACCTGCACATCGAACTCTCCATCCAAACCGCCACACTTTCCACTAAAACTTCACCAGGCTCAGCAGAAACTTCAGAGCAAGATGGACAACACAACACCCCGAATAAACAGCAAAATCAAGTTATAATTAAGATGGTGAACTACATGACAATACATTCCTATCTCAGGACTGGTTCTGTAGCCTGTGTGGCAGAAGCCACCAAGAAGAGCACTTCCCATCTGGCAGTCAGACAGGTAATGGAATAGACTTGGACTGGAATAAAATATCTTCAGCCTCTTTACAGTAGGTATCTCTGTTAAGGGTTTCAGCTCAGTTCCAAAATAAGCCTGACCTACAAATTCCCAGGAAACAGCAGAAAAACCAAATCCAGATATTTAACATTTAAAGCTGATCAGAAACTGGGAGAAAAAAAGAAAAGCATTCTAACATTCACCTGCTGGTCAAACAGCCACCTGAAAGTCTGTAAACCTGCATTTTTCCTTCCGCAGCGTCTAGGTAACATCTCCTGAATGCAAATCATGTGTTATGCATCCCAGCGGCCCAGTCTCACCAGAACCACATAGCAACAAGGACAAAAAATTTCCAAGAAAAGAAACAAGCATTGTACGTTCTTGTAAGAGCCCAAGCTGCTGGCTGAGGGAACTACCACCTGAGCAGCTCTGAAAGCCAAAGCCACACAAGCTAAAACCAGCGAGATGGTCCGCATCGCTATACGGACGCACGACGTGGATTTATCTTTGACTGCTTCTGCTCCTCCGCATATTGTCCTTGGATTAGAAAGGCACACGAGAGGCGTCTTCCTACACGGATGACCTGGAAGAAGCAAAAAATGACCTAATTCCACATCCCCTAGGCTTAGGAGAGTACAAGTGAGGCTGCTCAAATGGTGGAAGCGCAGTGCCTAGCGCTCTTCAGAAAGGGGTCTTTAAATGTCACAACTTCTTCCTGCCGGAGGAAGGATTTCATCACCTCTCAAGTTTTTCTCTTTTACCCAAAACATTCATATCGTTGCATAAGCTGGCAAATTATAGCTCTGTGCCATGGAAAAAGCCGTAGCAGAAAAACTGGGAAAGCTCTGGAAAGGAAAAGGGTAAAAACGAGGAGTCTTTTCACAAGAGAACTGTCAAAAGTTATTTCAAGGCATAGCTTTCAAATAAAACGTGGTCTTCGTGAATGTAAATATACAAGTAACATTTATGTCTAAATGAGACCTGCTCTTCAAAATTATCACACCTCAATGAAAAGCAGTGTATGCACTCATTTAGATACATAAAAATACATACAAATATATGAGACACTATCATAAAACAGGTACGAGCTTTAAAAAAGTACATCAATGTTTTTCCTACTAAATTTCCACTGCAGATTGGATTTTTTATTTTTTTAAAAAGGTGGGTTTATACATCTTAGTTCTCTTTCAGAGCACAGAATGTATAGCGACTAATAAAAACTAACGTACTGGACTTTGACAGCATCACTTTCATGCTTTTACAGAAGATCCTGCCAGGCTGATTAGGGAACTCCTTATCTTTCCATTGATTCAGAAATTTGCAGCATCTTACAGTCTTAAGGTAAGAAAGCTTAGTCAACAGATCAGTGAGCTACAGGTCAGCTTAGCTGCCAATCACGTCTCAAAATTGTCTTTATCTCCCCCAAAAGGTTGTGGTAGATCTCTTAGGTTTCACTATAAGATTCACTAACATTTTTCTCCAGCAAGAAAGAAATTACAGTGTCGTTATAATAAAGCAAGCTAGCAGCATTGTTCTAGTGTGGGGTTATTTTTCCCCCCCCCATTATAATTCTTCTAGTACATGAAGAATAGAATCAATCGTCAATCAAGAGATTAGCATCTTGTAAAAGTGGAAGGATCCATCACACTGCACATGATCAGAACTGTAGAAAGAGTTGGAGTTCCCTCCCCATCCAAAACTCTTCTGAGCTGAACACTTTATTTGGGATTTTGAGTTGTCTTTAGCAATGCACCTTTGCTGCTTTTGTTTTTCTCTAAACACAAACACTTTCCCCATCTTTCACTACGACAACCTGGGGCAAGACCAAAGGAAGTTTTTAATCATCTTCCCAGTTTATTTACAGGTGAAAATAATGTAATCAAAGCAAGCACATGTTATTCCTGCCCCAACACAGCACACACGACATACCAATTAACAAACTACACATACAAAGTAGAGAGGAACTTGCTCTCAAGTTTCTTCTCTTCTTTTCCTCCCTTTGCACTTCCTCTCAGTTTCCAGTAACATCCTCCCAGGTACGACCTTCTCTAATCTGCGGTGTATTCAGCATACGAACGCCCCACCAAACCTCCCCGCAGTCTGCCTGCTTTCACACACGCACACAGGAAAGCCTTCGTTAAGGCAGAGGTCAGCTACAACACGCACACACAAAGCGCAGAAGAGCACTGTACGCCCAGTGAAAAGGCTGCTGAAAGCTCGAGGAAGTTGTTGTCATTAGTGGCCTTCCACTATGGGCTCGATTCTGCTCAAAGAAAAAGAGGGAAACAACTGACAATCTCAACAGGTAACAATTTACTTCTTTGAGAAGCAGTATAGTACTATACAAAATTTGTATCCACTTTAAATAGACTAAAATGTGAGTTTCTAATCCTAGATCAGTATTTCTTCCTCTCCAAGTAAGCAAGTTCTGAATATTAATGACAGAGGGGCCCATTAAAAGCAGCATATACAAACTTTGAGTGATCGCAGAACAAGAGCACGGAACATGTTACCAGATGTTGAAGAACTCCGGCACGCAAACGCTTTCAAGTCATTGAGGGAAAGGAGAAAAGGAATCGTCCTGAAGACCATAAACTAAATCTTGAGAGTGGTCAAGAAGTTTGAGCCAACATTATCACTTTATCCAATCACTTAATTAACCCAGCAGCTACACGGCAATACAAATTTCAGTATCAGACGCACTGCACTACGACAGGTCGCAATCACTTTCGGCGTTGCGCAGATTTAATGTACTGTGGACATAAAAAAAGATTCCAGTAGTTAAACAAGCCATCTGGACCTACAACAGGAGAGCAGCCAAGCCCAGGACATCCCCGCCGACCGGCGAGCGCCAGCAGGCACGCACGCAAGAGCCGCTGGACCGAGCGCGGCCGCAGCCTGAGAGCGCGCTGCCGCAGCTCGCGAGTGGCAGGAACTCCTCTTGCACAAGCAACCGTACGTGTCAGGCACTGCTTCCTACTGCTCCGGCAGGCATGCAGCGACAGGTTACACTTGGACAACAGAGTTACCAACCCTATGCTCTTCCCCTGCCTCTGCACCAAAGGTTCCACACTGGAGGCGAGGACAGTGAATCATTTCCTAAACCACGGCGTACGTCGGCCGGCACACGGAGGTGAAATAACGCCAGTTTTGCCCACCTGAACACGCCGATCTGAAAACCGCGACACCTGAGGAGCCGACCGAACGCTCCCGCCCCAGCACCGCGGCACCAACAGCTCTTCAGCTCTTCCGTGCCAAGGCGCGGCGTGACAATGACTGACTGCGCCCAGAAAACGCTGCCTCCGTCCCCCCTGCCCCTTGCGTGCTCTCCCACACCCGCCCGTCGGCAGGGCGGGCCAAGATGCGAAGAAATCCACCTCAACCCCAGCAAGAAAACAAGTGTGACTCCCACGGGGGGGGGTCACGGAAGGGTTGTTCCCACCAAACACAGGTCCGGGGGTGGAAGGGAAGGAACCGTAACTTCTGGGGATGGCAAGCAAACGGGTGGGCTTGGGTTTGTTGTGGAAGGGAACCTGAGCGTCTCTGCCACCTCTGACCCCGGGCTCGTCAGCCAGAGGAGCGGAGGGAACCTCACCACGCTCCCGCCTGGAAGCTTCGCGGACGGGAGAGCATAAAAACATTGGGAATTGGAGAGATCCAAAGGAAGGGGTTGAAGATTTTAAGATATAAATAGGGATACTAAAATTAAAAAGCCCACGAACAAAAAAAGGTATTTTCGGAGTCTCCAGCCGCGTGCTGACTGACCGTTTCGGTGCCAGCTGGGACTGAAGGGAGAAACACCTCACGGCCCTGGCAGCGCGCCTCAGGAGGGGCCTCCGCCCCCGCCCCCACCCCGGCGCCGGGCCAGCCGCTGGCT
>Ga0065711_1002664_pt1 | contig 32298 bp, 20 predicted proteins | sample Hoacrofraction12_FD_59098 | JGI IMG/M metagenome (GOLD analysis project Ga0065711, IMG submission 59098) | Hoatzin crop microbial communities from Cojedes, Venezuela - Epithelial fraction 12 v2 (version 2) | ecosystem: Host-associated > Birds > Digestive system > Esophagus > Crop | place...
GCTGAACAAGCCCAGCTCCCTCAGCCTCTCCTCGTAGGGGAGATGTTCCAGTCCCCTCATCATCCTTGTAGCCCTCCGCTGGACTCTCTCCAGTAGCTCTTCATCTTTCTTGAACTGATTGACAGAACTGTCATATGAAATAACCATGTTTTTACTGGAAAATATGAACATAGTTCAAAAAATTGTTATTGCAATCCAACAAACTCATGTAAAGGCCAGATCAAAGCCGTACGTACTGCTGGAGAATGATGACAGCTGCGCTTTGTTTTTCCAGGTGCTTCCCTGTATCAGGGGTAGTCTTTTCTTTCAATCTCGAAATAGAAGGTTTAGAATTTCTGAAAGACAGCCGTAAGTAAGACAAAAGTTACTTAAATGATAAAGCTTTTTTTTACACCTGTTTTCATTTTTAGTTAAATAGCTAAAAGGTTCTTAGATAATGTTATATTTTAATACAATAAAAAAACTCTAAGCCTCACATTGTTGGCTGTTTTTTTTGCTAACCTCTAGAACTACTTAAAAATGCAAACAAGAGGAGAAGAAAACTTGAAATCTAAATGCCCGGAAGATAAAAACCCTCCTCCCCCTCCCCCTTCCGAAAGTGTGTGGGGTGGGAGGATTGAAAAGCTCTTAATGATGGAGCGCTGTGGTTTGAAACTGGAGATTCAGCGTATGAATTTTTTATAGGTCTTGTGACTGAAAGTTGAAATGCCTGGGTGTTTAACAGAGCATTTCTATAGAAATACCAGAGAGGTCATTAGTCCAACATTTGAGCTGTTCTGTTATGAGCCTTCACCATGGCTAATACAGGCATATGCAGTAAGAATGGAAAGGTTTTGGATTTGCAAGTAAATGGCTTTTCAGATAAGGAGTAATAAATTCAGAAAGGCAATAGCAGCCTTGCTTTTGGGTCAGGAGGAACAGCAGGAAAAAAAAAAGTCATGTTGCAGATGTCTCAATTGAGTCTTTTCCTCTCTTAAACAAACAGAATAGGAGATTCGGCACATTTTGTGCACCTGATGGCAGCTTAAGAGCCTCTGAAATGTTCAGCTCGGTAATCGCTTTTCTCCTCTCCTAGGAGCATTTTCAACAGGAGCAGTGTTATCTTAAAGACATGTTGTGAAGCAAGAATCGGGCGTGTTTTAGCATTTCCAATAATGAAAGAATAAAGAGAAATAGCAGCAAATGCGTTAACACGAATACAAAAAGACTGTGCAAAAATGTTATATAACATAAACCAGGATTGCAATAAGAGAGGAAAGAAAACTGTCAGGCAGAGGAGAAAAAAAAAATTCACCCTAATACCATCTAAAAAGGGCCTTTGAGAGCGTATATTTTACTTTGGCTTTAATGTGGAAGTTGCTATTTGCATGTTCTAGAAGTCTGGATAAATGGAAAAGTGTACGCAATGTCACCAATTTCCATCCTGGTTACACAGAGCTTTGTAAAACAGTGTAGAATATACTCAACTGTTTGCACTTTGAACAGCTGGAGATTATAAAATAGGGTGTAAGACACGCAAAAGAAAAAAAAGACCCTATATGTATACATGATTTTTTTAGAAGTACTAGGGGAGAGTTTATGAAAAGGGATATTTCACTTATATTTAAACAAGAAAAATACTTGCTTCTTTTGGAAATCAATTTAAGACACAATGGCCCCAAACCTGCAAGTGTAGGACTTCAAAACTGGTTTTCAACATTTTACAGGAGATTGCAACAGTGATGGCATACAAAGATTGCAAAATGTGTGGAGCCTGGTAATTTAATAGAGAGCAAGTAGCATAAATTCGCTGGAGGGGCATGTGTTTGAGCCAATTCTTCTGTTCTAAGCAAAGAGTAGTGACACCTGGGGAACATTTCTCTTGGTTAATCTCCTTCACGACTGATCCAAAGCTCTTTGGGTTGGGGAGCATTTTTAGTTAACCCCAGAGAGTAGGACCAGTCAAACCAGTACACTAAAGTTCATGTCATGGCACCGAGGAAAGAAACATCCATATCACAATCTTAGAAAAGCAGGCATAGGTGGTGTTTTGTTTTGTGTGGGGTTTTTTTTCCTCAAAACAGCAAAGTAGTCTAAGCAGATTATTTTTCAAAGCAGGAAGTGCTGGGTTTGTTTTGTAATCAGCGGTTTTAATAATTTTCTTCATCACTGGACTGGAGTCGTTGCCTGCTTTTGTAATACCTGTTGGTAAAATGATTTCATTCTTTCCTGGGCCTGCTGTTGTTTTTGTATTACATCTCTTAGAGACCAAAATTAGATTATCATTCTCGCAGTGCTGCATGAAGCAGGATTTAGAAAGTGATTCAGTAAATTCATGACGAAAAAACAAATTGCATTGAAGGCTCTTCAATACAAAGATTGCTGAAGTTACACTGGTGACAGACTGCTGGAGGGCATCCTTTTCTTTTGGCTGTCCTCAGACATCTACAATTTCAGACAGGATACACTGTGCAGAGAGCAGCTGATCTGGTCCACATCTGAAGACACGTTAACAAAAAAAAGAAACGCAGTGATCAGTACTGCTTCCAGTTCTAGTGCTGAACTCTGCCAAGCACGATGTCATCTCGTTGTCAGGTGATCCTACATTTTGTTCGCATGAACTTCATTAAAAACACAGGCTTTAGATCATGGGAGATTTCCTTTGATGCCACCTAAATTCCTTTTTTTCTTTTTTGTTTTTTTTTTTAATTCTGCCTTTTGAAGGGGCAGGGTGCAGCGTGAGGCTGCTGGCAGAAGGAGAGAAGGGGCTTAGCCCACCTCTGGCTGGTGCCTGGGGAGAGGAAGGCTTCTGCTCAGCTCACCCAGCTCCTTCGTCGTGACCCCTCTGAGCCCACTCCTTGCACAGAGGACAGGCCATTTCTTGTGGCTCTGTATTCATTTCCAAATCCCTCAAGTACATTTCCCTGTTACAAGCTAAGTTCCTTCGCTCGGAATTGGAGGAAAAAAAATATGGTTTGATTGACTCGCTTATATTCAGGCTGTGTTAGTGCTACAGAGAATCACCAGCGGATCGGCCGCAAGAGTCAGTTGTTGGATCCATTGAGCTGAATGCATCCGTTTATCCTATTGAAAAATCTGACCCCATAATGTTTAGTTACTCTTCAGGATGGCAACTGAGATTTTTAGGAGATTTTATTCCTAGCCTAGCAATGACTCACTGTATGGATTCAGAAAAGGAAGCTAGATCTGTGTTTTCAAGGTTGGAATGCTCTTTAAATGCTGCTTTTTGGCTGGATCCTACCTGAGACGTCTAAACCTCAATTTTCAGAGCTAATGCAAAACCACAGAGTTTACTTTGGAATTGTGAATGCTTTTTGCAGCAGGAGAAAATAAAAAAAATCTCCATCGGCTGCCCAAAGATGCAGATGCCCCAAATTGACATTTGCTTCTGAAAAAGGAGGGTTGGAGCTTTGTGTCTCAGTTTACCGATCTAATACGATCTGTCTCACGACTGGGATACTCTGGTTATGAAACAGCTTTGCAATCTTACACACAACAAGTAAAGTGCTGGGGTTGGTTGGTAACAGTGGCTTAGAGCCCAAACAGTTTGGATCAGAACGTGTCAAAACAAAAAGGGAGTCGGGGTTTGCATCCAAGGTTTAGTTTGGCCTAAATACAAATCCAGTATTTTGACTGAAGCTCATCTTTAATTATCATCAGAAGTATGTTCTGCTTGTTTAATCAAGAGCTTAACATTTTGGATGTAAAGGTGCTTTGAATGCTTACTTCAAGAGGCTCATGTTGGAGCTTAAAGTATCCTGTCTTTTAATTAGGGATTCTGTTACTCTCTCACCCAGACCCTGCATTTTATTGTATAATGATCCGCCGCGTATAAGCTGTAGCACTGAGATAACTTTTCCAAGACTTTTTTCTTTTTTAAAAAAAGCCATTTTAAAATGTAAATATAACCACTTCAGGCTTTTTACGTTGCCGGTATCCAAGGCAAACTGAAGATTTCCTTTATTCCCTGCCTGCTGTTACTTCTTAAGTCCAGAAACTGTTCGTTAAATCGCAGACGCAGCTGAGGTTTGTCACACGCGTTTTGCTTCTTAGTGCATTTGCTTCGCTGACTTCTGGTATCCATGTAAATGCTAGCTTGCTTAAGCTTCAGAAAGTGATATGTTTGGGATAGTTATTATCACATTTGTCATTCAATGTTCACTCAAGTACTTTTTGCTTACTTACTCTGCAGCAGATTCACCATCCCTCAGAAGAACTGCCGGCAGCCTCCCCAGGGCCCTCTTGCACGCTCCCAAATCGTCTTTTTCAGAGTGGAGATTGTTTTAGCTACTTCCCCTAATACATTTGAAGTATAGTTACACTCTGATCAATATGTTTTAGATGTTCCACAACCTCACATTATTTTTTTTAATACTTGACTCACTTCCTGGATTAGTCCGAAGCAGCCTCTGGCTGATGGAGAGCCTTCAAGAAACTGTATTAAAAAGCAATTTTGAGTTTGTGCAAGGATTCAATGGCTAAAGAGTTAATACACACTTCAGGGAAGAACATAATTTTTGAGATGAGGGTCCCTGTGAGGCTTTGTGCCTCACTTGCCCTTCATTAAAAGTGCACTTCTCTGCATCGGTAGCTGGTTACTGGGCTGGGGTTTCTGCCTCAGGCCCCGGCAGGAGCCGGTCGCAGAGCGTCTGCTCGGTCTCGTGAGCCTCCAGATAAGCTCGGCCAGATCTGGCCACAGCAAGAAGCTTCCTCCCTTCTGCTGGAGGTTACCACCCCTGTGGTAAGGTCACAGCTGAACACGTGTCCCTGCTGCAGCCATTTCGGTGCAGAGCCGAGACTCTTTATTAGCCTTTATGGCCATGAAGGGGGAGCGAATGGGCTGCACGGGGGGAGCGGGAAGGAACCGCCTGGCACGTCAACAATCCGAGCCCGAGATCCGTGACCTGGTCTCGGGAGAGTGCTTACTTGTGCAAATACTCGGTAATCCAATTTCACCAGCCACAGTCCTGGGATCAGTGACATGCCGTGGCAGGTCTTGGGTTTCTGTAGCTGCTCGCAGCTCCCGTGTATCCTGACACTGGCTCAGCTGGAAAGAAAAACTAAATAAGGGGACAGTAGAGGATTTGAGGGAAGCTGCCCTGATTCTCCAAGCCAGAGGGAGCGTCTCAGAAATTTTAGCCCAGATCTGTGAGGCTTCTTGGCAAAGGAAGATTCTGGGATTTCTCTGTTATTCACCTTTGCCTCTCTGGTTGCCTCTAAGTTTCATACGTGGTGTCAAGCCACTAAAAAGGAAAAAAAAAACCACTGGTCAGCTCATCTCCTTACCCCATGGAGAAGGTGTGGTCTGTGTAAGTACAGCGGGCAGGCATGCCTGCGTATTGCAACTCTGGGACTCCTCCGGCTTCTTCATTCTTGCAGGCATCCACACAGGGCTGTACATGAAAGCTGTCCATCTAAGCATACGTAAACGTGTTTGCCGAGCTGAACCTTCCACAAATGCCCGAAGAGATCCTTCCATTTTCTCTCCTGTTCTGTCTGCCGCCCACCCTCCCCCCCATCAACATAACAGTTTAAACTAAAATGAAAATAGCTTATTCCAGGCAGTGGAAGCTAGACCAGGCATTTTGATGTAAATAAATCTGGGGGATAAAAATATCTGGTTTAGAGATGAGTCTGACAAGCACTAAGTAAAGAAAGAGTTTCCTCAGTTCCCACCACAAAGCTGGAAGACGGCCATTTCAGCTCCGTTCCTTGTCTGAACGCAAGGCCATTTGAGCACTGAAAAGTAGATTGGCTTTCTTGTGTGGTCTTTTGTATTGGCAGGAAGCTTAGGAAAGGTAAACAGAAACACTCCTTTCCGTATTCTCTTTTCTATACCTTCCGACTAACAGGTTTTCACAACAGTCTTCCCGAGCCTATATTGATACTTCTATATTCAGAGACTGAGAAGAGGCATGAGGACTCCTATGGCTAGTCTTCACACATGTAGCTTTATTACCTCCACAACATATTTTTGCACAAACTCGAGCAGCTTGTCTTCAGCAGATGGCCCTATGATTATATATAATGACAAATGATTATAATTGCACACATACCTGGACTACATATTATAATACATATACATATCAATCTGGGCTATATATGCATAACAACATAAGTTACTCTGTTCAACTATGTAAGACAAGTAGCTATATTACTGAAATCTCTGTAAATACCATTAGTAACACGTTTCAGCTGAGAAAGCATAACGTTACAATTCCTGTCTTTCTCGCGTTAGAGTTTATTTAGTAGTCTGGTTTCGTACTGTGCTGTCTGCGCTGCTTCTGTTCGAAGTCTGTTCAGAGCAAGGCAAAGTGACATTCAAAAGGCCAGAAGCAACTCATAGTTTCACAAACATTTTGCAGGTTGGAAAACTGTATTATCTCTGCAGTAGCAGAGAGATTTGGCCCTATCCTTAGACACTGAGACTGGGCCATAACTTTTTCTACCTTCTTTGTGCAAAAGGCGGTGCAGGAGAAGGGGCTAAAGGAATTGCCTACACAAGGAAAGTATCAAAAATAATTAAGAAAAAAATCAGAGGTGGATTTTTCTAACATTTGGACTTGCAGTAAAAATAGTAGATAAAAACCTCTGGCAGAAGTGTGATTTAAATCCGTGTTCTTGTTCACTTCCAAACTACTGACAGGGGAAAAAATTCAAATCGTTCTTAACTGACAAATAAAGTCCCCATTTTCAAACAGACTGTATTCTTGTAGCTTCATTAAGCCAGAAGGCAAAACTCCTGTATATTCATACAGTTTTGGTTCTGTTCATCTTCCATTCTTTTTTCCTGGGCACTCAGGTGATGCTGAGGATACTGGATAGACTGAGAAGGTGAAGTTCTGGTTTGCAGGCTAAAAGATGTGAGGAGCTTGTCTGTTGTCCTCAGTATCGCAGCAAATTAGAAATTCCTCCCACTGCCAGCCTACAACTTTTCAGTTATTCCAATAATTTTAGAAGCGTGTATTGAAAACCACAGCTGCCTGAAATGCACCCTGTACACTTCTATTTGAATTTACTTATTGAGCTCTCAGTCTAACAAATGGAAAAACTGAAGTAAATATTTTCAATATGAAATTTAAAACTTCTCTGAAATAAGCCCTAAAGAAGCTTGGCTTCCTGAATAATTTCTGCTAAAATTTGTCATCCGTACAACGTTATTTAATCCGAGTCAATATTTAAAAAAAAAAAAGCCAGGAAGATGAAAACTGTCATATAAAAAGTGAAACTGAAGTTCTGTGAGGGCTGTGTTTCCAAATACTTTATTTTTATTGGAATGGGTAAAGCTTAGAATATGGTAATGAAACCTGGGAGGGTTTTTTTTTTGCCAAGATTTTGACATAACTGCTTTTGATCGGCAACGTTTTCTCAAAAGCATTTAAAAAAAGCAGCCCATGTAATTACATGAGCACCAGCAATACATTTTTTACCTTCACTGCTGTGACCTAATCAGCTAGGCTTAAAGACAAATAAAATCTTTAATGCAGTCAATACAGTTTTTGTTTGAATGCCATGTGTTGAAACTACTCAGATTTAACTGAGAGCTCCAGATGCAAGCACTGCCAGCCATATGAATTATAACTCTTATTTTTATAATAGGATTGCTGTGTTTATCACCCCAATTACAATGATCCTAAGCACTTTTGCTTTAGTAAAGGCAGAATGTATTAAACAAGGGATATCTGCAAGGGCAAAAAACTGTTAATGGAGTACTAAAACTGCACATTTACAAATTTTTAAGAGTCGAAAAAACGAGTAAACCTCCTCTCTAGTATTGTTTAGTTCCACAAGCTGTATGCTCCTACATACCATCTCGTACAAATGGGAGTATCGTCAGCTTCTACTAGTCTGAAAAAGAAATGTTACCTACATGGAACATATTCAATGCACATCACGTACAATGGCTATAATAAATGTCTCCGTAGCAACATTAAGAATGGTTATTTTTAAGTGTTCTACCTTAATCTCACATTCATGTTTTTTTAAATGCAACAGTTAACTGTTTGCACTGCAGATGCTGCTGTGAGCTAGTCACTCAGCAGAACTCCTTTGTCCAGGCTTGAAAAGACGATCCCTGCCTTGTTTTTCCACAGATCACTGCAGGCTTGCTTTCCTTTGCAGTCAGTAAATACCCACTAAATATTGCATAATTATTTATCAACGCGCAGCTGGTCTGGAAAGTGAGCCTGTAGGAGCTCCCTCTCCTCTGGGGAGGAGGAGGAAGGGGTATGGGAGCAGACAGGTTCTAACAAGGAAAACCTGAGCAGGTTGTGGCCGAAGATCCCCCAAGCTGGTAGCACACAAGCAATGGAAAAAGGGTAGAAAACAAGAGGCACGTCATGCTCGGGAGCGGGGCTGGGGGAGGCAGAGTTAGCAGGCAAGGTGGTGAGGAGGAGGAGGAAGCTGGAAGGCATCTCCCCAAGCCCCTGTGAACGCTGCCGCAGGCACTGCAGCAGCAGAGCCACTGCAGGAGCAGAGCTTGGTTAAGAGAGGAAGAACAAGGGAAAACAGTGGAGTTTTGTCTCAGGGATCAGAAACGGCTGCTTCTGGAGGAGGAGCAGGAAGGACGAGAATATTTTTCTGAGAAACGAAGCAGCATGTGGGTTTTTCTTGCATACTCCTCTTTCAGAGCTTCGTCCCCTGCTCATGCCAGTGTAAAGACCAAGTTAAGGCTGGCGTGGGTTCCCTCATACCCAGCATTTTTCTTTGTTTTCTCAGGGTAATCGTGTTGCTTTCCCCTGGTTTCTCACCCCCACAGAAGGCAAAGCAGATCTCAGGGGAAATGCAGATTTCATGCAGGTAAAACAGGTAGAGAGCGGGCTAAGCTCAGCCCTGTGTTTGGTGTGGTAGTGGGGCTTCATTTCTGGAAGGAACAGAAGGCCCTTTTTTGTTGTTAACTTCTTAAGAAACAACTAGCAAGGGCCAATAACAGGAATAATTTATACACTGCTGTACACAGGAGTGATATAGGAGTAACAGAGAGATATACTGTAAAACTCTTGGATTTCATTAATAAAACATAAATACACATGCTGGATAAAAAAACAACCCTCTTAAGTTTGTTAATAGACTTCCGAGATGCTAAATCTTTGTTTCATTAGCTTAAATGCTTTGAACATAGTCTGGAAATACCCTTAGTACCATGCAGAAATGATCTACTTTGGAGGGAGCGCGAGCCAGGTAGCATGAGAGGGTGCTCATCCGTTATCTGCTCTATAAATATCCACACGCCTCTGCTCGATCTCTGGAGCAGCTTGGGCACGAAGGATATCAGAGGCAGGGGAAGAGAACGACAGGTAAATATGTACAAATTACACAGCAGGAAAAAGATGAGTGGGGTTTTGACAGCAGGCCCTGTCAAGAACAGGGTGTCCATGGATAGGTAAAAGGAGCGAGCTCTGTCCCATGCTAAATCTCTTCAAGGGAAACCAGAGGTCTTGAACAGACACACACAAGGAGATGCCTCTGTGCAACAGAGTCGCCTGGTGTCGGGGGAGCTGGTAGATGTGGGGCTTCCTCTCTTTTGCTTCTGTTAGGAAGGGAGCACCCATTTCTTTGGCTGATTACAACTCTGTTCTGGATGGCGATTGTCTAGGATGTTCTCCTTCTTCAGGACTGTATCCGCCTTTCACTTATACCCTGCACTGCTTTACTGGGAAAGCCTGGGAGAGAGCCTGTTGATGGCAATCTGACCGAGCTGCCCCTGTCTCAAGGAAAAGGGCGGCCGTCAGCAGCGCTGTGAATGCTTAACATAATTGGTACGGCTGCTAGCCAAGCGGGCGAGGGAGAAAGAAAGTGACTGAAGATTTAGGACAACTGCAAGGTCTGTTCAGGATCCGTGCCAAAGAGCAGCTGGGCAGGCTGCTAGCTGAAGCCTGTTACACCCCCGTGGTTCATAACCAAGGTAATTGTCTGTGTGTGATTTTACACAGGAGATTTGTGGGCATTAATACTTCCTCCGCACCAGTTGCTCAGCATATCTGATGCTGTAACATGAGCTTGCCTGCTTTCTAGTTGGTTAAAAGGGCACTGTCAAGGACATTTTCAAAGTAGATGCCAAGTTATTTCTGAAATCCTCTCAGAACAGTGAAAATATTGCTTTTCCACAAGGCCAAGTTCTTCTTTGCTTCCTACGGTTACTGTCATCAGCATGACTTTTCCCACAGTAACTTTATTTTTAACATCTTTTGTTGGAAAGATGCATTTACTGGGGCAGACTGTTCACTTGACACGATATAGGAGCCATTAAGAGCAAGCACAGGTTCAAATGTAGGTGAAGCAGGAGGTCACAGATGCAATGAAGATTTAAAAACAAGTTATTGCTGCTCTACCACACCGTTGACTTTTCATTGCTACTTCCCCTACTTTTAACTTCTAGTAGCATTAGCAGTAGTATCACAATTTGTGGTTGATTTGCACGTCATGTTTCATTTTGCTGTTGTTTTGTTTTTTTTGACACAAGCGTTGTCTGCAGAAATAGGTTTCGGTCAGAATTTAGCAGCACAGCCCCATTTTCCCTCCCTGCTCATCGTTCTGGGTCAGCATTTTGGTCCTGTGTTATTCCAAGTCTGGGCTCAACTTACCCAGCTTCCCGGGTGGTTTTGCTTTGAATCTGCCCCATCCCAGCACTCAAGGACAGTAATATGACAATTCGGACTCTAAACGCGGAGAGGACAGCCCTGTTAGACAGCAGTGCCAGGATTCCTGCCTTAAGTCTCACCACAGACATCAGCCGAATCGCTTTGTGTCTTCAGAAGGCGTGTTGTCTCCTGAATCCTATGAGCAGATGGGGCTTGGATCTTCAAGCCTTAAAGTCACACCTGTAAGGTCAGGATAAATGTACTTACCAAATTTGCAAGCTGTTTAGATAGGTCGTGTAGGCACATCTGGGGCAGCTGGAATAAATATCCGTAACCCTCAGCCTCACTGGTGAGCTGAATATAGCTCTCTTGGAGGCCACGGCTGCCGGAAACTGTGTGATGCTCTATCGAAGGACCACAGGGCGAGTGAGGGTGCTGCGGTTGCTCACACGACGTTTTCTTTCCCTGTGGCTTGGTGACTCATCTTTCACACTTCCTTATTATCCCATTTACTGACAATACAAAGTACCCTTTTCTAACAGAGAAGCATTTAGAAGCACTGCATTTTGGTAAACAGTATAAAAATTATTTTTGGCGGCCGTTAGAGTTCGGGTTCACAGCTTTTCTGAGGAATGCTTATCTTCCTGCAAGCTCATCTCCTTTCCGTAGCCCACTGCTTACACATGGGACCCAAATGCTAATAGTTTCAGCAACACCACTGATGTACTTAGTGCTTCTCTAGTCCGGAATTCATGATGGATGATGAGAATTTGCAATATCTGGTCCTCGGTGTCTGAAGATTTCATGCTCAATAAAACTCTTGTGTTTCTTTTTACTCATTTTTGCCTGAGAAGAAAAATTCCACTGACTTTTCTGAGATGATTGCCTTGGTTCATTCTGCTTTAACTGGCGCCTGTTTGCTGATTAGCTCATCTAAGGAAATGAAGTCCTGAGCTGGTCTGGCAGACAGTGCATATGTTCTTGTGCACTATGATGAAGTAGCAGGTGGAGAACTTGAAAAATGTAGCCTAATATTTGTAAATGTGATAAAGGTGCCAAGGAGTAGCTTGCAAGATTTTGTGGGACACTTAGATTCAAACATTATTGCTAAAGAGATGCTGTAGACTAACACAGCTGAGTGGGTGAAAAAGCACATAGATGCTGGTCATAATCCAAGAAAATCTGCTTTCATGTAGGTAAGAATGGAGGGAACCCTCTGTCTTCTCACAGATACTGGGGTTTGTGATTTTTTTTTCCTGTTTTGTTGTTATTTGGGGTGGTGGGATTTGTATTATTTTGTTTTAAGCTAAGCCTGGAATATATTTTTCCAGCACATTACTTACGTGCCTCAGGAGTTAACCACATACAGATCTGTAGCTGCATCCCTCAGGTTTCCTGTGACATTAAAAGCCTTGCTGACTAACCAGCACAACAAAAATACATGATCCTATGCAGCTTCTTCTGGAGATTCAGGAGTAATCTTGGCCTGAGGAGACAAAACACACTCTGAGCTTCATCCCAGTTCTTCCAGAACATGGGGCTCTGAAACTTAGTTCTTCTGGAATAGCAAAAGATGCCAGCCCACACTTTCTCCAAAACTGATCAGCATCTGCACATCAGCCCTTGAAACAGAACAGCGAAGAACATCAGATCGTTAGATCTTGCTTAGGTTTGTCTAGTCAGGCTTCCTGTAATGTGATACTACATCTAGCAACAGAGGAATACTGGAAAACCTAAGTGCAATTCCTTCACAGGCAATAATATGCCATTATATCTTGTCTAAATGGTTGATTTCAGTACTACTTATTGATGTTAACAGGAAAGCTTTGTGTAGGCAAACTCAAGCACTCATTACAATGAAGAAGACTTTCAGGTTGGGGGTGTTGGTTGACGAGAAGTTCAGCACGACCTGGCAGTGTGCGCTGGCAGCCCAAAAGGCCACTGTACTCTGGGCTGCATCCCCAGCAGTGTGGCCAGCAGGGCAGAGAAGGGGATTCTGCCCCTCTGCTCCACTCTGCTGAGACCCCACTTGAAGTCCTGCATCCATCTTGGGAGCCCTCAGCACAGGAAAGACATGGACCTTTTGGAGCAGGTCCAGAGGAGGCCACAAAAATGATCAGAGGGCTGGAACACCTCTCCTAGGAGGAAAGGCTGAGACAGTTGTGGCTGTTCAGCCTGGAGAAGAGAAGGCTCCAGGAGACCTTACAGTAGCCTTCCGGTACCTGAAGGGGCCTGCAAGAAAGCTGGAGAGGGACTTTCTACAAGGACATGTAAGGCTGGGACAAAGGGTAGTGGCTGCAAACTGAAAGAGGGTAGATTTAGATTGGTTTTAAGGAAGAAATTCTTTACAATGAGGGTGGTGAGGCCCTGACACAGGTTGCCCAGAGAAGCTGTGGCTGCCCCCTCCCTGACAGTGTTCAAGGCCAAGTTGGATCGAGCTCTGAGCAACCTGGTCTAGTGGAAGGTGTCCCTGCCCATGGCAGGGGGGTTGGAACGAGGTGATCTGTAAGGTCCCTTCCAACCCAAACTATTGTATTTTTCTATGATTCTTCCTTTTTTTGTCCCTAGACTGAGCCCGCATAAAGCTAGAATCATCACAAGGAGACTTGACATCATGCATAAAAATATGCAGCATCAGATGCCTTTCTTCGTCAATGGCTAATGATGCAACTGCTGCCATCACCAGGGAGCACAACCCTCATTTCTTAACAACTTCTTAAGAACAGGAGTACATTTCCCACCACTCAGTTGAGTTCCCCCACCTGTAGATAAGAAAAGCTACAATGAACTGTTTTCTAGAGAGGTCCTAAGAGGACAGCTGAGAGAAAATAAAAGATAGCCAGAAAGCATTAAACTTGTCTGCATTCAGAAGAGCCTGGGAAAGGGCCACTTAAAACTGACTTTGAATCCAGTCCCCCCCACTCCCCTAGGGGGATCCACTTGTGGTGGTGATGCCACCACCAGGCAAGTAACCTGTTTCCTGGTTATCTCAATAGCTGAGACTTTTCTGGACAGATGCACAATTTTTTTTAGCAGAAGCTAATAGAGAGTTTTGTACCTTATCAGTCCCTCTGTATTTCTCATGTGTCTTCACTGGAAGCTGGGTTGGTGCCTTTCTGTGGGCAGCAGCACAGGCTTAGGGTCAGAGCAGCATTTGCTCCGCAAAGTATATCCTTGTACGTTGTTTGGATTTCCAATGTGTAGAGCAACAGAGCTTTCCGGCACAGGGATGAAGAAATCATATAGGGAAAAAAGAGGCGACAGGTCAGGTACTGTTTCACCTTCTACAAACACGGTTTTCTTTTTTGGTGGTAGGGTTAGGAGAACGAGGCAAAGGGCGATCTCCAGCCTTTCTGAGGTGATTGTATTGCTAACAGTCGCCCCGACTTTGTTCTGGTGCTTGCCTTCCAAGTTCCTACAGGAGATCAGATACCAACAGAGTTTCATTGTTTCAACTATGTTCAACACAAGCTGGCCTTGTCAGTGGATTTGGGCAACGCTGTAACATTAGTTTACTTTTGGGGGGGAGGGAGGGAAGTTGTCGGGAAAGAATTAAAACTCGGTTTTCCTCCAACAAAACTTACTTTCCAGAAAGCTCAAGAGATTCCACCTTTAATTCTTGCTACAGGAATTTAAAAATTAAAAAAAACAGAGACACAGCCAACAGTTGCTGGCCACATAAATAAACCAGTTCCCACTTTGACATGTAATGAGGACTAAATGGCTGTAAACTAAAAGAGGGCAGATTTAGATTAGATATTAAGAAGAAATTCTTCACCATGAGGGTGGTGAAACACTGGAACAGGTTGCCCAGAGAAGCTGTGGCTGCCCCCTCCCTGGAAGTGTTCAAGGCCAGGTTGGATGGAGCTCTGAGCAACCTGGTCAAGTGGAAGATGTCCCTGCTGATGGCAGGGGGGTTGGAACTAGGTGATCTTTAAGGTCCCTTCCAACCCAAACCATTCTCTGATTCTATGATTCTGAATCTATATGCCCTGTATCTCCAGCAGCAGGTAGCGGTCGTGGATCCTTCCCAACAGTGCAAGCAATCTCAAGGCTTGAAGAAAGACCAAGGCACCCAAGCAGAAATACACCACGCTCCAAGACAGTCCACAGCCTTTTTTCTTTTCAGCCAGCAGCCACCCTCCATAGATATTACCTCTTCGGCAGTTGAGTCACCTAAGGACCATATCCCCGCCAGGGATTTGAAAGATTAATAATTATAAATATTCCAAACACCCCTTTTAAAGTTAGTGAACTGCCAAACCTCCAAATCTCAAACCTCTGGGAAAGAAAATCTCACTATTTGCTCTGAATTCAGCCAAGTTCATTCCTATTACTTCCTATTAACCCCTGCTAGACTTACACTGCCTCATAAAGGCTCTGCTAGAGACTGGTATTCTCACTTACTCCCTGCTACCAACCTGCTCTGTCACCCAACACAACACCGATGATATAAAGCTTTCCATTTTTAACTCCTCCCTTCCATCCTGATATTTTTCTCAGATGTTGTCCTGCGATCTGGCAGTGGTAATCTGTTCACTCTCTCCTGGCTTGTAGGATGTTTCACATTGCATGCCAGCGGGGTACCCAGGTAGTAGCTCCCATGTAGCAGCTTGGAGCGTCTATGGAGACAGGCACTGCTTACATTCCTCTTCTGTGTCCTTAGCAGGAATCAGGCCTCTTGATAATCATGAACTTCTTGGTCTGTTCAGCACATTAGGAGAGAAGTGGTAATTTTACTGCTGCAGTATTAGTAAGTTCCTTGGATATCTTTTGGGAAGTCATCCCGAGATTTTCTATAAGGAGCAGAATCCAGATTTTCTGAAGAGACCCATCTCTGTTAGAAATTACTATGAATGATCTACCATATGATTGTTAGTAAGTACTAGCTGAGTACAAATAGTTGCATGTGTTTGGTACTTTACCGTTAAATAGTATGAGCTTGCTGCCATCTGTGTCCTATTTGTAGTCTTAGCATCTTTTAATCCCAAAAGAAGACTAAGCATTACCAAGCAAATAAATAAGCATTACAAGAAATGGAAGAAGGAGAGAAATGAATGACAGCCATCCTGACAATCCCAAACCAAAAAGTGACATGCTAGAAATGTCAGTCATCATAACATCCTTAAGCAACCATCCTCAACAGACAAGTAGGATGTTTTATCAGGCTGCTGTCTCAGACAAAGCATCAGCAGGATCTGAAAGGCAGGCTTATGTGCCTCTGCATTTTATTTTTTCATACATATGTTTTCGGACTCTACATTTGTCATTCCTCGAAGCATCCATATTCTAAATCTAGTAATGAGTAATGAGCAGGGGGTTTCCTCCAACGCTTCCCCTAGCTGTGTATTAAAGGTTTGGATCTCTGTGCAAAATTTGTTGCTCAGGCACCTAAATGTAATACCCTGACTCCAGCGCAAATCAGGCACACCAGAGCCATAAACCAGGCAAGAGCATTACCAAAGCCCAGGGTTCAAAAATGAGGGAGCTCCTGCAGGGTAATGAGTTACTGAGCATCGGCGGAGCCAGATGCTCTTGGCCTGTCACATATTTGAGGAAAAATGTGTTCACTTAAATGTCAGGAAAAAAAAAAAGATTTAAGATAATGCATTTTTGCCATGTAGTATGCATGTGGTTGAACCCCCAGCCTCGACGAACACACAGTACTGCTCCGACCAACAGTAACCTGATTATCTCTCCCAACCCTGAACTGAACCGCAGCAGTCACTTCAGATTAGAATGGAGTGAGAGGCTGTCAGAGAGGGTGTAAATTTAACTTCTTAAATTGTGAGTGAGACGAGGTGAGAAACAGTCTCTTGCTGAGGATTTACTTTATGGATTCACAGCGTCAGCACTTTGCTAAAGAAAAGCCTGTTGTCTCTGAGGGAGAGCCGAGCATTTCCTAGTGCATGTTTAGTCAGTAAAAAATATTCCGTGCCTGGCTGACACTGGGCCCTTCTCCTGACCACATGCTGGGCTGGTCTGTATTTTTCTAAAACACCGAGAAAGAGAAGCAAGTTCTGCTCCAGGTTCCCCGAGTCGTACAGAGCAGCTGATTCACTCGTCGGTGGCCTGGTGCGCATCCCCCATCAGGAGCAAAGTCCCTCTGCAGCCCCGTATCGGCAAGAAATGAAGCAGGTTGGCTGCAATCCAAGACAGTTCTCCTGCATCTGCTTGCTCAAGGTCAGGGAGCTATTTGGACGCTTGAAGTATGCGCTTTGCTGTGTTTAGCACATAGTGGCTTGGAACACCATGAGAACACGATAAGAAAAGAGAAAAATCATGATGTCGAAAAAAATCACTCATGATGTAGGATTGCTAAGTTAGACTTGGGCTACCTAGATCTAGTGGCCGTTTCTAAATCTCTGGAAATAATGCTATGAAAGTTTTAATTGGTGTCTCTGCTGGGAAACTCTGTATTTCATACACATTTCCCTAAAAAAGAGCATGATTAGCAGTCCCCTCACCCCGTCATATACAAATCACTACATCTGTATGACTCTGTGCAGTGCAGATAGCCCCTTTGCTGGGACAGCATTGCCAGAAGAAGCCTAAGAAGCTGAGCAGACAGTTAGAAACCATCTGAGACTCACAAAGCCCTTTGAAAAAATGGATAAAACAAGCTGCCAACCTGCATAGGCAACCCAAGTTCTTCCATAAGACCTTTACCTCACTGCAAAATACCTTGTTGAGTGAAGTAAGGTTCTTCCAAAGGCCAGTCCTAATGGGAAGAACACGCTTCGTTATGTGGGGCAGAGCAGAGCAATAGCTCCCAGGACAAGAAGTTGTTGCGCTGGCCCTCGAAAAGAGGATCTGGGTGGATATGGTGTTTTTTGTCACTCCCCGGACAGCGGTACTTGTAAAAACAGTGTACATTTTTTTTGCATACAGAACATTTTCAGGATATATGTAGCTAGCAGTAAATCCAGACCACTGTGTTACAACCCAACATTATTATAACTGTCTCAGTTTGTGGCCACTGGATGTCACTACTGATCCATTTCAGAGGACCAGCAGATTTTTATGAGAGCAAAACAAAACGCCCTCCTAATTTGGATAAAATGAAATATTATTTTACTTATTGTTTATCAGAACTTGTCAGCTCATTTTCCGAAGTCATATTAGCATGCCTGTCACCTTGCCTGTAGCTGCAGAGGAGCACAGGCACAGACTGTTCTCTTGCACTGCCAGACAACTTCTTTTCATCAGGGAAGAGACCTCGGGATCAAGGACAAGAAACTGCAGCTTCCAGAGTGATGACACCAGACCAAGGGCAGCGTGGAGCAGGAGCACCTCCGTGCAGGCTGGGCTGATGAGCTGGGGGACCTCAGGAGGCAAGCGGGTGTGGGTGCTGGGACCCTTCTCCGTGCTTTCCTGGGGTTGGTGCTAACTGCCAGCTCATCACCACCCTCTTTCCCTGCCTCTTCTGTGGAAATGGTGCAGATCTGCTTATTTTCTTAGGGTTAGAAGACTTATCCCACGTATTATAATTTTTAAAAAGCAGTAGAGACAAAGCACCTGCCAGGTGACTAAAGATGACTTCTCTGTAGATCCATCCCACTGAGTTGGACACCTGCATAGACATCAGTTGAGAGGTGGGTCTGCTTCTGAAGCCTTGCGTTGAAGGAGGTAGCAGAGATGAGAGGATAAAAAAGTTCTTTTCTGTGATATCTTTGCTCTGCTCTGCTGGCATCCCTGCAGACAAGAGGGGAGGCAAGATGATAGGAACAGGTGAAATGGGGCACTGGGGAGGGAAGAGAGAAGACAACATCAAGATTTGGATGAGAGTCTGTGGTTTCATGGCAGGGAAAGGGAAGTCAAGGAGATTCTGGAACAATCACATAGAAAACATCATGAAACCAGGAATAAGCCTTGCTTCCCTGAGACCTCAGGGCAGGTCGTTTATATTTACACACTCAGTGCACTGCTCTGGAGGGTCTGACAGCACTCACCAGCCCGACTGGCGGAGTGCTCAGCTGAACGCTCTGGCAGTCCACTCTGCACCACCTGAGTCCCACCTCATGCTGGGGTTGCTCAGCCCTTCCCAGGAGAAGGTCCTATTTCCCATTCGGTATAACTTCACTAAACTTTCATCACTCAAGCTGAAAATTTCCGTTAGATTTTCTGCCTCAAGCTGAAAGACAAGGGGATAAAACTATTAATCTATTTTTAAGGAAGAAAATTGAAAGAGAAATCATATATACTCAGCAGAGACTTCTAGAGATTAATAATTGGACTCATCCAAGGTTTATCACCTTTAGGCAGGCAGGGGTCCCCGAGTCACTTAAAGACCAGGTGACAGCCTGGGAGGAGAAAGGAGAACAGGACCAGACAGCTAGAGGGATGGAGAGTCGATTTTACATACAAAGTGGAATTAAGTTGTTACAGGCAATCCAAAACTACTGCCTTTGAGCTTCTTCTTGCCACCTTGAAGTGTTTTGAATGTAATTTCTGGAGTGGGCATCTTCCCCTTGTGAACCAGTTTGTGGTGGGATGTTGTCCAGAGTGGTTCAGGTATTTTCAAAAGCAGAGGACTTCTGAGCTCCAAGGTTCCCAAGCTCCATTACAGGCTCTCGAGGAGCAGAGCATGGCCTTAGAGCCTCCTCACCCAACCCAAGAGCTTGGTCCAGTGTGGATTACATCAGCTTGATGAATTCCTTGCAGTGACATAGCCTGGTAAATATAGCGGTGACTAACACCCGGTTATCTAACGGAGCTGTGGATCTAACGGGACTGAGCTGGGGCTCTCCCCATCACCAGGCTCTGCAGCAGCCTACCAGCCCACTGAGCTCATCGGAAACCTGAGAAGCTCGTCTGATTTCTGCTCGGAGGTTCATTTTGATTTAATCAGTCTGGCATTTTGCCAGCGTAAAAATTTCCTCTCTGAAATTTCCAACCCATTTCAGTGAGAGCTAAAGGATAACCCAAGGAGGTCTTCTGCACAGCTTCTCTTTGCCTCCTGTTTCCTTACATGCGGAGCCGTATTAATGCCTTGGGGAAATGGCATTACGCGCAGAGCTGTATTAACGTCATGGGAAATGAAAGAAGTACTTACATGTAACAGCGGAGAGGGTGTACAGGTACTTCACTTAATCAGCTGGCTTTGCTCAGAAAAAGAAGCAGCAAGACCATGCACATGGGATCCACCTTTTTCCTCTGCTAGTGGAAAAGCTACTTTTTTAAGACAGGGTATCCAGTGAAGTACAGCTCACTTTACCAGTGTGACTGAGGGTTTGGCTGGAGGGAGGAAGAAAGGAAAAACAAAAAAAATAAACCAACCAAAAAACCCAACCAGAAGAAACAAAATGCTGTTTTGGCCAAAATTCCTCCATCCTGCCAGACCGTGGATTTCTTTATGTACCCGAGAGCCAAGCGGGCAGCAAAGCTCAGCCATTGCACCCCTGGCCCAATACACTGCAATGCCTGTAGGGTTAAAAGCTTTTTAATACAGAAATAAACAAACAAGGTGAATGGATATTTGGAACCAAAGCCCGCGACCTTTACACCGTGCCAGTACATCTGTGCATCTTTCAACTCCATGAGTAGTCCCGTTGGTTTCAGCAGGATTACTCGCAGAGTAAGAATCTGCTCAGCCTAAGGGAGGGAACCTGATCCCTTGTTTTCAGCTGAAGATGTAAACTTTGGGGCAAGGATCATTTCGATTTCACAGCCACTCAGTTTGGCTCTCGCTCAAGGTAGGGGAAAAGGTGACCGTTCTGTAAAGCAGTGCGTTACAGGAAGGCCATTTATTAGTCCAAGCCAGGAGACTGAATATCGAGTTTAAATCGTCCTTTCATCAGCTTCATTTCACAATCACACTATATATTAGGCTAGTAAAGTTGAATTTTCCTAACAAGAAAGCAAAAAGGGAAGGAGCTGGCCAGAGCTTTCCGAGACGCATTGGCAGGATCCTTCCTTCCCCACTCCGTCGCCTGGCAGATGACTCCCCCAACGCCTTAGCCCCGACTGCATGCTTTCTCCCTCCTTTCCTGGAAGTGATCCTTTGTCCTGTGGAAACTCAAATACGTATGATAATATGTAAGGAGTTCTCACCAGTCCTTTTTATAAGTGTTACGAAAGATGCCAGATGATTATCTGAGGCCTTCCCATCAAAACCCACAGCTTCAGGGGGATGCATGGAGGCTGGCAAGATGGGGAAATCCTGTGGCCAAAAGCTTTTGGAGAGAGCAATTTCTCCTCCTGCTTGCAGAGACCACACTTAAATATTTGTGGTATCATAAATATGCTCTCTAGTGTGTGCACTAATAGATCTCTGGAACACATCTGGCTTTGGTGGCTCTGGACCCTTGGGCTTATGCAAGGCGAGGTAAGGAGTGTCCAGTGTGTTTGTGTGTGTGTGCTGGGGGTGTTGGGTGGGTGTCTGCTGGGCTCAATGCCATTCCATTTGACTCCATCCTGGTACTAATGCAATCTGCCACCTCTGCAGCTGCGGGAGTTTGAAAATAGCAGTTTTCTATCACTAACCTGGATGACTATAGATTAAATATTACATATAGGGAGCGAAAGTTACTGCCATAGGGAGAAGACTTAGCAAAACAGACCTCTAGAGCCTTGTAGGTTGTGTAGCCACTTACGCATGCACGAAATGGTTATAAGACATTCTCAAATTTGGTTATATAAACACAGCTGAGAATGCCCTGCTTTCCCTCAATACAGTGATTATATGCTAAAGGGTGTCATTTGAAGAACATGGTGTTAAAGCCTCCATCTGAAGTCTTAATTCCCTTCTTCAGGCGTATTAAAACACCTCCCTGGGGAGGAGAGCTTCCCTATTCCCCCATGCCCTTGCTCACTCATGCTGCTCATGACTTCAGAGAAGTCTCTTCCATCTCAAAAGCTGAGGTCCTTCACAAGAAAAGCAAAGTTAAAGACATGCTATAGGCTTTATTTGTAGAGGTTTGGGGTAACAAGACAGCAGTGACTCAGGGCGAGGGGAATTGAGGTTGATTTTAATGATTTCCTTCACGTTGAAAGCAAAGTTCAAATAGATTTCTGTGCCCTGAATGTGAGAACAGAAGAAGTGATTTCTGCTTAAGTAGGTGTTAGGAGGTAGGAAAGAGCGTTGCAATAACAACCTGTCTCATAAGCCGAGGAAGTGAGTTGTTGAATCTGTACCCAAACAAAGAGTGAAACTGAGTCACAAGAACACTTTGTATTTATAGGGCAGCTTTCGTCGGAGAATTTCAGAGTGTTTTACCAACCTGCAGAGCCAGGGGTAAACATACAAACTTCCACCAAGTCCGGCTGTCCTTGGTGATGTCATGGAGCCAGACAGTGAAGGAGCACAGAGCAAGGGACTGTTTCAGTATGAGTAAGAGGACAGAGTCTGGCCCCACATGCTTAACTTTCACCTCTCTTTTCCCTCCTAAAGTAAGCTTTTGTTCTGTGTTATAGATGGGCGACTGATGCACAGAGATCCGAGGGAGTTTGTCCAAAGTCACAAATTGAGGAAGTTAATGAAAAAGGACCCAAGAGTTTTGACGTTGTGCTCTAACCCCAAGGAAAACTTAATTTGGCACTAGCAGCTGCTTGATCTTTAGGGCTTCTGCATGAACAGGGAGTAGTTTGCTTAATGAAATAATATCCCAGGCCCATATGAAGAGCAATTACTTGCTCTCCTATAAACTCTCATGTATTCATCTAGAAAAAATGTTCATGACTCAGTCATCTGGGATGGTTCAAGCTACTCACCCTCCAGCATGAGGCGTAGGCATTACAGTGGTGGAGTTAAAAAGGAAGACACATGACCTCAATTACTCACGAGGAGTCAAATTATGATCTCAGATACAGTGGTATAAATCCAGAGTCATTCCCCCCTGAAGTAATTGGCATCATACTGTATTTCTGTAACATAAGGGAAGTCAGAGCGCAGTCTATAAGCTCAGTATGTCTGTCGAGCTTTATTCAGAGAGGCAATGCTCTCCAGCAATGGGTGTTAGTGGTGGAGAAAAATAAGGTTGGAAAAAGTACAAGGTAGAAAAATGTGCCGAGCTTCCCTGTAGCGAGAGCAACAAATTATTACTTAGTTTCAACAGTGCAGTTAATAATGATTTCACTTTTTCATCAGGTTTTCTCCATTTTTTTTGTAAACAATAATACAGAAAGATTTCGTAAGGGCCTGCCCGGTTGAACTCTATCATTAATTCCTCATGTTTGCTCTGGATATCATAAACAATGGGGAAGGAAGGGTTTGACTGTTAAGAAAGATGAAGAAAATTATGAACTTAGAAATTTCTTTTACAGATGCGGTGTGACTACAAACACAGATTTAGAGTTAGGGACATTGCAGGTTCAGAGGAAAGAATGATTAATGTAACAACCACAATGAACTGTCCCAATGGGACATCTGAAATTGTATGAGACTGTTTCCATCAGTGCAGAACAAAGGACCTATGGCTTGAGGAGCAGGGACACTGGATTCAGCACAGCAGGAGACCACATAGCGAAATATTACAAATAGACCTCCATTTATAGTTTCTGAGCTTCCAATAACTGTGATATTCTCAACATGATGGTTCTAGTAATTTGAAACTGATAGATGAGGACTTTGCCCCTTTGGGACTGTGGGAAACCCAGCAGAAATGAGCAGAGAAAGGATTCTGTTTGACAGAGGAAACACATTATAGGCACCTAACAATTTTCCAGCACATCAGGCAACCTGGAGTTTTTACAAATATGTATCTTTTTAACATTTTCTAAGCCTGCAGAAGCAGTCCAAACATATGTTAAATTATATTATAGGCAAATTGTACCAGCAGCATACAGAGGGACACCCAGGAGACCTTCCTTAAAAACTCTGGGTGTACAGGAGGACTGCTGGAGTACCACCACAAAGCATCCCGCCTGCTCCCACTGCCGGCACTGGGAGTAACTCAACACACGGCTCCAGTGCGTGTAGCGGTAATTTGTGGGCATATATCACAATTTCTGGCTTGTCTTCCAGCTGTTACCCAATTCAGATTCGTTTCTGAAAAATCTTGGCACATACATCTTGTTGATATAATTTCGGAGTATGCAGAAGACGTGCGTGTGCACCAGCAAAGCTACAGATCTTGTAGACTTCGGAAAGTGATACCTTTATTACATGCATGAATGCAAAGTAGGTATATTTACATATGCATAACATGTGGATGTTTTTGAAATACGTGACAGCATATGTGTACTGGAGTGCAACACAGGGTGCAGGGGTGTCATTAGGAGGCACTTGAGTGAAGGTGATTAAGAAACTGTTTGCACTGGCACCGCTGAAATGCTGGAGCTTTCCGCCTCTTTGCAGAGTGGCATTGTAACAGCTTGAAATGTTTTTGTGACAGATCCAAGAATAGTAAGCCTTTCTCAGCACCAAGTACAGTTGAAATGACAGTTTGCAGTCACTTGCTGTATGTAATTAATGGCTCTCTGTGTCTGCATCAGTCAAGACTTCTGCTGTGGAACTTCCACATATCTGGGAACCCTGACAGGGAAGGAGAATAGGTTAAGTGGCACCCAAATAGCACCCAGCCTGGTATAGCTGAGTGTGGCCAGCTGCTCTGTAACCACAGCTGCGTCCTGGTCTGGTTTGGGCACTGTGTATATGCAAAAGCATAGGCCAAAAAACTAAGTACTTTAGTCAAGTTTCTTGTGTTCCTACAGTCTTTTTGAAGCCTAGTGTACGTGCAGTTTTATATGATTTGAATTTAGGGGTGATTTTTTACTGAAATAGTAAACCAGCCCATCCCTGCACATCTGCAGTGTGCACAATGTTATCAGCAGAGAAGGTGCTGTGCACCAGAGCAGCATACACCAACCTCCCACCATAAGCTCATCTTCCCTCTGGAGAGCCAGTTCTGCTTTGTGTAAATAAATCAATATTTGGGAAGTTTCATGGGAGATTCTTGTTAAGCCTGGCTGTGTTGCTGCCAACTTGTGACAGTGCTGATGGTGCAGCTGAGAGTATATTGTTCAGCAGGTACATGGTTGCGTTAATATTGCTTGGAAACCTCATGGGCTCCTCGGAGCAGCTGCAGGTAGGGGGGAGATTGCCATCAAGATGATTACCTTCATCTGGATCTGCTCTGAATGAGACGAGAAGGAACTGAAAAATCACATCAAGTATTTCTGCTCAAAAAATCCTGGTTGTGGGGGTGCAAGATGGTTGAGATGCAGGTCATGACTGAGGAACGGTGCTGATCTCTCATTCTGTTACTGAGAAGCTTTTCACAAGCGTGTGTAGTGATAGGACAAGGGGGAATGGCTGTAAACTAAAAGAGGGCAGATTTAGATTAGATATTAAGAAGAAATTCTTCACCATGAGGGTGGTGAAACACTGGAACAGGTTGCCCAGAGAAGCTGTGGATGTCCCCTCCCTGGAAGGGTTCACGGCCAGGTTGGATGGAGCTCTGAGCAACCTGGTTTAGTGGAAGATGTCCCTGCTGATGGCAGGGGGGTTGGAACCAGATGATCTTTAAGGTCCCTTCCAACCCTTACTGTTCTATGATTCTAAGCTGCCCCACAAGACTCACATGCTGCAGGACTTGGTGTCCGTGGTCATCCCTGGATGGGAGGGGCACAGGTGGCGTAGGGGTGGTCACAGGGTGGGCTTGGGTCCACCATCCCATATATATGGCTTGAGGTAGGAAGGGCGGGTGCATGTTGATAACCTGCTGCTTGGTTAGATGAACATCTGCAGGCACTGCCTCTCAGCTGCCCCACAAAGTGCAGTTCTTCTGGCTTGGGATCCCAGTGGGAAGCGATTGTTGGTCCTTTGGCTAACCAGCAGCATCCAGGTCTCAGCACCGGAGAGAGGCGGCAGGACGCACAGCACATTCATGAGATAAAGGTGACTGTGAGCTGGGAACATCTCAAGCACCTTGAGAAATTAAAATGTACCCTGTGAACACCAAGAGCTTGCTGACAGTTGGGAGAAAGTCAGGCAACATAAGACAGTCTTCACAAACAGAGGAGGTTCCAGTCTCTGAGAAGCTTTAGGAAAGGGGTTCTAACTAGTGTTGCATGAAAAGGAAGTATCATCTCTGGAGGTGACAAGCCTCGCTGACTTTTGCTTAGGGAGCTGGAGTCTCCTCTGTCATAGGCTCTGATGGGAGCACAGGGCTGCGTTCAAGCAGCATTATCCCAGGCCCTCGTCAGGAGGAGTGCGCAAGGCTGTATTCTGGGCAAGTTAAATTGCTAAAATCACGTGAAGATCACTCTGCAGCCCTGTTTTCAGAAGCCTTGGTATTGATCTAACTCCTCTCCATCTGAAAGCTGTCTAAAACACTTTGGTGGGAGTTGTAGGGCTGCGACAGAGCACTTTTTGAACTGGATTTTCCTCATACTCAGTGAATAGAGAAATGGTTAATTGGGTATTTATTTAATGTGCCAGAGCCAACAGGTGTAGGTAATTTGGAACTGCTGAGGACAAATCACCATGTGTAATGTAAAGACAGTTACTCCAGGGAGGAGAGAAGGAGGGGAAAATGGCATACATTAGCGTAACTGTCTCCTCATACATCCTCTCTTGTCTTTGCATAATGTCCGAGTCCTGTGGGCCCCTGCCAGCAAAATAAAACAACAATCCTAGCCCTGTGGGCCTATTATTACTGATGTATAAAATACTTACAACTAGTTGTGTTAAATGTGTTCTTCCACTCTGAGAAAGGTTACTGGGCATACCGTGGTGTAAGACTGCAGTGTCGTTATTATGCTATATAAGTTACACATCAAGGCATCTTCAAAATGTCTTTTTTTTAGGCATTTCAACCACTTTATAGAAACCCATCTGGAAATAAATGTAGCTGGCCTAATGTGTGTAATGAATTTAATGTGCCGTTCTTCCACATTAAGGAAAAATCTAATAGGATGATTGAGTGGGGCCAAACTTCTCCAGGAAATTCCTTTATAATACATGATTGAATTATTGTTTTTCTATTAGGGCAGCCAAAACATTCAGTGTCCTCGACAATACAGGATGTGTGCCGTAACTTTTTGCCACTCAGCTAGGCATACTCTATCTGGACATGTGCCCAGCTATTTGATTATTTCCATTTGAATGATTTATTTATTTTCCAAAGAAAGACTACATAAGTTATACAGAATTCGGCAAATTTCTTTTGGATCAGACGACAGAAGTAGGTGCCTGGCTGCCAAATGAATGAAATCTAAGGAATCCAGAGGCATTTACAGCAAAGCTGAGATTTTCCTAATGGATACCTAAAAGTTATGCTCATGAAACTCCTAAGCCTTTTCTCAGTAGAAATTGGGCACCTGACTCCCTTTGCAAATCCTCGTCTCAAGTCTGCATTCAAGCCCCTAAGTATCTTGATTTTCAAAACTGTTAGCCTTGCAGCTGCAACCACGTAAGCTAGGAGCGGCTGCTGAACGTAGCACATGTGAAAATTGGATTATTTATTTATAAGCCTAAACATGATCCTAGAAGCCTAAAATTAAATGCCTTTTAAAACCTAGGACCAGTACTTTAACGCATTTAAATTACAAAGAACAAAGTGTTTTACAAACTTCTCACTAAAGGTATGAAGCTACTAGTGCCTTGATGTAACATAAACACAGTGAGAAATTGGTAGAAGATATTCTGAGCTGGTAGTTCCAGCTCCCTCCTTCCTTCCTCCCCAGAAGCTGGTGCTGTTGTGATACAGAGAAGTATGAAAGGAAAAACCTGGCAGTGGTAGGTCTACTGTTGGACTCGATGGTCTTAAGGGTCTTTTCCAACCTTGATGATTCTATGATTCTTTAATTTGAATGTTGTTTTTTTTTTTTCTGGAGAGACATTGTGTGTTTGACACACCTACCTGCACTTCCAGGGGTTACAGCTGTAAAATGTGTATGATTATTACTGCACATTATGAGAATATGCTAGTGACTTTGAGATATCCTGGAAACCCATACGTAAGTATATGGCTATATACAAGAGGAGAACTCCAGATTTTTTAAACTGTGGCTTGGGAAAAGGTGGTGTGTATTAGTGTAGCCTCCTAACCTTGTCTACAGGATCTCATGGCTCATTCTCTGTAGCAGTAGAGCCTGTTCTCTTCTGTCTTCATAACAGGAGAGGGCAATTACTTTTCTTCTGTGAATAAGATATTTGCCCCCCAAAAATAGTCCTAGGTCAAAGTTAGTCATATAGTTGCAGCTGGAAACTATTTTTGGCCTAGGTTTAAAACACTGCAGAGGATATCAAGATACTTTACCAAACATTTAAGGCACTCAGCCAAGGTGTGGGAGATGCAGGTTCAGATCTCTCTGGGGAAGTGGATTTGAATCCACCCCCTGGGATGTGAATATCATCAGCATTTTGCTGTATCAGGAATGATGGGGTGAGAGAGAACCCTGAGGTTTGACCAGCTACTTGTCTCACTTGAGCTGTGTCCTTCCACAGCTCCCAAGCTGCAGGGGAGCGGGACGGGGTACTGAACCAAGCAGGAGGCTCGGTTTCACCTCACGGGCTAAACCAGACCACTTTTATATCCAACCATCATCTGTTTCAGCCGTGCAGAGGCAAGGTTGGGCTCACCTTGCCCCTGCCCGTCTCCCAGAGAAACCAGTGTTTGATTTCTGTGTTTGATCCCCTGTTAATCCTCCTTAAACGGAGACTCAGAGGTCATCTACCACCAAGCCAGGATCCTTACTCATCCTGGCAGATATCGGATTCAGACCTCTGGGACATCACATAAAAGCAAAAATGGGGGCAATATTTATTGGCTTTATTAGTAACACAAAGTGAAAGACACCCAAGTGGGTAAAACTGGAGTGACTCCGTACCTGCTCTGTGCACAGAAATGGCTTGACCTCTCCTTGTGATAACATTTCATTACGTGTACCCCACAGCCCTGCTCCTCAAGTTTATCTCCAGTCAAACGGCTCACCAGGTTGACCCATACTTTTAGAGCAGGATTCTGAAGCCAGCAGGGTGTTTATCATCCTTGAGGAGTCCAGCCCGTAGAGGTTTGATTAATTTTTTTCATACACACATAAACAGATTCAAGATGTTCTTGTTCAGCCAGAGGATAAAGGTTTCTCCTGCTATCTCAGTTCTCCATCAGAAAAACGGTCAGTCCCAATGTGCCAAGATTCTTCCAAAGGCGTAATTGCCATCATCTGTGTTTACTAATGCAGGCTCACAGGCATCCTTAAAAAACAAGGACGGTGTCCTTTCCCAGCATGAACTCGGAAGTCCGGATAGTCCCAGGCTTGAACTGCTCCTTAAGCGTACCTACAGTCTGGATGCCTCTCAGATAAGAACAGAAGATCCAATCCACATTGCAGAAGTAGTGCTGGTCAGCTTCCATCAGTGGCCAAGCCTCTCAAGAGCAGCAATGTTAACTGTGTGATTCCAGTTTGGGCAAGTACAGAGCCATGACCTAAATCTCCCCGATTCACTCAGAGTCTTCACTTTCCCTCCTAAGTTGCCAAATCACGTTCTCAGACACTGCATAACTGCTGGTGTGGTTTTGCACTGTTGGTGCCAGGTGTGGGTGGATGCTAAAAGGAGTCATTATCGTTAGTGAATCTTCATTTTCTATAAAGAAAGCGCTACAGCATCACTGAAACCTCTTCAGGGGATCAAGTCATATACTTCCACACAGAGGTCCCCAGGGCCAGACCCACTTCTCCTTCTTTCCTCCGAGGCAGAGGGTACGCTGTTTGTCCAGCATGAATCCAACCAAACTAACAGTCTCTAAGTGATTTCACTGATCTTAAATGAATAAAAGATTATTGGGTCTAGGATTCAAAGAAGTGAAAAATTTCCACCCTTCCGCCCTTCCCTGCCAAACCCCAAATATTTAAATTGAATGCAACTGCAACTGGACAAAAAAAAAAAAAAGTCCTGAATATTTTGATTATCTGGGATCTCAGCCTTGTTACTGAGAAATCAGGTTACAGGAGGTGGGAAAGAAAGTACGTCTTAGAGAATTCTTGATCCCAGTGCGACAGCCCTTATGTCAGTGTCCTAGGAGGACATGAGGTCATCACCTGAGGGGGAGAGGCTTTTCTGCCCAGTTCTTTTTCAATTCTGTGTGGGAGCAGGAGGTGCCTGCCTGTGCAGTCTAGTACAGCCTGCCTATACTGTCTCATTTACGGTCTAAGCATCAGCACAGCTGTATTTCAAGCTGACATCACGTGCACCAGGTTCAGGATCTCTGATCTTTTCTTTCTTTTTTTTTTTCTTCTAATTTGCATGCGTGCACATCCACACTCCAGATATACCCAGTTATATCAGGTTTTGAACTTGCCCCCATCATGTGCTATCACAGAGAATTGTGCAAAATATAATTCTTACTTCTGAAAGCTCGGAGCTTGTGAAAGCACTCCTCTGTACAACCTTCTACTGGGATGCTAGTGATGCTTTGCTGTAAGGATTCTTTCCATTTCGTGGCTGATCAAAAGCTTTGAAAAGTGATTATTGCTAAAATACTGAAATATCCAGTTTACAAAGGATGCAAATACATATAATTTTAAAGAACAAGAGATGGACTTTGAATATTATTAAAAGATGAGTGATTTTAGAGAGATTTAGTTATCTAAACAAGAATGTGTTTCTGTACTCCAAGCATCCTGGCAGCTCTTTTCAGCGTTGTTTGATATGTGTGTCTACACAGTAAATGTCCCAAGCAGAGCCGCAATGCCTGCCATCCATTAGACTTAATATATGCAACTGCAACTCTTCATTTTTTATTCCATTTGCTCACTCATTTCTGGAAAGCTGATGGAGGACATGGGGAATACTAACATGGAACAGAACAAAAATATAGCAGAATTGTTCCTTGGTATTGCCGTTTCCGAGATCTCCCATGTACAGTGGAGATGTCCCGTATCTATAGATAACACTGTCGTAATGCATTGAATCAGTTAACACAATCACCATGCGTATGCTGGCTAAAAATGTGTTTGAGCAGTTATAAACAATGAGGAGGTATATACCTACTTTTCTTTCCTGGGGACCAGAACTACATCGAATTTGGTCAGAAAAGTGTGAGAGTAAGTGATTCCACCAAAGCTACGCCAGAAAAAGACGTATCCCACAGCTAATTAAAGTAGGAAAGATGTATCTGGGAGATGTCGCTTGCCTACCAAACAGAGACTGGTGAAGTGTAAAACATCTCAAGTGGCTACTTGCTCCCTGTGTCTACGCTTCATTTAGTCTGATACCTTGCAAGCAAATAGTCTGGAAATAGAAGCAGCCAGGAGCCCATCCAGAACTGTCCTGGGAGGCAGGGTCTGCACAGTCCGGCTGCTTTCAGTATTCACACGTGCTAAGGTAATGCTGAAACTGCCCTGCTCTGCAAACAGGCGCTGGTCCTGCTGGCAAGGAGTTGAAGAGGTGCTGCTAACTCTGAGGCAAAGAGCTTCTCTGCTCACCGGCACCAGAAGAAGCGGTGGTGGGTCCTTAGCAAAGGAAGATCCAGGATGAAGGTACATCTCCCATTCGTGAAGAACCAAAAACTCTTTCACACAAGAGACAAATTTAGAGCTGATCTCAAGCTATCATATTTTTAATGTGTTTTAGTGCTGACAAAATAAAATGCCAGAATTTGGGATTCTCTGTAGCATGTGAACAGCTTTCCAGAGCAGTCTGGGGAGGGGCCTTGTTCATGGATTGCTACAGCTATACAATGTTAATAAAGGACATTAATGATTTATTTGCTTTATTAAGCAAAATGATAGGAATTCTCCCCTCATAAATTTTTACAGTAACTCCTCCCTGCACAGTGCTCTAGATGATGAGGATTGTAGGTCTAATTATTGGAACATGTGCTTTAATGTGTTTTAATGTCATGTTTTCCTTTAATTGTATTATACCGTAAGCCTGATCTAGAAATAACACTATTAAAGTTTCCTTTCAAAACAAAGATCAATCAAAGAGACAAGCAATTATTTCATTATCCTTAAGAAGCTCATAACATAATGAAAGGAATGTTAACAATAAACTAAATGGGTGTACTTGATTGAAAGAATAGATCAGTCCTGGTGACTTTTTCTCGGAGAGTGAAAAATTATCCAGGATTACGTTTTCACAGCTTTGAATATATTATGGAGTCTCTGTTTCTAGTAATTAAGTAGGGAAAGGTTCATCCAATAATAAACTAAGAAGGAAATTAGCGACAGTTGTATCTGAATAGAAGCAAACGCTCAGGATGAAAAGCCAAAACTGCAGTTCTGCGGAGCAGGTGGGGTTAGATAGTGTTTGGGTTGACGGAGTCCTCTCCAGCCTGGCTTGGAGGAGACTCCACACGTGAGATCTTGGCCTGCTGTGCTGGGGATGCCATCCCTGCCAGCAGGTCCCAGGCAGCCTCAGCCCTGCGGCGAGATGGCAAGGCGAGACAGCACAGCCCGAAGCCATGTTCTGTTCCTACCGGCAAGTCTCTGGCCTTTGGGTGCCTTCAGCATGGCTGGAGAGGGAGCTTGAGGTGCAATGCAAGGGGAGTCTGTGGCGGAGGAAGACCTGCTGGGGGGATTGCCCTATGCTTGTGCAGCCAGGGAAGGAGGAAGGGGCCTTGCCATCACTACGCCGATGCGTGTCTCCAGATAACACCAACGATGGATGTGGTCCTCCCTGTCCTGAAGGACGCGGGATACGGCATCTGCTTTTTCTGAAGAGGGAATGAGTGAGGTCCCTTCCTGAGAAACCCCTTGGAAGGGAATTTTGCAGAGCTGGATTTATGGGCCCCAGTTGGATTTTTTTTTTTTTTTTTTTTTTTTTTTT
>Ga0065711_1030508_pt1 | contig 32298 bp, 15 predicted proteins | sample Hoacrofraction12_FD_59098 | JGI IMG/M metagenome (GOLD analysis project Ga0065711, IMG submission 59098) | Hoatzin crop microbial communities from Cojedes, Venezuela - Epithelial fraction 12 v2 (version 2) | ecosystem: Host-associated > Birds > Digestive system > Esophagus > Crop | place...
GGGAGCCCAGAACTGGACACAGTACTCCAGATGGGGCCTCACTAGGGCAGAGTAGAGGGGAAGGAGAACCTCCCTCGACCTGCTGGCCACACTCCTCCTAATGCACCCCAAGATCCCATTGGCCTTCTTGGCAGCCAGGGCACACTGCTGGCTCATGGTTAACCTGTCATCCACCAGGACACCCAGGTCCCTCTCCGCAGAGCTGCTCTCCAGCAGGTCCGCCCCAAGTCTGTACTGATGCATGGGGTTGTTCCTCCCCAGGTGCAGGACCCTGCACTTGCCCTTGTTGAACTTCATCAGGTTCCTCTCTGCCCAGCTTTCCAGCCTGTCCAGGTCTCGCTGGATGACAGCACAGCCTTCTGGTGTATCCGCCACTCCTCCCAGTTTTGGGTCATCAGCAAACTTGCTGAGGGTACACTCTATCTCGTTATCCAGGTCATTGGTGAAGAAGTTGAATATGACTGGGCCAAGTACTGACCCCTGGGGAACACCACTAGTTACAGGTCTCCAACTAGACTCAGCGCCGCTGATGACAACCCTCTGAGCTCTGCCATTCAGCCATTTCTCAATCCACCTCACTGACCACTGCTGCATCCCACACTTCCTGAGCTTGCCTATAAGACAGTGTCGAAAGCCTTGCTGAAGTCGACACAGACAACATCCACTGCTCTCCCCTCACCTACGCAGCCAGTCATGCCATTGTAGAAAGCTATCAGATTGGTCAAGCATGATTTCCCCTTGGTGAATCCATGTTGACTACTCCTGATAACCTTCTCTTCCTCCACTTGCTTAATGATGACCTCAAGAATGAGCTGCTCCATCATCTTTCCAGAGATGGAGGTGAGGCTGTCCACCCTGTAGTTCCCTGGGTCCTCCTTCTTGCCCTTGTTGAAGACTGGAGTGACACTGGCTTTTGTCCAGTCCTCGGGCACCTCTCCTGTCCTCCAGGACCTTTCAAAGATGATGGAGGGTGGCTCAGCAATGACATCCACCAGCTCCCTCAGCACTCGTGGGTGCATTTCATTGGGACCTATTGACTTGTGGGTGTCCAGATTGCTGAAATGATCTCTCACACAGTCCTCCTCAACCAAGGGAAGGTCATACTTTCTGCAGGATTCCTCTCTTGCCTCCAGGGCCTGGCATACTTGAGGGCTGGCCTTAGCACTAAAGACTGAAGCAAACAAAGCACTCAGTAACTCTGCCTTCTCCGTATCCTCTGTCACCAGGGCGCTCACCTCGTTCAGCAGCGGCCCCACATTACCCCTAGTCTTCCTTTTGCTGCTGATGTACTTGCAGAAGCCCTTCTTGTTGTTTTTGACATCTCTTGCCAGCTTTAATTCCAGGTGGACCTTAGCCTTCCTCATTGCATCATTGCACGCTCTGACAACATTCCTGTACTCCTCCCAAGTGGCCGGATGAGGCAGCTTTCCTGCATGTGAAATAAGCACGCACATCTTACCTGCCTTTGGAAGGGTACTGGGAATTACCACAATAAAGTTTCCATAGCACTTTGAGATCCCTAGATAAAGGTGCTGGATGAGTGAGGAAGGCGTTTCTGTATGCTTAATTTTCTTTTTCAGAGTAGAACTCAGATCTTACTTTGCTTCCAGTGCCAGTGCAATGATGCCTGCAGCCATAGGTGCGGAGGCTGAGGTTCCAGTATGGCTGTCTGTGCAACGCTGTCTCAGGTCTGTGGTGATCTGGAAGAAATCAAATGTGTGAAATTTAGAACACAGCTTCAGAAATCAGAACAGGTTTCATTTGCTTGAATGAGTCACATGTACGTGGAGGGTACTTCCTTCTTTCATTGTAAGGAAAGAAAAAATAAAGGTGTCTGAATTAGATGATCTGTTAGATGTTCTGAGCTTCAAGTCACTTGTGAACTTGAAGAAGGGTTCTCTGTATTGGACTGAAAACATAAGTTAATCTCTGTTTTTTTCAAGGCATGATCAACAAAAAGACTTGTAAATTAGAAAAACATGCAGAGGGTTTTAAAACTGCACAGTTAGAACTCTGCCCTTCTATTTGCATTTATAGAGCACTTTCCATCCAAGAATTTCAAAGTGCTTTACAAACAGCTTACAGCTCTCCCTATATACAGACTGGTTATGCCCATTTTAGAGACTATAAAAGAGGTATGGAGGGGTTAATTGGGTTGCCTACAGTCACACTGGAAGTATGTGACAGAATAGAATGTAGTTGGGCTCATGCTAAGTACCATGTTTAATCCTTCCTTTATGCCTTATGCAATAATTCACGTGAAATTAAGCAATAATTTATTGGAAAATCCTGATGTAATCACAAATTTGGCCTAGACATCACCAGCCAATTAGTTATTTGCAGCTTTAAATTGTTACATATTCCTTAATTATATGCTGCCACATATTTTTATATGCAATCTAAGTGGATGTATAAACTGTAATGTGCAATACCAACTAAAGACACAGTCTTCTACTTAGTGTTAGGATGTTCCTATATCATAATGAATTTTAGGCAGATTCTTTCCATAAGACAGTAAATCACACACAAGAATGTGTTTATTCTGCTTCTTTCAGGCAGTGTTAACCTAAAGTGACTGCTCTTGTTCCCGAAGGAGTCGTTCATAGCAAGAGCAAGTCAGTAGAGACAGGAAGTCGCTGATGCCTAAGAGAAGCTCAAGCAAACCCCACGTGGAGTTGAGAACTGTTGCTAGCAGACATCAGTGCACAGCACAGAAACATCCATGAAGGTGACAGAGTGAACGACGTGTGATGCCAAACCCTTTTCTTGGCATTTCATCTGAGATTCAGTCACTATGAGACATAAATTGTCTGCCTGAGGGGCAGAGGAGAAGTTGCTTACACAGCTTTTTACCTAAGTATATAGAATTAACGTGTCTCCTTTTCTTCTCATTCACTAGTATCATACTTCTTCTGCAACATGGATATGCATAAAGATGGGAGAGAATCAGAGGATCGAAAAAATCACAAAAAAGCACACGGCATGTAAAAAAGACTGTCTAGCTTCGAAACTAGGAGATATATAAAATATGACCTGAAAAAACAGCTACATCCCATCTGGGCAGCATGCAAGCAATTGCATGTAGGAGGTATAGGTTTCACACATTCACATTAGTCATATTCAGTAGTAGACGTATTACATAATTTGTATAAGGCTGCTGAAAGTTCTCACGACATGTAAGCACACGCAAGGTAACACAAAAGACTTGTAATAGAGAAGGAGCTAACAGCACCCAGGAAATGGTTGTTGAGAGCAAGTAGTAAGTGAAACAAAATGGAAGCTTCTAGAAGTTGAAAAAGATAGATTAAAACATTTATAATGTCACATCCTTAAATTAGCGAACTTACCAAAGGCCAGATTTCTTGAATAATGAAGTCTAGAAAGAAACTTTTTTCCCTTATTATTTAATATCCTTCATAAATGCACACCTTGTTAAATAATTCTTTTATCTATCATCAGCTAAAAGTTGAACCCCATAAACAAAACGTTCATATAATTTCTTTGTCTCACCTTTTCTCCTATTGACTGTGTACTAATTTAGACCACAAAAATTAGTAGTGTTGGAAAAACTTTTACATGTACAAATTCCATAAATGCCCTCACCATATTACGAGATGAAACTGCAGCAGGAACAGGCCTTAACACTACATTGCTTATGGGTGCAAATACAAGTAGTGATTTTGCAGGTGGGATTAACATGTCCAAGGACTACAGGATGACATGCATCCACATGGAGACATACAAGATCTCATTTGGAAAAACACTTTTCAGTGCTGTGGCAAGGAGTGGAAGGAAGGCCAGGAAAAGGAGAGGGCAGAAAAAGGGAGTAATACGTGCTTATCTCTTTTGTTGCCTGGTACCTTGTTCCCTGGAAAAAGTGTTGCAGCAGGTGCTTTCCTCAGAGGACCAAGGGAAACCAAGCCCACAGGAGGAGCTCAGGCAGGAAGAAGTGCCCTCACAGAAGCTTTTCCTTAAGCGACAGCCTCTGTCAGTATAGTGAAAAGCACACTGCATTGCGCTGTGTTTCTCATCCTCTGGAAGAACATGCTTCCAGAGTGTTTTTATTGTCCTGTAGCTACAGATATCAAGCACAATAAACCATGACACCTCTTTATTTGGCAACATTGTCTCTCAGATTCCAAGTGGATGTTGTGGCAGCAGCTTGAACTACAGACCCTTTCTCTGTCTTCCACTCAGCAAATATTTCAGCAGAAAACAGGTAGGGAAAGCTTCCTAAATGGAAATCCCATATGAGCTATTTCAAAGGAAAGTTACTGATGGGAGCTGAGATGTTTAGGTGTAAATCACCTCGAAGATCTGAGGCAAGTTTTTCAGCACTATGGATTCACTGTCAGAGAAGTGTCACTTCTACCCTGAGAAAAAAAAAGAGTACAGGACCACCAACAAGCATGCAAGTTTCAAGAAGAAAAATGGTGCTCCAAATTCCTGAACCACATGAGAGCAACATCATTTATCACTACAAAAGGACGTGGTATTTGACAGCACCTTGAATCTGTCATTACTGTATATTAGCTGTCATTCTGAACAATAGGGTGGGGAGAAGGAGATTTTTTTTAATCTTTTTTTGAGTACAACAAACACATTTGTACGCTTCAAACACCTTTGAAACAACTGCTGATCTATGAAAATACTGATCAGACTGCCAGAGAAAAGTCCATGCCATATTTCTAGGGCCATACGCTGTATCCACTTCTAAATCTTATGAATCAACTAGATTTGACTGAAGACAATGACAATGTTTCTGGTACCAGCCTAGTTTAATCAACATGAAATTAGCAACCTAGGGCAGAAGCCCTGATGAAAGGCAGACAAAAATGATACGAAGTACCACCATGCACTGTAATACCTGCCATATGCAGAAGTCCAGCAGCTTTTAGAAAATCAATGTTATTAAAGAAAAAACCCTAGACACACTGTAAGAATTTTATAGAAGCAATTTGCTCTGAAGAATTAAGGACATGACATTTCTGTACAGTCGTTATTAAGGCTGCATCATCAATCTTTCAGTAGTTTCATCAATTGGGAGGTTAATGACTAAGGTCAAAAATGGGATTTCCCTTGGCATAGAACATGCTGAGTCTTCCTCTCCCAAGCCTCTGCATTTCCTGCTACTTCACATTTCATGACATGAGCTTTCTGAACTGACTGAACTATTTTTGCCTTCTGCTACTGTTCTTCAAGTTATGTTTATTTCTATTAACCTGTCCCTGTAAATGACATGGGTTTAACAAAAATCTACTGTTCCTTCTCATACCCTTTGTGTATCTGTATCTACCCAAAAACTGAAGGTGTCATGTTGTGTGTATCTTAATACCCTGAAAGAGTTTCTGAAAAAGAGCAGGTTTTTATTTGTGTTTTAAGAACTAGTAGGAGATTTTTTAAAATTTTTTTATTTTTGTTTAAAGTTCTGCTTAGAGCAGAAGCTAGTCTGTGAGGCAGAAATATATCTTCGAAGAAAAAGAAACTCAGCAAATGAATTGGCATTTATTAGAAAACAAAGAAATAGGTGGAACAGTAAGTAGAGAGGTTATTTTCAGAAGATCACATAATAGGTTTATAAATTGTATCTGTGAGGGACTTTCAAATGTAAATTCCTTAGTCCTTTAAGAAATTATTTCAAAAAGGAATTAAAAGGAAATGTGATGCATTTGTGCAATATGTTTGATAGATGAACGGCCCATATAGGTAACTATATTAGGTGGTGCTTAACCCATCCCAGTGGCATGGTCTGGAGTGGGGAAGCTAACTTCCAGCATTTTCCTACGGTATCAAAATAGTGGAGAAGAGAATAATAGGAAAAATACCTCGACCACTGTGTATTATTAGCCAATACTTCTGCACTCACTCTGTTATGAGAGATAATCTCTATAAAGAAGTATATTTTTGTGGTCTTCACCTACTATTGATTTGCCTTTGTCCCAGAGTATGAGTTTTTATGCCTCCACCTATGCCAGCACTTTGCAGCTGCTGTTGATAACACGTAGACGTAATTCTAGTTCTTTTCTCTAAGTAAAAGGTATACATCCAGCTGCATCCATGAAATATTTGTATGCTTTCTGCATGTTAATATACTCAAAATTTGGAAACTCAATCTGTAGTGGGCTAGCAGTTACTGCAATAAAATTTGATACAACACAAAGTTAAGCACACTTGGACTATTTTCCCTCAGCAACAAGGAACTCCTGCAAGATGATAACATCAGTGTGTGTTTAACTGTAATTGTTAGCTCAAATTATTTCAGGCCAGAATTTGCTTCCATTTACTTAAGTTCAAAGTCAGTAAAAAAAGCTCCATTTGGAAAACAGAGTTGTATAGATGAAATTGTGTTCTTAAGCTATCATTGCACAAGACTGAGAAAAACCTCCAGACTAGAAAACCTTCTAAAATTATGTTACATCCTACATTTGTAGCTAGCAATTATAAAAACACGTAGTAATGAAAAGTGAAAAAAAAAGTCTTTTGTGTAGTTATAAAAGTGTGGGTGCTCCTGTTTGTTCATCTACCTTATAATACATTCTGCACATATTGGGTAGAACAAAAAGAAATAAAATAAAAAAAAAGATCTTAAACTGAAGAACTGCAAGGAAAAATATGAAGGAAGTATGGAAGATGACACTGTAAAGTTGTAACCATTCACTGTTCCTTAATTGAGGATAAATATTTCTGTACTACAACACTGCAGAATCTCACATGATATTGGAGTTTGCTCTGAGTTACGTGACAAAAAACAAGAATGAGATAATTTGATTTTGATTGTAAATTGCACGTCAGGTCACTTCCTCCTGATTTACTGCAGTAGTCTTTTTGTTTCCTATTTTGAATATAGGAGGCTCACTCCAACAAACCAAATCACCATATGCCTTGATCAAATATTGTTACTCTTTTCATGTTATGGCATGAATTTGAGACCTTTATAGCTAATTTGTATATTGCATATTAATGTACATGCAGAATAGAATTTGAAGAATTTAAATTTAATAACAATTTTTCCTTCTTCTATCATTATTTTTCCCTTTAAACTTATTGCAAACTCTAAGCTTTTTGTGGAAAGATGTGAAGACAATCTCTGACTCAAAATGAGCTGCAGTCTGAACAAAAATGTGATTTATAGTGCAGTGAAAAGGATGTGTCGTACAACAATGAAAACAAATACACATCATCTTTATTTTAGACTCTTCTAGCATTTTATAGCAGTTGAAAAACTCTGTCCTCAAAATTTTAAGTTCTGTCTTTAGTTCATTTCTTGTTTCAAACAAAACTTCTTTTCAAGGTAAATGAGGTTTTTAGGAGGATTGGATTTTAGTATGCAAGCTGGAGAAGAGAATAGCAATACTATGATTATTGTTTTCAAAAATCAGGCCATGAGCAAGAGTCACACAGGTGACTGGGCTGTAGTATTACAGAAGCATGTAGTTCTTATCTCTTACACGGATAACTGGTTTACACACAACACAAGCAGAAAGCTACTGACTACAGCTACTGTACATTGTTCTGCTTTGTCACTGACGGTGTCTGGAGAGGGAACAGGCTTGCCTGGCTTTAATCACCAAGTACCAGTAGTAAAACACCCTCAGATAGGTTGTGTGTTTCAGGACTCAACGGATAATATAGTACAGGAAAAAGAGCCTGGGAGTAAAGACTTATGGTCTGACATTCAAGCATTTGAGATCAGTGGATCTTATGGCACACGCAAGATCAAAGTTGCTTTGCACAAGAGTAGTCAAGGGTAAATTCAGTTATGGTAAAAAAAGATCAACAGAGTTGGGCTAATTCTTACAGATCCTCAGTACGCTTATGCTTTTACCATTCACCGTGCAAAATTATGCACTCTGTAAGAATAATCTAAAATTGGCATACGTAACTGGATCACTCCCAGAAGAATGGAAGATCTGATGAGTAAAAGCAATCAGTGCTTACAGAATTGATGGGTTTCAATTAAAACTCGTTTTTACTTAACTCTGATAGCTTGTGTGAGATCTCCAATGGAGACTATGCATTAAGGACATTTTTTCAAGAGCCTATCTTTAATTTTTTTCAGTAATGTTTATGTAAAATCTTTTCATTATTTCCCTAATCACGGGATAATGTATGTTCATTCTATATATACACTAATTAATCTCACCTTTGTAAAGTATACCTTTCAAAAACCTCACAATAAAATATAAAATTGCAAGTATTAGCACAATGCATAAATTCTAGAAGCGTTTATACTTCAGTAAACTAAAAAATTATCTGATCGTGTGGTTCATAAGAAAGTCTTTAATAATAAAGGTGAGATCACCTCCAGGTGTTTTCGATGTTAGAGTCATAAGGGAGTGACACGTCAGAAATAAGCAATGGTCTCTTATTGAAATAGTAATTCTGTAAAAGCAGAAAGTCCATGATAACTGAAAAGAATGGAAGACAGTCATCAAGAAAACTACAGCTATTAAAAACTCAGAGGAATGCACAAAGGTTAAAGTACCTAAGTAGAAGACTACAAATATGGACTGAGAAACATGCAGATATTTTACTACATCTTAGAAAAATGAGCAAGGATATGCTGGTCAACAAAACAAGTGTTGACAGGTGCAAGAAGTAATACATAAATAAAGTGAATAAAAAACTGAAGTGGATAGCAAGGAATAAAAATTAGAAGACAGAAGGTGCAGAGAGGTGGTAAGGAAAGGTAACGGTAAAATGGTGACGCCTACAAGAACAGAATAAAGTACAAGAATGTTTTCTTTTCAAATATATCAGAACCAAAAGGACCCCCAAATCAATATTATTTCAATTGTCCAGAAATAATAGAATAGTTAATAGCAGTGTATAGTAAATGGCCATTTCACTGAACATTCCGTTTTGGAAAAAAAAGCTAAATGAAATTTTCAGAGCATACAAAGATGATAAAACATCTTCCTATTTATAGCTATTTTCAATAGCAAGTTTAAATCAGTAAGTTTGGAACCACCAAAGACTTTTACAAGAGCTGGAAAGGGAACACGTTAGACTGTACTGTTGATTTTAGCAAGTCTTTGAACACTGGAGAAGTTTCAGAAGACGGAAAGAAAACCCACACAGTGTAAATATTTTGAAAGGGTAAGCAGTATTGTCCTAATAATTTCACCAATTTGCTAAGTTTTTATCCAGTGTAAAACAGTTGACACAGGATTTAAACTAATTTATTAATAAATTAATTAACTAGTAGTATATTTAACGGTGGATAACATAAGCTGCTGGAAAAGCGAGCTTGTCAAAGTGCTGCAATATTTTTTTTCTGGCCATGACTTTGGTTGAAAGTCGTAGTCAGGATTCTACAAAACACATAACGTCATAGTGCACATTAAAAAAAATCAGAAATTATTTAAATTTAAGAGATTAAAAATGTACATGATACATAATACATAGATTTAAAATGAGATAATTACTAGGTCTCAGTATGTAAGCACATATAAGAAATCAGACATATACTTAGAAGGAGAGAAATTACATATATGCTCACAGTACATGTAAGAAATGAGCCTTGTTTCTAATCAAGCCTTCTACAATTTGGTTCTTGGCCTTAGTATGACTTCAAGCTTTCATGAAAGACCTGGAAGAAAACTCCAGCACCTTCTGGTGAATGTTGCACTTGGAGAAACTTTGGAGCAAGTCATGATGAGAGCTGGTCTGGATTGAGTGCGAAACCAGTACAGCCAGCGGTAAATAGTGCAATAAAGAGACCACAATTACCCTCATGTCTGTCCTCGGACCACCAACTCTGAGAAAGAGAAGCAGCAGCTCTGAAAGCGGGTTGGGCATCACACAATGATGAACACATTACATGACAGTGAAACTAATGAGTCTGTCAGGCTGAACGTGTAGAGGGGATCTGAGCTGGCACTCACTGTGTGTTTGGCACTGATACGTCTACTACCTGACTGGTGTGTCCAGTTTGTCTGCTGAAAGCTCACAATACGGGAGAGGGTTTTTAAGAAAACATGACTTACACCAAGTCATGCAAGAAGCTTACCTCCATTTGGCAAAATGAATAAACTGATCAGGCTACATGGGTATACAGAAAGACCTTAGACAGCTAGAGTGCTCTTCATACTAGCGATAAAATCTGTGACACAACCAAATGCCTAGACATGGAAGCCAGAGGACCTCAGATAGCAAACAAGAGAAAATTTTTAATGGCAATGGGTAATTAAAACCAATTATCCTAAGTTTAAGTGGATTTTCTGTCACTGGAAACTTTGAAAGCGAGCATGATTGTATTCATAAAAATTGTTGTCGAGTTGACAGCAACTGCTGGATTTGAAGGACTCCGGGCAGTTCTATAGACTCAGCTAAGCTAGAGGTCAGGCTGGGGAACAGCTATCACCTCTGCTGACCTTATCTTGTATTAATCTCACTTAAACATGAAGAAGTTAGTGAAAGTCTTTTAAAGAACAGTAAAGGGAATTTAATCACAGAAGTGAGGATTGCTAGAAGATGGAGTAATTTCTTTTCTTTATTTTTATTTATCAGGGAGAACAAGAAACATGCCAGGAAAAGAGATAAGGTTTCAATGTAGAGAAGCAAGCTAAGAACATAAAAATTACTGCAACAAAGAAGTACCTCAGAACAAGTTTAAAACAAAAATTAGATCATCTGAAAATAAGGAAGAATCCAAGAAGGGATGGCCAGCATCCCAGAATCCTGAAAGACAAGGCAGACGGAATTAAAAAGAACATAGCTGCAAGAATTTTCAACTCCTCACTGACACTGAGAGAGGTATATGTTAAGGAACAGAAAGAAGGTAATGTTAGATAGGTGCTTAACATTTTTGGGGAAAAAGAACACCAAATCCCGCAATTTTCTGATCAGGAAGAAATTAAGATCTGTAATTTACACACTAGAATAAATAAACAGGGAAGACAACAATATTAGCAAACCTGATTAATCCTAGTACAAGAGTCTACATGGTTAAAAGGAGTAGTACATCAAATACTGGAAAGTACACTGAATGCACTCAATTTAAAAAAGCAGATTCAGCGTACAAATATGAATGGTACCAATAGATTATCACACAGATTTAAAACAATTTCTCAGTTTCCAGCCAAGATGAGAACATAATGAGAAATGGATGCTGGCTGTTTAGGTATGAGATGAGGAACAATACATGAAAGATGAGCACTGAGCTTCATCTTTCTTTCAGTATATCAGCTAGCCAGAACAGGTAGCAATGTGAGTAATCACTCACCATCACTGAATGTAAAAGAGGAATGATGCTGGATCAAAATAAATCTGAGAGAATAGAGAGGTACATAGGAAAACTGCTAATATCATCTGTCTAAAATATGAAAACTACTGATTACTGAATTAAAAACAAATGGAGGATATGTTCTCAGCCCAGCTGATGAGCTACATGATATCAGTCATGAAAGAAATCTGTTTTGGTGGCAGTGGCAATAAGATCTTTGAAAGCATCACTCAAAGGTGGCAGCAACTAGGTGAGTGGAAAAACTTGCTAAGAATTGGGTATACCTGCACTGCATTGGGCTGCAACATGCAGAGATACCCATGCTGGTTTCAAAGAGCAGTATAGTGACTCCAACCGAGTAAGACACTGGGTCTAAATAAACTTGTCTACACATGATTTCTCTCTCAAGCAGTACGTTAGTAACTCTAAAGGAGGTCTCTTTCCTTTCCTCCCCGCAAAGTCACCATGCAAAACACAAACCCATATACATAAAAAACGATTTTTAAAAACATACTATTTTCCTGTCATAGGATTCCCCGCTGCTGTATGTTGTAGCTAATGTGGATGCACATTCTTCCAGATACCATGGCTTCTTCCCGCTTTCAGCTGTGCTGCTTATGGAGATAGTGTAGATGCTATTGGTGTAGCCATCACAGGAGCAGTGGTCTCGACTTCTTCCACCATTTCCAGATGCCCAAACAAAGACTGAACCTAAGCCTCTTCGTCCCTGTTTGGAAACAGCATAAAAGTTTTGATTAATAATCTTCTTTCCCCCTCACCTCCCTAAGAAACAAGTCTTTTCCCTCTAAAAGACATCTGAGGAGAGAAAGGCAGTAAAAGAAACTAGATTCTGAGAAGAATCTGAAATAAAACCAGGATTCAGCAGAGTTCAGAATCAGGCATCAGAAAAATTCAGAAAATGAGTGGTATGAACACAGTTTTAGAAAGAACTTTTATACGGTGTCTTATTTGTTGCTCTGCATCTATGATATCCAGCTGTACCAAGAAAGAGGTGTTGAAGACTCTGGAGACCTTTGACATGGTCCAGCCTTACAGACTGGAATTCTCTAAGGTCTTTGACACAGTCCCCCACAATATCCTTCTCTCTAAATTGGAGATACAGATTTGATGGATGGACTGTCCAGTGGATGAGGAATTGGTTGAATGGTCAAATTCAGAAGATAGTGGTCAACGGGTCAATGTCCAGATGGAGACTGGCAACAAGTGGTGTCCTTTAGGGGTCCGTATTGGGACCAGTACCGTTTAATCTATGACACAGCGGGATTGAGTGCACCCTCAGCATATTTGCAGATGACACCAAGCTGAGTGGTGCGGTCGACATGCCTAAGGGATGGCATGCCATCCAGAGGGACCTGGACAGGCTGGAGAAGCGGGTCCGTGTGAACCTCATGAGGTTCAACATGGCCAAGTTCAAGGTCCTGTACCTGTGTCAGGGCAAACCCCTGTATCAATACAGGCTGGGGGATGAAAGGATTGAGAGCAGCCCTGCTGAGAAGGACTTGGGAGCACTGGTGGATGAAAAGCTGGCCATGAGCTGGCCATGTGTGCTCACAGCCCAGAAGGCCAACCGTATCCTGGGCTGCATCAAAAGCAGCGTGGCCACCAGGTCGAGCAAGGTGATTCTGTCCCTTTGCTCTGCTCTGGTGAGAACCCACCTAGAGTCCTGTATCCAGCTTTGGAGCCCTTAGCCCAGGAAGAGAAGCCTCTGGGGAGACCTTATAGCAGCCTTTCAGTACCTAAAGGAGGCTTGTGAGAATGATGAGGGCAAACTTTTTAGCAAGGCCTGTTGTGATACGACAAGGGCTAATGTTTTTAAACTAAAAGAGCATAGATTTAGACTGGATACAAGGAAGAAATTTTTTACTTGGTGGTAAGGCACTGGAACTTTACTAAGTGTGGTGAGGCACTGGAACAGGTTGCCCAGAGAGGTTCCATCCCTGGAACCATTCAAGATCAGAGTGGGCGAGGCTCTGAGCAACCTGATCTAGTTGAAGATGTCCCTACTCATTGCAGGGGGGTTGGCCTAGATGACCTTTAAAGGTACCTTCCGACTCAGACTATTCTATGATTCTATGACTCAGATGAAGCATTAAAACATCATGCTGGGTTGGAAAAGAAATACCATACTTGAAACTAAAGCCCTTTGTAACCCATGATACCTTTCATTTATTAGGGCACTCTCAGCTGTTTCTTTTTAGGTTGCCTGCTGGCACTAGATATTGTTTGGGTAGCATTACATACTTTGAACCAGAGCATCATTGTTTCATAGTGTGGTGGTGCAGCCCTCCCTTGTCAGGCCATCTGGCGATCTCAGAACCAGCCAACATTTTGTTCTTGCCTTTACTGCAAGAGCAGTAAGATGGAATGACTTGGCACTCTTCTTGTCTTTGTACAAGGGCAGTGAATTGGGCCAATCAGGTGCTCCCTGACCACACCTGGAACTCCTGCTACCTGGATCACACCTGCCTGGTAAATGTCAGAACTGTACATTCTGGAAATTACTGGAATTGTACCGTTGCTGTCAAGATACCAGAATTACCTCATACAGATTGTGGCCGAGATGGAAATTTACTGATGACTAAAGTCAATCATCTCGTGACCCTATAAACAGCGGTCCATAGTGAAGCCCTGTGAGCTCTGCTGGACCACAGTGGGATGCGACCAGCATCTCCCTCTGAGTGGGGTGCCTCTCAGAGCCTGAGAACTCTTTAATTCAGAGGACGGTCGCTGATGGTACCTGGGCTGAACTACAGGGGCCCCTCACTCATTGAAGCTCAACCTTTGCCTGTTGAGAAATCATTTGAAGTGACTATTTCACTTAACTTGAGGGGAATTTTTAACAGGTATACCTTTCTTTGTGTGTGTGTGAATTGATTCAAATCATAATATTCTACTGTTATGATTGTAGTGAATCCTATTTAATCACTTTGTAAATGCTAAATTAACTAACAATTAATTGTTACTAAAATCCTGCGATTCTCTCTTTAACTGTGAATAAACCTTAAACTGCTGCTACACATATACAATGCTTTGGATATAAACCATTGATAAAGTGTGAGGGTTAGTCTGGATCCATCTGCATGCAGGCTCCTCTCTGAGAAGGAGTTTAGAAAGTAAGTGGGTCCATTCTGAACCTTGTGACTCCAGGGAAGCATCTCCCTTACCCATTTTCTACCTTCAATTTCTGTATAAATCATCCTATCTCAATCCTACCCTGACTTTTCCTTTACATATTCAGTTCATTTAATAAGTAATAGAGTGAACCTTTCAGTGAACTTTGTTAAGTCACACTTTTATAAATTCCTATTAAAACCGCTTTTTGTGAATGTCTTTGATGGTGATACTTTAAGCAATCCTAGCCACTCATTCGTGACACACAGACATTATACATCACAGAAACACAGAATACCCGAGGTGGGAAGGGACCTCAGCTCATCTAGGCCAACACATCTATTTGATAATGAATGCTAAATGCACAACACAATATATAAACAAAAATGGACAAAAATATAAGATTCTTATAAATCTATTCTAATGAAGCACTAAAGCATTAGTTCAGCATGATTTTTTAAAAATACAACTAGCTGGGCAAGTTACTTAGGCATATTCATAATTTCAGATGAGGACTTCAAATAGGTAACATCACCTTGACATTTTCTTAATACATCAAAGTTATACAGTGTCCAAAGGAATCAAAACATTTTTGTACTCTTAAATAGGGATTGATATGAAAACCTGTATTGCTGATATATGGGAATTGAGAATTACCAATATATGGGTAATTGGGCTTTTCCTTATTTATATTTACAAATTTCATGCCAGTGAATGAAATTCAGATTCATGATGATGATCTGCATTAGTCATCAGTACTCACTATCTGGAAGCACTTTAACATTCAGACAGAAAGGTTCACTAAAGGACGAAACTTATCTTTGATTAAACTAAATTGTGTCACCTTTTCTTACATGAAACTCTCTTTAAGTATTGTCTATCTCTCCCAGTTACAATTATGCTAACAGTCTCATTCATACTTCATTTACTTGCAACTCATCATGTAGTATCTACTTGTTTTTTGCATAGGCCCACCCCTGTGTATGATAAATTAATGTTATAAGGCATTAAAAACACTTTCTGTGCATGAATTAATTTCTTGGCCGTGGGGGGGAGTTTATTTATTTGTTTTATCTAAACAGTGTGCAACTGTGTACCACAAAAAAGCATAAAGACAGCTGTTGGACATCTACCAGGTCAACCTTAAACAAATAACAGTTCAAAGATTCATTTAATTCAGACGCTCAGAGGGGTTTCACTAGAGCTTTTTGTGCTAAGTGTAACTGAACCTACATCAGTGTAAGACAAAAAACCTCACAGTTTACAATCCAGGCTTGAGTTCACAAACATTGATAAATTTCATTTTATGAGTTTAATAAAAGTATACTACCTGGAGAAACTCTTCTCTCCAGCAAAATAAGTTAAATATCAAATCCTCCTGGCTAGTGTTTACATAAGGTTATGCCTCTAACATGCAACTTCTCATTACATTTCAAGCAGAGAAAAAAATCCCAGGGTGCCAAGTAGAATGCATTATGAAATCCACATTCTCCAGACAAGATCAGTCTGAGCAGCCAGGAAGTGTAACTATTTCAACTTCATTCACTTCCTTTAGTTGATTTTAGCTACTAGACTAAGAAGAAGATGCAAAATTGTGACATATTTTTTTGTTTTAAAGACAACCTTTATGAAGTGGTTCAGCTCTCCTTCCTCACATTATGAACTCTTGCCAAATCAAAACTTCCCTTCTGTTTGGGGTTCTTGTTCTGTCTGCTTTTCTCAGCCAGTGAGGTCTGATTCGGAGCCTCCCAAAGCCAGTGGGATGTGTTTTTCAACTCTGTGGGGCTGGAACTGGTTTACAAACCACTTCTCTTTCATTCTACGATCTGGTCACCTCCCTTTGCATATCTTTACTTCTCACCCTTCCATTGTGAAAACAGCTGATAAGACAGATGAAAAGAAGCATAAATGGAAAGATATTTCACGCGTATTCACTGATTCATTAGCAGGTCAGGGAGCCAGAAATTAGGGCCCTCTGTATGTCTGTGGGGAATGGGATGGGGGATTACACTAAAGATATGCTGGTTGTCTACATTTTGATGTGCTCGTACTTGATTTTTATTGGATTTGTTTTGGTTTCACCCCATCACCTCTTGCAATTAGATCATGCTTCCCAGCAGTATTCTATTAATTGCTTTCATCCTCTGTCTCCTCAGTGGTCATTTTTGGCTTGTCTGTCAGCTCTGACATCTGTTTTGGAGTCATGCACAGATTCCTGTCTGGTCCTACATTGCTCTTAAAAAACAACTTCTCTCTCCTACACACACCCTCCCTCCAACAACATTAATATATGCATAGGCAGCTAGAATACACAGAAAAAAGCATATCACACAGACACACTTCTACCTCCAGAACACATCAAAATATTCCAGCAAAACCTTATTTTTGATGAATTTTTGCAAGTATCTGCTATCTGGAGAAATTTACATTTTTCCTCTTCACATATGTTTCTCAAAAGCACAGCATTATGTAACTACAGCTGGCCAAATCAATACCCTATGGGAAATTTGGAGTAACCCACCAACACAACAAAGAGAGAATAAATGAGAATTCAGGGTGATTAAACCACAGATCCAAAGAGGAGAAAAATGGAATCTAGCTACTTTAATATTTTGTCTAAAAGTCTATATTCCACTAGTTTAAAAAAAAATTTGTAAAAACATTTCTCAAAAACACATGCATACTGGAGAATATCCTATCAATAACAGTCCATCTGTCAATTTTGTGCTGTCATCATCAGCTGGTTTTGTCTTCAAACAGCAGTATAACATGATTTGTCCCACTCATGCAATGAAAACCTTTTCACAGTAGGGTAGGACTGTACTTCATGTATATTTTGCAGGAGTAACCCTTGAATTATTAGCTTCCCTGCACAGAGAATGTGTCTATATTTCTTTAGATACATACTTATGCTGCTGTACTAATAATGAAAAATGAGGTGCAGAAACAGATATGTGAATACATTTTTGGGCACAAAATGTAGTCCTGATGAAAACACGCCAATGGATGTTAGAAACTCTGCAATGCAGTACTTAAAAAGAATAAACACCAAATTAGATTTTAATAGTAATGACAGGGTTTTAAAAATAACAGCCATTTGCACCCAAATTTACCTTTCCACGCTGTTTTTTTTGTAAACAAAGAATAACAAATATTTCTTCAAAACTAATGTCTCCTGCAAATGTATAAAGTATCAACATCTCTGTTGTTGCAATGAAAAAATAAGTAGCAGGTGTACTGACTAATGGAAAAGAGTATTTTCAAATACACACAAAGAAAGAAATCCCATTTCTCTAACACACTGCAATGCTGCACATTTAACAACTCAGTATTTCACAGAATAGAACAGCACTACCTTCAGTCTAGAAAATATGCTAAAGATCTTGTTCCTAGAAGCTATTTGGCAAAGCAAATGTCAGCCTTCAAAAAAAAAAAAATTGTAAAAAAAAGCAAATCCCCAAACTAAATTCAACCTGACTAAAATAATGTGTCAAAGTAAATAAGTTCTGGTTTACATTTACTGCCTATTGTTAAACTACCATTTGGTTTCCTCTTTCTCTCTGTTTCGAAACTCCTTGCTTTAATTCAATAGGGCCAGTCATGCTCAGGAAATTATAAACTTGCTAGTAACTATACCAAACAAGTAATTAGAGCAACAGCATCAGCTGTCCTACTGTATGTGAATGCCATTCCCAATTGGTCTCCTTTAAATACATAAAGTTAAATAACATTTGGACTGTGTTACAAAGTTAAGATAAACACACATGCAAGGCACTCTGTAGCTTTTGCTGTTTGTCTAAATCTATCATCTGTCATCTGCCAGATGCCCAAGGGTGTCAAGATGAAAAGTCAAGCCTTGAGCTGCCAAAGAAGCCATGTGTCATTTATTATTCAAAAGCAAAGGTGCATTTACAAACCATATGGGTACGACTTCAGCAAAACTAAAAGAGTTAGTGAACTATAGCAAAGGCATAGACCAAGGTGGAATGTGTGCACGGCAAAGCATGCTCAGTGCTTGTCCCAGGATGCTAAATGTGCATTACCTCTCCCTCTAGGCACAGTGCTGTTTCCACTCTTCCATTTGCAATGATAGCTATAGACTCCCTGTTACAAACTCTGCAAGGAGTTCATAACTGCACTTCTGCTTGTCGCTGCACATGTGAGACCGTTATGAAATGTTCTCCTTTTGTTTTGTCTACTTTCTTAAATTGCAAAAAATGTCAGATTATTAAAAAAAAAAAAAAAAAGGTGTTCCATTATGGAAAAGAAAAAGCCTTTCACTGACAGCTAAGACTTGCTATTGACCTAGTCACAGTTTGATTTTCTAGCACATTTTCTGGGCAAAGCCAGTGTGCTTAACAGACAGCTGACCTTGAATAAAACAGACTCAGGTCATTGACAAAAAGGCCCAAGGCAGAAATTACACCTGTAAAAGCATGGCACAAGAATCTCGGGGCATTCCCGTTTTTTTCTGCTAGTGCCTCCTTTTCCTTGGTCAGCAAGATGCAAGCATGGTAAGTGACACAAAAGCTCTTTTTTTTCCAGTTCAACAGCATGGAAGGGTTAGTCTGCCAAGAATCAGAGCCAGTATGAACATGTTCGTAATGACATCTGCAGAATTTCTGAACACTATTAAGAGAACATCCCTCGCTCCATGTGTGTGCATTTGTGTATGTGTGTGTGTATACATATAAACCACATCTTCATGAGTGAATGCCTTAGTGCTACTGGCAGGAACCACTGCAAGGTAGAGGTCTTCACATACTCATCTAAGGACAACCAGCAGCCCCACATACTTTCAAGTTGCTTCCAGCACACTTCCATCTAATAAAAACAGTTTCCATCTATGAGGTCTAGTTTGAGCCAGTGGAGCAAGATGTACTCACACTCTTTTACAAAGCTTAGACTGGACATTCACTCACTGCTTCATAAGTCAAAGTGCACTAATCCAGTCTGTGAATCTTGATGCTTTCCTGCCCAGTAATCGAATGCCCCAATAACCCTCCCTGCCTATAGAGTGAGTCACTATCTCCATAGAAGTGATCAAATTTACCAAAGGACAGGGAAGAAAATGTGAAGGAGCATGAAAGGCAGAGAATAGAACCACTAACCTGGAGTAATTAGAGGTACAGGGGTTGCAGCCAAGGGAGAGGTAATTTGGCACCAATACGCTAGAAATCCCAAACCCATAAGCAGAAAATAATTCATGAAAATATAAAATGGAGAGAGAAGAAGGGACACTCTATCCATGCCTAAAGCCTAAACATTTAATTTCCTCTATTCTTCCCAATACTGTTCTAAAATTACTCAGTGCTTCCAAGAACACAAACTACTGCTGGGAAGTGAAATTGATCCTGATGTGGAAGCTGGAAAAAATAGCCTGTGGTATGACCTCTTCCTTAAAAACTAATTCCTAAAGAGGAAATGTTCATAACTGAATGCACAGAACAGAGGTCACTACTCCGGAGACCTAAAAAAACTACTGTGCAGGCATGATTTTGAGTGCAGCACAGTACAACCTCTCTAGGGCCAGGCACCAAGGATCACAACATCCTGAGAGAGACACCTGTGAGAGGCAGCATCTCCCTGCTTCTAGCTTCCACTGATTTCTGCCCTCCCTGGGAGCTGGACACTGCTGCTCTGTGTAGAGGCACGGTGCTGCCAATCTGCTGACTGGCAGCATTTTGCTTTTGAAAAGCAACATCTCCCAGCTCCCGCTGAGTTTCTACCAGTCCAATTAACCTCTAATCTGGCAATGAAAAATAGTCTGGCACACAACCCTTAAAAGACTCTTCTGTAGACTGCACAATGATCTCACTTCAAAGCAGGCATCTTTCCAGAACAGATAATGGTAACCTGAGAGTCCAAGCCGGCAATTCTGAAGTGCTACCAGAAGACAGCCAAACAGATTATTTTTTATTAAAACAGCCTCCTTGGGTATTAAAAGCAAAAATTCATGAACAAATGGAGAAATTTCTGAGGCCCTTAATTCTGTTGAGGTATCCACGCTTTCAGAAAAATTCACATTTGTGCATTAATTCATTAAAAAAGTGCGCCTATGATATTTATGAAGAAATGAGTAATAAGCCTAACACACGTACATAAATAAAGATGCATGTTTCAAGGAATGTCTGAAAATTGAGTCCTATGTTTTCGTATTAGCTGTCATGTTCTTACTCTTAGGAAAATTAGGAAATGAAGAAAATATTTCCTAGTGCTGGAACAGACAAACACACGACACATACACAATGCAAAAATCTGTCACTACTTACAAAAAGCAACGATTATCTTATATTGTTGAAAAAGCAAGTTGTTGCTAATAAAGTTAAACATCTTGGCTACTTCTGAACCAGCTTCTTAATTAAGAAAAGGAAAGACAATATAATTAATCATGACAAAAATGAGGAAAAATGTATTTTATTAGCTCATGGGATACGAAACCTTTAAAATACTGAAGTGTGAAAATATTTTAATGTGTGCATAAAAAAATAATGTATTGAAAAACCACAAGCACCCATGCATTAACACAATAGTTATTAGGATATATCAGTGGAACATTTCAACATGCATCCTTGCATGTGGTGTATTTTTTATTTTACTCTTCACTAGAACAACAGCTCAAACAGCTCCAAGATATTCCCCACAGAGCTATAATTAGTGCTTAAAGTGCAACCAAAAGAAGTGTTGGCTGAAACCTGAAATCTGAACCTGTGGAATGCTGGAATGAATTTCTCATTTTCCTAAACAAAACTGAGCCAGCTACAGGGCTACATGATCGCAGTTCTGGTTCCAGCTATCTCTCGATACTATCATTAGTATTGTTGTTGCTGCTGACATTATTACTGGGATAAAATAAGCTGTATATGGTAAACAACTGTGACAAAACAAGATCTGGGTTTTCCAAAATTTCTATTGCACAAAGAGTCTCTAGCTAATGATAGGTGAAATTGTCTCTGCATGCAAAGCCAAAGTAAACAGGCAGTACATAAGAAAGATGTCTGTGTTGGGACTGGATACGGGATGGACTTCACACACAAACACCCATTCTATGGAGCGAGTTCAGGCAGTTCTCGTTGCTTTTATACTACTGTCTGATTAAACACTCTGGAGAGGAGTGCATGGTCACCAGATCCACACACCTGTTGTATCACTAGATTCCTTATGGAAAACTTCATGTTTCAAGATGTCTGTTGAACTTCTGAGGTTCAACAAAGCACCTCAAATTTTCTGCAAATTTAGCTCTTTTCAGTAGATGAGCAGGAAAATAAGGCTGCTTCACTTCTGTCTCTGCAGGCTGAGGACTGCAGTAATCGCTTTGTGCAGTTTGTCTCCCACAGCATTCGTTTAGGAAGAAACAATGCACTTAGGCTGTGTGCAAAAACATTGCCCTTACGTCTTTGTGCCGTAAGTTTAAGTTAAATTCTATGCACAGAAAACTCCTGACACCAAACTCTCAGCAATTTGCCTTTCAGAGATCTATTTTTTCCCACATGACACGTAGAAATACCTATATTCTGCTGTTGTTTAAGTATATGAGCAAAGTGGATATGTGATTTGTCCATATAAAGTAACCAGGTTCATGATTCAGAAAGGTATTCTCTGAAATGTATATATTTAAGTGTACGGAAAGAAACCCATGTGCAAAAGCTGCTTTTCAGTATTGGCTTTCCAAATTAAGATTTACCCCACAAGAAGAATGGCGTGGATTTTTCTGTTAAAGTATATCACCTGTTTCAGGCTGGGCACCCAAAACCAGAGGCCACTTTTGACAAGTCCAAAAGCAGTAATGCTATTCTGGCTTGTTACAACAGTTTCCATATATGTGTGAGATGGGATGAGGTAACTAAACAGTTTTGGTTTCCAGTACACTTTGTGACATTGTAAGGAAACTGGACATTTTGAGGCATATTTTCCTGTAACTCTCATTCCAAATTTTCCTGCCTTTTAGAATTTGTGTATTCCATTGAATGTTATGTTAGAACATTTCTGCTACATTATTTCTTTTTCTGTACTTTTTTGTTGTACTACACATTGTCTGTGCAAAAGCTCACTTTCCACAGAAAGCAAAGGAGAGACTTATTAAGGTTAGCCTTGTTTGTATATTACCAGAAGAGTAATATATGTGCATAGCATCAAAGTTCATCCAGCTATCACTGAGCCTAAAGTCTATTTCATTTACTGGATGGCAATATCCCTAATTCTACTTCTGATGAATACTGAAAGTTGCTAAATACATGCAAATGGTAATGAATTTTATCAGTAATGATATGTTAAGGTTGTCACCTAACCTGATTTTGCTGGGCAGTCTCAGTCTGGAGAAAACTAAATCATATCAAGTATAAAACACATCTGCAAAGCCGGTAAGGCAACCTGAGATATGCATATCAGCCAAATGCAAGGTAATAAGACCTAGAAATGAAGCTTATTGGTAAGACATACAGGAAGGTGGACAAACTCTTGGAAGGTGGTGACTCTGCAAGGGAGTTTCGGATCATGGAAGATAACCAGCTGGCAATGAGCTGCCCTAAAATTTAGTCTGCTCCTTGGATCGGTAAGCAGGATGAATATGGACATGTGCAGGGAATAGGGAAACAGTACTACGTGTGCAGAGAGAATGCAGACAACTTCCATGTCTCATTCTGCTATCCAGACTCGAAAAAATAATGCCGGGAAACAGAAAGTGTTTCAGAAAGAACTACAGGAATGAACTATGGTTTGGAAATTCTGAATAACAGAAGGAAACTGAACATACAAAACATTACTGTTAAGGCTGTAGAACAGAATTGAAGGACAGAGTAAGAGGCACCAGCATTAAGGGAAACAGGCTAAAATGCAATATGAACTTCAGAATTCCAGGTACTTCTGTTAAGTTTTTCTCTGATAACTTATTTTATGCAGAGAAATGCAGTAGAACCAGTCTGTCTGGTTTTTGCAAAACATGTGATGATCCCCTCAAGAAATCAGGAATGAAACAAAAGAAAATGAGGTTAATGTAACAGCAAGGTGGAGGTGGAAATGGTTGCACCAGAGATGATAAAAGCTGTGCTTGAGAAATATGGGGTTTAAAGAAGTTCTGAGTATTTTAAGGATGAGCCAGGGAAACAAAGTTATTAGGTGATTTTGACCTAAAAAGAAAGAACATTAGTGAATCTAATAATTACGATCACCTGCATTCAAGAAAAAATCTCAGGCTGGAAGATTTGGAGAGAAGCACCACTCTGATGAGCAAGGAGATGGACAGCCTAGCTTTTAAGTGACTAATGAGTGTGGCTTGTTTATCACATCAAAATTAAGTTTGAGAGGAGACTGTGTTCTATAAATATGTCAGAACCAAAAATGGAAGGAGAAAAGGTATTTAAGCTGAAGCACAATTTTGGCTCAGGAACAAATGGGCAAAAAAATGCACATGAGTAAACCTGGCTGCAACATTGAAGAAAGTCTCTAACCAGTAGATTAGTGACGGCTGTGAAACGGTCTTCCAACAGAAACAGAGAGGAAAAAATTTCTAATTTGTTCTAGAATAGAAATTGCTCAATGTCTTCATAGGACATGATGCCTGTGATAGTAGAGAACTGTACTGGATGACCTACGCGGTCATTTCCTGTCTTACGTCCATACGTTCCAATTTAATTTATCCAAGAGATCACTTGGCCAAAATCTGTAATTACTTACATGTGGAGATTTCTAACACCATAAGATGCACCATAAATATTACAGAAGAATCATTTTACAGTGAAAGGAAACTAAGAAATTCAGATGAGTAACAAGTTGTATATTTTCAATAGTGAAGGCTGTTAGTGACTTCCATAGCTATGCACATAACAGGTTTCAGTCAAGACTGGGTCTTCCAAAAGATGTACAGAAAACAGAAAATAATAGATGGATAAAGAAAACAGGGGTATTGGCGCAGTAATAATTAAATCAAATTTTGCTGATCTGGCTTATGATGAAGTACAGGACTAGATGATAATCGTCTTCTCTCATGTTAAAACTACAAATATTATTTCAAGACAACAGCGCTATGTCTCATGACATCAGAAGGAAGAATTACAATATTAAAATGCCATATGACTTTTCCAGTTCTGGTACACAGTCTGCATCTAGCTGTAGTATGGAGCCACTCAAAGTTTAACTCGATATGTTGAAATAATGATAACATCACACATTCAGACATTATATCATAGATGCAGTAGGGATACACAGTATATATACAATTCATAAAACAGATAAATGCCAAGATCTAACATTAGGTTACCTCAGAATACTGGAAGTCATGTTTTCTGAAACCTTCCTCAAGCACAGCACTAGTTCTTCTGACTGATCTTCAACAAGTAGCTTTTGGCCCGCTATTTAAAAATGTGCAGGAGGTCTTTGTGCATGCAAAACATATCTATCTCAGATATGCATACACACAGAGGTGTGTTATTCAGTCTCAAACAGCAGTTGTACAAGGTGAACAAGCACAACACATTTGAAAAAGTCTGGTCTTAACCCCTGTGCATCACAAAATTTCAATGTATAAAACGACAGCCATTTTGGAAGTTACTTTGACACATTTGACTGGAGGTCTTCTTGCGTTAACTTGTGTCTGATTTTTGTAGGGCACTTCTCTGGCAAAGCAGAACAGAGTAACTCCTCTTTGAGCAGCCAACACACGCTACTCCAGAATGATGCTGAGAAGTGATGACAGGACAAGTAAATTTAAGAGAAACATCTGTGATGCAACACAGGCAGCAAACCTTTGCCTGGACACTTTCAAATTATGAACAATCTCTTCCACTTTTGGAGAAGAAGCATATAGTAGTAATAATAGTTATAATAAAGTGAAATCCTTTTCTTTCTTTTCTCCTTTCCTTTTTCTTCTCTTCCCTTTCCTTGCCTTTTCTTCCCTTGCCTTTCTCTCTCTTGCATGTGGGTAGGAGGCTTATTCAGTGATCCTATGAGAGCCTTCTGCTCCCAGTAAACAGTCTGAACACACGCTCTGCAGCCAAAGTTGGTGGAGCGAGAGAGATGAGAAGGGGCAGTGATGATGGGAGGGAAGGCACCAAGCCGAGTTCTCATAAGAGGTTCAGCCACACAGCATCTGATCATTAATGTCCATCAGACATTTTGGCTTGTGTCCAGCTAGCTAAACAGAATGGTGGCATGGCCATAAGATGAAGGCCCCTGCACTGACGCAGGCAAAAAGCCAAGTTTCCATGTAGATTTCCCTGCTTCTCCACCCTCTTGGATTACATTAAAGATGACCTGCCCTGTCACTGATTTGAATTACCTTATGGGCACTGCAGAACAAGCAACATAAAGCATGCAGTTGGCGAGACATTTGGAGAGGTGAGATAACCAGCTCTTTGAAACCCTGCAATGTAAAATATGAACAGGGCTTATACATCCAGAAACTTGTCTATTAGGTCTTTGCCAAACAGCAGTGAAAGAACAAGTCAGAATATCTGAAATGCATTACTCTCCAAATGATGTTGAGACTGATCCCAGAATAACAGACTTATTTGCATGAATAGAAATGAACTAGTCTGCATGCTGTATCACAGAATCATGAATCAGCAAGCTTAAGTCTCTCAAGTGCTTATAGCATTGTGCTTATAGACTGAGCTACAGACAGTCATCTTACAATGTAGTGGTACTTTGGTTTTATCTTTCTGAATCAAGGAAAGGCTGTTGTGTTCTCCCTTCTGTTCCAGAGTCAGCATAGTCTTATTACATGATTTGGCCACAATCATGTTTTGCAATGCTGAGTCTGTTTGTTCTTGAACATGGGGTGAAATTTGACATGGCATACCTAATCTTTTCTTGAATATGTTACTTTTGAATATACTGCCTTTAGTCTGATTTTTTTTCAGGCAAGTTCTGCATAATTATAATGGAATTATTTTTGAGATTATTAGGTCTACAACTTCTAATACATTGGTATTTAAAACACAAGCCTCTAGAATTTTCCACCCTTACAACTACACTATTTCCAAGAAAAGGACCTTGTCAACTGGAAGCATGATATAAAGGGAGCTTTTATATTTGCATAGAAACTGTTTGATAGCAAAGTCTCCAAGGTTTCTCTTTGAACTCAAGTATGCAAAGTCAATAGAATTAAACAAAATACCCTAAAGATGACAGAAAATCATGGTACTTGAGACAGGTTTAAAAATTGTTTTTCTCTTCCTTTACCTTGATCCTGGGCAGAATTTTTAAAGCATATTTAAGTTGTGGGTTAGGTTGTCATTTCATAAAGTCAGTTATTACTCTGTATCCTTTCTTTAAATAGATTTGCCTGTTTCAATTCATGGCATGTGCTGTCTCTGTGGGACTCTACGGAAAAAACTGTATAGTCATTTATCTTTGTTATTTTCTGCAGGATTTGGAAGGAGTAATTATATTAGTTCAGCAGATTTAAAAATAATAATAGTTCTAAAACACCCTGCATGAGCTGTTAATTGGAATAATATGCACTAAAGATAAACCAGGCATTTTTTTCATGGAACCTAGTCTCTCAGCAAACTGAATAAGAAACTGTGGCTCTTGCGGTCATTTCATTTTTACTTCATGAGTATAATAAAGTCATAATTCAGTTTAATTATACTCTAATCAAAGTCATTTTTCAGCATCACCTCTGATTTTCCTAATTGAACAAGTCAAGCTCAATTTCCTTTTCAGATGCTTTTAAAAAATCTTGACCTTTCCCTTTGCTGTCCCATTTTAAAAAATAATATCCAGTGGCGCATATATATGCACAATATATGAAAAATATCAGTATTGAACCTTTGTGTAGATCTGAGAGGTCTTGCCAAAATTTCCTGTACCAACGTTACTGGAACTTACATCACAGATGCTATACTAGATGTAATACTGTTGTTGTTCAGTTCAATAATTCTAAAAAAAAATAAGGTCAAGATCTGTATACAACATAACAAGCATTTTTGTCTGCCTATTACTATTTTCACAATTACTGTGAATGCTTGGAGAAATCTATGTTTGCCTGAGTATCTAGTCATTACCTTGGACAATGATCTGATATTAGAAATATTTTAGCACAGAGATAATTTGTCCCTTCTTCTCCCATTCACCTCATCTTTTAAAATGACACATCTTATGACAGTGTACGGAAATACAGGAAAAGTATCTTTATCTGAACAGAGAAAGGCATGGTTTATTAAAAAAAGAGCAATAAAAGGTTTATCTTAAAATAATTTTTGGTCTGGAAGCTAAGCCTCTTAAGGAAGGCGCTAATTGAGACATGCATTTACAATCTTTCAGTCTATGTTACATTTGAAAGAGCGAAAATTTGAAAATTTTGAATTTTTATCAGTACGATTTTATGTAAGTTTTAAAGAGAACTTTTATTTCCTTAGTAGAAATGAAAAACCTTTTGTAGTCAGAACTAGACAAAATTTCCAAATAAAAAAAAAATTAAAAATTTAAAAAATTTAAATCTATTCAACTCTGCATAAGCTACTTTGGGCAGAATAAAAAGTTGATAGAATGAAATAAAAGCTAAATTGAAAAATAATAATTTGACTTGCATCAAATATGACTTCTACTATTCCTCAAAATAATCTACTAAACTGTTTTTCTGCATTGTTATCAGAAAAAAGACCACCTCAGAATTTTAAAATTAAATACTATGTTTCCCCTATATACTGGTATTTATTAAAAAATATAGAACAATGTTCTGGTAAAATGAAATTAATCTGGGTTCTGTAGGGTATTCTCTCATATTACAGCTATAATAATAAAAATAGAACAATAATGCTTGTAGGCAATATCCATGATCTTGCCAAATATTCCACTTTCTTGATTTATACTGGATTTAGCCCCAGTTTGAGATTTCAATGAGGAAATGGCTGAGTTCTTCTGGTACAGAAATGTGGGCTGAACTTTTCACGATTCTTACCTACATGAAATATGACATTTAAACTAACATATATATATATGTTTAAACATAAAACTTGTTTTGTTCAAGTTCCCCTGCATCCTGCAGTTCGCTTCATTAGGGTCCCTTTCACCACTTCATTGTTTTTCATCTCTGTGGTCACTGTCAAACAGTAGTTAACTCTAGATGGGTGATCTGGAGTGCTGATATTCCATCTGAAAGGATGCGTGATGATGCATGGGACGCAGTAATGGAGATGCTTTTGTCCTTCTACATAGTTGTTATACTGTTCTAAGAGCACTTCAATAACCATTTTAATAACGGTTACTAAATACAGCAGAGTTCTCTGGGACAGAATCTATCCGTGTCCCTAAATATGTTTAACTGCTAAGCCCCTGGAACTTCTCGCAGGGTAAAGTTAAGCACATGCTTAAATATTTTGTTATGGAAGGCTTCACATATTACAACATGTACAACAAGCAAAAGAGTTAATCTGCAGCTCCACATCAAACGGTCATCGTATGACCAAGTGAAAGGAAGGCAGTGGTCTATGGCTGCACGGTTAGTAAAGCATAGTGGTAGAGCATGTATTATTATCCACATTTGGGGCAGGCAGTACAGGGGTGAGAATAAGAAACTCATGAAATCTACTGAGGAAAACTAAATAAGCCAGGGATTCAGTTGTGATTAGATGTGAATTCACACCTCCTAGGTTTGTGCTGCTACACGATGTTTATGGTGACACTGGGTATCAATTTTATGATGTACTTATTTACAACATCCAGGCGAGTATACATTAAATCACCTTAAATGCTGCACTGTGCATACAGTCTGTCAGCTTGACCAGGTGTCTTGTAACTTTGTCTATTACCCCTCCGCACCCACTGTACCTGTTTGCTGTTATGACTGCTTTTTACGGTATATCTTAAATTAATACAGTCTCTCAGTAGCAGACACTGTCTTTCACACATGGCACAGATCTTCCAAGCTGAATGTTAGCTATCGTTTGCTAAAATCAGTCTTGGCATACCTGGTTGAAACACTTACTGACTTCAATAACAGCTGCACTTTCCGATCTTGCTGCACAGTGTTACATGTTCCAGTAACTACATTCCAGTTCCACTTTGGTCCAACAGTTTCAGTCTCTTTAAACAAATGTTTGGTATTAATGCCCTCTTTTCTGATCCTAGAACCACCCATTACTGAACCAGCGAGTCTCCTACTGCCTTCAAAATGATGCTCAGACCTTCAAGTGCAAAGCTTTAAAATCCTTCCTACCAGTCCTATATAGTGGAAATAGGTGTGAATGCTGGAAGATGAGGAATTCCCTGATCTATTTAACAGGCAGGAGGGTAAAAGCAAGAACTAAAAACTGGCCTCTGGCACCAAAAGTTCCTCTCACTACTGACTTCCTTCTGTGGCCTTATTTGTTTGACAGCAAGTTATTCAAAAAAATTGAAAAGGTGTTAGATTTTTTCATATGGGGGTGTTTGGGATGTTGTGTGCTGTATTACTGAAGATGTCTGTGCTATATCACAGAGATATAGCACAGACTTGTAGAGAAATGTATATGGAAGTTATAAATAGGGTGTATGTTCTCTGAGCCCAGGCATAAACAGTACAAGAAACATGGGTGTAGGCTTTTTTTAGCCCCCAACTCTCTATTAAATCATGAAACTTCCATTAAGAAATCAAGAAAAACAAAGCAATGAACGAAAGGGAGAAAGAATGAAAAATAGTCAAGGCTTTTGCTTTAAAATTTGATTGCAATTCAGAGTTGACCACTTGGCACTGCTGTGCAAAGTAGCATTTTTCAGTCTTACTTTTTCTTGCAGAATTACATCATTACCTCCGATCAGTTTTGAAAGACACTGAGGATGATGTATTCCAGCAGAAAATGAACAGAGCTGATATTTCACAAAGGACTGACCACTAGGTCACTATAGGAGAAAAACGCATTTTTATTTTTATGCAAAAGAAGCTTTTCTTCTTTCCTGCAGAATCCTTTCCTCTTCCACACGCTGTGCACTTGCAGGTACCAGGCCTGTATACCCTTACACTTGCACATGAGAGCAGATCGATGAGAAGCACTTTGATGCCAACCTACCATTCTGATGCCGTTCTCAAAGGCCTGACGTGCTAGAGAAGCAGGTCCATCCACTGTCTTACCGTCGTCATCAGGCCCCCAGCTGGCACTGTAGATGTGGATGTGCTGGGGATTAAGGCTTAAAGACTTTGCTTCTACCATGTCTGTCACGTCTCCGTCCAGCATGCGGACACCTTCAGAATGAAAGATACAATGAACAGGACCAACCAATTCAAAATGCGTCTTTTTTTTTTTTCCCCCAGAGAAAACTGTGTAGAGCATGGGACTGAATGATCATAACAATTTCTACTGTCGATAAAAAAAAAACCCAAACCTGTTTGGATGTGTGCTTTTCAATGGAAAAAAGGCTCTAGATGAAAAAAATACAAAAAAAAGCACAAATATTTTGGACTTTCTTCGAGTTTTAAAAACTATCTACAAGTCATTTATCCACCATACAGCCTGTGAACTTCAACAACAAACTTTTACGTTAAAGAAAACTTAAAGACTTCAAGCTTGAAATGCTTGTATCTCTCACTTGAAGATAACGTATGATTTTCTTTCTCCTTTCATACTGCAGTGAAACTGCAGCACCTACTTTAAGTCATTCATGGCTGACAGATAAACATGGGATTTCTCCTTCACTGTATGAGGCTGCAAAGAAGAAACTGGGGAGAAAGCGCGCGTGTACAGACCAACTGCCATACACAGTAGCAAGGTGATTATAGGAAGCTACTAATAATACCCTATATGTAACCTTATTCAACCTGAAACTACAATATTGTGAACAACCTCCTTCGTGCAGAAGAAGATTTTACAAGGTATAATCTGAAATTCTTATGTTGAAAGAATCCACTCATGTGGGTTTGGACAAGTCAATACTCCACCCCTTTTAAAGTGAACGGCATCATTATGTTTTAAGACCACTAGACTGAATAACATATGCTTAAATCTGGAAACCGAGCTTAAAGTTGTTCTTTTGACTAACTGTAAGATTCTGACTGAAGTTAATTCTGACTGAGAAAATCACTGATGTCAGTTTTAACCTAAACAAGGAAAAGGACCTACATACAGCTAGCGTGGCATCTGATCAAAGCGATGTTAAAGATTAAATAATAATTAGCATGTAACAGTATGATAGTACAGAGTAATGATTACTTTCACTATTAACAAGTTTGATGCTCTTTCCTCTTTAAAAGACCACTGCTATTTTTATGCCAAATTTACATATTTTTAATTACAGACACATTTTGTTTTGCTCATGAACTCAGACTGAAGTAACTTGAGTGTTCACCAAGACCTTCCAATTAACAAAAGGCATAGGGGGTGCTTTGTTGATAGAGGGTCTTTTTTTTCCTTACTCTAATTGACTGAAAAATGAAAAGTGATCATATTTCTAAGTTCACACAAAACCTGCCCATGTTTTGTGAGATAATAAACTTCTACAGTGATCTCACTATGAAATTTATTTTATAAAGTCATTAAACCAACTCTGGGATTCTCAGGTTTTGTTTTTCTTCCTCAGCATAATCTCAGAAAATTAATGATGGGTGGAAGTTGTGTTCTCAATTTCTTTCAAGCACATTAAAGTATATTTCATTTTAAATAAAGACAATAAAACGTACACTGCCTTTGAAAGAAGAAAAATAAAGCATCCCTTTATGTCTCTGTTACTCTGTAGCAAGCCTAAATAATACTACATGCATTCAGTGAACAGTAACTCCAAATTCTGCCTTTGGCACTGAAGTAATTCACACCATTTTTTTTTGCAAATGGTGAAGTAGTCAAATCTAAAGCAACACAGAAAGACTGTGACTTAGGTGTTGCTCTCTTCAGCCAACAACTGACAGACATGCTTCAAGGGTGACTTTGAACAACAGGCTCATTGGCTATTTACAAAAAAACAATTCCATTCCCCCTTCCCTTCCCTTCCCTTCCCTTCCCTTCCCTTCCCTTCCCTTCCCTTCCCTTCCA
>Ga0065711_1030509_pt1 | contig 32297 bp, 17 predicted proteins | sample Hoacrofraction12_FD_59098 | JGI IMG/M metagenome (GOLD analysis project Ga0065711, IMG submission 59098) | Hoatzin crop microbial communities from Cojedes, Venezuela - Epithelial fraction 12 v2 (version 2) | ecosystem: Host-associated > Birds > Digestive system > Esophagus > Crop | place...
CCCCCCTTAGTTTATTAGCTGCTGCTTTTCTTAGAGGAAAAGCAGGTTTTTTTGTAGGTCTTGAGACTGTACTTCTTCAGTAACTCGCTATCAGTTTGTTATTCTGCAGCCTCTTACTTTCAACCAGTGCCCATATTTTCAAGGCCTTCGCCATCTCCCACGCTTCACCAGTCCATTGTAAGGAGATAACAGTTATCAAGCTCCAGCTCACTCGGTTCTCATAACAATTTGGTAACGAGCTTAATCAGCCAGCCTGGGGCCTTGCGCCATTCGTGTAAGACTCAGCCTGAGGCCTGTGGCCCGTTGCTAGCAGTGACAACACTTTTACTGGGCCACTGGGAACAAAAACACTTCTGCAGTTATACCTCATTACTTTGCTTATGCTTGAATTCAGAACAGCCCTGTACTGCCGTTTGCTTAGGCGCTGCGTTGGCCACCCTGACCATCCACGTCTCCAGGCAGCTTGGCGAGTGGTGCAAATAGTTCAGGATTGCAAATAGTATTCAAAATGCAGGTTAACCCTGAATATATTCAGTGGTACAGTTGTATATTCTGTTTGCTCTTGCTCCCTTCCTAGAATTTTCGAACATTTGATACAATGCTGAGACTGCTACTGAACATAGAGTGTGTTTTCATGGGACTGTCAGTCATAACACCAAGAGATTATTCCTAGGTGTTTTCCCATTTTTCACATTATCGCCACTGAATTTTTATCTGCCGCCTTATTGTCTGGTCACTTGATTTTTATTTTTTTTTTTAAGGGTCCTTTTGCAATTCTTTATGGTAAATTTTCATCATTAGTGCTCCAAATAGCTTCAGCAGACTTTCCCACCTTACTAATAGACTAGTGCTGCCCCGTTTCATTTTTATTGGATACCAGGCTGTTCCAGTGCTGGGCCAAAGTGCAACTGGGGCTGAAACATACTGATTAAAGGTCAGTCAAATGAGGCAACACTGATTATATTGAGATAAAACAAATTATGAGGAGTGTGAATACTGGTATGCTATGTTTTTCTGACCCTTATTTGAGAGGGTTTGCATTTATTTGGGATCCAGTGCTTTACCTGGAGTCTTCAACTGAAAGCAAACTAAGGGTATTTTGTGCAAGGTAACCAGGTGTAAGGACAATACAAAGGAAAACACCTCATTTTAGGGCAGAACTTCTGCAGATGGCTAGAAAGGCATTCTCTATCTTGACAGAATGTTTCTAGTTTCAGAAGGTGATCAGTGCATTTTCTAAACTATATCTTCTCTTTGCGCAAAGCTTTAATCTGGGGTTTGAGACAGATGCAGTGCTTGTTTGGAGCAATTTGCTGAGCATCATCTGCTTCGATTTTGTGGAAGGGGTAGCACAAGGGCATATGATGTGAAAATGTTTTTTGTTCTGTTTTGAACAAAAGTGCTAATTGAAGCAGCAGTCTGTACTTGGAAAGATGAGGCTATTCTTCTGAGACTTGCCAAACGTTGTATTGTGAAAGTCTAAAGTCTTTATTATATTTTAAATTCTTCTTCAGAAATATGTTTTATCCACATCCTAGAAATAGCTGTGTAATTTAATCTCTGGTGCTGCGGGATTAAGTAAAATGACCCACCTAGGTGCAAAACATTTTCTATAAATTTATGTTTTGGTAAGAACACATAAATACATGTTATATGCCATTTTACAGGCTTATTTTAATTTTATAAATCAAGATTTAGATGCATATGAGGTTTTAATGCACACAATTTTAATGTGGGCTTTCCATGAAGTCTGCTCATAACTGATGCGTTCAAGATAATTTAGGCCTTCTCTTCAGTGTCTCTTAAGAAGCAGCTGGAAACAGAAATATGTAGTCCTTGGGCAGTTGTGCCTGATCCATTGGCTGTGTACCTTACTAGTTTATGAATACATATTAAATTAAAACATCATTGCTAGATAGAACTCTGTTAGTACAGGAGGAAGCAGATACGAAGGTTAGATATTTTGCTTCCTCTTGAGTTCATGTATGCAAACGAATACAGAGTAAAGTCTCTTGCCATCCATCCCCTTGCAGAAGGACTGAATTCGTTTGAATGTAAATCCTCCACTGTAATTTCTGGGAAACAGGTCATTTTCATCTTGCTGCACATTCCAGTCCTTTTTCTTGTATTAGATTCTTTACAGTGATATCTTAGAAATTAGATGGCCTGACCCTACTATCGCTAATCTGACAAGATGTGTAGACAACGGCAGTGTGAAGATCTCGTCGGTAGATGGTTATGCTCATCTTTACCTGTCAGAATTGCAGCAAGAATTCACAGTGGAGTTCTTATGCAGAGTCAGCCAGTCATCTGCAGCATCCTTACACTCCTCTCAGAGGAACAGCAGCTACCAAACCGGAGATCAGTATGGAGAATCAAGTAAAAATTGTGTTGTAGAAATGTCATCAAAGCAAACAAAAATAGAGAATAAGAAGAATGACGATGGTTGTGCTGAAGGTAAATACACACAACCAACCAAACCAAAAGACCTAAAAGACAGAGATGGGGGCCCTTTGTTCTACACAGATTGTTCATCTGAATACACGTGGGTTACGCAGTGTTGGTCTGTTTCCTCCTACCCAGAAGAATGGAAATACCCTTTGTCGTTGGCACTAATGTGCTGTAACTTACACACTGTTAAGAATGTAGTGAAGACACGTGAAAAAAACAGCCATACATCTACAGAGTCTGATGTTCTAATAGACCCCGAAGCACAAGAGACAGTTTCTCATATACCTACAGCTTTGCCACTTAGCTGCAGAGCCCCACATTTACACAGGTAATTTAAGCTGTTTACTTTGTGGTTGCTAACATATGTTTTACAGTTTTCCAGTTTGGAACTTCATCCTCTAGCAAAAGAAGTGAATTCTAGCTATAAAAAAAAAAACTGTCTTACTCTTTTTTTTTTTAGGAACTTACTGAAATGTGAAATCTGTGAAACCAACATTCTGTATCCTACTGTAATGAATATATAGTAATTAGTCCAGACAAAAATAAATTTTATTTTCCGATATGCTGTATAAATATGTAAATGAAAAAGAGGATACTGAAAAAAGAACATAGGTTTTGGGTTGGTTTGGGTTTTTTTCATTTTTGAGACGATGGTACTAGGTTTTGGGTTGGTTTGGGTTTTTTTCATTTTTGAGACGATGGTACTTCTGAGGTGGGCTGGTAGCAGGTGTTCTCTGTCAGCACCACTAAAAATCATAAAAAAAAAAGTTTGCAGGTTTGAGAAAACTAATTTGGTAACCAATGTGGATAACTAAGGAATGAGAGGATTCTGAAAATATGTGGCTTCTCTTCCTTTGAATAGGTGCGCATGCATCTGTTCCTGGTACAGAAATGGTACACCTCTCCTGACCTTCAGACTTAGTGAAGCTTTTATTGTATTTTATACAGGTGGACTTTCTGTGACTTCTTTCAGAATCAAGATACTGAAAAGTATTCAAGCCCTCAGCTAATTCAAATTGTGTGGTGCCAGGGTGTTTTTTATAGGTATGTAGGAGATCATGCATTTCATCTTTGGAAGACTTCATTTGTATGGGAATTAAGCTTAAAGATGAAATGTCTTACTTTGTCCCTTTCTCACTCTTAGAGAAATTGCACAGAAGTTTCATGTAAGAGTCTGTTCATTTCTGTTGTTTGTACATTGGACTTCAAATTTTCCAGTACAGTATGTTTCCAGGTCTGAACGTGGGTATGTCTGAAACAACCAACCTGAAATCTTGTTTAAGGCTTTTAAAGAAGCGATCTGATTATCAGATCCCTTAACAGTTTACTGGACAGCTGGAGCTCCCACAGGCTTCATTGACAATTACAGTGCTTGGTTTCTTTGCAAATTACATTGCTGCTTTTGATGCTGAAGATTTCACGCTTTAGAAATGTCTGTCGTGATGACCTACATAATTTGCATGTTGCAGGCAGCTAAACTGTGGATTTTCCTGGCAAATCACCTTGTCCATATGTGGGTTTTGTGTTTTTTTTTTTTTTTAAAAAAAGACTTTTCAAAAAATCGCCCTTTCAAATCTGTGACACAAATTCTGAAAATGCTACAGTTGATAGCAGCATTTAAAAGACTTTGATAAAGGCATAATCGGTCTTTAAAGCTTTCATCTTTCTGCCCAGTTTTTCTGAGTGTAATTCCTAAATTTTCATCTTGTCTGAACAAAATGTTTTGCAGCTCTTCGGTACTGCAGTTCATTTCTTTGGAAGTATGGTGAGCAGCCATGCTTAGTCTAGTAAGTCCCGTGACCTAAGTCCAGGGATGTAACCACAGAGTTGCAGAATTGGGTCGTTAAATGGGTTTTAGGCTCCAAGACACTGTATGATCACAAGTAAAAGACCACTGATCTTAGTGAAAAACACACAGCTAAAGTGGAAGTGAAGACCTTCAGGTTGTCCAGGAATCATTCAGTCCAACAGTTCTCCATGTACACTGGGTAGGGCTGGTCCACTAAGAAAACTGGATTTTTCTCTTTAGAATCTCTGTATTTTGTGGTCAGTGGAATGAGCAGCTCTTGTGGGATGTTTATGTCAACACAAAAAAGCATTCCTTAGCTTGTTTAACTCCCACTCCCCATGCACACATGCGAACAAAGAGCCTAGTAATGCTAATCTTCTGTATTAAAATAAATAGTTGGTACACTCTGCTGTTTGTGCAACAGTAGGAAGTTTTTCATGTGAGAATTGTGTTGAAAGTGTGTTTCTGCCTAGTACTTTCTTGAAGTGTACTAACCTCTTCTGCTTGTCTAGTGACACAGCATTTTCAATACTTGTTAAAAATCTTGTTATTTCTCTTAGATTTATCCATGGTAGGACAACCATCACAGAAATTTATCCTGGTGATGGCTCGTTTTTCAAGTCAGAGGGAGCACTTTTGGGAAACTACTTCATACATTATGCAATCCAAAAAGGAACAAAAGAGGTATGAAGCTATAAATTATTCTAAAGTATGTCCCAAATTCCTGGAAGTTAGCAGTTTTCTTAGTTTTAAGACGTTTGGCTGTGCAGTCTGTAGTGAAGTCACTACATTGTTAATTACTATTATGACTGAATCAAGCAATCAATCGTACAAAAAAATGAGATTATTCCTTCTGTTTCAGAATGTATTTTTGTAAATTACAGACACGCAAAGAAAAACCTTACTCATTGTAACATTTATTTCCCAAGCTCAAGTATGTACTGCAGTAAGATTCCACAATAACCATTTCTCACTAATTTAGAAGAGAATTTTAGTCTTTAAAGTAATATATTGCTTAGAGTATAATCTTTACGTACCCAGAAGTGTTTTCTTTTTTACTATGTGGAGACAGAAGCTGGAAGATGCAGGTTCTGTTCTGGCTTTGCCACAGAGCAGCTGTTTGCTGCTGGCGAAATGGGTTTGCATCTCTGTGTCTGTCTCTTGTTAAGTTTCCCCAGAGTAGTGATCCTCTCAAGTGCTTATGCAGTGCTTTGTATTTTTAAAGCAGAATTGAGGGTCAACTTTGTGCTCTTCGAGCCTAGCCTTTAACTTGTGGTCAGATGTAGTTACTCCGTAAAGAACTGTGGTCCACTCTGATCAGAGAACTTCTTAGTCTATACTGAGTGCATGGAAACTGAACATTTCTTCCCACAGAGGCGCGCTTAAAGGATACAACTGCACTTTTTTTTCAGATATTTATCTCTGTTCTGGGACAAATTTAAATGGGATTATAGTTGCTTTCTGGGAGGTCAGAAAATTTCCTGTCTTGCAAGCTCTTAATACTGTTTTCATGCCACAGTACCCGTAACTGACCACTCTCCTTTCTGGTCTTTACTGCAGAGAGAAGAAAAGATGTATTCGGTGAACAGCCTACCTCCTGATGTACCAGGAAATCCGTACTCTATATCCTCCATTATTACTCGGGCAACCAAGTAACTTCACACTGCTTTGTTACTTTAATTCCTCTGACTTTGAAAGGACAGTAGTTAACATTACATATAATACTTATTATGGCATTAAGTATAAAGATTAAAGGAACTTATATTAGCACTGAGGACATCTATAAACTTACAGAACAAAAGTCACAACTGTTTAGAAGGCATAGTAAGTATGAAATGCTTAATGTTTTGTTTGTTTTTTTTCTCCTCAGAATACTTCAGTACTGCTACAAGGCTAAACTGTCATTAACTCATAACTGTTATCTCTGTTGCTGGAAAATGGTATGTAGCTGAAGATTTATAAATCTTTCAGTGTTATAAGGATGATTATACAGTCTGTAGGGAATAGGACCTAATGTAGAGGGAAGAATGGTGAACATATCCTCAAAGATCAGAAGGTGTATATTTGGGAACCAAAAGCACGCAGTGTGAAGGTGCATTTGTGAAGCAGAAGGCGGTTGCATGATAAAGCAAGCTGGAAAAACAAGTGGATTGGAAATGTGGGAGAGATACAAACAGCTGTAATGATGTAAATAACCTTTTCTCAAGTTTTTAATGTATTTATTTGGTTCTAGGTGCCTGAGACAGATGGACGAGAAATGTTGCCAGTTTTGCTGTATGACAAGGTTATCCCCAGCATAGGAAGACTCGTTGTGTACTCGGATCATAAAGTCCATGCTGCTTTTTGGGATGGCACAACCTTGAATATGGTCTGGGATTTCAGCTCTTCATGTAGTAAGATCCAGGTAACTCAGGAGTTAGAGGAATGACTGTTCTTAAAACTGTTAATGAAAAAGTGTTACTAGGACACTAATGAGGAAACAAAACAAAAGTTTTGATGCCTGTAAAATACGAACTAAAGTCTTCTGAGAGATGCGTAACTCACAGCAGTTTGCTGCTTGGCTTTCTCTTAAGCTTTTATAGTAGTCTCAATGAAAATCGGAACTATCTGCAATGCCAGTGTGAATGTATTGCCAGTCTTTTAACCAGAAACAAGGAGGAAAATATTTTAGTGCATAACTGATGCCTGAAGAGGGAAATGAAACTTTATGCTTTTAAGAAGTCACTCACATTGATCGAAGAAGGGAGTATTTTTTTTCATTTCAAATTACCTAGAATTGAGCAAATAGATAGTGAAAAATTACTCAGAAAAGTAACCTTGTGCATATGGTATTCCATATACATTTTTAAATCTACTTAATATAGAAGTAAAAAGATTAAGTTGATTTTTGCAGCATGGCACTACAGAGAAAATTATGTGAGTGTGGGATTCAAGGCTGAATGCTGAGACTTTTGGCTTCCGTGTCTGTGCTTATTACCCTAAGGTGGCAAGACACAAAGAGTCTGAGAATATCTCTATTATAGGCAATTAAGTGTGATAGTCAGTGTGTCAAAAGATACAGTATAACTTCCTGATGTGAGCTAGCTCAAATCTGTGCACTCACTCACGATAGAAGGGGGAAGAACTGAAAATTCTACAGGTTTGGAAATGTTTCTACATGCTTTTAGAAATAATTTATTCTTGAATAGCACAAAACGAGTGTTGGGCCCGTGCCAGGTGTTGGGGTTTTTTTGCCCCACGTTTGTCACAGTGGACTATACCCAGTTCTATCCTTAGAAAAGCACAAACTTTTAAGTGTTTAAAGTGGAGTGTTCATAGATACTTAATTGTTAAATTGGCGTGCTACACTTGCTTTTTTTTCCCTTCAGACTGGATCAGAACATTAATACTTGTAATTTTTTTTTTTCTTTTAAGGTAAATGAAGATGTAGGCTGGTGTAAGTTAACTAGTCCTGATGGGGTACAGCATCTTATACAATTAAGTCATCCTGGAATCTATGAAAGGTATGAGTAATTTAAACAATTCAAAGTTAAATATAAAAGAATTCTGTACAAACCCTTTTATATGAAGAAGTGGTATTTACTGAAAATATGGGGGGGAAAGGGGGATGGGGGACACAGACACGGCCAAACATGTAATGATAAAAGCTGCATCTTACATCTGCAAAGATTCAGGACCTGTATGACTTGGAACCACTGCATGCTGTCATTCTATTATAATTGTTACAGTAATGCCTTTTTAAAAAAGTAACTAGAGTTGCATCTTGGCACTTACATCAGTGGATAAGAAAAAAAATTCCTTTGTCGTATATAGAGCTTGTACATAGAACTGGATAGAATTTTATCCAATTTTTCCTTTATTACAGATATTGACCTCTGCCTGCAGATTGCTTTCTCTAATCTGCTTACTCTAATTACAGCCTCATTATGGGAATCATCAGAAGTTTACTGTGCTGCATTTTGGCAAACAGATATTCACAAACAAAAATTAACATTTGTACACTATTCATTACAAATCGTACAGCTTTGTTATAATTTCCTATAACTGCACAGATTTAAATATGAAAGAGATACTAGACAAAAAGTGGGAATCAAAAAATGGCAAGGAAAACTAGAGAGAAAGCTAGATTTTGAATCATGGCCTTTTCTTTCAGATCCAAGTGTATTGCTTAATGCCTTCATTTTTTTGCTTGAATTAATAGAATGCATTTCTCTTATAAATAACTGCATTTTTGTGAATTTTCATGTTAACATAGGTACATCAGAACAGCAGCAGAATGGTGCAGAAGTTTGAATGAAGAGAAGGAGATTCCTGAATATACTGCACACTCTGTAACTGAAGAAAATTGGTATTCATCTTTATCCTAAACAATTGACTACAAAGAATGTTGAAAATAAAACCCAAAAAGACTACAGACTGTGAATTTTATAGACTGCATTTCTTAAGGGTCAAAAATGATAATTTTAAGTCCATTTATTTTGTGTGGTTTCATATTTTTCTTTCAGTGTTTGAAATATTAGGTAAGTTGAGTTCTAGGTGAAGGTTATTTCATTGCGCTTCTGCCTTACTTAAAAATCAGAATTAGGTGACAAAGGAGGATTAATGTTACAGAGATAGTATCTTGCAAGGTTAAAAAGAGAAAATAGACTAAGAAAGGCATCTTTTAACAGAACACGAAGCAGTTCAAAATAGTACCTTGAACTGCTAAAGGACACTTTTATCTATTGCTAATAAATTTGTTCTTTTTAATACATGCTACTGACCAAAAGGGCTCCTGACATCGTATACAAAGATATTAGGGTATTAAAAATGCTTTAATTGAAATCGATTACACTTGCACTTGTTATTCAAATTATAGCAGAATCAGTAGCTGATGAGATGAAAATCGTGCCTATATTTATACATACGTACCAAAGAGACTATTCTTAGAGAAGAGCCCTCATTTTTTGAAACAAAAATGATTGACAAAAGGCAGCCATTGACTAGTGATATGAAAGTCAAAATAAAGCATTTATTTCACTTGAATTTTGCTCGTCTGATTTTCAGCATTGTTGGAAACTATTAAAAATTAAAATCTGAAGTAGAAAAGACGTTTGAGAACTTTTTATGATACTAAATCGTTTAATAATCTTTATTTTCTTGGGCAGGTCTGCTGATGCTGAGCTCGAAAAAATACGGAGATTTAACTGTATCCTTTTGAAAGCTGTAAAGATTTTTCACTTTTATATTCTGTTGTTCATCTGCATATTCAGATCTGCATTTCAGATCATAAGAGGCTCTCTGTGATGTTCTCACCTTCTTTTACTGTCTTGCCCACTTTAAAAATTACCTTTTTAAGCCATTTTTTCATTTTCTTATAATTTTTGTTTTATCACTTATCTGCATCACAGCTCCAGAAACAAAACCAGTGGCAGAGTACAAAAGTAAAATAAAAAAATCACGCAAAACAGGAATGGGTATTGCATTAGTTTTCCTAACGCTCATCTGCTGGTCCCTTCTTGAAGGAGGGGTGATGCAGTTCCCTTTGGGCTGCTTGTTGCAGTACAACACCTTTCTGTTTATCAGCTACTTCAGTAATGTTCCGTTGTGTTCAGCCAGCTCCAAAAAGTGTGCTGCGCTGCATGTGCTCAAAGCCACTCTGTAATTGTCTTTAAGCCAGTGTTCAATTTTATTAGTATCGGAAGTGCATGCTGTTGAACTGTGCAGTGTGACATCAGATAGTTTCCTTTACAAAGTAACTTTTGGATAAGTTGGAAGTCTTAGTTAAAGACATTTTGCGTAAATCTTGTAGACATTTTAAGTAATATACTGTTTAATTTTTAAGCTTAATTACCATGCTATGAAATGTGAGACTTTGTGCTGCAGAATGATGAATACAAATACGGAGAAGTATTTTTCTCCTTAGGAGAAAGAGTTTGATATTTTTTCTTAACAAACTAACACTAGTTTTATTGGATAATAGCAGTGTTCTGGAAGGGACATCTGCTGCAAAAAACACTCCATCTGGTACTGCTGTCAGAAGAACAGAAAATGAGAGTGAGCCGGAAGAACTCAGTGAAGGGTGCGTCTTGGAGGCTTTGGAAAAAACTTCCAAAGTAATTCAGGACATTGAATCTCTGCTTGCAGCTTCCAGGAAGTGAAGCCTCGCCGCCTGTGAAGACCTGTGTTCCGTACCTTCACAGGAGGCTTTGAGGTGCAAGAGGCATGGACGCTGAAGGCAGAGCGGTACATTGCCAGTATGATACCCACGGCAAAGTCTTACCAGTTACGGTTACAGTACCGCGGTTGTAGATTGTGGACAGGCAAAAAGAACAGGTGAAATATTAGAGGATGGCTGTACAAATATGTAAGGGCTGACCTGTCAGTGCTGTTTTTAAATGTGTGAATGTCTGTTTGAATCATTTTAAATTTTTACAGAGGATTATGCAAGCACCTTGGTCAGCTGCTCACGTGTCTAGGGTCAGGATAAGCAGTTTTAACTGTAAAAATGTGCTTTTATTCAGAGACTTGCACCATGAAAGTTTCCCAAACACTTTATACTCTACTGTTCTGTACTAAATAAATACTTTATTTAAAGCGTCTTCGGTCCTTTCTGGTGCACGCTCGTGCACCGTATCTTTAGTGATAAAATACTAGCCTTTTTACCATTGGTTTCTCTTACAGGACTTTCCTTAATGTTGTTGGGAACACCCGAACCCTGTTTTTAACATTTCTAGAAAAAATTCTCCCTCAGAACCAACCCGCCCTCCGGGCGCGGAGGGGAGGAGACGGGCGGCTCCTCAGCCGCGCTCCCGGCGTGCTCCGCGGCCACGCATGCTTCATAGCCCCACGCCGGCGGGGCCGCGGTGGGCGTCTCCGCTTCGCCCCATGGAGGGAAGGGGGTGGCTGGCGGCGGCCGCGCCTCAGGTGGGCGAGGAGGGCGAGGGGCGGGCTGGGTACAGGGAGCGGCGGCGGCGGGCGGCTTCTCGCCGCTGCCCGTGCTGGGTAGAGGCGGGCTTCTCATGGCTCCGGGCTGCCTGCCGCCGGGTTGGGGTTTCGGGGGTCCGTCGGTTTAGGCACCCCGGGGCGTTTACGGTGCAGTGAGTTTTACTGCGAAGAAGCGAAAACGGTCGTAGCCGTCCGGCGGGACCAGCGTCAAATTCCTGTGTTACGAGTAGGAGTGCCTGTACGTCCTGTCAGGTCTTCGCGTAAGAAACGGGAATGCGCTTCCTTAGGTAAAGCCAGGCGTGTCACTTACATGTAAGGCTTCCTAACGCTCTCGGCTCCGTTTTTGCTGTAAAGATGACGGTACATTTTTGTTTCTTAATGGCTGAGGAGGTGGCTGATGAGGGGCTTTGGTGCTGGGCGTGGAGACAAAGCCTCCTTTCCTCAAGACAGAAAAAATGTTGCTGATCTCTGTACTTTCACATGTCTGTCTGCTGCATGCTGGCCTTTCCTTCGTCCCTCCCTTTGGTTACACATAGTGATGGTGTTTTAGTCTTAAATCTCAGTTCCAAATTACTCATGAAGGAGAACGTCTGCATTTTGGTGTCTTGGTATCTCTTTTCAAACACTTTAATTTATGGTCCCTGAAATAAACAATTTAATTAAATCCTGATTTTATGGGGGGTTTGTTTGTTTTTCTTAATTTCCTTGTGCATTTAATTCAGCTTGTTTCTTAGTGTCCTGGTAAAATCCAGCCAATTTCTTGTGTGCTTTTGTACTCTTTTCTCTTCAGCCTCCTTTGGCCCTCCAACCCCAGTGACGCATTATAATTATCTGACCCCAAAATAAAGTGCATTATTAGTTCTTCACAGATAGTTTTAGGCTTGGATCTGCTTTTTCCATGAGATAATGCATAAACATTTGAGCTGGTGTCTTAAATGGTAATTTTACTTTATGGAATTTTTCATGTGAATTAGCTTCTGATATCAAATTACAGAGATTATTTTAAAGAGATTACAGAATTACAGGGACTACTGCGATCGTTTGACTTCTTGCATGAAGTGCATATTCTGCTAAGTTTATGCATTTAATTCCTGTATGTATTCATGTACCAAATAATTACTTGCAAAATTGGGGCAAGAATTTTGTAAAGCAGTATTTCTAAATGGTAATTTTAGCCAGTGGTTTTTTGCTTTGCTCTTACACCATGAGTTGAAAGGCCTCTTAGTGTCAGCTGTTTCCCCAAATGCATTTTTACAGCTTTGATCTAAATACATTCTTGTGTCAGTAATTTACAGTTCCAACTGTGCAGTTTTAAAAATTATTTTTATAAGAGATTATGCATAATGCTTTATCTCATATAAAAATGTAATGAAAAAATCACAGCTCTAAGCAGTGTTAACTATCAGCTATTGTGTGCCTGTGTTTTAAGTAAACTCAACCTAAATCTTTCCTTCAGTAGGTTAACTGCACTGACCACCCATTGGTTTCTAAGCATTCTCGTGTAATACATCTATTTCCTACTGTTCTGTTTTAACAAGAATGTAAGCTCCACAGCTATGCTCTCTGAGATTTACAGGATAGAAAAACTTACGACACTGTTGTTATGATATTTTGTAAACAGTCTGAAAATCACTATTTTTCAGACAAAAATACAGTTTCTAGTTTTAAATTAAAAATTGTCATTTCAGATGTTGTTTTGGTTGAACAGATTTTTACTTTTTCAAGTCTGATTTCACTATTGATCTGCAGAATGTTTATACTTACGCCATTGTATCTGGGAATGTGACTTGATTTTTACACAGGCAGCAGTAATTTTTGTCTATAAAAGACAGCAGAGACAGACTGTTTAAAAAGAAGTGTTATGCTACGGACACGGCTCTTGGCTAAGCATAGTCTGAAACCACGTTTTTACTTCCTGTTCTTCATTCTGGTTCAAAGACACCCATTCACATATCATCCTTGTTTTCCAGTTGGCATTGTTACCTTTATTTCATGATACATAATTCTCAAATCATATTTATTCTGGATTTTTTTTTTAAGTCTGTAGTGATGCTTTTCCTGTATACTTTATGCACATGCTAATAGTGTGCATAGCAAAACAGTGTAAGTCTGCCATAAAACTGACACAGACCTCTCTTGCTATTCAAGTTTATAGATCTCCCTTTATTCCAAGGTCACTAATTGATAGGATGAGATTAAAAAGAGATCCCTGAGTGTGACTCCTAAATGTTTCATTAGGTGGGAATCTTCCAGGCACACAGTTACAGAGAAGAATCAGTGAAAATAGATCTTTGTGTGTTTTGAAGTGCAGTTGCTTAAAACAGAATGCTGGAGTTGCCCTTTTCTGACTTTAGGACATTTGGGTTTGTTATCTTTCAATTGTTGTCTTGTTCCATCTTTATTTGTGCCCTTCTCTTGGTTTATGGTCTGGGTTTTGTTTTAGTTTTCTTTCTTTAACAGAACCGCTAAGCCCTAGCAGAAGTTGCTTTCAGCTCAGGTATATTTGCTCCAGAATTCATTAAAAAGGTGTTGCATTTTTCTGTATTTTTGACTGCTGTTCAGTTTTCATGTATGTTCTGTAGATAGTTTGAAGAGGTTTGTGTGGTATCGGTGCTTACTGCCGACTGGTTCGTTTTATTTAGCATGGAACAAATGGTGTTTGGTCTTTCCTGCATTGGACTTGGCAGACTGGATTCAGAAAGCGCTGAGGCGTAGACCACATTTGCTACTGGAGTAAGGCAGCTGCAGTGGAAAAAAATATGTTCTGCTAGTCCCAGGGTAAGTTTGATTCTGAATACTGGTTTGCTTTTTGAAAGTGTGTTGCTATATCAGCTCTTCCCAGATTGGATTTTTAAACAGATTTCATGGTAATCTTAAATAAAATCCCATCCGACATGATGGTTACATAGAAGAAACATTTGTGAAGAGATCACCATTTGTTCCTTAAAATGGAATTAATTCAGAAATGTACTGTATATTGTAAAGTCATCCACCAGAAAATGGCAGTTCCAGTGTTTCAGGAAATACATTGTGTCTGTCTGTGTTCATTCAGAAGAGGTACAGTCATGGGTAACAGACTCTAAACTTGACCCACTTTTTTTCGTCTGTGTGCAAAGTCTATGTATTATTCATGCTTTCTTCTCTTTTTTTAATATGTTTTCCAAATAAATGATTCAGTGGGCTTTTTTGCTATAAAGATCAATGCCAGTAGTCATGTCCTGTGGATAATTCTACAATAAACAGGCATGTGAATAATCTGGAAGAAACATTTTATGTTTTCTGGGGCTTATAATCAATAATGTGTTTAAAATCATAAACTGTTATGTGTCAATATTGTTAAAAGTATCATTTTTAAAGCAAGTCTAATGCACTCATGAAAAGACCATTTAGAATAAAAATTTACCTGATAGAACTGTGTGAAGAAGCATTATCAAAATTTAGTGTATTGCACAGAAATAGCAACCTCTTGGGAAGAATTAAGTTTTAGGTAGGATGTAGGCTGTGAACGGTGGTCTGTCCTCATGGCTTCCCATAAAGACAAAAGAGCATAACAGTTGGGACAGTTTGAATTGACACTGTCCATCAAGGACTGCTTTTCAGTGTGTTTAACTAACGAAGCTAGGGAATACATCATTTGTACGAGGATTTTTATTTCAAAAGTGTTCCTTTAAATGTTACCACAGAAATGAGTACTCTGTCGTTATAATCCAGGTATTCTATAATTGCTTCATGGGAGTGGGGTGCGAGTATTTTTAAGATCATGAATTACTTTTGGAATTTCTTTTGAGTTATCAAGCATTTACTTAAGGACAATAATTATTCCCAAGAAATCACCTTGTACAAGAGGGTTTTGTAATAATTATAGAACATAAATAGTTTTTAAGGACTTTAAAGTGATAATTAATGCTGATAACAGTGCCTTTATTTTCAAATTACAGTGGTCAATTTTTGAGAAATAAAATGACTGGAATTAACTAATTTTCTTCTTTTCTACAAAAACGGTAATGTGGCAGGCAATAGAAAAGTCTTAAAAGTAACAGTATTCCTCAGTTTGCTGCTGAAACACATACTGAGGAAAAGCATGTGTAGGTTTGCTCAGTAAAGAGTTTGTTTTGGTTGCTTCTGCTTGGCTGAATGATTGTTGTGTTTGTGTTTACGATAAACACTAAAAATATATTAGTGATTCTGGTTTTCTTAATGCTTATTCTATGTGCCAGTGTCCAAGCTAAACAAGGAGTTGCTCAGAGAGGGGTACCAGGGTGATAACACATACCTTTGCAAAGTAGGTAAATGAAAATAGTCGTTTGGTTTATAGATTAGAAACTCAGTTTTAACAGTTGTTGCACTGAGAGGTCTGGGATTTTTGAGCATCAGTCCTAAGAATACTCCAAATTGAATCTTTTTTTGTTGTTACAGCGTAAAGAGTTGAATTTGGTGAATATCATGGATTTAAGACCAAGAGGAATCTTCAAATATATTCAATGTATTATCATAAACATTTCAAATTATTTTGTAAAATTTGAGGTTTCAGAAAGTGGAGTTAGAGCTTTCCATGTTACAGAAGTGCTTGTTCTGATTAGAACAGGACAAGTGTTTTAATTCGGAGCTGTAGTGTTCAAGTCAACAAATTAACTGAAATAAAAAATTCCCTAGGAATATTAAGTGCAAACGCTGAATTTGGGTTTTTTATGCTCAGTTGTAGCTGTGTTAACAAATGCTTTGCACTAATGGATTTTTTCTTTAATAATTTTCTTTCTGTTCTCTGACATTTACAGAGCAACTGATGATGCAAAGGACAATGCACAGTGTATATCCTGATGACACTTTGTGTCCTGTGACGTGGTGTTTACCATGGCATCGGAAACTGAAAAGGCCCATGCTCTTCTCCAAACTTGCAGTACAGCTTCAGTTATTTCTAGTCTAGGTTTGGGAATATTCTGCTTTGTAGCAGACAGACTTCTGCAGTTTTCCTTCATTCAGCAAAATGACTGGCTTCGAGCCTTCTCTGATAATGCAGTGCATGGTATACTAGGAATGTGGTCCTGGGCAATAGTGATTGGACTCAGGAAGAAAAGTGACTTCACTGAGGTCACTCTGGCTGGCTTTCTCGCCTCTGTCATTGATGTGGACCACTTCTTTGTTGCTGGCTCCCTGTCATTAAAGGTAAGTCAATAGATCAATGACTGCTTCATCACAGTTTACTTTATTGTTCTTCTACCGTATTCTAAACAAAAAAAGTTCCAATGATATCTTAATTAGACAGATTTTTAACAGATATATGGGAGTTATATTTGTATGCAGTGGTTAGGATTTTAAAAGCCCTAAAAATATTTTACATCTACTGTTAAGTTCTGCTCCTTACAAGACTCTGAAAAAAGAGTTCTGAAAGCCCTTGTGTGTGGTATTCGACAAGGCCATGTGCAAGGTCCTGTACCTGGGTAGGGGCAACCCCCGATGTCAATACAGGCTAGGGGATGAAGGAGTTGAGAGCAGCCCTGCCAGGAAGGACTTGGGCATACTGGTGGATGAAAAGCTGGACAGGAGCCGGCAATGTGCACTCGCAGCCCAGAAGGCCAACCGTATCCTGGGCTGCATCAAAAGAAGCGTGGGCAGAAGGTCGAGGGAGGGGATTCTGTCCCTCTGCTCCGCTCCGGTGATAGTCCACCTGGAGTCCTGCATCCAGCACTGGAGCCCTCAGCACAGGACAGACATGGACCTGTTGGAACGGGTGCACAGGCCACAAAAATGATCTGAGGGCTGGAGCACCTCTGCTGTGCAGACAGGCTGAGAGAGTTGGGGCTGCTGAGCCTGGAGAAGAGAAGGCTGCGGGGAGACCTTATTGCAGCCTTTCAGCACTTAAAGGGGGCCTACAAGAAAAATAGGGACAGGCTTTTTAGCAGGGCCTGTTGTCGTAGGACAAGGGGTAATGGTTTTCAACTAAAAGAGGGTACATTCAGATTAGATAATAAGGAAGAAATTCTTTACTCTGAGGGTGGTGAGACACTGGCACAGGTTGCCCACAGAGGTGGTCGATGCCCCATCCCTGGAAACATTCCAGGTCAGGTTGGATGGCACTCTGAGCAACCTGATCTAGTGAAAGATGTCCCTGATCCTTGCAGGGGGGTTGGACTAGATGACTTTTAAAGGTCCCTTCCAACCCAAACTATTCTGTGGTTCTAGATCCTATGCGTATCACACAGTTGCTTTGTTATCCAAGTTTAACAGTTAAGTGCTGCCATGAGTGCTTTGTATATAAAGTGGATTATTCCATTTCTGTTTACAATAAGGGGTAGAAATATCTGGAAAGTAGATAATCCAGCTGCTGTTTGATTTCATTCAGTCTTACTGAGTAGTACATTTGGTTTTAACTAGCCCTAAATATTTTTCCCACAAACAAGCTATATGTGAGCTGCCACATTTAAAAAGGCAGGGAGTTTGTGCTTAAATACAGTTCGTTGTGAAGAAAACAATAATAAAGCAAGTGTCAAGTGGATTGACTCCTCCTAAGGAATGTATGTGATCATTATCCATTTGCAGAACTGGTTGTTGGGATAGAGTTTCTTGATAGGGTTAGTACTGCCAGATTATGGCATTCTTTTTCGGTGCTTCTCCAGTGGTTTCGGTGTGTCCTGTTCCTGCTTCCCCATTCACACACGTACATACATGCCTGTCTGCTTGCCTGCTCCAAAGATACATACCCAGCTTCTGCTGACCACAGCAGTCTCTTCCGTGTACTCTCCAAAACATTTGCACCTTCTGTAAGCTCCATCTGCGCCAGACCCAGTTCTCTTAACACTGCCTTCCAGGTCTCATACCTCGGGCAGATGCTCCTCACCCCCAGCTAGTTCCTGGTCCCCACAGCTAGAGCCCTGCCACTCCGCTTGTTACCAGGAGTTTGCTTTGCTCAGCAACACAAGTCCTCACAGTCTGGTGATGCTGGTGCTGCTAGCACTCGTGTACATACATGCTACTTACTCTCCCCTCCCCAAAAACGTACACCCCCACTTACAGATGGACCTGCACAGGAGAAGGGAAAGGTACTGACCTTTATCCATCAAACCAGAGCATAACTCAGTTTTTTCACCGTCTTGTCTTCTTTCTCCTCCTCCAGTTTGCTCATAATAGTATTGCAGTCTTCATATGGATGACAGAGGAAATAGCTCCTAGGAAGCAGAGGAAGGAAGGAGGTGGAGAGAAAATTGCTGTTCATTTTATTCCTTTAATTAAAGAAGAACAATGCAAAATAATTTGTCATTTTTTTCACAACAGGTAGGAGACAGCTAAATGCAAGAAGCATTATTGCTTATGGCTGAGATGTAAAAATCAGACTTCTGATGGGAAAATAGTTTTTGTTTACATACAACATTGCTATTTGTTGTAGAGAAAAGACGTTTTCCTATTTGTGCATTTGGTCAGTTTCCCCCTTACATCTGTGTTTGACAAAGATGCATTTTCACAGAATCACGGAGTGGTTGTATTTGGAAGGGTATCCTGGATGTCATCTTCTCAACCGCCCCTGCTGAAGCAGGCTCACCTGGAGCCAGCTGCTCAGGACCATCTCCGGACAACTTTTTTAAATCTCTGTGGATGTAGATTCCACAGCCTTTCTAGGCAGCCTGTTCTCCTGTGCAGTCACTGTCCCAGTGAAAGTGTTCCCTTACGTTCAGGAGGAGTCTCCTGTGTTTCAGTCTCTGTGCGTTGTGTCTTGCCCTGTCAGTGGGCACCACTGGAAGGAGCCTGGCTGTATTGTCATTACACCCTCCCTTCAGATACTGGTACACCTTGATGACATCTCCCCTGAGCCTTCTCTTTTTCAGTCTGGCGGTCCCAGCTGTTGTCCTTTCCTTGTACTCAAGATGCTCCAGTCGCTTCATGATCTTAGTGTCCCTTCTCTGGACTCGATCTCCGGTAGCTCCATGTCTCTCTCATAGCGGGGAGCCCAGAACCGGACTCGGCAATCCAGAAGTGGCTTTACCAGTGCTGAGGAGAAAGGGAAGGGTCACCTTCCTCCACCTGCTGGCAACACTCCTAATGCAGCCCAGGGTACCGCTGTCCGCTTTTGCCACAAGGTCACCCTGCTGGCTGGTATTCAACTTCGTATTCAACAAATAGGGTTTCTTCAGAACTGCTTTCCAGCCAGTCAGTCTCCAACATGTGCTGGTGCCTGGCATTGTTCCTCCCTGCGTAATCTGTAGTTACCTCCTTTTCTGTACTTTTTGCATATGGAAATACTGTAAAATTATAAAAATATATAAAGAAAAGGAAAGTTAGTTTGGTTGATTAATGAGTCCTATAATATTAACATTGAAATCTATAATTATTCTTCTGTATATTATTTTAAGATCGGCAAATGCAAGTAATGAATGGCTAGTTACTAGAAAGTATTAAAATTGTGTTGCTGCTTTTTCTTGCCTTTGAGATTACCATCGTTTTTTCTTAATTATGACCGCTAGATGACACTCTTCACCAGTGTCTGTTTAGAAAGCTATTGTGTTGTATGATAGATTTGGGAGGTGACCTGTCTCTTTACTGCCTGCAGTGAGACAAGGTTAAATATGCTTACACTTTCCATGATGGAGAACGTTTGTGTAGCCTATTCCTAGTATCCCAAACAAAGTAAACTATGGCAGTTTCATGACTTAATTTGATCCTTTGTTGTTTCAGTTCCCAAGCAGCTAGCAATTTTTTTTCTAATATCCATCCTAAAGTTATTGTTGTTGACAATTAGATCTTGTTTTCTTATTCTTTAAGGCCTCTCTCCAGAAGACAGCTGATTGCTGTGTTCTCCCCAGAAATGTTTTTCAAATCAGAAATACAACATGTTGCAAGTAGAAGAATAGCCCTTTAGTAGCCAGACTTACTTAGCTGAGGTAAGGAGAAGGCAATACGCCCAAAGGCTTTTTGGTAATTATTTGCCTACAAATTCCTCCCCCTTCCATACATTAAGTGGGCTAATAAAGGATATTTGCCTTTAAACGATATTCTGTGTAAGTCTCTTCACCCTTATGGCAGTAACAGGATTACCCTTGCAACTTGCAAGACCATTGTGCTTTACAAAAAATCTGAAGGGCCTGGCTTTATGTTTTCTAAACCTCTTACTATTTTTCTTATCTCTTCTGGCTTGCCTTTTGTCTTAATTATCTTTAAAGGGTCCTGTCCCAAACTGTGTGTAGTATTTCCTTTGAGACTTCTGAGCCAAACAGCATCAATTAATTGCTTTTAATGTCACATGCATACAACACTTTTGTCTTTTTAAAAGAAAAAAAAAATCTCTTACAGGTTTTATGTCTCCTTGCAATGACATCAGAGTCTTTTTAGTTTGTGATGTAATGTAATCCCCATAAACTTTTATGCTGTGTTGTTGCTTGGCTAGCTAGACCTGATTTTAATATGTGCTTTTTTCTTTCCTCAGCTTGGTGTGATGTGCCTTTTCAGTTTCATGTTGTAATTTCAGGCTGTTGCCTATGTTATTTATTACTTCGTGTGATACTTTTTTACTATGTATTTGTTAGTTCCAGTCCCATTCTTACTCTTTATCTTGCAGTATTGGGTGTAACTGATTTAGGAGACTACAATGTTTACTGCTTATGCAACACATTACTAAACAACTAATAAATTAAGAAATCAAATTAACTAACCACACCACTAGTACTAACTTGTAACAATAATATTTTTCACATTACACAATTACCTATAAAGCTCTTTGTCATCACTCTTAAATCTGACGATGGGTTACTTTCTTGAAGTAACCCTTCTATACAGCAGAAGGCAGTATTGCCTTCTACGTCCGGCTGCTACCTTCACATTACTCTGGTCATCTGCTCCTGTTCCTGCTGACGCAGCTCACTGCTTGGCTGTTGGGCTAATTTTCATGGTGTCATCATTATTTTTCTGGAGTATTCAGGGGAAATAGTCAGCTGTGGTATTTATATGTTTACTCTGATAAATACTTGTGTACCAAGTAGGATGTGATGTGCCCTTTTGCCTGCATTATTTTTGCAACAAGTATAAAGTGTACAAAGAATTCACTACTTACATTTTGTAGTTCTTTATATTCCATGTAGTTTTCACTGTACATTATACACACACAAGTGCAGAAATATCGTAAGAATCAGTGTCGGAAGAATCTGTCTCATTGACTGACTCTAAAGGTGAAAGTTACTGCAGCCTGCCATTATACTCAGCATTGCTGATAAACAAGAACAGCGTGATGGGCTGCTGCCAGTGTCCCTCAGGATTGTGGCCCAAAATGGTCATGGTGTAGAAATTGCTAGCTTGCTACTTAAAGACTCACCAGCTTCTAAAAGTGTAGTGAATGCAGTCAGTGGCAAACAAGATTGTACTGGCAAACATACACAACACAGCTGGTTAACGTGCCACTGCTGACCAACCGGGGCTGCACAGGAGCATTTCAGGAACTGGAGAATAAGCTTTGCATGCACACAGTTAATTTAATATTGCATTTATAGACAGGTCTCAGAACTAAGGACTTCAGGCTTGTCAAGCATCACAGAATATGAGTGAGGGGGCCCATATTGTTCCATAGCTTCTGTAGTGTCACTTTGAGCATTAAAGCCAGAGAGTTTGCTTAGGTTCTCCTGCATGTGACTGCTGTCTCCTGTCTCCAGCTGCTCGTTGCAGTGTGTGAGAGTCTGGAGGAGCAGGAAGTTCAGGCTCTTGCGCCTGATTGAACATGTAGGCAAATGGAAAGGTAATTTGTGTTGTGAACAAATTCTGTTTGCAACTGCAGCTTCATCTCCCTCATGGTAGACATAGCCCTAAATCTACCCAAACCATGATCATCTTTTTCCAGGAAGTTGAAAGCAGAAGAGGCTTGTACTGTTTTTTTTAAGACCTGGTGGTTTCTGAAGGTGAACAAACTTGCCTGTTAGGATAAAGAGTGTGACAGCTTATATTCGGGCTTGGCGACTCAAGGATGTAAATATTCCTCTAGGTACAGAATGTAAAAGAGCAAACAGACTGTTCTACTCTCAGAACTTGGGCAACAGCATTTCAGAAGCCTAATGACTACTGCAGTTACAAAGTACAGTTTTCTCTTGCTAAAACTGAGGACTCAGGTTTGCTGTCTGAAGAACCCTGCCATCTAAAATTCTGTGTGAAAAAAAATGTAAGCATCACCTCCCCAAAACTGGATAAAGATTGGCACTAGTGCTGACAAATAGCATGCATAGTTGACATTCAGATTCGCCTTACTCGCTCTGTTGCTGTTGGCACCTAAGCTCCTAAGGGCAGAGGGAAAAGACTCATTTAGATTTTGCCACTGATTTTTTTGAAATGCAGAAGTAGTGACCAGTCAGGATATCTGCCAAAGTATATCACCATCCAGGGTGATTCTTCAGAATTAGGCTAGTATGGACTTCTTAGGCTCTTGCTGACAGGAAGAAAAATCTTGACTGTCTTCATAGGGTAGGCAATAAACTGTTTCACCATCACAAGATTTTTCTGCTTTAATCCATGAACAATCTGCTTGTATGAGACAGAAATGAAGTTGTAGAAAATACACTCTTTACACCAAGTTTAAGGAGCTGGATCCATACCACTGCAGTTAAAAGTTGTTGACACAGATTGTGAGCTTTTTAATCCTGTCACCTGATCAGGAGAGTCATGGACAAGTGTGTGGTGGGAAGCTAATTGAGCGAAGCTTTCTGCAAGCCTTTTAACGTTGGCTTTGGTTTAAAGCACAGGCTGTTGTGTTCCATGGTAGTCAGTCCATAGGTTTACATCTCTCTGTTGCTTGGTTAAGGCTACATTGAAGTTTCCTTACAGAGAAGACAGTGTTCCAAGCAGCTGTCTAAATTATCAGTGAAAACTTGATGAAGCCATTCCAGAGTCTTACTGTCAGGTACCGTAACTGTTGAATCCTGCAACAGTTAACACAAGTGAAGCATTAACAGGTTACTGGCTGGTGTCGTGGAGCGATGGTTTATTTGCTTTCTGCAGTAGATGCAGTGAGGGGTGAGTTCAACAAAACAATCAGACGCACCATCGTGTGCAAAGAGTATGTCTCTGTTGCCTGTTACGGTCTTTCCAAATGTTCACCAGTACCTGGATTTAGCCAATTAGTATTACATCAGCACCTCTGTAGAGATCTTTTAGTGATGTGCTGTTGTTTCTTCTGTGCTTACAGAAACAATAATCTACTTATTTATTGCTTTGAAATCCAAAATATTATTATTTAATTTTTCTTACTATCTTTGAATTTGTGGAAATAGTTCTAGCTGTTGCTAGTAAGTATATCTGGAATATTTTCTCAGGTGTGTATATTAAATTGATAATTATCACTTCTTAAAATGGTTGAATTAAATCTCACTAGCTAGACATTCACCTTAATTAAAGCAAATTATCAGGTTTTCAATGGAGTTAACATTAAACAAGTTGTTGATATAAAAAACCCAGTCACAGACGATTCAGATGTTGGCTTCTGAACTTGTCTTTTGCCTGTCCATAAAGAATACTGTGTCAAGGCAATTAAAATATATGTAACTTAGATCATATTTTTGTTGTATTGGAAATTGCTGTTCTGTTTTAGATATTGTCCATCTAAAACAACTTAATGGGTGCCAACTGTAGTATAATACAGGATGTATTTTTGAAAATAAGTGCCATTAAAGCATATGAAATATTTCAAGTAAAGCATATTGTATACCTCAAGTGTATTGTGTGGTTGTTTTCCTTATAATTACCTTGAAATTAAATACATATAATCAGTGCAGCAGACTATACAAGTTTATATACCACATGGCTATATGACAAATAGCATACCTCATCCCTCTCACTCCCTGTTTTGCCGCCAGTAATGCTTGGTAGGATACATGATTAGTGTCCTACAATAGAGAGACAGGGCAGCACACAGCTCTCATACGTGTAAATAACCATATTGTTGATTTTGACCAACTGCAGTGGAAAGGAACAGTATGTTTTTCTTTGCGCTTCCACTTAGCCACTTGATAATACACCTGTAAACATCCATGAAACATTTTCTTACCATGATTGTAGCCATTGCCAATTACATTTTTCTTTTCTGCAGGCTGCTCTGACTCTTCCGCAGAGACCAGTTCTTCATTGTTCGACTGTGATTCCTGTTGTGGCTCTGACGTTGAAGTTTATTATGCACCTTTTCAGACTTAAGGACTCATGGTGCTTTCTTCCCTGGATGTTGTTCATATCCTGGACTTCTCATCACATCCGTGATGGGATTCGTCATGGCCTCTGGATCTGCCCTTTTGGAAAAACTCCTCCTTTGCCCTATTGGCTGTATGTGGCAATTACAGCATCTTTACCTCATCTATGTTCATTTATTATGTACTTAACAGGCACTAGAGAATTAATGTCTATAAAACATGGAATCCGCATTGATGTATAAGAATGATGGCTCGTAAAGGTTGTTTATATTAGGACTTGAAATAAGCTGTCTGTTCATCACTGAAGTGGTTTCCTAATGTTTCCTGCAACTTTGGAGTTAGGCGTTTTGAGCCTGTGGAGCCAGTTACAGCTCCCATGTCAATTCCTTGTTGTCACAGACACCTATTTAACAAATGTAATAATTTTATATCTATACTTCCCCTTGCAAATATGTCGTCTTCCATTAGAGTTCATGCATAGCTAGCTGATCTATGAAGTACTTAGTCTCTCTGTTGTAATTACTTTACATTTTACTGTCATGTTGCCATTCATCTTATCACCATTCACTCTGGATTTGTATTCTGCCTGTAGATAATACATCTCATCTAGATAGCATTTGTATAGCACTTTACAAATGTAAAGTACTATATAAACGCAAAGTGTTAGGGAGAATTTAGTAGTGTATGGCACTTCTGAAAAACATCAGTTAGCCTTTTGAATTTATTTATTAGTTTTCCTGCTGGACTCTTGAATTCAACTCTTTTAAAAAAGTGCTGTTTGTATGTCACAGTGTGCAACTGTATATCTGCACCTCTTTGAACACTGCTATCATATAGTGTTTCTACTAAATTCTGTTCTTCTGTAGTTGCTTGGTACTCAATTTGCAGATAATTACTAGCTATTATTTGTGGTTAGAAAGGAGAAGACAGTCTGATTACAGTATTATGTGTGCTGGCCAATTTGTTTAATTTTAAAAATATACTGATTATGAATATTATTTAATTTGGAACTAAGGAATTTTAGTAAATATTTAAGGATTGTGTAAAGCCAAATTTATGACAGTAAAGCATAAGCTTTCGGGAAGATTCAGGAAGATACAAGAAAATAAGAGTTGCTCAAAATGTGAGTTTGCTTAAAGACCTTACTACTGTACTCATAAACAGCATTTTCTATTAAGTGCAATATCATCCTTATTATTGTAAAATAATAAAATGCATCATTGTTATACAGAAATATAAATTTTCTCATAAATAAATTCCGTAAGGAAAAATGTTACTATGTTGCAGGTTCATAACATAGTAATTTACACTGTGGACTATTCAAAGTAACAGCTTTCATTTACAGAAATTTCTCAGAAAAAGTTGTAAAGTAAAAACTAAGCTCTTGTCTAGTTTACAGAGTACAAGCTGAGAAATGTCTTGTAATAATTGTTTTGTTAATTTTTTATTCATTGAACTCTGTTGCCCATTAAGGAGGTGGGGCCTAAATTATTCCAGTTTGTAATGAATGGCTGTCAAAAGGGGTTATTTTTATGGAAGAGCCTATATAACATAGCGTGTACTGAACTTAAGTTATCAAAGGGTGCAAAGATTACGTGGTGTGTTCATACTATAAAGTAAAAAAAATGGCAGAAAATACTGACTGGGATGGCTGGCTTAATGGTTACCAGGATCTTTTATGGCTGCAAAGTACTAAAGGCTCTCTGCAGCAGACTAAGGTAAATATGGAAAGTGTTTCACTCTTTTAAAATGTGTCTTTACACAGAAAGAATAGCATCTGCCCTGTTTGTTCTTCATGTCAGAAATGTATGCTTATGAAAACTTGTCTAACAGTACAGTGGGCCTGTTTAGCCTTTATTATAAAATGAATAAATGATATTTTTCTCGGAAGGAAGATTGGAAAAGCAGAACACTCCTTAAAGGATTATCTTCATACAGTGGATTTCTGTCTTTTATAGTATGTATAAGTTTCCCAGAAACAACATCAGAAATGTCTTGCTTTAGAGCCCTCAAAGCAGAAGCTATCTTTCATCCAAAGGTGTAATGGTTTAGTAGAGGAGGAGCATTGCTCATTCTTTTACTTCTAACCTGTATTTTAAACTGTAGGCTATGAAATGCCAATTATGAATATATTTTGTGCAAGAAGTGAACACTTAAATCTGTGTAGAAAATTTTCTGTATTCTTGTTTCATAATATTTGTATAATTCTGTTCTTTATCCAGATTTGTTGCAAAGGGAAATGTATATAGGAACAAAGTGAAGAATTACGCTTTCTCATTTTTAGATTGTAGATGTAGCATTTTTGGTAACTGAATGTCCACCAACAGTCCTTAAGATTGGTACTGTACTGTTCCAGGTATGTTTAAGAATCAGTTAATGCGTACATCTTCAGTAGTTTAAAAATACAGGTTTTCATTCTCTGTATTTCTTGTGATTTTTGTGGGGTTTTTAACAAAAATTTTTAGCTATATTTCAAAATATTATTTTTCTGGTCATGTTGTTATACCAGTTCTACCACAGCAATAGGTGAACACCACTTAGAAATGTATTAAGAAAAGCAATGTCATGTGACACAACTTCTTTCTCTCTCCCTCCAAACAGACGTGGCAGTCTCATGCCTCATCCTGACGCTCAGGCAACTTTAGCTCAGGCCATTGACAGGTTTTCAAGGTAAACTGACACGTTGCATGTAATGCTATCATTTGTGGGTAGCCAGATTAGAGAACAAAGGAGAAGTTAAATATTTGTTTCACCCCATGTCACCTAGGAGATACACCTGCCCATTGTGAATGAATTGCCTAACAATTCCTAGCCAGTATTTCATGTACGTTTCAAATTCATTGATATTTCTAACTATGCATTGATACCTGCCACGTGTAGCAAAACCATGGCAAAAATAAACCAAGATATGATAAACATAATGAATTTGTGCTTTACTGCATGCATTACCATGAAGAGTAAATGTGAATTACACAAAAATTTATTAAAAATCTCAAGCTAACAATTTTGTGCACGTATCACTAAACTTGATTATTTCACTGGTTTTTTTACTATGCTAATCCAGACTTTTTCCATGTATTTTCAAGTTGTATTTACAAAGTTGAAGAAAGTTTGAGGTTCTCTGACTTACTTTTTTGTCGGAACTGTGCTGCTTTTTTTCCTGCTTTAATGGATTGCTGTCGTAAAAGTAGGTACTAATAATTGCCAAGTTAAAAGAAAAATGTTAGAATGTTTCTTCTCCCGAGTCCTTTAGAAAAAAGACGAAATTTCTCCCCATTTGTTAGTGGCCTTAACAGAAAGAACAAACACATTTCCTCTCAGTTTATATTGTAGTTTCATATGTTATCTGTATTTTCACATGACTACTGGTACCATTGTTTTCTATGGTGAAGGTAATTGGTTATTGGTAAGCAAATTATTCATAATTGATGCCATGCTCCAAGGAATATGCTGGTGAGTTTGAATTGAACTGAAAAAATTTTAACAGCCAGGCCATTGATATTAGCTTATTGCCAGAAGAACATTTCCTTTGCTAATGGAAATAATGTTCAAGAAATAGAGCAAGAGGGAAGGGGTTAAAATTCAGTCTGAAGGAAATATTAGTATATAGTTGATTTTGAACACGTGTATTTTCCATCAGCTACTGTCAGTGTGAAGCTAAATGATGAAATGCATCAAAGAGTACATTTCTGTTGTAAGTAATTGAGCCAATCTAAATTCTGTCTGTTACGCAAATTTGTTCAGGGCAGAAGAAATTTTGTATTGTAAGTGTTGCACAGTGTGGACTTTGATCAGCTGGTAATTTTGAGTCCACAAGCTAGCTTTTGTTACCCTGCTACAGGCAGACCTTGCATTGAAACAAAGGAAGAGCGAAAGTACCCTTTGCATTCGTTACAAACAAACCCAGTAGCAACATTTTTCCTCAAAATAATAAATTGGTGCCTTCAGTTCTTTCTTAAAATTCCCTGAATTTTACATCCTCTCCATTGATTTATAAATTTGAATGCCGTGTTTTAGAACTATTTTCTGTTGCTTATAGCATAAACCTAATATTAAATAGTACCTGTATTTTTTTATATATATATATATATATATCACACAGTGATTTTTCCATTTGCTTCATCTAATTTTGTATTGAATTTTCCTGGGGTAATGAGGAGTGCTTGTGTCAATGGCTAGGAAACCCAAGTGTGCTGCAACTTAGCAAAAACTTTTTAATGCAATGTTAAGGAAGTTGTCAGAACATTGAAAACTAGAAAAGAAATGATACTGTATTCTTTTTTGACAGAAATGTTAAGTAAACTTCTAGGCAGTTTGTAAAAACAGATTTGTTTAATCAAAACTAACTGACTGAAAACATTTGTATTAGTAAATATGGGTGAGCCATCTGTGGGAAAATGGATTTGTATACTCAAACGACTGCAGGGGTAATTGACTAAGTTAGACTGCATGCTGCTGCCATATCCACCACAGAAACAATTCCTCTCTCCAAGGAATGTTCCTAATGTCCCTGGAGCCTTCCTCATGTTGCCAAGGGAATTTAGTCTTTCTTTGGTCTTAGTTGTTTTTCCCCTTAAAAATTGCATAACATTGAGTAGGAGTTCCTGGACTGGTGTGCAGTAGTTTCCTTGATCTGCTGTCCACTCCTTCACAGCAATTTTTACAGATGAGCAGAAGAAGCTGGCAGCTGAGAGTTCTCGTACAGGAACTACAGTAAAGAAATGAAACCGAAGACAGCAGACATAACAATGGCATCAAGAATTTACAAGGTTATAATGCTGGTAGTTTCACTTTTGCATTTCAGTTTAAATTGATGATAGTCAAACAAAACCGACTTCTTTTTACATATTACTGCCAACAATATAGAAGCAAATTTTGTGATGACTGCCCTAAAAATATGAAGTGTTTCTGGGGCCAAATGAAAACTGCAGGATTCAAGTAATAAGGCTTTATCAATATATTTTCACCAAAATCATATATGTCTTTTTGTTCATGTAACTGCATAAAATGTATAGAGACAAGCAGTCAGTTGGTTCTTCATCTGACTGTGGAAGCATGGTTGGGGCTTGGGGAGTTTTGGTACAGAACACTCCAGCTAGCAAAACCTTTTTAGTATAAGCAATTTTTCTTTCACTAGTCCCTGGAGAGATAGATCTTCCCTTCTTCTAGGCATGTTTTGTTAATGTGGAAGTGTGAGTGATTTGTCAGCATCTTTTGGGTGAATGTTCTGTATGCCTTGTAGCTAAATAAACAAAGTAGATGCACTTAGAACTTCATAGCATAAAAATGTATGCACATGATTTATTTACAAACATTTCCCTGAAGTAAAAACAATTTAACGTGCTCATGCATCCTGCATTTATATGTCTATGTAAATGTTGACCAAATGGTATTTCTAGTAATTTTACATGGCTTATGAGACACCAGCAGTGTTTCATGCGCTTTCCTGGTGCCTGACTTACCTCAGGCTGGATGAAAATATGCTTCTGCTTCAGTGTACCTGACCCAGACACCTCAGCTGGGTTCAGCAGACTGAATTGTAGACGTTCTATTTCACAGCAAACCTTCAGAAAGTCCTTTTGTATTCAGTATGTAGCTGGTCAGTCTCTTCAGTGGTGCTTAACAGTGATTTATCTCTTCCTAAAAAAGGTGTCTACTTCTGGTGTACTACGTTGCGTTCTATTGCCACGGATTGCACTAACTAGATGGTAGCTGACTATAATTGGGATTGTAGACTGGGCTTGTATTCCTATCATTCGCCATGATTTCCTGTTGCTGGAGAAGGAAACAATCTCTTCAAAGAGTATTTTATTCAGGAGATTCTTCAACGTGTAGTGAAAAATGAAAAAGTAAATCAATTAAAGGCAGTTTTCATGAGGCACTTAACATCACTTCTGGACTGATATATTTCAGTAGAGGGAAGATCATCTTTTTTAAAAGAATTGTAGTTTTTAAAATGCAGAACAAACATTTATTGTAAAATTGGATTAATGTCTTTCTCAAAATCTGTCCCAAGCCAGAAATTTAAAAGATTTAACAATTGCAGTTAGTATATTTGTCGTGGCTGAAATTTTCAGTGCCAAGTTCTTTGCTTTCAATTTACATTTAGTTGAAGAAAATAATTAGTTGTAGTTCCAGTGTATGGGGACCTGGACTAGGAATGTGAAATTTGTTGAAAGATTGCACTTCTTTGATTTACAAGAGGCTCTACTTGTGTATCCTACAGCGGAGCTTGTACTAGGTGCTGTGTCTCTTAGTCGCAATATATAAAAGGTGATCACCTGTTATGGTGATGGTAAATATTTATTGCAGCTGGAAACCTCTGATACTACTCTCCAGCACCACCCGGGAGATGTGGGTTGTACTTTCTGCTGGCATCTGCACTCCGTGCAAAGCCGGAGTGCTGCAGTGTTACTTAAGGAAACCATGGCTTGAGTTGTGGGGGCTCTGTGCATCAGCGGTTTCCGTGGGTGTTAAAACCTGCTTCTCTTAAAAATAAAATCCCGAGTTTCAAAAAAAAGACTTTTCTCCCAATGAATTTCTGCGACTCAGAGTCTTGTTGAATGACCAAATTTCTTGAAAAATAATTTCACGTAAGAAGACCAGTTTGGCTGTGACTTGAGTTACAAAAAGGTGTATTCTTGCTGTCTGTTTCAAAGGGACAAATGTCGACACATCACTGTAGTTTTCTGTTGCCTTGATTAGCTCTGCAAAAAAGACAGTGTCGTCTTCGTCATTGAGAGTGTGAGCATTTTTACATCTTTACAGTGAATGGAAACAAACGTTTGGAAACGGTGAGTACAACTTTTTTGCCTTTGGCATGTGCTCACAATCATTACTTACCGTGGTCACGAAAGGCATTCAGTAAGAGGTGGAAAATGCTTCAGACCAGGCGTACGCCGGGCATTTTGTCAGGACCTGTCAAAACTGCTTACACCACAGGCTGTTGATGCATCTGCTCTGGAAGAAAGTAACTGATATAAAATAGGCTATTGAAAAACAAAGCACTGAAGGCAGAGTTGCTTTGCTCCAGCTTTTTTTCTTCATCCGGTTGTTCTGCCTCCCTAGCTTGCAGAAGGCCTGGCCTTTTCCCGAGTTTGTTCGCATTGCCACACAGTGTACACATGGTCCAAGCTTACACGGGAGATGAAAGGTTTGAAGTGCACAGTTGAAGGTGAGTTGCATGATGATAGCAGAATGCTCTGTTCCCGAGTTGTTGATTGTATGCGATACCAACCAAGAGGGGGGGTAGCGGAGGGGGAAGCATCTGTCAAAAGAATTGATTGAAGGTAGAGAACGGGTTCTTTCCCTGGCGCTGGTGGTATTTCCTTATGCCAGGATATCAATCCAGTTTCTTTGGCAGGACTTATTTATTGATGCAGATAAAAGCTTTAGTTTTCAGTTGAGATTCCAGCTGATTTGGCACACTGACATAATTACATCTACAGAGGTAACAAACATCGATTTTTCTCTGTGTAGTGAGAACAGCCTCTACTAAAATTTTCCGAGCATGTACTGTATCCAGACTTGGAGAAAACAATGCAGCAGAATACTTACTGTTGAAAACACTCTCCTGTCATGTTTACAAAGGGTGTTTGGTGTTTCTGTTTACTTTCTATCCCAAAGTAACCCACACTTGCAGGCCTTCAGGAATAACTGGATAGCCTGCTTCATAGAGAAGGAAAGGACTTGCAGAGGTACACACAGGAGAAAATGGTTTACCAGCCTTATGGAGGAGGTAGCTGCTAGGCTTTCAATATCAAAGCAGTTGAACAGAGGGGATCTGTGACATGCATAAAATACATTTTAATGCTTTTGAATGTTACATCCCTTCATAATCTAAGTACAACTTAGCTGACCTTCGTTTTCTTCCCTCTGGTATTGCTATCTCCATGACTCTCCTGGTGGTAGCATTTCACATTTATCTCCAAGTGCTTGGTAAGCATTACCCAATCTCACTAGGTCCCGAATTAGTTTACGGGGGGGGG
>Ga0065711_1002665_pt1 | contig 32295 bp, 17 predicted proteins | sample Hoacrofraction12_FD_59098 | JGI IMG/M metagenome (GOLD analysis project Ga0065711, IMG submission 59098) | Hoatzin crop microbial communities from Cojedes, Venezuela - Epithelial fraction 12 v2 (version 2) | ecosystem: Host-associated > Birds > Digestive system > Esophagus > Crop | place...
TGGTGAATGACAGGTTAACCATGAGCCAGCAGTGTGCCCTGGCTGCCAAGAAGGCCAATGGCATCCTGGGGTGCATTAAGAAGAGTGTGGCCAGTAGGTCGAGGGAGGTTCTCCTTCCCCTCTACTCTGCCCTGGTGAGGTCCCATCTGGAGTACTGTATCCAGTTCTGGGCTCCCCAGTTCAAGAAAGATGAGGAGCTACTGGAGAGAGTCCAGAGGAGGGCTACGAGGATGACGAGGGGACTGGAGCATGTCTCTTATGAGGAGAGGCTGAGGGAGCTGGGCTTGTTCAGCCTGAAGTAGAGAAGGCTGAGAGGGAACCTTATAAATGCTTATAAAGATCTTCAGGGTGGATGTCAGGAGGACGGGGCCAAGCTCTTTTCAGTGGTGCCCAATGACAGGACAAGGGCACAAACTGAGGTATAGGAAGTTCCACCTGAACATGAGGAAGAACTTCTTCACTCTGAGGGTGATGGAGCACTGGAATAGGTTGCCCAGGGAGGCTGTGGATTGTACTTCTCTGGAGATATTGAAGACCCGCCTAGATGCAGTCCTGTGCAGCCTGCTGTAGATGACCCTTCTTCCACAGGGGTGTTGGACTAGATGACCCACAGAGATCCCTTTCCAACCTCTAACATTCTGTGATTCTATGATATGAAACTTGAACAAGTTTAGTGAAAATATGAGGTGACCTAAACTTTTTAAACTTTTCCTTTTTTTTTTTTTAATTTTTTGAGAGAAATTACGTATGGCAAGCTAATGAAACTAATTTCAAGGACTATGAAAAATGTCCCTCTAGAGATACAAGAATTTTTAAAAGTCCACAGAGTAACAGGAAAAAACAAAATGGAGACACATTTTCTTTTTACTTATCAAATATCCTTGGAACTGCGTGTCCTTGCAACTGCTTAGGAAACAGCTTCAAGCTTAGAGCAGGAAATTAGTCATCATACTTGGCTAAAACTAGCCCACATGTGTTTCCGAAAGTATTATTGAAAAAAATAGTTTTAGAGTTATTTAAATTCTTTGTGAATTCATGAAATAAATTATGAATAGATACAGATGAGAAAATGCAGACATTCCACAAATATTTATTTTATTTTGGAATTTAAAAAAAAGAGAAGTCTTATTTATATTAAATGAAATCAAACAAAGGCTCCGAAATAGCCTCACAACCCACAGTACATATGGTCAATCAGATATGATAATCCTGACTTTTTCTTTGCCCGTGAAAACAATAAACTGCTGCCTAAACCTCAGTGATAAACAATGTAACAGAATTCCCCAAAACAATTTCTTAACAAATAAAAAAATAAACAAAAAAACAATGATGCTGACATGTCTTTACTTAAAGGTCTTATATGACGAACTGTGTCACAGATGTCCATGGAGAAAAGTTGTGCTATTAAGACAAGTTAACTTGTGTCTATGAAAATCCTAACATAGACAGAGCATTTATATTCCCCTTAGGAGAGCCAGAATTTTTCCAGAGATCAGAAAATATTAATCTGTCCAAATCAAAATGTACTGTAAGAATGTGTCCATGTCTGCACGAGTAGCTTCACTCTGAGTTTAATTCTCCTAACTGCCTAAATGCTCCAGCAATCACCTGTAAAAACCTATTGCAGAGTAAACTCGAGTTACATTGGTTCGTTCCTTGTTTGAAAAGTACCAGTAGGGTCCCACTCTGGCAGAAATGCTATTTGAGAGCATTTTTCCTGGGCTGCCAATCAGAGATGTGTTCGGAAAGCTGGGAGCATGGGGAGGAATTGCTATTTAAGGCCATTTCACTGCATTCACCTGTTGGTAGTATATCTGCGGAGTCCAACATCAGAGGGGAATCAGGGGGTGCTATTTAAAAGCATTTTTACTCACTGCCTGGGGAAACATAGAAATAGCCACTGCTGATCCATCTCTAAAAGGCGGGTGGAGTGAAAGTGCTTTTAAATAGCATAATTTCTCAGCAACTAAATCCATGCTCTGCACCAATATTTCAGACTAACATTTTTGTAAGAAAGTGTTGGTGCAAAACACTTTTTACATTATTCACCCCTTCTGTATTTTAAAATCTTTGGATAGAACCGATGTTTGAAATTTTCTGAGCTATACAGGTATATACAGCTGTACAGACATACACTGGGATACACAATTATATATATAGAGGGGACAGTTAAGTCAACTGTTGCCTGCACACCTTAATGCATGATAAAACACCAGGATCAGGTATAAATTTGGAGTTTTTCATCACGCAGTGATTATGATCATGTGGAGACAAGTGTGTGTTTAACTCCTAGCACTGGCAGCTTGCTTGCCTGACCTGGTAGGGCAGCACGTGGTCCAAGAGTTGGGGTTCTAGGTGTCATTTTTCAAAGAAACATAAACATAAGATGACTTATTTAAGAGAATGTTTCAGTATTTTGGAAACCTTGACATTGTCCAGGAAGGTAGTTTTAAATTGTTTATCAGTGGATTCAGCCATGCACTCCTTAGTGGTTGCTTACTCGAAAAAGTTTTCTTCTTTAAATGTACAACTCCATGTATGTACCATATTGTCTTGACTGTATTTCATAGAGTTATATGAAAAGAAACAGTCCCCTCAGGGTGCACATAGTTGTCTGGGACTACATATAATTCTTTCATGTTTTCATGTCTTCTTTCATTTTTTTTCACATTAATAGTAAAGGAGATGTAAAATGTGTTACTAGACAGAAAAGGATTGTCTCATTTCACAGCCATGCAAAGGCTCTGCAAGACAGCTTGTGTTAAACAGCTTTTAAATACTAAAAGCATCCAGGGCTGTGAGCTAGCACAGTAAAGGCAGAAAGGCTGATGGGCCAAATTTGATCAAGTGTTCCTGGATGACTCTTCTGGGAGATTTCTGGATATTAGGGGCTGATGTGGCAGAAAGAGTGGGAGATTGTGCCTGCAGGACTATGAGCATTTCCAAAGAGAGAACAGGTTGAGCAAAGGAGGAGCACCAAATCCCAGAACAATCCAGCCTGTACACACTTCACCACAGCCTCTACAAGGAAATAGAGATGCATGTATAAAGTGTTCCTAACTGTGGTTGTATCTGAAGCAAACTCTCATCTTTCCTTGTCTTCATTACGTTGAAACTTAAGGTAAGAAGTAAGACTCCCCTATAAAAACATAGCCCAACCTTCAGACACAAAGAGCTACTCTCATCCTGAAGTCATAAAAAAAGAAGTCCAGGAAGGATGAAATTTCAATTGCAAAACCAGAAATGTTTTTAAATTGTTAATCTTTTTCTTTGATTGATGCAAACATACTTACAATCATGACCACACTATAGATACCTATATGTAAGTACACACCATATAGAAACACACCATACATGTACAAGTACACAAAAATAGCATTTTATTACCACTGGAAAATTGTATATCTCCTGCTTTGTGTGAATATTGTCTGTGTATACCACATGCATAAAACTGCATGGTTACTTTTACATTAAAATGAACATAATAAGATGACAAAAAGAAAAATAAATTACGAAGACATAATTTTAGTAACTTCTTGACAAGCACTTAATGTCTTCCAGTCAAGCAAGAACAGAAAATATGTTAGTTGCTTTTTAAACTATTATTCCAATAAAAAGTAATTATAGTGATTAATTGCATAATGATTACTGTAATCACAGCCTATTCTTAGTTGATTAAGAAAGACAGAAGCCGCTCACAGAAAGCTTTCCACTAAAACTATATGTGTTTATTTTATTTGCCCTTTGCTAATTTTCTTACCAGAACCCATGAATGCTGGTATTTCAAAGACAACCTTGACAGTTGCTTTGCAACTAAACCACTGTCCATTGATAAAAACTCCCTTTAACCGATTGACATATGCGTTAGGTGCTATCATGGAGGCAAAAAGTTCTTCAACCTTGATCATTGCTGGTTTTTTTTGTTGCTATGAGATTTTTTTCCTGCTTTTTAATTGAGTACTTCTGCCTCACAAGAAGATTTTGAAAGAATTTGCATATACTTTTATATACATGTAATTTTTACCATAATACATGCATAGAGAAGGTGTATGAATTCTCTGAAGAGATGGTAGTGGGATGACAGATCTGGGATTTTATTCTTGGGGGTGGAAATCTTGGATACATCACCTGGGGAAAACTTTCACATTTCTATCAGCTTGGATGGAGTTGTCATAAGTGACATCATTTAAGAATCTTCTCTGTCATGTTGTTCTTCCTCACAGTCCTCTGGGACACTGGCTTTTGTTAATTGATTTGTTGTGCAATGACATCAATTACTACTGTGACAGGCAGCATCACAAAACCCTAAACTAAGCAGAGGGATGGACAGAGACCTCAAAATATTTGCTACTTTTGACTTTAATTGGGAAACTGGAAGAAAAAGCAGCTAATAGGCAAGGCAGTCGCTTTAGTTAAAACTTGTCAACTGCAAGAAGCAATACCTAAGTCCCAGGCTTCAGCTTCATATTTTTCACTCCTGTCCTGATTGTACTTGAGATCATTTGGGCATGGAAGTACAGAATGGGGGTATGTTCCAGGATAAGTTAATGGGGTATCTGATAACCTTTGTGGCAAATATCTTAAAAAGGTTGGAAATGCAAAACGAACAGAGAAGGACCTATGATAAAAGATGACCATACTGCCTAGAAGGGAGCCAGCTCATTCCTATGTGCAGTATAAGAACATGAACTTGACTCTGTGACAGCCCTGCTGAACTGAGGGTGCTGCCCAGATGCAGCATCAGCAACACAGCAAGATCATCTGTGAAACTGTCCAAAGATGTTCCCCCAAGATCATACAAATCTAACAACCACAAAGTGAGCATGTGCCTCCTAAGTCTCATCCCAGCCCTTCAACCAACAATGTCAGACATCCTCTCCGTGATGATGCAGTTCAAGACAAGCTATTGGACCCTCGCCAAGTTTTGGTATGCTTACTACAGTCAGTAAGGTTAAAATTTGTTCAGATAAATGTCAATGCACCGGATAGCTATTACAAAGGGAAAACACATTCTTTTGTATAATTCCTCCACCTGGTGGCCAGGTCAGGGATTTGGCCAGCGCAGGTAACGGACACAGGGCAGGCAGTTCCAAGCTCAGTCATACCTGCCCTTCTTGCTTAAGGTGCTAGTTGCTTTTAGGCTGGGCACCCAGATAAAGCACAAAAGGTTACTGCTCACCTGGGGGCCAGAACTTTAGGTTTCTGGAGCTGGACATATAGCCCCCCATTTGGCCAGGCATGTGCTTTGTTGATACAGAATTTCATCAACTTCCAGAAATGCTTTATATTTTTCTTTCCTTCCCCACCCCTGAAAAAAATGATTTTCTTCAAAAGTGAAACCATTTGCAAAAAGGGACTGATTGTGACAAATACCTCAGGTTTAAAGAAAATAGATCACGGTTTGCAATTGTCAAAACAGCCTGTTTTGACATTTGAAAATGAAAATAAAAGAAATTTTGAAAGGTCACTACCAAAACAAATTGCTTACAAATTTTTAAGTGAATTCTTAACATGATTTCTTCCAAAGTGTTCTTTTTTATTTTTTTTTCCTCTTTTTTTTTTTCATCTTATTTCCCAGATATTCAGTACCAGAATATCTGTAAGGCAGAGACATTTCAACATCCTGTAGGCTTTCCAAATGTACCAGAATACGTAATTGCTTTCGTAACTAATGAGAGCAAGGAGCTTCTTTGCATCTTACATCTCTAAATCCTGAAAGTGCTTGCAAAATGGAAGACCTGTTTCCCACCTGGCACTCATGCGTATATTCCATCACGTTATTTTATGGCCCTCTTGAGTTAAAAGACATGTAATTATCACAACTGCTTGTTATTATAAATTCATACACGCTTTAGAGGTGCATTTCTCTCTGTCTCACTCTTTTTCCTTCAGCTGTAGCTTTTCAGTTTGTTCTCTATTACTTACGATTCCTCTAAATATATCTTTTGCAGCGAGGATATATTGAACCTGTCAAGTTTATTTAAAGAGAAGTTAAATTGGGGAAAAATCAGGAGTATGTTGCCCGTCCAGGGATGGTAAGGTATTCAAGACAAGGCCTTGCTCCACTTAGCAGACTACAAATCCTCCAGATGTCAAGGGAAGCACAGAAAAGCAGATGATAAATGCCAAGTATGAAACTGTACATTGATAAATGAGATTCCAAAGGAAGAATACATCTCCAGCAAATCCTTCATTGTTACCTGAAACTCTGTTGAATTGCAGAGTGCTATTTATATAATCAAACCTGCCAGTAATCCGTCAATAGGAGGCATGGTCCTACATTTGTATGACTCCACAAAATGAAAGGAAATTGTAACAGAGTGCGGGGAGAGTAATCAGCAGATGCACATGTTCCATGTCAACTGTGGACAGAGTGTCCTTTGGGAACAGGACAGGAATGATAAACCCTGAGATGAGAACAATCAAGGGGAAGGTGTTTTGAGCGCTCGAGTGCCAGCTGCCTGTTGTCATATAAAATATTGTTGAAGAAATTAATCAGACTTTCCTTCCTCCATAACTATATCATACTTGTTCTTATGTGGCATGTGGTCTATTGAATGAGGTGTTCATGTCATAAACAGGTTAAAGATACGTTGCAAGAATTGGGTTGTCTTTCTGACGAAGTCAACTTCCTTCATTTGGCCTTCTGTATTCATTTAGTCCCCAGACACAATCACGTTTGAGTGCTTAAGACGAAGAGGCAATCAGCAGAGAAGTATACCACGACATAAAGAAAATCAGTATCTTGAGTGGAATTTGCATGGGGTTTTTGGAGATTATCTGTTCTTTGGAACCAAAATCTCCGCAGAACAAGAGATTCAGGATCTGGACTGCATGAACACTGGTCACCAATGAATGCAATTTTTGACCAATAGATTGGTACGCCCCCCCTCAACAGGCAAGATATGGAGCTGCAGAAGTACTTTGTATTGGCTATTGGTGACAACCGGTATCTCTCAGGGGTCGGTACTGGGACTGGTGCTGTTTAACATTTTCATCAATGACTGTAAGATCAAGTGTACCCTCAGCAAGTTTGCAGATGACACCAAGCTAAGTGGTGCAGTTGACACGTCAGAAGGATGGGATGTCATCCAAAGCGACTTGGGCAAGCTTCAGAAGTGGACCTGTATGCACTTCATGAGGTTCAGCAAGGCCAAGTGCAGGGCCATGTACATAGGTCGGGGCAATCCTTAGTATCCATAGAGGCTAGGGGATGAAGGGATGGAGAGAAGCCCTGCGAAGAAGGACTTTGGGGTACTGATGGATGAAAAGCTGGACATGAGCCACCAATCATAGAATCATAGAATCACAGAATCATAGAATCATAGGTTGGAAAAGACCTCTAAGATCATCAAGTCCAACCATCTGCCCAACAACACCAGGCCTATTGTGGAATTATTAGTAAATTTAAGGTTTATATGGAAAATGTAGCAGTGTTCACCCATTGAGGAAAAGCATGAAATCAAAAGGAGCTCTGAGGATGGGACACAGATGCAGCAGGCATGCGAGGAATCCACTCACACAGCAACTCCCTGCAATGTACCATAGAGGATGGAACGAAGTGGAGACTCCGTGGCCCTGCTCCGTGATAATAAAGCAGTAAGAAATGGTCCTCTAGAACTGATAAGCAGCTCATCTGGCCCCCTGAGTCAACAGGTTTTCGAAACCTTGCCAAAGTGCTATTCTCTTGTGAACTTTGCTCATTTTAATATGATTTTAATACCAAAACACATCTCCATACGAAAGGCTACCCGCCTCCGAGGTGCGACCACCCCTCTTCAAGTCTATGCTCTTGATTTTTTGTAAACTATACCTTTAAACGTGAAGCAAGAGAATTTTACACCAATCATGATAAAAAGTATGTATGACTACAGTCACTCAAACTCCACCTTAAAGGTAGGAAGGATATAAAAATAGCCAGCGAAATGGGGGATTTTCGGAGAAGAAGATAAAATCGTAGATTTTCAGAGAAGAAGATCTTTGGAGGAAAAGAAGATAACACGGTGAGCAAGTCAAGGGAAACTCCACCTCAGACTGCCTCCAACAACCGGGATTGCCCGATGGGCTGAGCCTTGCTTCTCTCCCCGTTGGGACGCCTTGGGTGAGACTCAAACTAAGCGCTTTTCTCAGGAATAGTTATTATAGCCAGGCTGTATTATTTATAACCTTTTCACGCGTTTCATATTTGCACTTCCTTTCTTGCAGACAGTCACTATCACTGGCAATTCAAAAAACCTATATACCTGTTGCACAAATAAAACTGCACTGTTTAAGTAGCCAGTAGTCACAGTTTCTCACTGAACATGACCAAATGCGGCCGTGCTATTTCACGAGCACAACTGGTCTGAAGATGCAGACTGCTATTAGTGTATCCAGAATCGTGGTAGTTTAATATACATATTAAGCGCGACTGGACTGGTAGTGGCAAATTGGATATCACTCAGAATTTAAACCTAGCCGCACCTAGCCTCGCACTCCGGTGAAGAGAGTTAGAACACAAGGGGGTTTATTTTCTGCCAAATTAACGTGACAACTACTAAACCGTATCCTGAAGTGCCACATCTACATGTTTCTTGAACACCTCCAGGGATAGGGACTCAACCACCTCCCTGGGCAGCCTGTTCCAGTACCTGATCACTCTCTCAGTAAAGAAATTCTCCATAACATTCATTCTAAACCTCCCCTGAAGCAACTTGAGGCCATTGCCTCTCATCCTATCACTAGTTACTTGGGAGAAGAGACCAACACCTGCCTCACTACAGCCTTCTTTGAGGTAGTTGTAGAGAGCAATAAAGTCCCCCCTCAGCTGCCTCTTCTTCAGAATATACAGCCGCAGTTCCTTCAGTTGCTCCTCATAAGACTTGTTCTGTAGACCCCTCACCAGCTGGACACTCTCCAGCAACTCGATGTCTTTCTTGTAGTGAGAATGGAACACAGTACTCCAGGTGTGGCCACTCCAGTGCAGAGTACATGGGCACGATCACCTCCCTACTCCTGCTGGCCACACTATTCATGATACAAACCAAGATGCCTTTGGCCTTCTTGGCCACCTGGCAACACTGCTGGCTCATGTTGAGCTGGCTGTCAACCAACACCCCAAGACATTTTTCCGCTGGGCAGCTTTCCAGCCACTCCTCCCCAAGCCTGTAGCGTTGCATGGGATTGTTGTGACTGAAGTGCAGCATCCGGCGCTTGGCCTTGTTGAATCTCATATAACTGGCCTTGGCCCATCATTCCAGCATGTTCAGATCCCTCTGCAGAGCCTTCCTACCCTCAAGCAGATAGACACTCTCACCCAACTTGGTGTAGTCTGTAAACTTCCTGAGGGTGCACTCGATCCCCTCGTCCAGATCATTGATAAAGCATGGTGAACAGAACTGTCCCTGATACTGAGCCATGGGGAAAACTGCTTGTGACCGGCCAGCAGCTGGATTGAACTCCATTCACTACAACCTTTCAGGCCCAGCCATGCATACATATTTTTAGCCAGCAAACAGTACGCCTGTCCAAACCATGAGCAGCCAGTTTCTCCAGGAGAATGAAGCGGGAAACAGTGTCAAAGGCTTTACTAAGGTTCAGGCAAACAATATCCACAGCCCTTCCATCCTCCACAAAGCAGATCATCTTGTAATAGAAGGAGATCAGGTTAATCAAGCAAAAAACTTATCTTAAAAATTAATTTTAAATCAGGCAGTTCCAGCATAGATTTAGACTTGTGTTGTTTTGGAGAACCTCCACAACCACAATGCCTTGTGATGGTCATCCACTCCTATGTGTAACACGAACACAAAACTTCAGTTTTCTGCAGCTATTTCAGATCCAAAAAGGAGCCACGTGTCAGAAAAGTCATCTCTCCCTCCATGTGTCTCCACCTCCAAGATATTGTCAATCAGTGTAATAAAAGAGGTCATTTCTCACTAGAAGCCTTGTCTCATAGTGTTAGAACATCATAAACACAACAACACTGCTAATAAATTTGTTTACATTCAATGTTGGAAACTCACACCGCTAATGGGTTAACTCACATTGTTGATGGGTTACTCACATTTCTGATAGTTTACTCACATTACTAATGCAGGTTTATTTGCATTTATGCCTTTCTGTGACATGCACTGCCTCATGGATTCCTGCTATTTAAGTGTGATAAAGCTGCTATGGAAGTTGAATTCCCCTTGCTTTACTTGAGGTTTCTAAAAGTTAAGCATGTGATCTAAGCCACCTAAACAGATTCTCCCTCTGTTCAGAGAAGCAGGTTATTCATCTCTTCCAAAATCAGCTAACTAACAGAGGTTCAGTGAATCTTACTGAGAAGCTCAGACTAAATGCCTTGTTTCTGACAGCTGCTGTTAGGTGCAATGGGTTCCCTCTGCTTATTAGTGTCCACTTTGTACTTCACTGATACAGAACCATACATGGAATTTTGACCCACTATGAATGCTTTAGAAACAGGTTAATCATGGATGAGGTTTACTGAAAGCCTGAATATGCCCCAAACTGCTAATTTTTGAAGTGTTACCCTGAGAGCCATAGGAACACATAAATGCTATCCAAGTTGTAAATATAAAATAAATCTGTGTGTGCATGTTTGTATGTAAATGTATCTGTGTTTCTACTCTCTAGTTAGGTGTTCTTTTCATTAAAAAAAGTCTATAATTAGAAAGGATAAATCCTTAACCAGGTAAACTGTAATCACATACTAGCAACTCCTGTCAGACTTCTGTAACTAAGCTAATAAGGATTAGATACTATATACATTTTTGCTGGATTCACTTTCCACCAGGATCATGCCTGTAAAGATAACCCTGACTTCTCTTGGCTTGAATAAAACTTCTGCTCAGAGAAGAGCACAGCAAATTCCCCAGTTTATGATGCAGAAGAGGGTTTCCCTGGAATATTTGTGCTCTGAATATGTAACTCTAGCCTATCTATATTCATTTCTTTATGAATGAGCAACGGACTTTGCTGGGGTTTTCCTGTTGTACTGTAATATTAGACAATTTTTAGGTTGCTTTTTTAATTTCGTTTGGAGACTGGGGTCCCCATAGGATACGATCCTCAACAGCTAATCTGAATAACTGAAAAAAGAAAGAAAATCTGCAAGAATGGAGGGGTTTTTTTTTTAAAATGTCCACTTGCTTCACACAAACTGCTATTTATTTTTGCCTTAGTTAGTGGTAATTCAATACAAATATATGTGATGATAGAGAAATTAGTTTGAATAGAAGAGGCTTCTCAGAGTCACTCCTGTCTCTTGCTGCGTTTGTTTGTGTTTATGTAAGCAAAAAAATGGCATTCATTATCTTTTTATGAGCCTTGCGATTTATTCTGTTTTGTTGTCAGACCTTTGGGAATGCATTCTATAAACTTTATTGAGACAAGATATCTAGAGGCGTTTGCATATTTGTGAGCTCAGCACAATATTACTTTTTAATGCACTTTTGACTTTGCATGGAGAAAATGGAGTAAGAAAATGTAAAACAGTAATATTTCAGGTGGCTTTGTTTTTATTACCTGCTTTTTGTTTCCCTGGGTTAAAAACAAATAAAGACTCAATCATTTAAATGTAATAAACACTAAGATCTAGTAGTTTAACTTCTTACTATTTCTGTGGTTAAAAATTCACATTACTAACTGAGGCCTCTGCTCAAAAAGCTACTAAGGACACTGCTAGTTCAAGCGTGTATTTATGTATGAAGTTAAACGAACATGTTTCTTGAACTGGGATTTATGACACATGTCTGTTTCCAATAAAAACTTGCACGCTTTTTGTTGTGATTTTAATTCTCTATGTTCTACCTGAAATTTACTAAAATGGCCATGAGCTCATCTGCAGTACTGTGCTCAGTTGTGCACAGGTATTGATATACAGAAGCAAGTCTAGTGGTAGGCTATGAAGTTGGTCCAGGGCTGGAGCATATCTGGTGTACAAGCAGAGGCTGAAAGAATTGTTTGTGATCAGCCTTAGAAAGAGAAAATGAAGGGACATCTTTTTGTGGTCTTCATCTACTTAATGAGAGGGTTTAGAGAAGGTACAGCCAGACCCTTCACAAAAGGGTGCAGGAGGGCAAGGGGAAGATGCAAAGAGTGAAAGTCCAATTAGATACAAGGCAAAATCTTGTCACTGGTAGGGTAGACAAACACTGCAAAAGGTGCCCAAAGAAGCTGTATCTTCTCAGTCCCTGGGAACAAGGTCTTTAGCAATCAGATCTCGTTGACCTTGATCTAATCAGAAGGTTGGACTGCACAACCTCCAGAAGTCCCTTGTAACTTGAATTACTCTAACAGTCTGTGACTACAAGTATTTCTATTGACTTTAGCAGCGTATAATTTACCCCTGTGATTTTGAGAGTTTCAGCCTTAAATACTGGTGAGAAATTTTATAAAATCAATGTCAATTCATGTATTGATTACAGCAAGGTTGAGGTAATCTATCATATCCCCTTAATTGATGGAATATTAAAAGTATTTTTTACAGTAGATCTTAAATTTTCTGTACTGATTTAATTTTAGATACTTTATTTACATGAGTGGTTTATCATTGTCAGAAGGACAGGCCTGGACAGCCAGTTTACACACTAATCATAATTAAACATGTATTTGTTTTATTTCCATTCTTTGCACTTCATTCTGTGCTGACATCTCAGAACCCTCCAAGGATCTTAAGGGTTTAAACAAGGGAAGAATTTGCCCTTTCTAATTTCTTTCAAAGGACGTTATTCAGAAATTACAGTGGCATCAAAGGCCCATTGGTTTCCATGTTTCTCTTTCCCTTCACCTCATTTCTCTGTCATGATTTACACAGAATCACAGAATCACAAAATGGTAGGAACTGGAAGGGACCTCTGTGGGTCATCTAGTCCAACCCTCCTGCCGAAGCAGGGTCACCTAGAGCAGGCTGCAGAGGACTGCATCCAGGTGGGTCTTGAATATCTCCAGAGAAGGAGACTCCATAACCTCCCTGGGCAGTCTGTTTCAGGGCTCCATCACCCTCAGAGGGAAGAAGTTCTTCCTCATGTTCAGACGGAACTGCCTATGCTTCAGTTTGTGCCCATTGCCCTTTGTCCTGTCACTGGACACCACTGAAAAGAGTTTGGCCTCATCCTCCTGACACCCACCCTGAAGATATTTGTAATCATATATTAGGTCCCCTCTCAGCCTTCCCTTCTTCAGGCTGAACAAGTCCAGCTCCCTCAGCCTCTCCTCGTAGGAGAGATGCTCCAGTCTGCTCACCATCCTCATAGACCTCCACTGGACAACTCCAGCAACTCCTCATCTTTCTTCAACTGGGGAGCCCAGAACTGGACAGAGTACTCTAGATGGGACATCACTAGGGCAGAGGAGAGGGGAAGGAGAACCTCCCTCAACCTGCTGGCCACACTCCTTTTGATGCACCCCAGAATCCCCTTAGCTTTCTTGGCAGCCAGGGCACTCTGCTGGCTCATGGTTAACCTGTTGTCCACCAGGACACTCAGGTCCCTCTCCACAGAGCTGCTCTCCAGCAGCTCCGCCCCAAGCCTGTACTGATGTATGGGGTTGTTCCTCCACAGGTGCAGGACCCTGCATTTGCCCTTGTTTAACCTCATCAGGTTCCTCTGTGCCCAACTTTCCAGCCTGTCTAGGTCATGCTGAATGGCAGCACAGCCATTTATACCTTTTTTTATCTGAACTATCTTTTAGTAAGTTAGGAAAAAAAAGAAAACAACAAAAACAGATTAGACAGTATTTACTGAAAACACCCTTCTATCATACAGAAACACCTATGATAAAATCTAGAGAAAGAAAAGTTACAGCTATCATTTCCACCCTTTCTGGAAAGATTTCTAGCTTGGTACATTCTCCTTCCCTATTGAATCACTTGATGTTGAAATAACATCTCCAGTGACAACTTGGAGAAGTGACACAAAACATCCTCTGTTTCCCAAGATGCAGAGGTTCCTCTGAACAATTTCTAAAGAAATAATGATTGTTTTTTCTTCGTTTTCTATTCTAAAAGAGCATAATTACTTTCCTATTCTCTTCCTAGCAAACAAGGGATGCATTTGGCTGCACTGAAATTCTTCTTTGTCCTCAGTTTGCCAAAAAGGTAGACCTAACAGATTGGCGTTCCTGTAATCGTTGTATTGGACCATGTTGTGATTCAAGTTGTGCACCATTGTAAACTCATTTTATTATGTACATGGAGGAACTTTAAAGAAAAATAAAAAAAGGTAAATGATCAGTTTTCCCATTTAGACCTTTAATTCAGTAGTGCACTAAAATGTGTACATCATCATTATTCAAGAAAACATGCAAAGAACTTGCTGATGTGTTTTGGTGTTATGTTGAATTAGGGACTTAATTACCAAAGACAAGCAGTAGAGCTGAACTGCTCATGGTTGGAGAATCTTGTCCCCACAGACCTCAAATGTTAATGACAAGTATATACTGACATCATAGGGAAAAAAAACCCCACACAAAAGAAAAAGATAAATAGATTTTGAGGAAACTACAATATGTGCTGTAACTTTGTAAATGTTCATAATCCCTAGAAGGGTTCAGACTTTGCTATGAATACTAAAATCCTTGGATTTTGTTGAGGGTAGAAACACATACAAGGGAAGCAACAACCTGCTGGAGCTTGTTGCCTGAGGAGATTGTGGAGATACAGATTATCAAGAGGTTCAAAAAGGATTAGAGATATTAGGAAAACAAATTAGACGAGACAAATTAGATCTTAAATGAGCAAAGTCAATACTACACTATTGACTGACTGACAAAACAAATAAAAATGGCTCGATCTAGAGGGATTTTGATGAACTGTAAGGTTGTGTGAGCAGAAAGTTCATGGAGTTTGACAAGGAGAAGAGTAAAGTCCTGCACATGAGCAGAATAAAGCTATTTATCGTAACTGCTGGTAACCAGCAGGTTGGATAGGAGTTCTGCTGCAAAGGACCTGGGCACAGTGGGTGGACACAGAGTTTAGCAGGAGCCAGGAGCACTCTCATTGTGAGTAAATCATGCTCTGTATTTGTATATAGTAAGAGGAGCATGGCTAGAAGACTGAGACTTGACATTGCTCTCCTTTCCAAAGCAGGTAAAGTAGCACCTGGAACAGTGTTCAGTCTCGCCCACCTCAAATTCAAGAAGCATGTGGAGAAAACAGGGGCAGCAAAGAGTGACCAACATGATCAAGGGCCTGGAGTACACAAAGTAGAGAGTTCAAAAGAGAATGGGATATTTAGTGTGACTAAGATGAGTGAAAGGAGTCTAACGACACCCTGGGACTACTTGAAAAAGAGTTACAAAGATGATGGAGTCCAAATCTTAGTAGTGGCAGATGGTAAAACAAAGAGAAATGGACCCAAGCTGTGGCTTGTGAGGTTCCGACTAGATATTAGAAAGATCTTTTTCACGGAGAGGGTTGCACAACACTGGAACAGGAAGAAGGAAGGCTGTGGAATAGGCATCCTTGGAGGAATGGAGGCTGTGGAATAGCCATCCTTGGAAGTTTTCCAGATGTTGTTCAACAGTCACTGCTAACCTGATCTGTCTTATCAACAATCATGCTCTGAACAGAAGACTGACTAGCTGACCTCCAGAGGTCTCTTCCATCCAATGTTTCTATTTTTCTGTGAAATGCACAACAGGAAGAGTTAAACAGATAGGAAGGAGAATATGGAGGTATGTACCCTCTAACTTCTCTAATGCAATCACTGTGTAAGAAGTCATCTGCATATAAGGATTAGACTTGCATACCCTTCCTAAACAGCGTTTTCCACTGCTACTCTCACAGAAAGAATAAGTGTTGGAAATATTGGTATGGCATTTCTTGTGTTTGAAGACTAAAAGATGGTGCTGCTGTCTCTCCACACCTCCTCTCTTCCAAGCATAATGGATACTTCTGGTCAACTATGTATACACTGTTTGGTATTACATGAAGAAGGATATTTTCAACTTATGTGTACACTGCTTTTGTGATAGAAGAGTCTTATTGACTCCATTTGTTATATGACTATGTAAAATCATATTTATGTCAAGGGAAGGGATTTCCTTTCCTACTCATACTATACACATTTTTATTCTGTTTTACCTGGGGCACTATTAGGAATATACGAATAAGGAAGTGGAAATGGAATGGTTCAAGATGCATCAACATTACTGTTTTTCTTCTACCTCTGATGAGAGCCCAACATGTCTGGAAGAAGATATTGCTGTCTTAAAACTTTTTCTGCCAAGTTCACTTCACCGTCCTAGTGCATAAAGGAAAGTGAAATACTTGGTATTTACCCAAAACAACATTTAACTCAGGTCTAATGACATCACACAGGAAAAAACATCATCATAACATGAACCTCTTCCTTGCCTGCTGATGTCTTCACTTACAGTGTACTGATACATTACATGTAGCATATAATCAGCTTGTTAGTGGAAAATAATAGCCTCCTGAGCAAAGCATGAAGAAAAGATGTTTGTGAAGGACTTTGAGGAAGTCAGGATATGTATAACTAATGAAATTATCTATAATACATACATATATATGTACATACAACCATTCATGCAACCATCTACACTATGTCAACCACCAGAAGCAAAAAATCTCTGTAATGTGTTTTTTTGCCTTCTCTCTACAGAAGGTCCAGAATAAGTCTGAGCAGGACAAAGCTCATGGATAGAGGTAATTCTTTTTTTGGTTTGTTTTTAGGCCAAGTAACATAGCTGTAAAAATCAAATTTATTTAAGTACACAAACTTCTTCAAGTCTCTGTATCCACACTGTCAGAAGTGTGTCCTCAGGTTATCCTGGATGAAAACTACCTGAATAACAGCAAAAGAATCTGAAGATTTTCACTTTGACTCTAGAAATGTGGCAGAAGTCTTGGAAACTCAGCAGTCTTTGAAAACCATGCCTTTGCTGCATGTCTTAGATTTTTAGTAGGCATATCCTTTCTGTGCATTAATCTCCTTCCCTCTCCCCCTTGAAACATCTTCATGACCCCTTCTTGATGATCTGGCACTCCACGCAAGAGCAGTGCATCAGTACAAAATGAGATGGAGCTTTATCTACTATTTACATGAGAAAAATAATTCTATTCCACAAGTAATCACTGTTACAATAGAGGTTCAATTCACTTATCAAGTAATGTTAGCCCAGTGCTGCGAGTGTGCAGGTATAATGCTATCAGTGTGATTGCCTAAGGAGTATAAATGCATTAACAACTAATAGAATTATTGACCTCAGGTCACAGAAATGAAATAATTTCAGTTTTGCAATTCTACTCTAATTGTCATAATTAAGAACCCTTTCCCTCCTTCCTTGACTTTCACAGGGAGCAGATGTATGTACTCAAGAGACAGACATGTATATAATTGCTTCATAAGGCTGGGTGGGTATTGATAAGAATATAGAAAGTTGACTACTGGTACGTAGACTAGATTTTTTAGAATATTTCATACACCGTGAGTAGTTCACCAATATTTTTTTCATGTAAGAATGGAAATTTAAGAAGTTCCCTGCCTGCTTTGTCTGTGGTAATACATTTCTGCCCTCACACCAATGTTCACTACCCTCCTCTGTTGCACTGATGCAAATACCTTTGGATCCCACAAGGTAATATGGCCAGAGAAATGATTCATGTAATGAAAAACATGATTTTTATACATTTGTTTTTCTTTTCAGTGTCTCTCATTTCAGTTTCACTTGCTGGCTCTGTTTTAGAATGTTTAAAAACATTAATAATAAGAAAAAAATAATATGAAGATACAAAAATAACACTGAGGATATGACAACTAGTATGTGTAAACTACTACTGCATGTCTGTTTTCTGCCATGTTGGCTTAGATCAAGGTGAGTTTTTCTGGTTTGTTTGAATTTTAAGGTCAGAACAAATGTATGGAGATCTCTATACGGATTTGATATATGTAAGAAAACATAAGTGTTTTTTTTTTCCTTGGTTGCTGAACAGAAATTCCATACTATTTAAACCCCTATAGTAATACGGGCCCATTTTTTAATAACTGGGTTCTACCTTGTCAATTAATGTCTGAGTCCTTTTAGGGAAGATGTTCATCGTAACTCATCTTTCAATGTGCTTATTAAGATTTTCTTTACAGCCAGCATCACAACGACTTCGAAATTTACTCCCATGTTATACCACAGGCTGACTTTGGCCTGCAGCTGCCCAGTAAGACCTGACAAAAAGATGTTTTTTATGCCCAGGCTTTTTAATTGCAGGGATGCAGTTTCATGCTTTACACTGGAAAGAGCTGATATGTTTCTCACCTTATTTTTCCTTGCAACTAATGGATTTATACTGTCATAAAAATCCTGAACATGTCAGAAACTTCACAGACATGAACGGAAGGCAGGTTTACATGGGTGCTCCTCCTTGCCCATTTCTCAGAAGGAAATGGGAAAAGGAAGGGAGAATTTGCTCATTTGAAAGAAAAGGGCAATGGAAGAGAGAATGGGATGGAAAGAAGTTCCTTTTCTCCATTTTGTAAATCCTAGAATTGTAGATTCATAGAATGATGCCATTAGCCTAGAGCAATCCTGCAACTGGCATTTTATTTGAGATCTCCTTCAACTTCATCCAGGAGAAAAGTCTCATTTTATGATTACTGTCACCCACTGGCTGTTTTCAGTGCCCCAAGGACTTTTGAAGCCAAAAGCGGACTATTCAGATGCAGAAGAGTATCACTGAAGAAAACTAGACAACTGCTGTGGTGATGAGATGAACATAAAATCCCATCCAAGTATAAATAACTAGATCATTTCTCAAGTTTTAAGAAGTCAGAAGTAGATATACTTGAATCAGGGGGATGACTGTGAGAGTAGAAATAAGAAAGGTGTTTTTCCTTCTTTTCTGATTCTCCCTCCCTCCTCTATTTTAATGGTCTTATTCCTGTGGGCCGGTTAACATATAACCTGACAGAGGCTGCACCTCTGCACAGGACCCCAGTAACGTAGGTGAAGCCAATTGTGTAACACAGTTTACCAAATCTCAAAGACGATGAATGGGGGATGATTTATTAAGTCGCCCAGTCTGTTCACCTCTACTCCAGGGTTAGTTTCAATGACTTTTCTGTGTGCTTAATGGATTAATACAGTTCACCGAAGTTTATTCATGAAAGAGAAAGCAGGCTCAGCATTTTCTGTGAGTAAAGTGTGTGAAAAACCTTGCACAACAGAATTCATATTTTATTTGGCAGGAAGAGGACCCAAGAGGACTAATTCACTAACCTTTACAGCACATCTTTTCTTTAGCACAAGTGACAGAAATGAGATACCTAATGCAACTCTTACTTTATATTGTAAAATGGTAACGTTTTTAACAATGCAAAAAGGGCCAATTTTAATCACAACTGCATGTTCCAGAGCAACACATATGAGACAATAAATATTGATTTTAAAATTTTAGAAATGTGTACTTCATTCTTGGAGGAGGAAAGGCGGAAAAAGCGAACAAAACCTGAAACTAAAAATAAATATATTTTCTGGGTATGTGCTGACGCAACAGAGTTCTGTAGCAAAAGTTTATAGATTCCTGTGTTTTGCCTCCTTCAGTGTAAAAGGTATCAAACAAAAAAGCAAAAGTAGTAGACCTGAATGTTTATCCTCAAAAAAGATGAGGATCTTGAAGGAGTGCAACAGATGACTGAAAACATTTTTTAAAGTGTTTAAATTTAAACGAGTTTTCTAAGAGTATAGGAATGGAATAACTAAATAAAATTAAAAGTCTGTCTCAGTTTGTGGAGTTATTTTTAAAGCATGTAAACAGTTCATGGTCTGCTACACTGAAAATAAAGCTGTTAGAGGACAAACACTAGATTATTATATAAAATGAGCTGGTGAGAAACATCAGATAAGAGCAAGTGGGAAACACATTAAAAGCATAAAAAAGAAATCCCCTTTTTATCTCATTTCATTATTTCTCGTACTTAATGAGAGAATTTTTCCTTCAGATTTGCAAACCAAAGGGATTTCCACAAATTCTGGATCACTATTTTTGCAGGTGTTATTGTGGTTTTGCCTCAATGTAGCAATGTAGCAAAAGCCTGTCCTTCAGACAGCTCCCCACTTAAATACTGAGCATGACATCACATGGTGTAGAATATCCCATTTGATTGGTTGTTTGGGACAGCCCATCCAGCTTGTTGTGAAAATTAACTCTATCGCAGCTGAACCCAGGACAGGTGTGTAATGTGAATAAATCTCAAGGTTAGGCTTAGGATACCTGTAAGTACTGGTTTGTATTTCTAATTCTGTTTTTCATTGACTGGTAATCATGAAAGAGTCAAAATAATGGTAAGGGCTTTTACCATAGCTAGTAATTTCATAAGTGCTGTGTTGTTGTACAAAGTTATTTAAGGCCATAAAGAGATGGAGAAAAATTTAAACGGGATTTTTTCTCCTTTTGTAACCTTTCTGAACTCTTCAATTTTAACCTTATAGGTGTTTGGAGAGATGCTGCTTCTGATTGTCAGCCCTTCTTCTTCATCAAGTGGGACCAGTATTTATATTGTCTCCAGAACCTTCCTCTACAAGCTAATATACAATGAAAAGACAATTATTTTTGCACTCTCTATGACGTATAGCACTCTTTATACAACAGCCATGGCATCTAATTCTAGTGTGTAAAGAACAGCAAGACCAAATCACAGACCAGAGTATGTCTTCCACAGGTATACTTCAAATTATCTTGTGAAGGAAACCCTGACACCAAAGTAAGGTCATTCACTGCAGATAACAGGAGGTTTCTGCGTGTTAGTAATGCTACTTATTCTAAATAAAGTATTGCTCATAATACCATTATTCCCAATGATTATAATATTATTATCTATTGAGTATGTGCTCTGCACTGCTGTTAGGGACCAATCAAGAATACTTAGCACAACACTTACTTGAAGTCGGACAGAAATAAAGTAGAGAATTTTTCAAAATTATGAAAATAAGAAAATCTTTCTGGAAATCCAGAGACGGAAACCACCTACTGACAGCACAGCTGCTGCGTTTACTTAATCTCAGTTTCTTCATTCTAGTCACTAGGAATGTCACCCATTTATCACACAAAGAACAGAAAAGGTCATGGGAAAGGGAAGTAAAAAGTCAATTCCTGTACTTCTTGCAAGTAAGAACGAATCAACATTGGAGCTGATGAGTGTGGAATGTTCAGGGAGTTGCCCTGATGACATCAGTTCCTCATCTTGCACGACGTAGACCTTAGTTCTGTATACAGCCAGAACGCTGTGCTGGGGAATGTCCTGGGGTTCCTGAGCTGGGGCAAGAGAGTTTGCCTTACTCCTTCAACTTATTTTGCCCCATTCGCCTTTATTCTGTTTTTGTTATTGTGCCCTCCACTTCTTAACAGGTTGGAAAGGACTTTGAACAAGTAAGGGGATCACCAAGCAGGCAGAGAGATGTCATGATTTTCTCAGGGTTGTATGTAGGAAGCTGAACTCCAGGAGAAGTCCTGCATCCATCCTTCAGGCCAGCTGGCTTTGTGGTGCTCAATCACATGGACTGTCAAATGCATAAACAGTCCATAGCATCCCTTAGTGATTTTTAGTGCAGCATGACCATTACCTTATTTCTGGACAAAGAGTTTGGAAATGTTTGGGAAGAATCTAAAAACTGAAGAAGATTTTTTTGAAATAAGAGATCTTTTCAAATAGAGTTTGTTTCTGGTTTACTAGAAACAAAGGATATAGAAGAAACAACACAGCATGCAGTGGGAGGAGTGATCACCAAAATGGGTGGATTTCTTGTTTTACAGGGCAGTGTGTCTAGGCCATCTCAGCCAATTAAAGGACATGTTGTCTGTAGTTTGAAATGCTAAATAAGAGGAAAATGAAATGACATATTCAGTTTCTAACACTCGTTTATAAAGTAGCATGGTATAATATTTTTGTTCCATGCGTTGACATTTATTTGACATATGGAGATTTGATATGGATATATACTTGTTATTCTTCACTGCAAAAGATAGTTGAATAAATATGAATAAAAATAATGTCCAGAACCAATTTCCTCTTACTTCTGTCTAGACAAGCTTTTGCATCTTCAATGCATCTTTTCAGTATCTTTTATATTAATAACTTGGTTGTAACACTAATAAATCTACAGCTTTAAAAAATATATTTTTTTGTTCTTTTCCATACTGAAAGGGACATAATGGAGGAATTAATATAGGGAACATTTTTTGTTTCAGTCATGAAGTTACACTGAGAGAGTACAAAAAGTTTGATGGTTATGAGTATTAGCATTTTTTGTTTGGGCTTTAAGTATTCTTATGCTGTCAATCTTATGGAAACGAAAAAAGTGTGGAATACGTGTTAGAAATTAAAGCCATTTCATATAATTATTAAACGTGTCACTCCACACTGAAAAGGGTGTAGCATTAAATGGGCTTTGTTTGATATTAATCAGACTTTCTTACCTGAAATACCTTCTAAATTTAATGACTCTGGTCTCAGTCAAGATCCACTGTCATTCAAATTTGGTCTATGGGTGGAAATGTCTTTTTTTTTCTAATATATGATCACTGTACACAGAGTCAGAGAAAGTTTCACAGAAATAAAATGTAATTATATGAGAAGAAAGATGTAATATAACTGTTGGAGAGAATAAAGGTGTATCATTATATCTCTCACGTTCTCTGTCTTGGAAGTGTTTTCTGCATTTGAAAGAATGATTTACTAGGAGTTACATTCTGCTTTTGCTAAAGCAGTATCATACTCTTGCTGTGTATGTCATGTATCTGAGGCTACAAGGAAAAAAACAAAAGGAACAAAAGTCTCAATGGCAGAATCTCTTCCATGTTGCTTTAATAAGATGTTGCATAAAAGTCTCCATTGCAAAAGATCAGTGTTCTTTACAAAAGTCAAGCATCTAAAAACATGAAGAAGTTGTTATAAATCATCGTTTTTTCAATGAAGTTAAATTTTCACAGGAAGGCAAATGTTAAATGATGCAAGTGAAGTGAATTTTGCTGATTTAAATCCCCTGAGAATCATAGAGAAACAAATTATGGCAATGGGTTAGCTGTACTTACCGCAAGCAATTTTTCCTTCTCTTTCTGATTTTTCCCATCCCAGTAAAACAGCAAAAATCCGCCAATTTTCTTCACTTCCCCTGACCAAAAGTAAATATAACAGGCAAGATCTAACAAAAACTATATACATTTGAGTTGACTTTTCCTGCAGAAGGAGAGAGAAACTCTTTTTCTACCTATTGATCTAAAATCAAGCTGACAGTCCTAGGGTGGGGGGTGTGCGAATGAGTCATCTGATGCCCAGAGAAATGGAGCACACACAAATGAAGCAAATCTTCATTTAAAAGAGCAAGTGTGGGTTTTGTCCTTCAGTTGCAGAGGTAAAGCTGATGTATTGCATGCTATTTCTTTGTGGCTCTCCTCCACTTCAGAGTTCATATCCTTTCACCCAGCTCTGTGCTCTCTAAAATTATTATCAGGCATCAAATTTTTGTCCATGGCCAATAAGTTGCTCAGGGACAACTGGGGCCACACAATCTACATTAGTGCCACTCCCTACAGCACACAAGTTCTGGCTTGCAGGATGCAGAAGTGACCAGTTCCCCTCCTGCCATATTCACAGTATAGCTTGAATTTTTATATTAAAGTTCCTTTTACAGAAGTAATTAAAGTTATAACTCTAGCACAGGAAATTGAGGATGTTAATAAAAGAGCTTGCTGGAAAAATTCCATGCAAATATTTTTCTCTCATTCACTGCTATTCAGAGAAAACCAGTTCAACTTTTTTTTATGTGAAATTATACCATCTTGGACAAAATTGTATTGTATGGTATTGCACAGAAAGTAAAACGCTTTGAAAATGTTATAACATGACTCTTTGATTTTGTGGAATAAAAACTTTCATATTTTTGAAACATTTTTGTTTCAAGATGAATATTACATAACAAATGAATAAATATTAAAATGCTAAAATATCTAAATGAAATTATTAAACCAATCTAATAAAGCTACAGAGGGAATTCTACTCTAATTTCAGCTGAAAGTGTTTCAACATCCTAACATTTTTCTAGTGAACAGAAATCCATTCTTTGGCCATGTCTATTTGCCTTTCACCAAGTTATTAAAATAAAACTCTCAATTTTATCTTGACATTTTGAACACATGGGAAATGTAGTATACTCTGATTGTATTAGACCTGTTAATAAAATTTCCTGTCCTGCAGGCTTTTCCTCCTACTGATCTTTTCTCCACAATTTTTCAGTCATTTTCTCACTGACTTATCTTTCTATCCCTGCTCTTCTGCCCTGTTCCCTGGCTCTGTCTTTTTAACATCATCATTCTTTTTGTGTTTCCTTTCGTGAATGTCTTTCCCAAATAAGTATAGAATTAATGCACTAGTTTCCAAATAATTTTTCCGTACTTATGCCACATAATATTCCACATTTTTCATTAATCTTTTGCCTGTTCTTCTGTTCAGATTGTAAGCAATTTAGGCGATGACTGTAAATCACTCTGTTTTCCCAGTGCCCAGGACAGCAGAGGTTGCTACAGAAGCTGCTCTGTAGCAGACTTTGTAATAAATAATAGCAACACTTTACACCATTTTATCGTTGCCTAGAGAAGGTTAATTAACAGTAATTTTATGCAGATATTTTAAAACAAAGTTTCTATACATGAGAAATCTTTTCTTCCTTTTAGAATTACAATTCCCATTCTGAAAATAAAGATAATTGTGTTTTTGGTAAGGGAAGTTCTTTGAAAAAATATATATTACTGGTAAGCAGTAGGACAACTGAAAAAGAATAAATGTTGTGATGCACTCATGACTGAAGTTTCCATGTCTGTATTTACTTTTTTTTTTTGTTGCATTGATCTTTTAGGTCTCCTCCAGTTTTCCATCCTAACATTCCTCCAAATTTTGCAGCAACTTTGCAGACTGACCATCCCAAGAGAAGTATTACAGAATCACAGAATGTTAAAGGTTGGAAGGGATCTCTGTGGGTCATCTAGTCCAACCCTCCTGCCAAAGCAGGGCCACCTAGAGCAGGCTGCAGAGGACCTTGTTCAGGCGGGTCTTGAATATCTCCAGAGAAGGAGACTCCACAACCTCCCTGGGCAACCTGTTCCAGTGCTCCATCACCCTCAGAGTGAAGAAGTTCTTCCTCATTATTTTCATAATGGATTAACAGCCTTTCCCCTGTGTTACACCAGTTCAAACATAGTTAACTTCATTAATGACTGAATATGGTCATGATTTTCTGATAGCTTTGATCTAAATGAAGTGAGCCAGTGGTTCTAAAACAGCTTTTTTCAGTCGAGTGGGCATATAAAAACAGTGAACATCACTGCTGTCAGTCTCAGGAGACAGAAGCATGAATGAACTAATATGAGGAAAGCCTTATTCCTTCAGTTTCTTGAGAAAGCTCTTCAGGCGTGGGGGCAAGGTATGGAGAAGAGGGAGAGCTATGCCTCTTTCCTACCTGTTCTTAAAAACTTCTGTGGAGAACCTCAGTTTTCAGTAACACAGATGTGACAACTTAAACATTTTACAAGGAAAAGAGATCAGAATGAAAATAACAAGTAAACCAATACAAGAAGTGTTACTTCATTTTACTGGTTAAAAAAGCCGTCCCTGTAGATTGTTTGATTGTGTGTTCATATATGGGAATTCGAGACATGTCCTAGCTGAAAAAGTTCAACTGTGGGATTGAAATTCCAAAAGCCTAACAAGTGTTTATATCTCTGATTCTGCGTTGAATTTATTCCTAGCAGAAAATAAACATGCATTTAAAAAACCTGACCCAACAACTGTAACACGACAACTTGGCTTTGTGGTGATCAGAACATGGTGCAAATACTTTTCTGTGAGACTTTCTCAAATCACAATAAGAAAGCAACAACCTAGACAAAAACTTATTTCCCTTTGGACAACGATCTTGCTTTTTCATTCTCCTTTGATCACAGTCCACTTTACAAGTACAGAATATACGCCTGGACTGGGGACAGGAATATTTCCATCAGTCATAATTCCCTCACTAGTTTAAGGCATGAGAATGTCAAACTGAGGGTTACAGCTACTATGGAGGTACCATCACAATAAAAATACTTGCCTTCTTTAGCTAAGTTACGTAGTTCATTAGCTTAGTCAGTCTTACCCAAGGAGAATTAATAGGTGGGGTGATAAAACACAAAATGTCTAGTCTGATCTGTCCTTTGCAAGATACTTGCTTTTCTTAACAAAGGAAGTGCAATAGATCTAATCGAGGCTTCAGTGATGTATCTCATAAACAGCCATTTGTGTAATTAATGTAGAAACTGGAAAAGATTAGGATTGGTAAAAAATTTGAAAAGGTAAGGAAAGGGCTGGATAAACAGAACATGGTACAGAAAACAGGAAAGGCTATCAAGAACTCATTTGGATAAGAGTCTAATGAAAGCTTTGTTAATGATCTTGTCACCAGAGGTTAAATGTGAGTTCATAGAATTTACTGATGATTCAAAGCTGGACAGAACAAAATCTAAGTATCATGGAAGAATTATTAGATTATAGGAGCAAAAGAATGAAAATGAAAAGAAATTTAGCAGATCAAGCAATCAGGGATAAGTAATCAAAAATTGTCAAATGAGCTAGAAGTTTTTTGCTCAGAAATGTCACAGGAAGAAGACCTTAGTCCATTACAGAATGTCTGAAGGACGTCACTATAATGCCATCAAGAAAAAGGCAAATGTGAAACTGAAGTGCATTAAGCAACACATTTTCAGCAAAAATCAGAAAGTAAATTCAGGGAAAACAGAGTGGTTTAAGAAAAAGAACAGACTATTTTACCACAGGAGACTGAAATGCTTGCCTCATTTCATCAGGTTAAGTAAAGTCTGGGTAGGGAATACGATTTCTATTTGTAAGGGCATCATGAGCAAAAATAATTACCTCAGCTGAAGAGTGAGGCTGGCTAAAGAATAAAAGTATAAGTCTCCCAGAAAGTTGGGTGAGTTCAGGTTTGGGTTTTTTGGGTTTTTTTTTTGTGTTTTGTTTTTTTTTTTTTTTTTAAATGTAATCCACTTAAGTTTCTATGCTGATTTGGTAGTACTTACAGAAAGGACACTACTAAGCACAAGTTTTAAGACATGCACTACAGAACATATAAATTCTGTTGCTATTTCTGCCTCTGAACTGCATCTTCACCAAGTTTTAAATCTCTCTTTACTTCCCACCACGTAGATGCCACATAATTAAAACACCTAATTTAAAGAGACTTCTAGTTTACTAATATTTTATGCATATCAATATTGAATCTTAAATATGAGAAAAAACTAAAAAGATCATAAAAATTTGGGATGCCATGATCTCACAAGAGACTAATCACTTAAGATGATTGTATTCTCAGCTGCAAAACATTGGACATATTAAAAATCTTACATTTATGAAACACTGAGCACACTATCCTATGACTTGGTATTCTCAGTAGTATTCTGGGCTAATTTTCAAAATCAATATCTTTTTTGAAAATCACCTCAAATATTGTTCTCGTAAGGTTGTTATCATTTCTATATTTAAAAGGAGGACTTGAGGTATAGAGATTTCCCTACAAATTAATCCATTCCTTCTCCTCCTAATCTTTCCAAAACCCCAGGGAGGACATTCCTTTATTTTTTTTTAACTTAGTGAAACTTTAGGAGTAGCTCCCAAAAAACCCATCAGGACATTTTTTTCTGTTTTAACGAATCCTCAGGCTACTTTTGAAATGTGAATTAAACAGACACAGATAATATAATTGCCCATACTCTTCAAAATTGTTGAACTGCAGGTAAAACTCTAGTGGCACATGGCATTTACATTCAGTGATGACTCATAAATATTTTCACATTTTTGTTGAATAGCATAATAATTTCTGTATTTCATGGGGACACCTGAAAGAAGACAATAAATGGTATAGCATCATTGCCTTGTCTTTTATATCCTTGATCTTAAAGAATATATGTCCCTTAAAATGTGATTGAATGAAGAATCATTAGTGGAAGTTATGAGAGCTAATCAGACTGTCAGTCTGCATTTTTTGGTGTCCGGAAAATGAAAAGCAAGCAAGACACTTACTAGAACAAGTAAGACATGATTTTTACTGTGATAAAGATGCAATCCAATACAAATCTACTGAATGTCATCTTCTCTTGGAGTCAGAATGACATTTCTATTCTCCACACTTTTAATCCTGAGGCACCTCGCAGCAGCAACTGTCAAACTAGTGCTAATTCAAAAAAAGCCCTGGAGGTGAAAACGTTTGACAGCGTCTCTCAGTTATCCAAATGAAAAATCAGGCTATTTTCCTTCACCATTCTTTTTGTCCACTTCTGTACATACTTCCTTCAATTTGACTTTCAATCTCTTTGTCATTGGCCCCCCAAAATTCTTCTATATTAAGGTTTCTCCTCCTCTGTTATTAATGGTTCAACTATAATTGTTTGCAGTGCAACACCAGGAAAAGGTGTGAATCACCATGTACAGCAGGTGAAGGTACTTTGTTTTTAAGCTTTAGACCTGATCTGTACAGAAGAAAACAGCTTCAGTCTTATTTTTGTTTTGCAGGAGGTCTCCCTGCTTTCTGAATATGTTAATTCACATAATTAACATTGCAGTAAAAGTTCAGTATAAGGTTAAATAGAAAGAGATGTTCGTGCTAGAGTAACCTGGAAATAATCTTAAAGAGCTTTTGCTGGTCTTGGGTTTTAATTTATTCTGTATTGGGTCTCTGTTAACTGTTAGAAAGACACAAATTCTGGACTAGTCCTTTAAATATAATGAAGTTATGATCATTTTGCACCTCTGTTACTATGAACACCATTAATTTTAGAGTACACAGAATATGCAGAAATCGAATATGCAGAACAATTGCTTAATCATTCCACAGTATTTGAGGTCATTAGGTCACAAGGTCACTACTTTGATAAATTACAAGTCACTGAGTCTCACTCAAAGACCCAGAGACTCTCATTACAGAGAAGTATGTTAATGTCATGAAATGTGTGATGGCATAGAAAGCCTCAAGCAAATTTTAACTGAATTAGAGTGGCTGTGATATGCAGTGCACTACCATGCAGACATACTAAGGTGGGTCTCAAACCTAGTGTACATATGATGCACTAAGGTTGAACCCAAAGCGAAAAGTCATCCAAAAACAAGTCAGTGCATGGCTGCAATCCTGTTTCTGGAGATGGCTCAGGCATCCCATCAGTGTGGCACGTGTGCAGGCTGGAGATCCTGTTCACATGGCCTAGGGGTGAGTAGGTACACAGCAAGACAGACCAAAGCGCCATCTAAGCTTAAGGCCCCTGTGATGGCTGGGATCTGATTTTATTATTTTACATCAAAATGATTCAAAGTATGAATAAAAAAAAATTGCTTTCAGAAGCCTGCAAACAACACAAGACCTGGAAAGCAAGTGAATTTCTGTATTTCTCTTACATCTTAGCCTACAATCAAGAATCAATGAACAAAATTTTGGCTAGATTGCCCAGCTGCTGGGTAAACCCTGACAACTGCAAAAGAAATAGTTGCATTTGTGTGTATTCCCTAAAGACTTATGGAAGAATCTCTTGTCTAGAAAGTGCGTTGTTGAGGATGATAAGAAAGAAGCAAACTGCACAGTTTTCCACAAAAAAACACAAATTTTTTGTTCTTTGTGAATATTTCATACTCATAGTCTGATTAGATTGACTACAGAGGAATTAATTTTAAATTATTAATACAACACTCCATATTAGTGTTTTCAGCTGATCCCTTAAAAAAATGTTCATCCAAAGGTTACTGACATCAATGGGAGTGAGATTTTCCATCTCAGTGAGCTCTGGATCATGTTCCGTGTGTACAAATGGTTTCCATGTTATTTTTTAAATTGTTGAAGCTTGTTTGTAAGGTTGATATTAAGCTGTGAAAAGCAGGACTAAATCCACGATCTTAGAGCCAGTAGGTTATCTCCAAAAGGACGTCATGGCTCTGATTCATTCATGAAACAAGATTCACACAATCTGTTATGTATTACTGTTTGCCTGGCTAGGTTTTCTTGTTTGTGTTATGGCCAAGACATTTCAGTGTTCCTCTTCCTTTGAGACTCTCTGTTTAAGATGTGAGTGATTTCCAAAGCAGAAAATTATTACTGTAATTAATTAATTGCCAACTAACTCTTTGTTAATAATCCCACCACTGCAATTCTTAGTTTTAATCTGGGGCCTTTCAGTTAATTTTATTTTCTAAAGTATTTTTCAATTGTGCATGAGAAAAAAAAAAGTCAGGGTTAATTTTGCTTCTTGCACATTGTTCTTCTGGATCTAGCATAGAAAAGAAGTCGAGATAAGAAAAGCCATATAGGGGCTTTCTGTAGCCGTCTCACTCCAGACAAGTTTCACACAAAGGAAATGATATATTTTATTGATCAGCAGTGTAATTTTTGGTTTCCTGTCCTTACAGAAGTGCACAAGGGAATGTCCACATTGGGCAGACCCGTTCTCCTTCTACCTTCCATTTGTTGTTTTCAAGAATAGGATGAATTAATTTTTTTATCCTTTAAAACAGGCTGCTGGGAAGATGCATTTTTTTGAATAGAACATTCTTGCCTTTGTAAATCAAACTGGTTTTTAAGAAGTTCTAAAATAATCTGTCTTCCTATGCATGAGGTTGTATGTGCAATGCACTCCTGACATCTATGAGTGGTATACTATCTTCTATGTGGAGTTTAACTCTCTTTTTGACTGCCAGAACCATAAAGTTCTGTAATTCAATGCCTTTCTTGAATTTCAAGGGGTGGTAGAGTCCCTGAGGAGACCATTCAGACTGAGCCCTTGTGCACAGGAGCAACATTATTACATATCACCCTGTACCTGCATTCTTAAGAACCTTCTCTTGATGTCAGGGTGATTACTAGTTTTGCATAAATGAAAATCCAAAAGGATTTAACATTTGCCTAGAAATGTATGTTTTGGCTTCAGATGACGAAGCACAGAATCTTGATTTTTTCCAGAATAATGTTATTTGATGAACAACTATGATGAATAGTGCTGATGTTCTTGTATTTTATAAATGCCTCAGAAAAGTCACATTCCCGATCTGCATGTACTATCAGTTTTGAAATTCAAATGTTAGAACTCCTAGAAGAATTAAAAAAATCGAATTGTACTCAATACCCAAGTCTAACATCACCCCAGCTACCAAAGGATGATATAATTTAAATTTTTCAGCATAACTCTGTTATTTCATTCTTCAGGAAATTTTGCACAGAGACAGTAGAAGCAAAGCTGTCAAACTCCTTCTTCAGCACTGACACTCAAACTGGGAACGGAGCCTAAATAATATCATGCCACTTACAACTGGGTCCATAAATCCAGGATTAATTTGATTATAGAACTGAGGTTGACCACCAGAAGTGCAACTGAAGCTTGACAGTAAAATTGAGGAATCACCAGACTAGTGAAAAGGGTGCTTTAAATTTTCTTCCTTAGACATGTAATGCGGATATATTGATAGATAACCTGGAGCTGTGATAAGGAGTAGCTATATGATCATTTAGGAGTGTCCCCCTGGTTAGAAGTCACTAATAAGCTTGCTTCACACATTACTGCTCCTTACACTTTGCCATAGATGTATTCTTCACAATTCCTGTCTGAAGAGCGCCTCATATTTTTGTTTTGGTAATTAAAAACTCAAATAATGCAAAAGACTTGGCAGTTTTCTAAGGATCTCTCTCAACATAAAAATGTCTGGCCCACAGTTTTACAAGGTAATAGTCTGGCCTTTTAGTGAACTTAGGATCTTGCATTAGATATTTACCTCACTGACATCTAAATTTTATCAGTTGAAATAGTATTTTAAGAATAACTTAACTGAGACAGAATTTAAATGATGATTGGTAGATTTAGGAAATTATCTTCAAGCATAATCAGCAAAATGAAGCAATACTACAGGTAAGGAGAAGGTTGTCTTTGTCTTGCTTCTCGTATAACAGAGGCAGCAGGTGTGGGCTGAAACGCAAACCAGAAACATCAGAACAACTCAAATTATTTCACTGAAAGAATTTTCCATCAACAGAATTTACTCAGTTTATGAATACATATGAATCTGGGCCCTGAATCATGATGCTGCCTACATTGCAATGACAGTGCAAAAATATTTCTTTTCATAGAAATCAAGAATCATAGAAAGTTTGGGGTTGGAAGGGACCCCTAGAGGTCATCTAGTCCAACCGCCCCGCAGCGAGCAGGGACACCGCTAACTAGATCAGGTTGCTCAGAGCCCTGTCCAACCTGGTCTTGAATGTTTCCAGGGATGGGGCCTCCACTAC